>Ga0206841_1025_pt1 | contig 36441 bp, 22 predicted proteins | sample Alteio_BWOrgCont_25_FD_152851 | JGI IMG/M metagenome (GOLD analysis project Ga0206841, IMG submission 152851) | Enriched cells from forest soil in Barre Woods Harvard Forest LTER site, Petersham, Massachusetts, United States -... | ecosystem: Environmental > Terrestrial > Soil > Temperate forest >... | reverse complement strand
ACCCGATCTCTCTCAAAGAGATCAGTGTTGTACTCAATCTGAAGCCTGGGGCCTTCAGCGCGTTCTACGATACTGACTAAGAGATCAAAATTGACACCGCCGCTTACAGAAGGACGTGGAATGACTTGCAACTCTCCAGCACTCTGAGGCTGCATGAACGCTTTTTGATAAACAAAATAGATTTGTAAAAACTGCGATGTTGCTCCGCTCTGGTCGAGTTGGAACTCCTCCATCAGACGCGAAAAAGGCAAATCCTGATGTGCATAAGCCAAGGTGCTCCACTCAACTACGCGATGAAGCAGCTCATTGAAGTCTGGATCGTTTGAAACATCCGCGAGGATAACCTGGGGATTCGCAAAGCGGCCAACTACATCATCCATCCCCGCCTGGGTACGATTTGCGATGCTTGAGCCGAGTAGAAATTGCTCTTGTCCCGTATATCGTGAAATAAGGCCCTGAAAGACAGCTAAGAGAACCTGATGATTCGTTGCCTCATGCTCACGGCAAAACTTTTTCAATCTTTCGTTCAAAGATTGAGGCATCAATTGAGACGCGATGTCGCCCGGGCCGTCTTTGCGGGCGCTTCTCGGATAATCCGTAGGCAAATCGACAGCGGGTATTCCACGCCGTATTTGTTCTCTCCAGAAATTCAGTGCGTCTTCGGCCGCTTCGCTGGCAAGCCATTCTTTTTGCCAGATAGTAAAGTCGGCAAATTGGAAGGGCAGTTCAGCCAGATTAGGTGAACGATCTTGTGAGTATGCAGAGTAGAATTCCGCAAAATCACGTACAAGAATTCCATTCGACCATCCGTCACACACAATGTGATGCATCGTGCAGGAGAGAAAATGCTCCTCATCCGTTACGTGAACGAGACGCGCGAAGAAGAGTGGTCCCGTAGCGAGATTCATCGAGACATGACTATGCTCGCGAATGACCTTCTCTGCCTGTTCCGCTCGTTCATCTTCAGTCAAAGTCCTGAGATCCGTTACGGCAAAATGGTAGAGTGGTGTTTCGGAGATGACTTGGTTGAGATCTCCATCAATCATTCGGAACGTTGTGCGTAGTGCCTCGTGACGCAACGTAAGCGCACAAATACTTTTTTCCGCCAGCATGTCATCTAATCTTCCAACGAGACGAAAAGTAATGGCCATGTTGGAAGCAGTAGAGGCCTGGTCTACCTGATCTAGAATCCAGTAGCGATGCTGCTCGAGGCTGGCCGGAAAAAGATAGACATCCTCGGTCTTTTGAGACATTTCTGTCGAAACATCTTGCACAGGTAGGTTCATGGGTTCAGCCTTCGGGAGGAGTTCTTCATTATCAGCGGGCATCAATTGTCTGTCCATGCGGCTTACTTAAGTGTTTGAAGTTTCTGGCGGTACTGCGAACGTGGGATTGCTTGTATTGGCGCAACGGTATTTGCCTTAGTCGAAGCTGCGCTCGCTTCTTCTAACTGTAAGCAGATGCTGGCGATTGTCCTATGCTGGAAGAAGTGTCGTGCATTCACCTTTAATCCTGCCTGATTGGCAAGTGTAGTGATGCGGAAGATAAGTAAGGAATCGCCTCCCAACTCAAAAATACTATCCTCTACGCTAACATCTTTTAATCCAAGCACTTTTGTCCAAATGCCCGCTAGGATTTCCTCATTCTGATTGCGTGGGTACACGATGGTGCGTTTACGCAACAATTGTTCAGGAATTGGAGCAGGCAATGCGCGCCTGTCGATCTTGCCGTTCACTGTCCGCGGAAAGCTTTCCAGAATCATGATTGCCGCGGGGCGCATGTATTCCGGCAGGCGTTCTTGTAGATATTGCCGGAGTTCCTGCGTCAGGGAAGCGTTGTCTTCTTGCTGTTCTGATATGACGTATGCAACTAGCCTCTTGTCGCCTGGGGTGTCATTCGGTGTGACCCAGTCTGTACGCACCGCGACTACCGCAGAACGTACTTTGGGAGACTGTTCCAGCGCATATTCGATTTCTGCCAGTTCGATACGATAGCCGCGAATCTTAACCTGCGTATCAATGCGGCCAAGAAATTCGACTGTGCTGTCTGCACGATATCGCGCAAGGTCTCCGGTGCGATACAGACGCTCCGGACGGCCATTGGCGAATGTGTGATCGATGAATTTTGCCGCAGTTAACTCAGGAGCATTTAGATAACCCATAGCCAGCCCATCACCCGCAGCATACAGTTCGCCCATAACGCCTGGAGGTACCGGCCGCATATTCGAATCGAGAATATAGATGCGAGTGTTTGCAATCGGCCTTCCAATCGGCACAGTGCCCGCAGCGGAACTTTCCAGGGTAATGGGATGGCAGCAAGTGAACGTCGTATTTTCTGTCGGCCCATATCCGTTAATGAGCTTTAGATGAGGCAGTTGCTCACAGACACGGCGCACGTGAGTAAGCGACAGTACGTCGCCGCCGGCCGGCAGCTGGCGCAGCGGGCGCAATATCTCGATATGTTCGGTGGCAATCAGATGAAAGAGTGCGGCGGTAAGCCAGAGCGTCGTAACGCCGTGTTCCTTTATAAGGAAACCAATGTCTTCCGGAGTTATCCGTTCGCCCGTCGCTAATACGAGGCGTCCACCATTGAGGAACGCTCCCCAGATTTCAAAGGTGGCCGCGTCGAATGATAGAGGAGCAAGTTGGAGAAACACTTCATCTGCGCTGAAGCTGGCGAAAGCATTGTTTTTGACCAGACGTGCGATTGCGCGATGTGGCACCAGCACACCCTTTGGATTTCCCGTGGAACCGGAGGTGTACATGACATAGGCAAGATCTTCTGCATGGCCATTATGAGAAAGATTGGAGCTGTTCTCAAGAGCGATGGTGGGCCATTCCTGATCCAGCAAAAGGATGTTTGTATCCATCTGCGGCAACTTGGAGACGATTGTGCTGCGCGTGAGCAGTATCTCTGCCGACGAATCGCTGACGAGATATGTAAGGCGCTGCGCCGGATAACTCGGGTCGATGGGGATGTAGGCAGCCCCGGTTTTAAGGATCGCGAGCACGCTTACAATGACCTCCGCCGAGCGATCGGCACAGAGGGCTACGCGTGATCCCGCACGAATCCCTGAGCGTATGAGATAGTGTGCGAGCTGGTTGGCTTTTTCGTTGATTTCCGCATAAGTGAGCCGGTGCTCGCCTGCGATCAGAGCGATCGAGTCAGGTGTTTGCGCTGCCTGCTGTTCAAAGATGCGATGGACGGAGTGGTTGCGCGGATAGCTCGTTTCTGTCTGATTCCAGTCAACGAGAATCTCCTGTTGCTGCTCGGGTGTCAACAGCGACACTCCAGTGCAGGATTGCGTCAGATCCTGAGCGAATGCCTGCAAGATGGCATTGAGATGTCCGAACCAGCGATCAATCGTTGCACTATCAAAGAGACCTGCGTTGTAATCGCACTCCAACCAGAGCTCTGTCCCGCGATCAATGAAGTTGAAGAACAGATCCATGTTGGCATGCTTCTTACCGTTGGAGCGGAGATCGGCAGACAGTCCGTCGAATGAAAGATTCGCTCCGACTTGTTCCACATTTGCCTGAATTTCGATCAGCCCTAAGCGCGAAGGATCGCGCGTTAGTTTGAGATTGTGCAGCAGAGTGCCGTATGTGTAGTCCTGATGATCATAGGCATCAAGCAGCATCTTGCGCGTTTGTTTTAGAAAATCGACGAGCGTTTGATCCGCCAGTAGTCGGCTGCGAATCGGCAGAAAATTTACACAGTGGCCAACGAGCGTCGATCCGCTCTCTATCTTCGACTGTCCTGCCATCGGGATGCCGATAACAACATCGGCCTGCTCTGAGAGCCGATGGACAAGCTGAGCGAAGGCCGCAAGCAATGTTGCGAATAACGTACTGCCCTGGCGTGCTCCTGCTTTGCGAATGGCCTGGAACAGAGTGCTGTCAAAAACATAGCGGTTGGTTGCGCCTTCATGACTGCGCACGGCGGTCCGTGGTCTGTCAGTTGGGATTTGCAAAGGCGAGGGTATGGTGTTGAATTGCTCCATCCAGAATGACTCCGTGGTGCGGCGATCCGCACTTGCTGCGTGCTCACGCTGATCGATGGCGTATCGGGTGAAAGTAAGCGGAGTGGGGAGACTGGCCTTGCGCCCGCCTACCGCTGCATTATAGAGGTCACTTAGTTCGTTAAAAAAGACATTTGTTGACCAGCCGTCAAAAATGATGTGATGGGCTGTAAAAATCACGACATGTTCATCAGAATTGAGACGGATCAAATGAATCCGGAATAAGGGCCCGTTTACCAGATCAAAAGGCGTTGAGCCTTCTTGCTCGACGATAGTTTGATGCTGTTCTACTCTTTCATTCGCTGAAAGCTTGCTCAAATCATAGTGTTCGACCCGGACTGCAGATGATGGCGCGACAATAGCGGTTTCGCTATCCATGTCAAAGGTAAGACGCAAAGAGTCATGGCGTTGAACGAGTTGTTCAAGACTGCTTATCAGCGCCTGTTCATTCAACTTGCCTTTGAGTGTAAGCGAGGTAGATTCGTTGAAGCTGCAATTTGCGTCGTCTCCGAGTTGCGTTCCAAGCAGGATCTCGCGTTGCGGTTCGGTGATTGGAATCGTACGAGCTACAGCTTCCAATGGAACAGGCTCGAATGCGGCTGACTCTTCAAGTGTGGACGGGACGCCCGTCGGTTGCGGAAGAGCCTGCCCGGCACGCATAGCTTTCAGGCTATTGTGGAATGCCTCCCGGATAAAGTCGAAGTCGGCATCCGAATGGGCAGTCGTCAGGAAGCAAGGGAATCCTTCTTGGACATGCACGCCCTGCTCGCGCAGATGGAAATGCAACATGCGAGTGAGGAAGGGATCGGTTGCCACAGGCAGGTAGAACCAAGATGCGTACGTCTCGAGTGAAGAAGGGTGAGAGAAATCGTTCAGCATGCACTGAATGTCATGCGCGAGACTGGCAGTCTTGGCAGCAAGCCTCTCCTGCAGCCCATGGCCTTCTTCCTTGATATGCTGCAGGCATGCGCGCACTCCGGCAAGTGCCAGTGGATGCCTCATGAAAGTTCCGGCGTAGAAAGTCACTCCCGCTTCAGGGAAAGACTGATCGCCGTATTGCCACATGCCTCCATCAAGAGCGTCCATAAAGGCCGAGCTTCCGGCGAGCACGCCTACGGGCAAGCCGCCTGCTACAACCTTGCCATAGGTTGCCAGGTCCGCTCGAATGCCATAGACAGCTTGCATACCTCCAGAATGAGTGCGGAAGCCAGTGACTACTTCGTCGAAGATAAGCGCGGCTCCATTTTGCTCCGTGATGCGCCGGACTTCTTTCAAAAACTCTACCGGGCGGAGGTCGGGGTGGCGGCTCTGTACAGGTTCGACGAGAACTGCAGCAAGTTCATGGGCGCGCTGACGGATGATCTCCAGGCTCTCAGGTGAGCCGTAGTCGAGTACAAGGATGTTCGCAACACTTTCCCTGGGAATGCCCGGCGCAACTGGCATAGACCTATGATTACCAACAGCTTTTACCAGCACTTCGTCAAAACTTCCGTGATAGTCACCGGAGAAGAGTACGATCAGGTTGCGACCTGTCACTGTACGCGCCAGACGCATGGCTCCCATAACGGCTTCAGAGCCCGTGTTACAGAAGGTGACGCGTTCCATGCCGGTAAGATCGCGAACCAATTCCGCGCATTCGCCGGCAAGCTCTGTTTGCGGTCCAATAGCAAAACCGAGATCCAGCTGCTTATGCACCGCCTCAACCAGGAAATCGGGCGAGTGGCCAAAGAGAATGGCTCCATAGCCATTCAAAATATCAATGTAGCGATTGCCGTCTTTGTCCCACAAAGAAGAGCCTTTAGCGCGATCTACGACCAGCGGATAAATCAAATCTTTGATCTGCGCGTTGAACCCAGACACGACGCGGCCATCGGCGAAGACCTTGCGGTGTTCCTGCGTAAACTTCTTCGAAAGGGAGCTGCGCTTGTTGTAGCTATGAATGAAGTCGCTTAGATATCTCTCTTGCACAGCGTTCAGCTTGTTTTCGTCGCCACGTTGCAAGGGTTTGAACGGCGTGAAGACTGGTTTCGCTGGCTTGCTCTCAGTGACTTTGGGCGGGGTTGATAGCGCAGCCGGAGCCGCCGCAGCCGGGCTAAGCGCCTGAGCAGGAACAACTTGTTGCGTATTAGCAGATAACGAAGGCATTGCTGGGGCTGAGGCCACCTGCGATACGCCGAGCGCTGCCAGTTGTTGCTGGAAGAGGCCGGACAAGGCCTGTACCTGAGCCGTAAAAAGCGCCTCGATGGAACCCGAGAGAGCACTGGGCAGAATAGTAGTTTGTGCAGGGAGCGGTGCGGCTGTTGCTACGGCAGTCGGAGCAGTCGCTACCACCGGAATCGACGCTGTGGCTACGATTTCGCTTGGTGCTGGTACGCGCAGCTCATGCGCCACATTCGCCTCAAGATGTGAGGTCAAAGAACGCAGTGTGGGGTAGCTTTCCATGATCTGCCGAAAGGTAAGTTTCAGGCGATATTTTCCTTGAATTGCCTGCGTCAGCTGCGTGAGGAAAAGGGAGTCAAATCCAAGTTCAAGAAAAGACGATTCCGGATCGGCGTCAGCAAGTTCGATCCCCGATAAATCCGTGATAAGCAGTTGAAGTTCGTTCAGCATTGTAGAGCCATTGGCAATCGGCGTGGTCATTGCGTGTTGGTCCTTTTCTATTTCTATCGGAGCTGGCACTGCATGAGTTATCGGGGGCAAAGTTGGAATGGATAGTGCCTGCACAATTTCAGTTTGATTCTTTTGCGGAGGTGCAACCCAGAATTTCTTGCGTTCGAAGGGATATGTGGGGAGAAGCATGCGCTTGCGCGTGAAGCCTGCATGGAACCTGCTCCAATCGGGAGTAGCCCCCGATAACCACAGACGCCCAAGCGCGTTCAGAATAGCTTTATCCTCGGGAACTCCGTCGCGTACCGATGGCAATGAGGCAAGCGCGACATGCGTATTTGCTTTCACAGCGCTTTTCTCATTCATCGTCTGACGAATGAGCTGCACGAGCGTTTCAGCAGGACCGACTTCGAGAAAGATTCGCTCCGGCGTGCGCATCAGTTCGCGAACTGCATCAGCAAATCGTACGGTGCTTCTGAGCTGACGGGTCCAGTATTCCGGCTGCGCAACTTCGTGTGCGGTGATCCATTTTCCCGTCAGGGTGGAGACGCATGGAATTGAGGGCGCGCTGAAAGCTATGCCTCGCACAAACTCCGCAAAGGGAGCGAGTGCGGGGTCTACCATGTGGCTATGAAAGGCATGAGAAGTGGCCAGCTTGCGATGAACGACTCCTTGTGCCTCTAGCTTTGCAGCAAATTTTGCGATGGCGTCATCCGGGCCCGAGACTACGCAAAGTTGTGGTCCATTGACAGCCGCAAGATCGAGATCATGGCCCAGCAGTGCGACAACCTTTTCCTGACTGGCCCGCACACTCACCATAGAACCGCGCGGCATCTTCTGCATGAGTCGTCCACGTACAGCGATGAGTCGCAGCGCATCTTCGAGTGAGAAGACCCCGGCGATGCACATCGCCACATACTCGCCGACGCTATGGCCAACCATGGCATCTGGGCGGATGCCCCACGATAGCCAGAGCTGTGCCAATGCGTATTCAAATGCGAAGATCGCGGGCTGAGCATACGCTGTTTCAGTCAAGCGGGCGGCTGCGTTTGTTTCGGCTTCAGAAGAATAGAGAAGATCGAGAAGATTCTCGCCAAGGAGCGGCCGCAGAATAGCGTTGCATTCGTCCATCGCCTGGCGGAAAACCAGTTCGGATTCGTACAATTTGCGGCCCATATTCGCAGTCTGTACGCCCTGGCCTGGAAAGCAAAAGACGATGGAGGGATTTTCTAAAGGATTGTCTTCGCGCAGAATCGCACTGCTTTGCTTCGTGATCGCTTCCGATACCTCGGCTGCGCTGCATGCGACAAACGCACTGCGATGCTTGTGGCGGCCGCGTCCTACCTGGAGCGTGTATGCTGCGTCGGCGAGATTGACACTGGATTGCGTTGTGAAGAAATGCGCAAGGTCATTGGTTATTGCAGCAAGTGCAGTAGGAGTCTTCCCCGACCAAAGAAACAGTTGGTGCGCCCGCCCATGATTGGATGGTGATAAAGTCGGAGCTTCTTCGACGATCACGTGAGCGTTCGTTCCCCCCATGCCAAAAGCACTCACGCCTGCACGCAGCGGTAGAGTATCTGCTTTCCATGGCTGAGTAGCCTGGGCAACTTTAAACGGAGTGTTGTGCAAGTCAAGATGGGGATTTGGTTTCTCGAAATGAAGCAGCTTAGGAATGGTGCGATTTTCAAGTTGTAGTACGGTTTTGATCAGCCCCGTAGCTCCAGAGGCAACGTCGAGATGGCCAACATTTGCCTTGGCAGTGCCGATGGAGCAAAATTGTCGAGCATGCGTCGACTTGCCGAAGGCTTTTGCCAGCGCCGCGACTTCGATAGGATCGCCAAGCGGGGTAGCCGTTCCATGCGCCTCAATGTAGGAGATGGAATCAGCTGTAACTCCCGCCATCTGCTGAGCCCGCAGAATTACCTTCGACTGCCCTTCGACGCTCGGTGCGGTATATCCAACTTTGTTGGAGCCGTCGTTATTCAATGCGAAGCCACGGATGACAGCAAGTACCTGATCGCCATCAGCAATGGCATCATCCAGTCGCTTCAACAATAGAATCGCAGCACCCGATCCGAAGACCGTTCCGGTTGCGCGATGATCGAAGGGACGGCAGTGTCCGTCTTCAGAGACGATCCCGCCTTCCTGTGGAACATAGCCGCGCCGCTCGGGAAAAGTAATCGACACAGCCCCTGCAAGGGCCATGTCGCAGCCGTGGGTCAATAAACTTTGGCATGCCTGGCAAACAGCAACTAGCGATGTGGAGCAGGCAGTTTGGACGTTGATGCTGGGGCCACGCAGATTCAATTTGTAGGAGACGCGCGTCGGCAGAAAATCCTTATCGTTGCCAAGCATCGTTACATACGAGCCGACCTGATATCCGCCGGTGAAGTCTTCAAGGAAGCTTCTATCCGTAGCCAGGTTGTGCATGAAGTAGGTATTCATGCTGCATCCGGCGAAGACTCCGACGGCGTCTTTGGTATGCGCGGGATCATATCCTGCGCGCTCAAGGACCTCCCATGCACATTCGAGGAATACGCGGTGTTGCGGATCCATCTGCTCTGCTTCCTTGGGGTAAATTCCAAAGAAATCGGCGTCAAACATGGGAGCGTTCTTAAGTATGGGGCGGGCCGCGACATAGTTAGGCGGCAACCCGGTCACCCGTTCTTGAGACTCCAATTCTTCGCGATCGAAGAAAGAGATAGACTCAACGCCATCGCAGAGGTTTGCCCAGAAGTCTTCGACAGAATCTGCTCCTGGAAAGCGCCCGGTCATTCCGATGATGGCAACGGCCGTGGATAGGTCCGATTTCTCAGTCGGCCTGTGTTGAATGGCAGGAGCCACTTCCTCGACGTTAGCGCTATCCCTCTCGCTCAGGAATTCCGCCATAGAACGCACGGTCGGATACTCAAACACAGTTGCGATAGGGAGGCTCAAATTCAGCGTTTGGTTCAGCTTTGTGAGTAGCACCGTGGCAATTAGGGAGGTGCCACCCATCTCAAAAAAATTGTCTTCGAGCCCAACAACGGGCAGGCCGAGAACTTCTTGCCAAAGCTTAGCTATCGATACTTCCAGCTCGGACTTAGAAGTGTTATACGGATTGGCCTTGAATGATCGCGCAGTATTCGAGTTAGATCTATTTTCTTGGTCCATGGCAGGCAGACTTTCAGCAAGTGTTCCGTTGTCTGAGTAAGGATGGTTTTAATATCCTAATAGTGATACAAGAGCTGCGTTAGTTACAATACTTCATTTTTTTAATTATTTTCTGCTTGTTGCAAAACCAATTGTTTCGCTTTCCATCGATTCCACCGGCTCCGGATCGAACGATGATACCGGGGCTTGACTGGAACTGCGGTGCGGATGCCATCTGAGATTCATCTCGTTCAAGCGGGCTTCTGATTCCCGTAAATCGTGTTGAAGGTCGGTTTCCGCGCGGAGCAGACGAACTTTGTTGATGACAGAGGCCACACCGGCTACATCGAGCCGTTCAAGCAGACGGGCACAGCGGGTCAACTTACGCTTGGTGGTTTTGCCTGCTTCTGCCACGAGAATCGTGACGTCCGCCGCCCGCGCAAGGTACTCCGTTTCAGCCGAAATAAGCAATGGAGCAGTATCCATTAAAATAACATCGTATTCGGTGGTTAGCTTCTGAAATGTTTTTGCCGCAAAACTGTAGAACGGTGCAATGTTCGCGGGTCGGGGTTGAGGGGAAACTGTGGACGATTGTAGTTGTACAGACGATATCGCCTGTAAATGATCTGTACTTTCGAAGCGAGATTCCTGGTTCGCCTCAGTCGTCCTGTCATTCATTCCGAGCGTTACGTAGGCGACCGGGTCCGTATTGCCGGAAGCGTCGATTGTCAGGGTTTTGTGACCGAGTCGTGCCAATGTGCTGCCCATCGTCTGAACAATCGATGTTGTTCCCCCGCCGGATGCAGCGCTAGTCACAACAAATGTGCGCGCACCTACGCTACGGACAGCGTGGTCGATTCCAGCTGCGAGTCGGAGAGAGCACTCGTCGAAGACGCGCTGCGTGATGTCGCGATCATCGAGCAGCACTCCAATGGGTGCGAATCCGAGGAGTGCTTCCATATCGCTTGCCGTGTGAACGTGCGGGTCAAAGATATCGAAAGCCACAGCGACCGCGATCCCACACAAAATTGAAATCGGAAAGAGCGCGAGAATCAGCAAACGTAATTTGCTTGATTCCGGTCCTACTGGAGGCAAAGCCGCAGCGAACAGATGGATGGAGCCAGGAGAGCTGCTTTCCAGCTCCAGATTGCTAATGCGGTCGTCCACTTCAGCGTAGCGTGCCTGAAGACGTGTGATCTCCGCTTTCAGCTCTTCTGCGCGCTGCAACCTTGGAGCGGCTGATGTTGCTGCATCCGTCTCTTTCTGCAGGTCACCAGCCAGTTTTGCCTCGATAGTCGAAGTCCGGTTAAGCTCAGCGCGATTCTTGGCTTCAAGACGCGCGGCCGCCTTGTGGCGCAGATCCATCTGCATGTCTTGCAACGCCTGATCAATTTGAGCCAGCTCACCTTCGGTCTGCTTGCGCAACGGATGATTGGGGGTAAGCGTACTGAGCTGGTCCACCAGAACACTCCGCTTTTTCGCCAAGTCAGCTTTCATTGCCAGCAGCCCGGGGTCACTCGCTGTTAGATCATCTGCCGCGGCATTCAAGGCTGCGTTAGGAACTGACGGATCGCTGTTTTTCAATGACGACAGTTCGGCTTCCGCCTGAACACGCTGTTCGTGAGCGGTGGTCAGGTCCGTACGCATTTTGGAGAGTTGATCGTCAAAAGGATTGGAGCCCTCAGTTCCGACCTTGGCTACGCCCAACGCCTTTGTAATTCCAGACAGCTCTTCGATGCGCGTGTCGAGTTCTTTGCGAAGATCATCACGTGTGTCGCGCAGTGTCGAGAGACGGTCATCGCGTCCGTAGAATTCCTCATCCTTTGCTTTGACCAGATAAGATTGCGTCACCGCGTTTACGATGTCGGCGAGATGATCTGGCGTGGAGCGATGGAGTGTGATTGAAACCTGGTATGTCAAACCGACTCGCTTGATGTCCAGATCCTTCTGCAAGCGTTCAATTGCGGCGCGATCCGTCTCTCCCGAAAGCTTCCACGCTCCCTGCGGAAGTTGATGAAGAGCATCCTCCATTACGTCATAACGAGTGATGGAATGCACCTGCTGCTGCACATAAGAGTCGTAAGGATACTCCTGCTCGCGATCCTCGATGAGCGTCTTCGGGAAGGTTGGCGACACATAAATCGTGCTTTCGGCAACGTAGATAACGCCTCGCCGCAAGAGGACAGCAAGACCGAGACCTAGAATGACAAGTGCGACAAGAACGGCAGAGACTGCATGCAGCCGCAGACTTTTGAGCACATTGATCCTCAACGCAGGTCCTGTTGGTGAAGGACGAAGCGGCAGTTGAGGAGCTGTTGAGGCACCGCGCGCTGCCTGTGGATTGACCGGGGTCATGTACATTGTGATGATCCTTAAGATTTCTGACCGTTATCGTTATTCGTATAGTGTTGGAAAGCGATACCGTGATCGTTGGCGCGTCCATTCTAGGGCGCAGCAAACACCGCAAGCGTAGCCAGAGGGCTGATCTTTGAAACGACCGTGGCAAACTTTTGAAAACCGCTCTTCGGAATGAAGACCATGTCGCCTGCATGGAGTGTTACTTCATTTCCACCATTCGGCGTCATCAGTTCTTTCCATGAAAGAGTGATGGTTTTGTTGGTTGACGATTGGACAATGTGAATCGTGGGGGATCCTCCTGCGCCGTCAGTGGGTCCGCCTGCCTGGGTAATTGCCAATCGCAGGTTCAACTCGGGTGTAAGAGGTTGCGCGCCGGGATGTTGAACTTCTCCAAGAATGGACACAAAATCTTGTTGCTGCACAGGGACAAAAATAATGTCGTTACGGCGGAGGCGAATATCGGCCATCGAGCTTCCGCTCTGTAGAAGCTGTTTCAGCTCCACAGTCAAAGCCTGGTCGTTGCCGCGGTAGATGACGCACTTTTCTGGAATGCCGTCTCTGGTAGTCGAATTGGCCATCAAGCCGCCTCGGGCGATTGCGTCCAGAAGTGTCGGTGTGCTGTCGTAATACAGAACACCGGGGTGTTGCACATTGCCGAGGATCAAGATGCGGTTTGAGCCGTATTTGTCGATGCCAATCGTTACTGACGGGTTCTTATAATAAGCGGCGAGCGCATCCTGGATGGTTTTTGCAGCCTTCTCGCGTGTCTGATTTGCAATCTGGATCGAGCCGGTAACCGGTAGTGTAATTCTTCCGTCCGGACCCACCGTGCGTTTCCCAGTCAGCTCGGGGTAACCGGCAACATCAATGTTGATTTCATCCCCGGGACCAATCTCATATTCTTCATCCGTCGCCGGCTCAAAGTTTTGCATGGCCTTCAATGGGCTGATTTTTAGCTGGGGTGTGTCCGGTTGAACATTGTTCACGGCAGCCTGTTGGGAATTGCCAGTTGCCGGAAACAGCAGCACGGTCAATGCAAGTGCAGACGTAATAAAAGTGAAGTATGAACGTTTCATGGGAGTGAACCTCTTGGCGCTGTTTGTTAGCGATACATCGATGCAACATATGTTCTGTAGTAGGCAGGTGCTCATATCGTGCTCCTCGCCGCCTTACGTTCGGTCCTGACCCATGCCGCTTTTGCGCTGGAAGCACGCAAGACATTCGGAATGAGCCGGAGTTTCCAAAGAAGGTAAAAGGGAACCAGCAATAACAGACAAAGAGTATGAAAGCGTCTTGGACCTTCCCCGATTGCCGTTAGCACGTGCGTCAATAAGATTGCCATTGCCACCGCCACATATAGACGCATCCAGAACAAGGGCAAGCAGGCTGCCACGAGCAAAGCGATCATCCCAAAGGCGATTGGCAGTCCAGCCAGATCGAGCATTGGCTCAAGTACGGTCAGTCTGCCGTGCAAAAGTTCCTTAAACAGTCTAGGTAGCCATGCGCGGGCAACCCGCAGGCGGCCTCCTTCCCAGCGTGAATGTTGGATGGTTTCACCTTTAACTGAAACAGGAAGCTCGGAGGAGACGACTGCATCTTCTAGGAAGTGGACGCGCTTGCCCGCCAGGACCAGATGAAGATGATATTCAAGATCCTCGACAACTGATAACGCGTCATAAGGTACGGCCTTGAGAACATCCGCAGAAAGCGCAAATCCGTTACCCAGAATCCCGACTGACAACCCTAGCCGTTGACGTCCCCGTGGACGAATGAAGTTAAATCCTCGGAGAGCTAGTGATATCAGTTCGGTCTTGAGATGCTTTCGTGCACCTTCCATCTCATAGCGGCACTGGACAGCTTCAGCATTTCTAGAGAATGCATGTTGCACCTTCGGGATGAGGTTCCCTGAGACTGTGGAGTCCGCGTCAACGACCAAAATAGCATCTGCGCCGCATTGAATTGCGTGTTCAAAACCAAAGCGGAGTACGTGTCCTTTTCCATTGGCATCCGGATCGTTATATACAAGAACTTCGGCGCCTGCCGACTCTGCAAGCTGGACTGTGGAGTCGGTGCAGTTGTGGGCGACAACGTAAATTCTGACGTTCTTGTCGGATGAAGCAAGCAAGCTCTCGACACAAGAGCCAATAGAAGTTTGTTCGTTATGCGCTGGTACTACGACTGCCAAACGACGGCTGGCAAGATCGACGGTGTTTCGTGTTCTTCTTCTGGGCAGGAAGCTGGCTACAGTAACCATAAATAGTTCGACAATCAGCGGTGCCGTGATTGCCGCCAGAAACAAACCGATGATGGAAAGTAAGATAGTCATTTGGAAGTGTCGATATCGCTATTTATTTCAGTCTTTAGCTGCCAGTGGCTTTGTCTATTTCGATTTCTATGTGTGAAGCACATAACCCGCTGCTGCGTTATGAGGCGAAGAGGACATAGTGGGACTGTTGACGGCGATTTTCTGGCAAATGTCCTGCAACATTTCAAATCTGATCTGTACCGTTGCAGGAGCCATGCGGTTTGTTCGCCGTGACGCTGCGGAGCGCAGATGATGACGCTGTTCTGTCCGCTCTGCTCTGTAAATGGCATCATCCACGCTGCTTGTAGCCATGAAATACATGTTGAGGTGCGCGCTTTGCAGCATCCGCAGCAGGTGAGGACGCATTTCCGCTAGCCACAACTCCCGATTCGACTGCCGCAGAGCCGAAGAAATCTGAATCATGGATCCGAGCGCATCTGTTCCCAAATAGGTTGTTTGTGCGAGATTCATGACCATATTCATTCCGTTTGCGATTGATGCCCGAGTGAGAGACTGAAACTCTTTCACCATGGGGCCGGTAAAGTCGCCATAGACAGAAATGACATCTGTTGTTCCCGTGTGATCTAGGAAGACGCCCGCTTTCGTCTTATTTCGTGGCTGCAGCGCGGTCGTAAAGAATTGAGACGGCATATGTAAAGCGAAGCCGATTGCGTCGCTGAAATAACGTTGTACGAGGCGTTTCGGCTCTTGCGATACACGATAGAGCCATTCCAACCCACTACTCTGCATCCAGCGAGGAGCGCGTGATACGGTGCCAGCAACAAAATCAAGTGAACCACCTACGCCAATACATACCGGCACGTTGAGCCGGTCACGATGCATGGCGATCCACTTCTCCTGCTTAGGATTGCCAAAAGCAACGAGCAGAATATCCGGCTTTGCTTGTGCAATCCTTTTCAGAATTTCTTCGTGATTCATCTGTTCCAGTGGGCAGGCAGGAGGCGAGTAGCGCCCTGCGATCTTGAGTCCGGGGAAACTCTCGTTTAATTTCGCTGCCGCCCGTGCCGAAACCGAATCAGAAGCACCTAGAAGAAAGATACTGAAGTGGCGTTTCACGCAAAGCTTGGCTAACTGTGGAACTAGATCGACTCCACAGACACGTTCCTTTAGTGAGCTACCAAGTATCTTTGCTGCCCAAAGAATTGGCATTCCATCAGGTACCACCAGGTCACAAGAACAGAGAATCTCCTGCAACTTCTTGTCGCGCATGGAATGCATGAGGAAATCGACATTCGCTGTGGCAATCTGGTGAAAGCCCCCCTCATCAATCTTTTCCTCAACAAAGTCAATTGCTTCATTGATAGTTACACTATGAAAAGGCACACCTAATACAGCTGTGGTATATGGAAGTGTTGTTGCCATGTATCAATCGCTCTCTGGGGGAGCTTTATAGGCAAACGCCCGGGGTTACTGGCCACTAGTTCAATAAAAGGGGGATCCGCGTTCCATCGATCGAATCGAGATCGTCAATGGGTACTTCGATCGCAATCGATTGACATACGGATGGGACGTTCACGAAGACCGTCAGTTTGTTGCCCATGCGAAGCACTTGTCCTTCCAGTCCGGACAAAGGACCGCGACACACTCGCACTGGCGTACCGACTTCTACGAATGGCTGCCTGGAGCACGGTACTCCACTCTGAAGCGCGAGCCTCAGCGATTCGATTTGCGTAGAGGAAATCGGCTCCGGCATTCCATGGTTGCCGAGCAGTTTCACCACTCCGGCAGTTTCCAGAATGCGGACACGATTATGCAGAGAAGGCTCAAAGCGGGCGAACAGATAGCCGCCGAATGCGGGGACATCCATCACCTTCTTACGGTCTTTCCATGCGTGGGTTTCACGCAGGGTTGGGAGATAGCTCTCAAATCCCTTTGTCTGAAGCTCAGCTGCTATACGCTCTTCATATCGATAGCGAGTTTGAAGAGCAAACCAATTCGCATTATCAGGCAGTGATGTATTGAAGTCCATGTTCCTATCGCAATCCTTTGTGTTTCAGCCGGGCTTCGCCCATATCAGTCACATAACTGATTTCAACAATGCACAGGTGCTGATCGGAAAAACACAACGTAGAGAAATAAAGGTAAAAGTTAAATGCGCCGAATCTTTATTTGTTCGGCTGCATTGTTTCGCCATCAATGATCGGGTTTTCCTCGGTTACAAAAACCTTGTGAAATAACCACTCCGGATCACAGTGCAGTATTTCTGCAATCTGTGTTCGCAGGTCATCGCTGGGTTCACGAAAGCCATTGACGATCTTGCTGAGGTGTGCTTCGTCAATCCCCAGGATCTTCGCCATTCTGTTCTGGCGCAGGCCACTGGTGTAGATCCTCAGTTTCAAGTTTGGATAGATGTCACGATGAATTGGCACTGTATATAACCCAATCTTTGTTTTGCATGGAGAGCCGTACAGGTCATGAACGGCATCCTTGCTGCTTTCCCTTAAAGCAATCATGGTGCCAAAGTTTTAGATCGAGGGAGTGTCAACATTTTGTTGCACTTCGCGTAAATGAGGCACACTATGGGCTTCCGATCTTTTTTCATAGTTCCCAAAAAGACGGAAAGTTTCTAAAAAGTTGATTCGTATTTGCTATATGCGCGATTGTTTCGAATAACAGGGGCGGAAAGTCGAAGGGGTCTTGCGATGTCGCCAGAAATTCTCGCATTCGAATGGGGACAGCTAAGAAGAATTCCTGTAAGGCTTTTGACTGGAAACGGCCTGAAAAGGCGATAAAACGCATCTCATCTTTGCTTTGCAGGGGTTGAGTAACTTACTTTCGGCATTGAAGAGTGTCACGGTGGAAAATCAATGGTAACAAATGCAAAAGAATGGTTGTTGTCGCACCCAGAATGTAACAAGATGAAGGACGTGCTTACTCTTGTCCATGTAAATGCAAAAAGTTGTTGTCGGCCAGGCGGCCGAAAAGCTATTGAATCGGCTGGCCTTGATCCAATACAGGACAGCGGTGAGCCGGTGGTTGGCGATATGCCGAGTGGGCTGCAAAGTTATTCGGTCGAATCTTTTCCAGCGCGTATAGGTTAAAAAAATATGTTAGGCGAGATTGTGGTGGTTGGTGAACATCGGGATGTGCATGCCTGCCTGAACCAGGGGTTTGGGGAGAGGGATTACAGCCTTCTTTCTTTGAAAGACATTCCTGAGGCCGTTCTGTATCTTCGCGACCCGGCGTGCACTGCGTCGGTCGCTCTCTTTTGCAATGTAACCATGCGGCGCGAACAGGATTTCAATGTATTGTCTGAAATCTCTGCGATTCATCCGCATCTCCAGATTCTCCTGCTTCCAGAAAACTCGAGAAGCCTGCCAATCGATCTGCCTGTCCGAAATGGCAACATCCGCATGCTTTCTAAGCCTGCTTCTATGGACGATTTGGTAGAAACAGTTCAGAATTCGGTGAGCACCGCTGCGATTTTAACTGAAAAAGCCAAGCAGAATGAGAAAGATAGCGAATCTGAAGAATCCATAGGCGGCACTCTGCCTTTGTTTTCCACCGCGTTTCTTACACGAGTAGGAATGGCTGATGTGCCGGTCCTCCTTCATGGCGAAACAGGGGTAGGAAAAGAAGTGATGGCTCGGCGGCTATGTGCATATTCTCCGCGCGCACACAAGCCATTCCTCAAGTTGAACTGTGCGGCATTGCCGTCAGAGCTGGTCGAGAGTGAGCTATTCGGCTATGAAAAGGGGGCGTTCACCGGAGCCGTCATTGACAAGCCAGGTAAATTTGAGATTGCTCAAGGTGGAACGATTCTTCTAGACGAAATTGGCGACATGGATATTCGCCTTCAGGCAAAGCTGCTTCAGGTGCTACAAGATGGCGAAATACAGCCGTTGGGCGGTAATCGCACTGTGAAGGTAAATGTACGCGTGCTGGCTGCCACCCATCGTGATTTGCGACGAGCGATTGAGCAGGGCACCTTCCGGGAAGATTTGTATTATCGTCTGAACGTTATCAATATCGTCATTCCACCTTTGCGTGATCGCAAAAGCGAAATTCTGCCCTTGGCGGAAGTGCTCTTGGGCAGACATTTGCGGCCGGGCGCAGTCATGCCTGAAATTACGACCGAACTGCAGCAGGCAATGATGGAGTATCACTGGCCGGGCAACGTGCGCGAGTTGGAAAATATTATGCGCCGCTTTCTTGTCTATCAGAGTTCTTCGATGTTGATCGAGGAACTAATGAATACCGTGCCTTGTTCCGCGCCAAAGCCAGTTGCGACATCAAATCACTATCGCCACATGGACGGAAACAACAGTTCGTCGATGGACCGCCTTGCTGAACAATCGCGCCAGGCGGAATCCAAATTGCTATTGGAAGCCCTGGAAGCAACTCGGTGGAATCGCCGTCAGGCCGCAGTCCGGCTCAATCTGGAATACAGAGCTTTTCTCTACAAATTGCAGAAGTACGGCATCGCCGATAAACGAGAAAAATCCGAAGCAGAGTACGGCTCCTAGACGCGGAGGGTTGGAATAGAAGCCTGCGCAATCCGTATCCGCTGTCGAATCAATGACATGCTGTGGGTTGCAGCGTGATGAATAGCTGGTTCAATCATGCAGTAAATTGAAGGGAAGAATGACTGCTTTGGGGCTCTCTATTGTTGTAATTGGTCGAAATGAGGGATCGCGCTTAGTGCGCTGCTTCCAGTCGATTCAGGGCATACATGCTTCTGGGACGAAGGTTGAGACCATCTACGTTGACTCCGGGTCAACTGACGGCAGCCCCGAAGTGGCAGAATCCTTCGGAGCAAAAGTCATTGTGCTCAAGACGGATCGGCCTACAGCGGCTCTCGGAAGAGATACAGGCTGGAGGAATGCATCCTCCGACTTCATCCTATTCCTGGACGGCGATACGATCCTTGATCCTGATTTTCCTTCGAGAGCTCTTGGGATCATTACTGCGGATCCTACACTTGCCGCTGTTTGGGGCCACTTGCGCGAAATTCACCCGGAAGCCTCCATTTACAACCGAATTCTTGATCTGGACTGGATATATCCCGTGGGCGAGGTCGACCTATGCGGAGGAAATGTTCTCATGCGCCGGCGCGCTCTAGAACGGGCGGGAGGCTATGATGTCACCCTGATTGCCGGCGAAGAACCAGAACTATGTTGCAGAATCAGAGCTGACGGCTATCGCATTGCGAACATAGATGCCCCAATGGTGGGCCATGATCTGGCGATGACGCGGTTTCGCCAGTATTGGAAACGCTCCATTCGAACAGGGTATGCCTATGCCGAGGTTTCACGGCGTTATCGGCATACTGAAAATCCCTTCTGGAGTTCTGAGCGGATCAATAACCTGAAACGAGGAATATTCTGGGCCTTGTCGCCTATCGTTGCCATGATTGCATCCGTTCTATTGCAATCAATGTTGCCGATGATTCTATGGTGCGCTCTATTTATAGGACTTTCTTTACGCTCTTCCTTGAGTGCCAGATGGAAATCACGCGACGCCCTAGCGCTTTTCCTTTATGGAATGCATTCTCATTTTCAGCAAATCCCAATTTGTGTTGGCCAGCTTCAGTATGAGCGCAGTCAGAGACAAGGCAAAAGGAAGAGCCTGATCGAATATAAGGGAAACATCTAAGACCGCAGCTCAAAAAAACACAGTCAGAATCAACGTTGCCTCTTCAGAGGAAATGATGCGGCCTTTTGAAATTCTTCTCTGCTGTCTTACTGCCTTGGCCTTATTGCCGCTGCTTCTTAATATGAAGCGTGGTGTGCTCTACATACGGTTGCTTTGTCTTTTGCTGGTTTCGGCCCTAGCGTTCCATCTGGCATTTGAGGGAGCACACTGGCAGCTGGCGCCTCTATACCTCTCCATTCTGCTGATTTTTGGTGTGGGGTTGAATCCTATGCTCGTAGATGGGAAACGTCATCTCTGGCTCGGGTTATTCTGCGGATTTTTGGTTAGCGTCTCTGCTCTGTTTTCATATCTTCTACCGATGTTCCGCTTCCCAACACCGTCCGGCCCGTATGCGGTGGGCACCCGCATCCTTTACATGGTCGACCGCAGTCGCGATCCAGTGGGAACAAACGTTCACCCGGGAAGACGGGAGCTCATGGTCCAGATTTGGTATCCAGCGATACCGGCAGGAAATAAATTAGCCGAATACCGCAGGTATCCTGAAACCACGCTTATCTCTTCTTATCAGGCTGTGCTAAAAACTAACTCCTACTGGAACGCAGCCGCCGACCCTAAAGGTGGTCCATACCCTTTGCTCATATTCAACCACGCGTGGACGGGACAGCGGACACAAGACACTTTTCTTATGCAGGAATTGGCAAGTCATGGCTTCATCGTTGCCAGTATGGATCACACGTATTATTCGGGAAAAGTTGCGTTTCCGGATGGACGGGTGATTGATTCGAATGGTGCGCCCGATCTGGGGAATCTGAAGAGTACTACGGTTGATGAGGAGTTTGCATTAGGCGCAAAATATACCGAAATTGAGGCTCGTGACGACATATTCGTGCTCGATCAACTGCAACTTATGGATCTGAATAAAACCAGCTTTTTGCATGGGACGATCGATCTGACGCGGGTAGGAGCATTCGGACATTCTCTCGGAGGGGCAGCTGCTGCCGAGGCCTGCTATCTGGACCCGCGCATCAAGGCTGCTCTCAACATGGATGGCTGGATGTTCGGGCAAGTATTAACGCATGGGCTTTCAAAACCATTGATGCTGATCTATGAGAAGGGCACCGAAGTTCAACCTTCCCCTGCAGAACTGGCAAGAACGCCCAAATTTGTCCGGCGGTACTGGAAGACGGATGCAGAAGATGATGCCGCGATAGAGGCTGGATTACAGCGATTTGGCGGATATCGCTTATACATTGACGGTACAAGCCATTGGAATTTCAGTGATCGGGCTCTCTATTCCCCATTGCGAACCTGGACTGAAGCTGGGCCGATTCAACCACTACGAGCTTATGAAATCGTGAATCGGTATGCATTGGCATTTTTTTCTCATACCCTAAATGGAACCCAACAACCTCTTCTTGCAGGAACAACGCACTTATTTCCTGAAGTGTCTTTTGAGTCTTGGAAGGCGCCGGATACTGTATCAATTTCCTCTCCGAAGCTATAAGTATTTGGGAATTTAGATTCGGAGTTCCAATCTTCGGGAGCTGTTCTTTTCAGATACGTGCCAATACGGTTTTTAGATCGCTCTGGCAGTGATGTGTCCGCATGTACGTCACGAGGCTGTCCCTCCTTGCAGTTGCGCCAGCTCGGCAGACATCAGTGTTCGATTCCTCGAAGGAATAGTTCTCATGCCTCATCGAAAAGCTTTCTTTGACGCTCGTGTTTATCTTTGCGCTCTGTCCAATCGTGAACGATCTCTTCCATAGTCCTTCCCGTGCTGACACTGTTCGGCCATTTTTCCAAAATGCACTTGTCGTCGCGACTTTCGGCGAACAAGTCGGCTTGCTTACAGAGTGTCCAGGTAGGCCGCTGCGCATTTCTCGCGCTGTTTATCCTTGTGAGCGTCCAGCCGCCTTTCAGCTTTTCTCCGTGTAGCGTAAATCGCAAGATGCCTCTACGCAGGCTGCTCGCGATGTCATCGGATTCCAGCTGTGGTTCCCATGTTCCGCGATCCCAAAGCATGATAGGGCCCGTCTCATGCACACCTTCGAATAGTAGATTCGCTCTGTTATGATCCTCCATCTCGATGGCTTTACGAATCTCTCCGGCGCGGTAGCTGGGCCCTTCTGGAAGAGCCCAGCTCAACAACACTCCGTTCCACTCCAGTCTGAGGTCGTAATGGAGGCGTGTTGCATAATGCTTTTTCATACCGTAGGCGCGCTCGCCAAGAGCATGACGGTTGGCTTCTGCTTTCATCTCGCAGTGTCCTCCTCTCGACCTCTTCTTGCAGAGACTCCAGGATAAAGTGGACACTTCATGTCAGAATAGGTCAGGCGCTTTGGATGTATCGGTCGGATCCACAACCGCCCGGTCCTGGTCTCGGTCGTAAGCGTGCGCCAGCTGACCAGATGGAGTCGCCACACGCTTACCCTTCAAAAGGGTGCACTATGGCAGTCTAGTCAAGATGTGGGAAAGATAGAAACAATGTTGGGGAATCTCAAATTCTTGCTAGTGAGTGCTGTCCCTCCAGCTATCTACCGTATGCTTGACATTGCGAAATGTCCGATAAACTACGCCTTTCGTATGGTCGATCATTTGCAGCTTTCCAGGTTCCTTAGGATGAAGTCCTACCCTACGCAGGCGTGAATTGATCCGAAATGCGTCAGCCATGTCGTCCGCCATACGCTTAAAGTTAATGCTCAAGGAAATAGAGACTTCCGGCCCATTCTGTACCCAGTGCGGGAATATAACTGGATTGTGAACGCCTGCTCCTGGCGTAAGTCGGAACTGTAACGCACGATCTTGCAGATGTTCCCTGTAGGTGGCCGCCTTAATATCTCCCGTCCAAAATCGTTCCAGTTCTGTTGCCGGCAATATCTCTCGGTCATTGCCATCAAAAATATAGACGAACTTATCGCCCTGTATCTGCATGAGTAGATTTGCTTCAGAATCGATGTGATATGGAGTGACCCGGTGCGGTGAGGTTACGAGGATCGTCATTAGGCCGTCCCTGTAATGTCTTCGTATATCAGTCTTCGTCAGGTCGGATAATTCAATCACACATTCTTTTAATATCTGAGCATATTCAGGCTCTTCATGCACTCTTTTCAGCATGACAAACGAATGTGTATCAGCAATCTCTTTTAGGTTTTCTTGAAGTGATTTGCGGGCTTGTCGAATGCTCCAACCTTTGCCCGGAGTCGTGTCGCCTTCTTCTAGGTGATATCGATTAGGTCTTGCTTGTATGCGATTTGCAAGGTCGATAAGAGCGTCATAGGAGAAGTAAGGTGAATGGTGAAGTGTGTGAGAAAAAGAGAATGCTGCATTGTCAAACTTTTTTTCAAATAAGATCGCGGTTTGAGAGTCATTCGCTAAGACAGAAGGTGCGGCAATATCCATTGGAAAATCCTCGGCATGATCAAATTACCTGGGCCCAGTAATTACCGCGCAATGGATCGGGGAACAATCTCGCTAAGAAAGCTTCATCTTTTTTAGGTGAAAAAAGTAAAAACCTGCTGGCAGAGCTACGAATGTGTCTCGTTGCAATACGTGCAAGTAAATGTATCCAATTGTCGCGCCGCATGACAGCTTTCACATGCGTTATTCTCGCTTGAAAAGCGAGACAGACAAACAATAGGACAGGCAGATGAAGCCGACAAGATAACTATTCGCACATAATAGTAATTGAAGGTAATTCTTCGGGTATCGTTTTCATCTCGTTCGCCCGAAAGCCCTGTTGTTCGTATGGGTTACTAAATAAGAAGGGCATCATTACCAATTGGGAATACTGTACATGCATTCCTATCGGTATTCTTTATCTGCAAGGCTGGTTCTCGAACGACTAGATTGTACTGGGATTGACTACACAAAGGGAACCAGCAGGCGTTTAATGTCGAAGATGTGAGTTGAGCTTGGTCTTGCAGTTCCTGATCGAGTGGACGTCGAGAGTTAAACGCATGTGTTTCTGGTGATCTCATTCTGTGGGTCACATGGGCGAAGCCCACGCTAAATCCAGAGTGTTAGTATACCCGCCTCATCCAGCTTATCAACCCTCCCTCAGGCGATAAATCCATCTTCACTCAATAAGACCTCTGGCAATCGGGCTGTTCATGAGTTTTACCTGTTTCTGTCTTTGGTGTTCGGAGGGCATTTCTAATCACATGGCAACTATTAGCTTCGATACGCTTCTGAAGCAATCTATTTTCTCCTCAAAGATCAGTGGCTTGTCTACATTGAGGAGGAGGCCAGCATCCAGTGCCGGCGTAACGATGGTTATGATGATGGCCGCAGATATATTGTCTGTCTGCGTGGCACTTGCCTTGGCTTTGACGCTTGGGTTGGATCGATGGATGGGGCCGGGGGAGACGTTAAAAGACGTTGTCGTTTCTGGAACGCCCTTGCCATGGCAGTTGGGCTATCTAGCTTGGTTTATCGTAAGCCTCTTGATGATTACACATCATTACGGGCTGTATGGGCATACTCTCACGTACAGCACATGGAATGAGCAACGTAAAACAATACAATCATGTTTTGCTGCAGGCCTGCTTCTATGCGGCGCGATGTACATGATGCACAACGTTGCTATCTCTCGCGCTGTTGTGGCGTATCTGGTCTGCCTTACAACCCTTCTCTTTTGTGCCTCCCGGATAGGATGGCGATATCTTGCCTTTCGACGCTATGAGCGAGGGGTTGATTCCAGAAATGTAATCGTTGTTGGTGTCAGTGGCATGGGCTTGGCACTCTGTAAGCAAATCGAGAGAAACCGCCATCTTGGCCGTGTATTCAAGGGCTTCGTGGAGATACCGGGTAGCAATGCGGTTTCGCAGGCGCCTCCCGAAAGTGTCATTGGCTCGATTGATCAACTTCGTTATCTTGCACGGCTGCACTTTATCGATGAAATCATTATCGCCGAATGCTGCCCCGCGTCCATGATTCTCGGCCTCGTAGATATTGCTCGTGAATGCTGCATTGAAGTACTTGTAATTCCCGGATTTTATGACGAAGTGACACCAGAGTCCCCAATCGCATACCTGGGAGAGTTTCCCGTGGTTTCAATTCATCGTCGCAATGAACGGGCAATCGCCTCCTTGATAAAGCGAACTACCGATGTCTTGTTGGCAGGCATGGCTGTGCTATTCCTTCTACCCATATCAATCATGATCGCTCTGTGGGTCAAAGTAGATTCACCAGGTCCAATATTCTATGTTTCCGAAAGGATCGGGAAAAAAGGACGCGTCTTCCGCTGCTTCAAATTTCGCACGATGGTGATCAATGCTGAACGGTTGAAAGATTCGCTGGCGGATCAGAATGAACGCAAGGGAATTCTCTTCAAAATAAAAAATGATCCGCGGATTACCCGCGCGGGCGGCATTCTGAGAAAGTACAGTTTAGATGAGCTGCCCCAACTCCTCAATGTGTTGCGAGGGGAGATGAGCCTGGTCGGTCCCAGGCCGCCGATTGCAAGTGAAGTAAAGCAGTATGAACTGGAGCATCTTCGCAGGCTCGAAGTATCGCCAGGCTTGACCGGGCTATGGCAGGTGCGCGCGCGCCAGGATCCCTCGTTTGAGCGCTATGTCGCGCTGGATTTGGCTTACGTCGAGAATTGGAGCCCCTGGTTGGACATGAAGATTTTGATACGAACAGCTGAAGTGGTCATGAGAGGAACTGGTTCTTAACGGAATCGGTTCCCGCGCTTCGATCAATGGGCACAGCCACAATCAATAAAATTCAAGAGTATCTTGCGGCATGCGGCAAGATACTCTTTTTTTGACTAAAACCTCTAGGGATTTTAGCTCGATACTCCGTCAATATTGCAGAAGACAATCCCGCTACAGGGCTCATTCTAACGTCTAGCTTTGTACTTGCTCGTGCCATGTGCTGTGAGGTCGTTCGATATCGACCTGGACTTGTTTTCCGGCAGACTCCCATGTACTCATGCCGCCAATGATCAGGAGCAGGGGAAGAATCATGGAGCTGTTAAGCAGATTATCGACAGCGGTCATTAGAATGGCCGCGGCAAGAGCGTGACGCAGATTGAGGTATTCAATATCTGAGCGGGCGAGCGAGAACCATACCACACGAACAACCGGCGCAAGTTGAAATGCCTCCAGCGCTAGCAAGCCGAACACGCCATACATGCCGAATGCGAGTAACCATAGCCCCCAGGGGCGCAAATTTCCTCGCTGCCACCAATCCCATTCACCATACCCGAGCAGGGGCTTATGCAGTGCGATGTTCACATGAAGCTCGTCCTGCCAAAGGCGCCAGCCAAAGGATCCGCGGCCGATTTTTTTTAGAAAACTTGCCGCAAAATGGGCAGTTGCATTGTGGTTTACTAGTGCGCGGATAGAGATGACATTCGCCAGTCGCGCTCCGGCAAAAGAGAGGATGCCGATAATCAATACAACGGCCAGGATTCTCGGAAAAGCCTTGTGGCTCATGAAGACAAATGGCAGCAGCCCCAGTAAGAGCAGTATGCTTCCGCCGGATTGGCAGAGGAGCGTGGTGAGAAAAAGAGAGAGTGCGACCCACGCGACCGGAATCTTCAGAATATGGGTCACAATTCGCTTTGCCCACAGCCAGACCGCGATTAGGGCCGCCGTACCCATCCATATGCCAAGCTGATTGCCTCCTTCGAGGAACCCGATCGGACGATAACCAATGTACCTTTTTGCTCCAATCCATTGGTAGGGTAGATAGCCATATACATGAGCATAAAGTTTGGGGCCAGTTTTGATTTCGATCAGGCAGATCGGAATATAGAAGAGGCCAGCAATGACAAATGCTTCTGCCGCGAGACGAAGTGAGTTTGTGTCTGAAAAGTAGATACGCCCGAGCAGATAAGGAATACCCCAGGCCAGCACTTGATAGATTTCACCACGAAGCCCGTCGGTGAGCGGAATCGGGTTGGCGATCGTCGAGAGCAGTGGGACAATGCACCATATGATCATGGGAATGTCCCAGAATGTCAGCTTAATGTTTCGGATGGACCGACGATCAAATAGAAGCAGGCCGAGAAGGCCGCAGAAACCAGTAATGGTTGCTTTTGTCAGAAAATAGTTGGTGGCAATCCCTGCGCCGAGGAACCAATAAGGAAATGGATCACTTGTAGGAATATAGTTGGCATTGGGCAGCAAAGCCCAGCCGCCGATGAAAACCAGCAAAATCGCTATGCGAATTGGATATCGGAAAAAAAAATAGAGACTGATCGGTATCCATCCCAAAAGGACGGCCGCAGGCAAAACAATCATCCATTCATCCTATCGACATACATCACCACGCCAATATATCCCAAGAACACCATGATTCTATTACCTATTTACACACGAACGAGCGTGGCGGGATTGCTAAGTTTTGGCATAGCAGCGCTTTCCAGCGGCATCGCCTTGTTTCGGCTAAGAAATGTGCCGGCATTTGCATGGCCAACTGCCTGGATAGCAGCTCTCGAGAGTTTGCTTCTGCTTGACATGGCTATGGATGGGCGGTGGGCATTGCACGGAAACGTGATGCACTTTGCTCTTCATCGAGGCTTTTACGCACAGAGACACGGCATACAAATAGCAGGACTCACGATTCTGTTTGCCATTTTATTGTTTGGAGCGGCGATCATAACCCGCAGATTGCGCAGCAGGCCGGGTGCGGTCGTAGCGGCATGGAGTGCTTTGTTAGCTTTGACAATATGGTGTGTTGAACTTGTCTCTCTGCACGAAATTGACGCTGTTCTCTATCACGAAGTCGGCGGATTTATGGTGATCGCCTTTGTGTGGATGATTTTGGGTGCTACAACTGCTATCAGCATCCAGTTGGAAGCTTCAGGTCGAAATCAAGTCAGGCCAGTGTCTTTAGGCAATTGATTAACGATTATGCTGAGGCTAATCGAATAAAAACGCTGAATAATTGTGCATGTGGCCAAACGTCACGTGTCGCGAATTTGAGTCGACGAGGGGTTCAAAGCTGTGGGAGATAAGTCAGTGATGCAAGTGGCATCGATGCGAAAGGTACTTCCAGAAATCTGGAAATTATTACGTCCCAGGCAAGGGCTTCTTCTTGTGGGGCTGCTCCTTATTATTATCAATCGACTTGCCGGTTTTGCCTTACCTCTATCCACGAAGGTTTTAATCGACCGTGTTATCGGACAACACAACGGATATTTGCTGGCTCCGCTGGTCGGGATATTGCTTTTGGCTACTCTTGTACAAGCGGTTACCTCATTCGCACTGGCGCAATCACTATCGCGGGCCGCATGGCACCTTATCACAGATCTCAGAATCCAACTGCAAAAGCACATCAGCCGCTTACCTGTTTCTTTTTATGACGCAAACCGTACAGGCACGCTGGTATCGCGAGTCATGGCCGATGTTGAAGGAATCCGCAATTTGATGGGAACTGGCTTGGTGGAGTTCATTGGCGGCGTGCTTACAGCCATCATGACATTCGTCGCCCTATTGTGGATCAGCGCAAAATTGACCCTGTTGATTTTTGCTGTCATGGCGTTGTTTATATTTGTTCTCAAAAAAGTTTTCGGGATCATTCGCCCCCTTTTCAAAGAGCGCATAAAAATTCAGGCAGAAATTACTGGCCGACTCACAGAATCCCTGGGCGGTGTTCGGGTGGTCAAATCTTACCGCGCTGAAGACCGCGAATCCGCGGTCTTCGCCAAAGGCGCGAGAGTCTTACTCGCGAACATCATGAAGGGAATCACGGCAAATTCGTTCATGAGTCTCTCCTCCACAGTGGTGATTGGCTTGGTGGGCGCGATCGTCATGTTTTTTGGGGCGCGCCAGATTCTGGGCGGGAGAATTACTCTTGGCAGCTACGTTACCTATAATGTTTTTCTCGCTTATATGATTGCTCCGCTGTTTCAGGTGGTTTCTATAGGGACGCAAATTTCTGAAGCCATCGCTGGCTTAGACCGTACTCAGGAGATCCTCTCGGAGAAAGAAGAGGACGATGATCCGAGACGTACCTATCGATTCGACCGAAAACTCGCAGGTGGAATTGTTTTCGACAACGTGGACTTTTCCTACGAGGCCGGCAAGCCCGTGTTGCAGCGCGTTTCGTTTGTAGCAGAGCCCGGAACGGTCACCGCCCTGGTGGGTCCGTCCGGATCGGGAAAATCAACCACAATCAGTCTCGTAAGCGCATTTCACTCGCCTACGAACGGGCAGATTCTTGTCGATGGTATCGATCTGACAACAGCGGATCTCGGAAGTTACCGGGTCCATCTCGGTGTCGTGTTGCAGGAATCGTTTCTGTTCGATGGCACAATCCGTGACAACATTGCATTTTCGCGTCCGGAGGCGACGGATGAAGAAGTATTTGAAGCTGCTCGCATCGCTCGCGTTGACGAATTTGTGGAGCGTTTTCCGGAGGGTTACAAGACGCTTATTGGAGAGCGCGGCATAAAGCTCTCGGGAGGCCAACGGCAGCGTATTTCCATTGCGAGAGCCATTCTCGCGAACCCACGCATCCTGATTCTCGACGAGGCCACATCCAGCCTCGATTCAGAATCCGAAGCTTTGATTCAGGAAGGACTCTCTTATCTCATGAAGGGCCGCACCACGCTGGTGATTGCCCATAGGTTATCGACAATCCGTCAGGCGGACCAGATTCTGTTCTTTGAAAACGGCATGATCCCGGAGCGAGGTACGCATGCTGAGCTGATGCATGGCCGCGGGCTTTATTGCAACCTCTACACCCGGCAATACGCAGTGGAAAGCAATCTCTTCCTTGCCGCCGGTGAGGGCGATGATGCAATCCAACCGGAAGACGAGGAAGTTGAGGCAAGCGTGACCATGCCCAAATTTTCTCAAGCGCTGCGTGGGCTTCAGTAATAGACGCTTTCTGATGTCGTGAAAAAATATGCGCTAAATATCTGAGAAGATAAAGAAAGAAGGAGGGCGTAGCGCCACCAAAAACGACTCTCTTCTGGTAAACTCATATTTGTTGTTGTGAAGATTCAGTTTCAGCAGTACATGAAGCCGAATCCTCGTGACATTCGAAGTTAGAAACACGAAATGAATGATTCTTCGAAATCAATCATTTCATGTGGCGTAAAGAGCTTTTGACGCGTATTGCGTTGGGGGACGTAGCTCAGTTGGTTAGAGCGCTGCCCTGTCACGGCAGAGGTCGCGGGTTCGAGCCCCGTCGTCCCCGCCATTCAAAGTAAAGCACTTACACTTGAATGGCATCCTTGGTGCTGACAATCCGATCCGCAAATTACCGCACTAGGCGACTTCCAGGTCCCTATTGCGTCCAGGCGCCCTGTGCCGCATGTTTTTCGTCGCGATCATCCTGAGTGTAGCGATTCATAGTCTTGCGGATATCGCTATGCCGCAAGATTCCCTAAACCCCTAAACCGTCTTCGGATCGATCTTTCCCTTGTTCACCAGCCGGGTGCTTAGGCTGTGTCAGGTTGTGGAGACCGAACCGCTGTCCTTTTTGCAAGTACGACCCCAGCGCTGATTGCCACCGAACGCAGACGGTCCTGCACGAAAGTGGACGCCCTGATAGGCACCTTGCCGTCCTTGATCGGCGACGAAAAGACGAAGTTGTCGATTCTCGAATAGGGGCTCTGCGCGCACCGCTCATTTTAGGTATTGCGCCAGTACCGGATACATCGGTACGTAGCCGTTCGAGGCCGCCGTCTTGGTTGCGCGTCTTGTCCCTTGGCCCATCGCTTCGACATACGGATTTGCTCTCCGGAGGTCAAATGGCTACCTCTGTGTGGGTGTTCCATTTTCTTTCTGATATGCAGCAGCGAGAGTACCCTTGCTCTTGGCGATCGGCAGCAGAGTTGGGTAAAACTGGACAAACGTTGTGTCCACAGCCGCGTGGGCGGCGTGGCAACTGTAGCAATCAGCCGACATTGGAATCATCTTGGCGGTTTTGCCGTCATCAAAGCCAAAGAAGGCCCACTTGCCTGGAAACCGCTTTTCGTCTTTTACGTGCACCTCGAACCCCATGGTAGCGCCCTGGTAGTGGCCTTTCTGGTTAATCGAACCTTTCCCCTCCGCGCCGCGAACTTCGAGCACGAGCATGGTTTTGTCGGGCCAGGTGCCCGTCTGTACAAATGCCTTGTACGCCTCAGGATTTACAAAGACATTGTCGAACATATGATGGTCGCCCATCTGCATCGCTGGGCTATAACTCATGTCGAATCCGGAACTCAGGTACACCCACTCCCGATAGTGCTCGGGGAACTTGAGTTGAGAGTCGCTGGTATATTCCGGACTCGAATTCGGGGCCGTCGTGTTTTGTTGGAAGGCGCGCATGGAAAATAGAACCATTGCAAGGAGCAGGACGGTCTTCGCTGTGGTGAGCATGTGGTCAGTATCTATCCAAGTTCGTTCGAGGGCTAGACCGACTGCTGCACGCCTCCGGCGATTCGCTGCATTCTTGGCTTTTCGGGTAGAACGGTAGACTACGATCTCGATATGGACACGAACTACATCCGCACCCAGTCGCACCAGTGGATATGGATTGTATCGATTTGGTTCGGCTTCGGGTTGGTCGATGCGATGCAGACGGTTTTCGTCATGCGTGCGGAAGGCATGAACCACGCTTGGGTGAAACTGTTCGTGACAACGGCGCTTTCGTGGCTGCCATGGGCGCTGGCGACGACGCTAGTGCTGCGCCTCGGGCGTCGATTTCCACCGGTGAAATTGAAGCCCTTCGTGACGTGGTTGGTACACGTCGCCGCCTGTGCCAGCATCGGATTGGTCTTCGCCGTTTGGACTACGTGGCTGGAAGTGCTACTCAATCCGTATGCCAACTCTTCGGCTCCGGGCACGTTCGCGCACCTGTGGTTTGACAAGTTCTACAACGGGATCCTCTCGTCTTTAGTCCTGTATACGGCCATCCTCGCGGTTGGCTATGTGTTGAATTCCAGAATGCGCCTGGCTTATCAGCAGACCGAAACCGCGCGACTCAACGAGCAACTCTCGAAAACTCAACTCAATGCCCTCAGGCAGCAAATCGAGCCGCATTTTTTGTTCAATACGCTCAACGCGGTGTCAGGGCTGGTACGTGAGGGAAGGAACGATGATGCGGTGAGCATGATTGCGGGGTTGAGTGACTTTCTGCGTCGAGTCCTGGACGACTCCACCCGACAACAGGTGCCGCTGGGCGAAGAGATGGAGTTCGCCCAGAAGTATCTGGATATTCAGAAGGTACGATTTGCCGAGCGCCTTCAGCTCAGTGTGGATGTCCCTAGAGAACTCTACCCGGCTCAGGTTCCCAGTCTGATTTTGCAACCCATGGTCGAAAACGCAATCAAGCATGGCATTGCAAAACGAGCGCAGGGAGGATCGATTCGGATTGCGGCTTCTCGCTGCAACGGGATGCTCGTCCTGAGTGTTTGCAACGACGGCCCCAGCCTGCCTGCGGACTGGGAGATGACTCGCTCCGGAATCGGCATCTCCAATGTGCGAACTCGCCTGCAAAGCCTATACGGAGATGCCTTCGAGTTGAGCCTGCGGAATCAGGAAGCGGGCGGTGTCGCGGTATCGGTCTCCCTGCCCTTCGTGGCTTTCCCACCCATCAGGGAGGGTTGATTCGTGTACGCGGAAGAGTGTCAAAAAATACGCGCGCTGGTTGTGGACGATGAACCCCTCGCTCGCAGCAATCTTACCGTGCTGTTAAGGCTTGATCCGGAGATTGAAACGGTCAGTGAATGCGGATCTGGCACGGAGGCGGTGTCAGAGATTCGCAACTCGAAGCCGGATTTGGTTTTCCTCGACGTTCAGATGCCGGAATGCGACGGATTTGATGTCCTTGAAATGTTGGGCAGAGATCTACCTTCCGCGGTCGTCTTCGTCACAGCCTACGATCAATACGCGCTACGAGCCTTCGAGGCCGGAGCGCTCGACTACCTCTTGAAGCCGTTCGACAATGCTCGATTCGATCGGGCACTCAGCCGTGCTAAGGAGAAAATCGCCCATGGCAGAAATCCATCGTCAACGATGGACCGGTTGGCCGTGAAGAGCGTCGGGCAGGTCGCGTTTCTGAAAATCTCCGAGATCGATTGGATCGAGGCTGCGGACTACTACTCATGCCTGCACCTGGGACCGAAAACACACCTCCTGCGCCGCAGCATGTCGGAACTCGAGCAAGAGTTGGATCAGACCATCTTCTGTCGAATTCACCGTTCGACCATCGTCAAACTCGATCGGGTCTGCGGTCTAAAACTCAACGAGAATGGCGAATACGATGTACTGCTCGACAATGGAACCAGACTTCGGTTGAGCCGTCGTTACCGCAAGCAACTGCAATCTCGCCTGCGGCTTCGCGGCTTGAACCGACCCTGATCGGTTCTCACATCGCCAGCTAGATTGGGCCCATTTGGCAAGTGTGGACTCGGTTGAACAAGCGGATACATACGCGCCAATTGCAGAACAGAAAAACTGCCCGTTACGGAATCTTCCCCGACCCCGCAATGATCGAGAACCTTTCGGAACTGATCTGCCGCCAACCCACCTTGCTTCAATTAGAGATATGCAAGACGCTCGGCAGGTACACCGGATAGTGAAAACGCCCCTTCCAGCTTCTGCAGCAACTGAGTTTGCAGCAAGTTTACCAAGGCCCTAGTTGCGGGATGCGCGGCGATTTGCAGCAGCGGTACGCGCGGGCGGCAAGGACTTTCAGATTTTTGTCCTTCTCACGAAGACTTTACAGACGCGCCACGGCGGGTCGAGTAGGCACGCAGAAACATTTCAACCGCAGCGCTCACGCGTTGTTTCTTTTCTTTCAGACTGACGTTGTCCGGAAGACCGAGCATTGTCCAGCGAACGTATCCCCCTGTAATAAGGCTCATCAGGTGTTCTGCCATGATCTGAGGATTTTCCTTGATCAGGCGGTCGCGCTTAATTTGCTCTTCCATGTAGCTGGCAAGAATTGCAACGCCGCGTCCTGGGCCCAGCTCATAGAAGCGCTTTCCCAGATCCGGGAACCTCGATGCTTCCATACTTATCACCCTGACCATTCCAAGTTGATTCTCCGAAAGAGCTAATTGCATCAGTCGGAAGCCATATTCCTTGAGCGTCTGTTCAATTGGCAGCTCAGGCTGCAATGTTGTCGTAAAGCCGCTCAGTATCAACCCCATGCGCCGTTCCAGTACGGCAAGAAACAGCTTCTCTTTGGTGGGGTAACGAGCATAAAGAGTCGTCTTTGAGCAATTCCCACGGCGGGCGATCTCGTTTGTGCTGGCGCCTTCGAAGCCATGCTCGATAAACACTTCTGCGGCCACATCCAGAAGCTCAGAAACGCGGTCATCATCAAGCCGCGTTTGAATGGACGCACTTGTACGTTGCTTGCCTGCGGGTCTTCCCTGCGCTGATAAGTGCTTCTTCATCGGGATCTATCTTACCGATGTTTTTCTGCATCCAGTCATTTATGCGGACATCAGATACAGTACCATACGGTATCGTAGCATGTGAATGGACCCTCTTACATGCAGCCGATGTCCGGTTGCGAGGGTCTTCAGTAGATGGCAACAGAAACACTGGTTGCGGAACAATCTGTTACGGTCACACAGCAATGGAAGCCCGTGGTCAATCCCTGGCTGATCGCGGCTACCGTGGCTCTTGGTGCATTTATGGAGGTGCTAGACACCTCCATTGCCAATGTAGCGCTCCCTCATATTGCCGGAAGTCTTGGCGCCAGCGAGGACGAGAGTACCTGGGTACTGACGGCCTATCTTGTCTCCAATGCTGTCGTGCTGCCAATGGGCGGTTGGGCGGCAAGCATTATTGGACGGAAGCGCTTTTTTCAGCTATGCCTGATCATCTTTACGATCAGCTCTTTCTTATGCGGGATCGCGCCCACGCTGCCCATACTTCTGCTATGTCGTATCGTTCAGGGGGCTGGTGGTGGCGGTCTCCAGCCGATGGCTCAGGCCATTATGGCTGATTCCTTTGAGCCCCATCAAAGAGGGCTCGCCTTTTCTCTTTACGGCCTCGTTGCCGTACTTGCTCCGTCAATCGGACCAACGCTCGGCGGATGGATTACTGACAACTACAGCTGGAACTGGATTTTCTATATCAATATTCCAGTGGGAATCTTCTCAATTCTCCTCACGCAGCGCCTTGTCGAGGATCCACCATGGATGAAGGCCGATAAGAAAAAACTCTCCAGAATCGATTCACCAGGGCTGATTTTGCTCATCCTGTCGATGGCGTCTTTGCAGATTATGCTAGACAAGGGAGAGGAAAAGGACTGGTTCCAGTCAACATTCATTCAAGTCTTCGGTATTACTTTTGCAATTACCTTTCTAGCGCTGATTATCTGGGAATGGCGCGCTAAAGAGCCGCTCATGGACTTGAAGCTTCTCAAATCGAGGAACTTCGCAGTGTGTTGTTTCTTAAGGCTGGTCACCGGAGGTTTGCTCAATGCATCCACGGTCCTGCAACCGCAATTTGAGCAGGCAAGCCTCGGGTATACGGCAACGGTCGCCGGCCTGTCCCTCTCTGCGGGAGGTATTCTCCTGGTGGTCTTAATGCCGATGGCTGGGCAAGCTCTCACGAGAGTTCCGGCGCGTAACCTCATTCTGTTCGGTTTTGCAGTCTATACTCTGGCGTATTTCTATACCGCAACACACCTCAACCTGGGCCTGAGCTTTGGAACCAATTCGTGGCTGAGGGTGATACAGGTCGTGGCTATTCCGTTTGTATTTATTTCCGTGACTACAGCCGGTTATTTCGGAATGCCTTCGGAGAAGAGTAACCAGATCTCTGGTCTCATTAATTTTGTCCGGAACATCGGCGGAAGCATCCTGACTTCCTTAACCGGGGCTGCGATAACCGAGAGGGGACAATTCCACGCTAATCAGCTGCTTAAGTATGTAACGCCCAGCAGTTCGATATTTCAGACGCAGCTCAGGTCATTGCAAGATTCCCTCTCGGGCTCTTTCGGTCCGGCAAATGCGAACTATCTTGCCCAAGCGCAAATCTACAATCGATTGCAGGCCCAGGCGAACCTTCTTGCATACGTGGATGTCTACTTCATCTTGTGCGCGCTTTCACTGTTGATGATTCCACTGACGCTGCTGCTTCGCCGGAATGATCCGAAGGAAAGCGCGAAAAACAAGGTCGCTGTTCATTAGGATCGCTAGTGTAGGGTTCGTGGAATGGGATCGAACCGGCAGTCCAACGTCGCCAACGATCAAAGTGTGGCGAAGAAAAAGCGTCACCGATCGTGAATGTGAAGTACTCTCACGATGATGAACGGCGCATCCACTCAATGATATTTACCATACGGCTTATTACATATTCGGCGGTTTTCTGAGCATTCATAGGGGTATCATCTGCCTGGATGTCTTGAGCGAATATCTCTTTATCCTGAAAGGTAGCTAGATCTAAATAATAGATGCCGCCGTTCAAGACGCTACAACGTATCCGGTCTCCAT
>Ga0206841_1023_pt1 | contig 37733 bp, 35 predicted proteins | sample Alteio_BWOrgCont_25_FD_152851 | JGI IMG/M metagenome (GOLD analysis project Ga0206841, IMG submission 152851) | Enriched cells from forest soil in Barre Woods Harvard Forest LTER site, Petersham, Massachusetts, United States -... | ecosystem: Environmental > Terrestrial > Soil > Temperate forest >... | reverse complement strand
CCAGATCGTTAGCTTCTCGGACGGAAAAGTCACTTACCGCTCGGTTATTGATAACCTGAACATACTGGATTACGATTATTATTTTAATATAACCGATTGCCTGCTAAATGAAGAAACGGCAAAGACGCTGTTGTTTTTTGATGAGATATTGAGCAAGGGCTTTGACGGCGCACATTTTATATCCGGCCTTTCGGAGCATTTTAGGAATTTACTGGTAGGAAAAGACGCGTCCACTTTGAAATTGCTGGAAGTAAGCGAGGGCATAAAAGCTAAATACCTGCAGCAATCGCAAGCGGCAAGTGTATCATTCCTGCTTTCGGCTATGAACATCGCCAATCAATGCGACCTGAATTATAAGCTGAGTAAAAACCAGCGGTTGCAGGTAGAGTTGGCATTGCTCAAAATGTGCAACCTGTTAGCCATATTTAACCTGGCGACCACGCCGCTTACCGTAATGCCCGCCACCGGCGAGCAGCTAAAAAAAAAACCTGATACCGCAGGGATAGCTCCTATAGCCCCCTCTAAATCTCCTCCGCCTAAAGGCGGAGAGACTTACATAACGGTTAACCCTGGTGTTAAAAAAGATCCTATAAATAATGAAATATCGGTTTTAGCCGAAGCGCCGGGAACATATATTACTGTAAAGCCGGAACCTGTTGAACCACCTGTTACGGTTCAACATGAAACCCCAGGCACTGAAAAACTCAAAGCATTTATACCCAATTCAAACGCCGGAGCTACATCCGTAAAAATACCCTCATTAAGGGATATTAATAAAATAAGCGATGACGCGCCGCCTGTTGAGGATGACCCCTACCTTAAAGGCAACGATAAGGAAGACTTTACGTTTGATGATTTCCTGAAACTATGGAATACACATGCCGCAACCATAAAGGCGGATGGGAAAATGAGCCTGTTTACTATTTTTATATCTGAAGTACCTAAAATGCTTAGTCCTTACTTGTTTGAGATAGTTGTCGAGAATAAAGTACAGGAAAATCTATTTAAGACAGAAAAGCCTGCATTATTAAATTACCTCCGTAGCAGTTTAAAAAATTTCAGCATTGATGTTAACGCGCGGGTTGACGAACAGGTAGTTGTAAAACGCCCGTATACCAGCCAGGAAAAATTTCAGCATATGGCCGCCAAAAACCCGGAATTGATAGAGTTGAAAAAGCGGTTTAATTTGGACTTTGATTAAGAATACCTTTTTTTGTCATTTCGAGCGATAGCGAGAAATCTATACACAAGCAAAGCGGACTATGCACGATGTATAGATTTCTCGCTATCGCTCGAAATGACAGTAGCGTATAGCTGTTTAAATATTTTTAGGATACCCCTCCTCATCCAGATCATCACGATCATCTTCGGGGGTATGTGATAATGTTTCGTCAACCGGGTCAACTTCTATACTATCGGCAATGTGCATACCTAACAGGTCAACATCAGTTTCCAACGACTCATTGGGTATGTATTCGTCACCAGCATCATAGGGGTTTGCCTCATCATAAGTCGAGTTCATATCGTCGCCATTTTTTACCGAAGTATTATACGGGTCGGGATGATCATAGTCCGGGTCATCACTTTTCACATCATACTCATAGCTATTGTCACCGGCATTATACTTCAATTGCTGTTTATCAATCGTTTCGCCTAACTCATCTTTCAGTGTCCTGTCCCTGTCGTCGTTTTCGTTACTAAAAAGGGGATCTGTGTTGTCGTTGTTCATAGCTTTATAGTTTGTAGAAGATGTAGTAAAAACCTTGCCAATTTTTGAAGAACCAAGAATAAAGAGCCAAGAATCAAGATAAAAAATTCTTAAGAGATAAAGTTAACAGGATATATTAACAATATATGGATGCTTGTTGTTTATCCTGTTTCTTGATTCTTGTTTCTTGACTCTTGGTTCTAAACTAATAAGTTATCAGTTTCCGGTATGAGGTGATGCCACCCAAAGCAAATTTTACGCCTATAGTAATTTGCGAGTACGCGTCATTTTTATTCCCGACCGTATATCCGTCTAAATTATCACCTAATATAAAATTATACTGGTAACCCACATCAACCTTAAAACTGGGCTCGTTAAACTTGTTATATATTTTGAACTCGTACCCAATGCGTGCCGGTATCAAAATTTCATTACTGTTATTTGAACCCGGCGAATAATACCCGGGCACTAAAACAGAGTAACGGTTTGCTTCGGTAAGATGGTTTACTACAAAACCCAGCCCTACAGACAGGTAAAGATTTTTAAAAGCATTGTACATTGGGTTTTGCGAATAGTCAACCAACTCGCCAAGCTGCACCTGCCCCCTGAACATTACTGAAGTAAAATCGTTGGTAAACTGCCGCCCTGAAAGGGTTTTTAATGAATCGCCGCCTTTTAACTGGCCTAATTGCAGCTCAAAAACATAGTTGACAAACGGGCTTACATTATAATTCAGGTTAAAATGGATTGACTGGGTTTGTGTAAAAGTTTCGGCATCGCCATAAACTTTATTAATACCTGCGGCAAACCCGACGTCATATTGCGCATAATCATAGCCTATCTGCGCCCTGGCCGTACTAACAACAAAACATACAACCAATAGCAAAAAACCTTTTTTAATAAAACAATTCATACTATTGATGCGCAAATTTATAAGTTAAAGGAATGTAAGAAGTTGTAGTAGTTGTACCGTAAGACGTTATTACGATTGTTGTAGCCATTATCAAACTATCAGTGGTTAACTTGTTAACTGTATAAGTGGTGAAGCCGCCGGCAGTTGTACCGCCAATTATTATTTTTTGACCGGATGCATCATTTGTATAGGAATAATGGCTGTTTACCACCGTGTCGGGCTGTGATGACGAAGCATTAATTGTAAAATCACTATTAAATTTATAAAAATCTAACGCGGTATAGCTGGTTACTGTGCTTGCCCCATACACCGGGTCGACCGATGTTGTAGATTTGATAAACCATGTACCTACCAGCAGTGAATTGGATGTTCGTGTTGGTAAGCCTGCCTCATCTATTTTGCAGCCCGTAACAACAGAACCAAGCGCGATAATAATCAGTAAGAGTTTTTTCATTAGGATAAAACTAAAAGTAATTCACAGGAAAACAATACCGTCGGTAAACTTATTTAAAATTAGCCATTATTTAAAATTCCATTTAATTATTGATAAACTCTATTTTCATATATTTGGAGCCATTTAAAAATAAAAATTAGAGCACCTGGTATGTCAAAAATTAAAGTAAATAATCCGGTAGTTGAACTGGACGGCGATGAAATGACCCGCATTATATGGAAATTTATTAAGGATAAACTGATAATTCCTTATCTCGACCTGGATATAAAGTATTACGACCTGGGTTTAGAATACCGCGACGAAACAAACGACCAGGTAACCATTGATGCCGCTAATGCCATTTTAAAATACGGCGTAGGTATTAAATGCGCTACCATTACGCCAGATGAAGCGCGTGTGGAAGAGTTTGGTTTGAAACAAATGTGGAAATCGCCAAACGGGACGATCCGTAATATACTGGACGGCACGGTTTTTCGTGAACCTATTGTAATGTCCAATGTGCCGCGTTTGGTACCCAACTGGACAGCGCCTATCTGCATTGGCCGTCATGCCTTTGGCGACCAGTACCGCGCGACCGATTTTGTTACTAAAGGCAAAGGCAAGCTGACCATTAAATTTACACCCGAAGACGGCAGCCCCGAGCAATCATTTGAAGTGTTTAACTTTAAAGGCGATGGCGTAGCAATGGCCATGTACAATACCGACGAATCCATCAAAGGATTTGCCCATTCATGCTTCAACCAGGCATTGATGAAAGGCTGGCCCTTATACCTGTCGACTAAAAATACCATCCTGAAGAAATATGATGGCCGCTTCAAGGACATTTTTGAAGAGATATATCAAACTGAATATAAGCAAAAATTTGCCGAAGCAGGTATTACTTATGAGCATCGCCTGATTGACGATATGGTTGCATCGGCCTTAAAGTGGCACGGTAATTTTGTATGGGCCTGTAAAAACTATGACGGCGACGTACAGAGTGATACCGTGGCACAGGGCTTTGGCTCGTTAGGTTTAATGACCTCAACCTTAGTTACTCCTGACGGTACCGTTATGGAAGCCGAAGCTGCGCATGGCACGGTTACCCGCCATTACCGCGACCACCAGGCAGGCAAGCCAACATCAACCAACCCTATCGCGTCTATTTTTGCATGGACAAGAGGATTGGAGTTCCGTGGTCTATTAGACAACAACCAGGAACTGATCAACTTCTGCAAAACCTTGGAAGAAGTTTGTATTGAAACCGTAGAAAGTGGCAAAATGACAAAGGACCTGGCCATCACCATTAAACCAAAGGTTGAGCATGGTACGGATTATTTATATACCGAAGAGTTTTTAGCAGCTATTGATGAGAATTTGAAGAAGAAGCTGGGGTAGAGAAGTTAAAAACGTTGTAAGGGTTATAAAAGTAAAAAGGGTTCATATCAGTAATATGGACTCTTTTTATGTAAAGACATTTTGTAAAGTTTTTACTATATTTGAATATGAAGTTTACAGCAATTATTGAACAGGACGAAAGCGGTTGGTTTGTAGGACAGATAGAGAGGTTCCGGCAGCGCTTTCACAAGGAGAGACTATTGATAAATTAAAGGTTAATTTAATAGATGCTTTATATTTGATATTAGACACTAATAAAGAAATTGAACATACATTAATTTGTGTTTAAATTACCGATAAAGCTTCTGTTGCGCCATTAATATAAAATTTTTAATTTTGAATATGGAATTAGTGTTGAAGAATATCAGTCCAAAAGACTATAGTTTTATATTTGATTTGGCCCACCGCTTAGGTATCCAGGTTGAGGAAAGCATTGACCATCCTGATCACATCTCCGCGTTTGATGATTTAAAGGATGCTATTATAGAAATAAAAATGTCAGAAGCTGGCCAATCAAAACTACAAAACGCATCAGACCTGATTAATGAGCTTTAAAGTACAAAATACCCAGCGATTTGCTAAAGAGCTAAAGCGATTAATTAAAAAATATCCGTCTCTCAAATCAGAATTTATAGAATTGGTTTCCTCTCTCGAAAAAGATCCGGCTCAGGGGGATTCGATTGGGAGTGGATTTTATAAGATCAGGGTTAAAATTACCAGTAAGGGAAAAGGAAAACGCGGCGGGGCAAGAGTAATAACATATTTGAAAATTACTGATGAAATAGTAACCCTGGCAACAATTTATGATAAATCTGAAAAGGATGATATAACAGAAAAGGAACTTAATTTAATATTGCAATCCTTCTTAAAATGAAAATCTCATCCTAATCGTTATATATCTTATTACACCATGTCATCACTCTACCCACTCAAATTCAAAACCATCTGCAAAGACAAAATTTGGGGTGGTCAAAAAATAAGGACTTATCTGCATAAGGATTTTGGCACTTTGCCTAATTGCGGCGAAACCTGGGAAATATCGGGTGTAAAATCGGATGTGTCGGTAGTGGCTGATGGTGAACTGGCAGGCAGGTCACTGGCTGAATTACTGGAAACCTATAAAGAAGAACTGGTTGGCAAAAAGGTATATGATCATTTCGGTAATATCTTTCCGTTGCTGGTTAAATTTATTGATGCCAATGAAGATTTGTCGATACAGGTACACCCTCATGACGAGTTAGCCAAAAAACGCCACAACTCGTTCGGTAAAACCGAAATGTGGTATGTGATCGAGGCTGATCCGGGTTCTACCCTAATCGCCGGGTTTAACCGCGAACTGAACGAGCAACTTTATTTAGAAAAATTTAACAGCGGTCATTTAACCGATATTTTAAACAAGGAAGATGTAAAAGCGGGAGATGTTTTCTTTTTACCCGCAGGGCGGGTGCATACCATTGGCAAAGGTTTATTGATTGCCGAGATACAGCAAACATCCGACATTACCTACCGCATTTATGATTTTGACCGCCTGGATGATAAAGGCAATAAACGCGAACTGCATACCGAAGAAGCCCTTGCCGCGATAGACTACAAGCATTATCTGGAATATAAAACCAGCTATCAGCCCGAAAAGGATAAAACGGTTAAGCTGGTAAGTTGCCCGTATTTTACCACCAATTTACTTGATTTTACGCATAGTACATCCAAAGATTATTCAAACCTGGATTCATTTGTAATTCATATTTGCGTGGAGGGAGATTATGTGGTGAAGCATGATGGCTCTTCATATCCCGTTAAAATGGGCGAGTGCATTTTACTGCCAAAAACGATCGATAAAATAGAATTGGAAACAAATAGCGGGTTTAAAATATTGGAGAGTTTTATTGAGTAGTTTATTTCCCGAAAAGACTTACGAAGTTTTCAAAACTTCGTAAGTCTGTCTGGGTCTTATATTTGCTCATCTGCATATCCATGCATCTGCACATTTTCATTTGCACATCTATTAAATCTCCCCTTCCCGTTTCCTTAAAAACCATTCGGCGCTTAACAACAGCAGGATAAGGAAAAATATCCATTTCACATCGATAATATCGCTGTAGTGCTTGTCTTCGTAAACAAGGGTTTTGATATTTTCGTTTTTCTTAATCAGGTCGGCAAGGCGGCTGACTTCTGTAGGTTGCAACATTTGGCCGCCGCTTTCTTTAGCGATATTTCTTAATAACTGGTGATTAGCAGCGCTTTGGCGAAGCTCAAGATTGAGCGGCTTAACGGTTAATTGCCCAACTGCGGTATAAGGATGGTTGCCCAACAATGTACCCGCGTTGTAGTTATATTCGCCAACGGGCAGCGCACCCGCGTTTAGCTGGTATCCTGTTCCGTTTTTACTGAACAGGAAGCTAAAGCTTTTGCCGTCGGTGTTTTTCAGTTCAATTTTTACATCAGGGCCGTTTACGGGTTCAAATGCATCATTATATAATTCGGCATTGATGAGGATGTTTTCGCCCTCGTCAAAAACATTTTTTGCCGGGTACACCCTGAAATGCTGCCCGTTAGCGTTGGCAGTAAGGTATTGTACGCTTTGGCTAAACAGTTCTTCCAGCGCATGGTGATTGCCATAGGTATCAAACTCGGACAATTGCCAATGCCAAAGGCCCTCGCCGACTAAAACCCCTATCCGTTTACCATTGTCATCGCCAAAAGCAAGTAGAGGATAACTGGTTTGTACACTGCCTATTTTTTGCTTAAATAATATCCCGCTTGCGGTTACTGACGAGCCATAGTTGCCAAACGGCGCCAGCAACGGCGGAAAAGTCGCCAGTTTTCTTAAAGTAGAATCGGACAAGGTAAACGAGGTAAAGGCCGGTTGCGGCTGCGCAAATACTTCCTGCATTTCGTCCTGGCGGGCGCTTATTTTAACTAATTTTTCCTGGTAATTCAGGCTTGAGAGGTCGGCTTGTGCGCCTGCTATATACCATAGCGGTGTTTTGCTTTTTATCAGGCCCTTTAACAGGCTATAGCTGTTGCCCGATAGCTGGTATAATATAGCCAGGCTATAATCGGCAAATTTAATTCCTGATAGTTCACTTACCAGCCCTGCCTTAACCTCGTAATTTTTATTGCCCTCAATAGCCTGTTTTATTACGGTAATGTCAGGGTGCGGGCCATCATACAGCAGCAATATTTTTTGTTTTACATCCAGCACTTCGACATAAATGGTTTCCGAATTATTCTGAACCGATAACTCATTTTTAATGGGGGCTATATTAATATTGAATTTACGGATACCCTTTTTGTCGGCATTTAATTTTACGGTAACCACTTGCTTAAAGGCATCGGAAGTTACGGCGATATTTTCCTCATGTACCGGCCTGCCATCTTCGCTTACGCTCAACCGCATGGTTTCGCCCTTGCTTTGGTAGGCTTCGGCCAAAACTTCTATCTCGAAATCGTTGCCCAGGAAAGCGGTTTTGTTGTAGTTGATATTGCCGATAAGCAGATCGCGTTTAGAAACGGTATCGCCTAAGGCTATGGTATAAATATTGGCTTTAAAGTTACGGGCCTCATATTGCGGATCGCTGCCCTGGTTGTATGAGCCATCGGTAGCCAATACCAGCGCGCCAATATTTTGGTTAACAAAACGGTCGTTCAACTGGCGCAGCGCGGCCGAAATGTCGGTTTGCTTGCCATCGTATTTGTTGGACAGCCCATCGGCCAGGTCGTGGCTGAAATGAAATTCATGAACATCGTAACCATCGCCTAATAAACCTTTTAGTTTGGACAGGTCGGCTTCGGCATCATTTTTACCCGGGAAAAGTTTTATTGATTCTGAATTATCCTGCGCTATCAAAACCAGCGGCTTTTCGGGTTTGTAGTTTACCGACCTTACCAGCGGCGATATCAGCAGCAAAGCGATAAAAAATACCACAATCGCGCGTAACGCAAACAGTATCTTCCTGAATGTTTCGCCTAAATTTACCGGCTGACGGTACAGGAGCCAGGCATATGATAAACCCAGCAGCAGGCAGACAGGTGTCCACCATCCAGAAACATTTCCCCAAGTAACCGAAAATAACAGCATAAGTTTAAGATGGAACGTTATGCACGGAACGTCCCCTTGCAAAATGCAAAAATATTATGAATGATTATATATTTTGTATGTAATATGTTTGAGGGAATAAGTTTGGCATGGGGCGATTACTTACCCAACTATTCCGCCTATTGGTGGATCGTCGACCTTGTTTTTCTACTACGCTGTAAAGGGGGCCGAAGCAACTAATCTCTAATCACCAATCTCTAATCACTAACCTACAGCATCCCCCCGTCAACAGGGATAACCTGCCCGGTGATATACGTCGCCATATCCGAAGCCAGGAACACGCAGGCATTGGCTACATCGTCAGTTTCTCCCGCGCGTTTCAGGGGGATAGACTGGCTCCAGCCTTCAACTACCTTTGGGTCTAAAACCTCGGTCATTTCTGTGCGGATAAAGCCGGGGGCTACTACGTTGGTGCGTATATTGCGCGAGCCTAACTCTTTTGCTATTGATTTGGAAAAACCGATAATACCGGCTTTTGAAGCCGCGTAATTGGCCTGCCCGGCATTACCCTGCACACCCACTACCGAACTCATATTGATAAACACGCCATCCCGGTTTTTCATCATAATTTTTGATGCCGCTTTCGTTATATTGAAAATAGATTTAAGGTTTACATTTAAAACTTCGTCCCAGTTTTCTTCGGTCATGCGCATCAGCAGGCCATCCTTGGTGATGCCGGCGTTGTTAACCACGATATGCAGGGTGCCGAAATCGGCTACGATATCATTGATCAGCTTATCCGCTTCTTCAAATTTTGATGCATCAGAACGGTAGCCTTTTACTTTGGTGCCAAAGCTTTGCAGTTCCTGCTCCAGCGCCTGCCCTTTTTCGACAGATGATAAATAGGTAAAAGCCACATTGGCGCCATGCTCGGCAAACTTCTCGGCTATTTTACGGCCTATCCCTTTTGATGCACCGGTTATCAGCGCGGTTTTTCCTTCTAATAATTTCATAATTTAAAAAAACTCGGTTTTGGGCGGTGAAGATAAGGAATTTGGGTGAAAGGAGGAAGATCTTAACATTGCAACATGGTATATAATAAACATTTTTAACTAAAAAAGCATAGAGCAACAAAATAAGAATTGTGTAAATAGATTTTGTTTTGCTAAAATATTTAGTATTTTTATTGAAAATTTACTCACATGAATCAATTTGGCGGCAATTGGACCGAAGCTAAAATGGAAATAGTAGTTGATTATGCAAAAGCGTATTTAACAATTATGAATAAACAAAATTGGGTTAAAACCTTGTATTTCGATGGTTTTGCAGGTTCAGGATTAATAGACACAAAAGAAAATGAAGAATCAGTCAAAGGCGCTGCTTTAAGAATTTTGGAAATACAAGATCCAAAACCATTTGACATTTACTATTTTGTTGAAAAAGACGAAAGGAATAAATTATCGCTTCAATCCCAAATGGAAGAAAACTATTTTGGTAAAAATATTCATATAGTCCAAGCAGATTGTAATATTAAATTAGTTGATATGGCTCGGTTTTTAAAAAGTAATAGTAAATTCAGGGCACTTGCCTTTATTGATCCTTTTGGTATGACAGTTAATTGGAATTCAATAGAAGCATTAAAAGGGTTAGGCATAGATTTATGGATATTAGTTCCTACAGGACTCGGAGTAAATCGATTATTGGTAAAAGATAGAAATATACCCGAAGCATGGCTCAAAAAATTAGAATACTTTTTAGGCTTGCCTCGGCAAGATATAACTGAACATTTTTATAAAGAAAACAGCAGAACGACTTTATTTGGCGAGGAGACGTACATAAGTAAAGAAAGTAATGCAATTCAAAAAATAGGACAATTATATACAAATAGATTAAAAACAGTTTTTAAGTTTGTTTCAGATTCTTTTATTATGCGTAATGCTAACAACTCAATTATGTATCATTTTATGATGGCAACTAATAATGCTACCGCTTTAACTATTGCTAATGAAGTAATAAAACCTAAATACAAACTGTAATGGCACAGTCAAATATAGAATGGACAGAGTTAACCTGGAACCCTGTTACTGGATGTAATAAGATCAGTCCTGGGTGTAAGTTTTGTTATGCAGAAGTTATGTCACGCCGCTTAAAGGCTATGGGTATTGAAAAATATAAAGATGGCTTTAATATCCGTACTCATGCAGATGCTTTAACGATACCGTTTACGTGGAAAAAGTCAAAAGTGGTTTTTGTTAATTCAATGAGTGATTTATTTCACCCTGACGTGCCTGTTGAATTTATAAAATCTGTTTTTGCTGTAATGAATAAGACCCCGCAACATATTTACCAGGTTTTAACCAAACGCTCAGAAAGACTACTTGAACTATCAACTGAATTAAACTGGACATCCAATATATGGATGGGGGTATCGGTAGAAAGTGAAGATTACACTTACCGAATAGATGAGTTATCTAAAACGAAAGCTAAAACCAAATTCTTATCTATCGAACCGTTAATTGCACCTGTAAAAACTTTAAATCTTAAAAAAATTGATTGGGTTATTGTTGGCGGCGAGTCAGGACATAAAGCACGGCCTATTCAAAAAGGCTGGATTGATTTTGTAAAATCAGCCTGTGAAAAAAAGGGCGTTGCATTCTTTTTCAAGCAATGGGGCAAACCTAAATTCAATGTAAACCCTAACGACCCTACAATTGAAACGAATCACCCACAACATGCTAAAGGCGGGTGCGAATTGGATGGTGAAATATTTAGACAAATGCCCAATGCGGCTGCTTAAATTTTATGCCATACCCGGATAAACGTTATTAAAATCGCCTAATTGTGGCTAAATCGCCATAATTAAAAGTAACGGATTCGTAACCTTTAAAAAACAAATGCCCAACCACCTCTCCATCCCCCAAGCCGCCAACCTGCTTAAACAAAGCGGTAAACTATTTACCGAAGTATTTAACTTAAGATTGAAGAATTTCCAAAAAATGATCTATCCCGATAGCGGTAACCGATGGAAACGGGATGTTTTTTAACACATCAAAGTGCCTGTCTTCGGTAACAATATATAAAGCCTGGCCAGCAATTGCACAATCGCAATACTTGTTATCATCAGGATCGGCCATTATCAATTGCCATTGATAATGCGGGTGTATGTAATGAATGTTGGGCAATTCATTTAATAAAGTTATAAATGATTGTGCAGTGGAAACGCTGTATTTGCGTTGCAATACTTCTTCATACTCAAGTAATATACCCGCAGTTACCGCTAATTGAATTTTGCCTTTAATTAACGATTGATAGATAAGATGATAGGGCGACCCGGATGTAAGGCACATTACAAAAATATTGCAGTCTATTACAACAACCATTTGTTAAGCTGTTTTCCGGAAATGTTCATGTTTCCATTTTTCAAAAATGGCAGTAGTATAGCCTTTTTCGTGAAAAGCCTTATCGGCTTCATCAGTTACCTTATTGGCAAGGTACGCGATAAGCAATGACCTTATTTCCTGGAGTTCTTCCTCTGGTTGATCATTCCTGAACAACTTCAGAATTTCTAATTGCGTGTTATTTAATGCAACCGGCATATCGTATTTTTAAATTTTTCTTAAATTTTCATTAGTAATAATTCTATCTGCATATTAGTGAGTTTTCCAACAGCTTCCATTGTTTTATTATAGTTTATATTATAACAAATATACTACATATCCCCTAATGTATAAACATTAAACTTTTAAACCTATGTCCTCTTCATTATCCTAATTGGTCAATCTTATTACCTTTGATAATGAACTTCACACCCGAAATTGAAGACCGCCTGGCTCGGCTGCAAGAAAAATATGAAGCTATGGGGCAGGACATGACCTCGTACCTGGATGGTTTGCTGCATGCCGATTTTTTAACTTACTGGGATTATATTCACCTGGATACGCTGCTAAGCCTGCAAAACCCAAAAACGCCTTTCCCGGACGAGCATATATTTATCATTTACCACCAGATAACCGAATTGTATTTTAAACTGGCGCTGCATGAATGTGAGCAAATAACCGCCGCACAACCCTTAACCGCCGCATTTTTTACTGCCCGGTTAAAACGGATCAACCGGTATTTTGAGGCGCTTACCCAATCGTTTGAAATAATGGTTGACGGTATGGATAAAGAGCAGTTTTTAAAGTTCCGGATGTCGTTGCTGCCGGCAAGCGGCTTTCAATCCGGGCAATACCGGATGATAGAGATATATGCTACAGATTTTGTTAACCTGGTAGTGGCAGATAAACGGGATGAATTAAAAAATGCCACCATTGAAGAACAATTTGAATACCTGTACTGGAAATTTGGCGCTACCGAACTGTCAACAGGCAAAAAAACCTTAACGCTCAAACAGTTTGAAAAGAAATATGGCCATACTTTTATAGAGTTGGGCAAAGCCAGCATAGCGCATAATTTTTACGCGTTGCATAAGCAATTCAAATCCGCGTCAACAGCCACCCCCGAACTGGAAAATGAACTGCGGCAATTGGATGTGAACGTAAATGTTAACTGGCCATTGTCGCATTATAAATCGGCGGTGCGTTATTTAAACCGTGAACCCGAGGAAATAAAAGCTACCGGCGGCACTAACTGGCAAAAGTACCTGCCGCCGCGTTTTCAGAAACGCATTTTTTACCCGGCATTGTGGAGTGTAGAGGAAATTGAAAATTGGGGTAAGGGCTGGGTAGATAGCGCGCTGAAAAGCGTTTAATAATCCACATTGTGAATGCGTTCGATAGCGCGGCAATCGCGGACTATATATGATGTCGCCTGGTAAAGCGTTTATTATTCCTGCTTTTAATTATGGCGCATTGCTGTAGTTAGAAGCGCTGCGGGGTTAAACGAAAAATGCAAACCAAGAATACCATAATTATAGGATTGACTATGACCACCAATGGATTGACCATCATAAATTATGCCGCTTTCTCCTAAAAACATTTGATAACGGATACCGATTTCCCAAACTTTTGTGGCGTAGCCTAAACCGGGTGAAAGTATATACTTGTCCGACCCGGAGTCCGACCCGCTATCATTAGCCTTATTGACTGCAATACCCGCATCGCCCGCAATGTAAAAATGTTTCAAAATAAACCCTTTAAAACCAAGGGTGATGGGGAAAATATAAAACTTGGCCGTCTGGGTTTGGACAACGTTAAAGATAGGAGTGACCATATAGGGGGTAGCGTAAATATACGTATTGTAAGATGTAACCGTTTTACTTTGCAAAGCATAAAACCCGGCTGTTAAGGTTATGGCTATCCCGTTAGCCGCGCCATATTGCATTTGCCCGGTAAAACCTAACGCGGTATTGTGAGAAGCACGCTCAAAGCTTGTTACGGCACCATACTCGCCACCCAGGTTAAATGCAAATTTGTTGGAATCAACGGTTTGGGATTTTGCTGTATTTACGCACAACGTACACGCTATCATAATAATTATTAAAAAGGATACTTTTTGCCGGCTCATGGTTTTAGGTTTATATTTAATGGTTTACGTCAATCATCGCATTATATTCCGATTGCATTTCTAAAAGGCACCCAGCGCACATACACCCTTCATAATTCTCGCTGATATATTGTACCTCGTTCAAATTTAGCTGCACTTTGCTGCACTGGCATTTGGTATAGGCGTTTGCCTTACATTCAATGCTGTTGCCACAACGTTCGCAGGAAATTATTTCGTGTTTGGTGTTTTTAGTCGGAAAGTCCGGAAGACCGCGAGTCGGAAAGATTATATCATCCATTAAATCAAATTTAGGCATTAATTTTTAAAACGAAAAAGCCCGAAAGCGTGATCACTCAAACTTTCGGACTGTTCCGCTTACGCGGAACAAGTAACGCAGCCTTCTTCCATGGAGCAGGTTGGACCTGCTGGTATTTCGTCGGCAATTTGTTCAACTACTTCAGGTATTACAGGTTCCATGTTTTTACCGCCCTGGTTCTCAACTGTAAACTTAACCGCTTGCGATGCTGCTTGTGTACGCAGGTAATACATGCCGGTTTTTAAGCCTTTCTTCCATGCGTAGAAGTGCATCGAAGTCAGTTTGGAAGCGTTTGGCGAATTGATAAACAGGTTCAGCGATTGCGACTGGCAGATATACGCGCCGCGGTCAGCGGCCATATCTATAATGTCGCGCATCTTGATCTCCCAAACGGTTTTGTACAGGTCTTTCAATTCTTGCGGAATTTCGGGGATGTCTTGTACAGAGCCATTTGCGGTGATGATCTTATCCTTCATGTTGTTATCCCAAAGACCACGGTTTACCAAGTCGCGCAGCAGGTGTTTATTTACAATAATAAACTCACCACTCAATACACGGCGGGTATAGATATTTGAGGTATATGGTTCAAAACATTCATTATTACCTAATATCTGTGACGTTGATGCTGTCGGCATTGGCGCTACCAGTAACGAGTTGCGCACACCGTGGTTCATCACATCCAGGCGCAGATTTTCCCAATCCCAGCGGCCGCTGGTTGGTTTTACTTTCCATAAATCAAACTGGAACTGCCCTTTTGATAATGGTGAACCCTGGAAGCTTTGATAAGGGCCATCTTTTATAGCCAAATCCTTAGAAGCGGTCATGGCGGCAAAGTAGATGGTCTCAAATATCTCGATGTTCAGTTTTTTAGCCTCCGGGCTTTCAAACGGCATACGCAGCAGGATAAACGCGTCGGCCAATCCCTGCACACCCAAACCAACCGGGCGGTGCTTCATATTCGAGTTACGGGCTTCTTCAACCGGGTAATAGTTATGGTCAATAACTTTGTTCAGGTTAAGGGTAACCTGGTAGGTTACTTCATATAATTTGTCGTGGTCGAACTTGCCATCACGTACATAGCGTGGCAACGCCAGCGAGGCCAGGTTACAAACCGCTATCTCATCAGCAGAAGTGTATTCTAAAATTTCGGTACATAAGTTTGAACTTTTAATGGTACCCAAATTTTGCTGGTTCGATTTGCTGTTGGCGGCATCTTTGTATAATAAATATGGCGTGCCGGTTTCTACCTGAGCATCCAATACCGCGAACCATAATTCCTGCGCCTTAACTACTTTGCGGGCGCGGCCTTCTTTTTCGTATTTTTTGTATAGCTTTTCAAAATCTTTTCCCCAGCAATCAGCCAATCCGGGTGCTTCATGCGGGCAGAACAGGCTCCAATCTTCATTGGCTTCAACGCGCTGCATAAACAAGTCGGATACCCAAAGGGCATAGAACAGGTCACGGGCGCGCATTTCTTCCTTACCGTGGTTTTTGCGCAGGTCAAGGAACTCGAATATATCCGCATGCCACGGTTCTAAGTAAATAGCGAAAGCACCTTTACGTTTGCCGCCGCCCTGGTCTACATAACGCGCGGTATCGTTAAATACACGCAGCATCGGGATAATACCGTTGCTGGTACCATTGGTGCCGCTGATATACGAGCCGGTTGCCCTTACATTATGAATGCTCAAACCAATACCGCCCGCGCTTTGTGAAATTTTGGCGGTTTGTTTCAATGTGTCATATATGCCATCAATGCTGTCATCTTTCATAGTTAACAGGAAGCATGACGACATTTGCGGTTTTGGCGTACCGGCGTTAAACAGGGTTGGTGTACCATGTGTAAACCAGCGCTCGCTCATCAGGTTATAGGTTTTGATGGCGCTTTCAATATCTTCTTTGTGGATACCTACCGCTACGCGCATAAATAAATGCTGCGGGCGCTCGGCTATTTTACCGTCCAGCTTTAACAGGTATGATTTTTCCAGTGTTTTAAAGCCGAAGTAGTCGAAGCCGAAGTCGCGGTCGTATATAATGCTGCTATCCAGTTCTTCGGCATTTTTTTCGATAATGTTCCAAACATCTTCGGCTAATAACGGCGCGTTTTTACCGGTCTTGCTATCTACGTAGTAATACATCAGCTTCATCGTTTCGGAAAACGATTTGATGGTGTTTTTATGTAAGTTAGAAACGGCTATGCGAGAAGCCAGCAAGGCATAATCCGGGTGCTTGGTGGTTAACGAGGCCGCGGTTTCGGCAGCCAGGTTATCCAACTCGGACGTCGTCACCCCGTCAAACAGCCCCTCAATTACCTTTTTGGCCACATCTATAGGATCAACCAATGCAGGGTTTAAACCATAGCACAGCTTCTCAATGCGTGCGGTGATCTTGTCGAACTTTACAGTTTCTTGCTTTCCGTCTCTTTTTATTACATACATACTCTTCAGTGTTGTGGTTAGCAGCGGTAAAAACCGTTAACCGGGTTATTGGATTATTTTTTTAATGGTAGATGTCTATTGTCTGAACCTTGATTTATGGGATTAAAGGATTGCCATGATGCAACTAATCTCTATCCTAAAAATCTTCATCTAATGAAAACGATTTGCTTTCCTGCGTATTAAGCACGCCGCTTTTTTGGTAATCGCCTACGCGTTTTTCAAAAAAGTTGGTTTTGCCCTGCAGGGATATCATTTCCATAAAATCAAACGGATTGCTTGCTCCGTAAACTTTATCATAGCCTAATTCGCCCAGCCACCTGTCGGCCACAAATTCAATATATTGGCTCATCATTTTGGCGTTCATGCCTATCAAACTAACCGGCAGGGCATCGCTGATAAATTCTTTTTCTATTTCAACCGCGTCGGTTATAATAGCGGTCGCCGCTTTTTTAGAAAGCTTTTTATCCAGCATGCGATACAGCAGGCAGGCAAACTCACAATGCATGCCTTCATCACGCGATATCAGTTCATTACTGAAAGTTAACCCCGGCATCAGGCCGCGTTTTTTTAACCAGAAGATAGAACAGAAACTACCTGAGAAGAATATGCCTTCAACCGCAGCGAAGGCTATTAAACGCTCGGCAAAGCTGCCGTTGTTTATCCAGCGCAGCGCCCATTCTGCTTTTTTGCCTACGCAGGGCACGGTATCAATAGCGTGGAACAAACGGTCTTTTTCGGCAGGGTCCTTTATATAAGTATCAATTAATAAGGCGTAAGTTTCTGAATGGATATTCTCCATCATGATCTGGAAACCGTAAAAACAACGGGCTTCGGGCAGTTGCACCTCGCTCATAAAGTTTACGGCCAGGTTCTCGTTCACTATACCATCGCTGGCCGCGAAAAATGCCAGCACATGCGATATAAAATGGCGCTCTCCATCATTCATGTTTTCCCAGTGCTTCATATCGTCCGAAAGGTCGATCTCCTCGGCCGTCCAGAAGCTGGCCTCACATTTTTTATACATCTCCCAGATAGCGGGATATTTAATAGGGAGAATAACAAAGCGGTCCTTGTTTTCTTTGAGCAATAATTCTGTTTCCTGCGCCATATACTTTTTAATAAATTCAGTTTAACAAGCCATCCAACAGGCAAAAACAAGCGACGAAAATTTAGCAGACAGTGGTGCAGAGCAGCTATTATTAAATGTGACAGGATGAACTACCACCTTAACTACCCCCAATTACCTCACTAATCCCTGCTAAACTATTCTTATACTTTTCTACGTCAGCCTGGTCCTGGTTTTTCATTGATAATTACGGTCAACGAACCCGGATAGCTTGAAAGAACTTATAATTCAAAGATATGGTTTGAGTTTTTTAGATGTTAGTGATAGTTTTACACATCACGCATAAGTTATGAACAAAATTGTGACAAAGGGTGAACGACAATAAGTTAATGTAAAAATAACTTTGTGTTTACACTACACAATTTAAGCGTTGCTAACAAATTTCATCGATACCGAATTAACGCAATGCCGGGTGTTTTTTGATGTCAGGTACTCGCCCTCAAAAACATGGCCCAGGTGGGCGCCGCAATTAGCGCAAACTATTTCGGTGCGGTGCCCGTCGGGATCGGGGATGCGCTTTACCGCGCCCGAAATCTCATCATCAAAGCTGGGCCATCCGCAAAACGAATCGAACTTTGATTCGGATGTATATAAAGGTGTATCGCATCGCCTGCACACGTATAAGCCCGGTGCTTTATTGTTTAATAACTCGCCGGTAAACGGGCGCTCTGTGCCTTTATAGACTATTACGCGTTCTTCTTCGGGGGTGAGGGGATTGTAGTTCATATTAATTATTGTTTTGATTTCACCGATTGATTTTTGATTTCACCGATTACTTTCGTTGCATATATAAATATACGACAATAATTACGTGAGGAATGTTTTGAAGAAGTTTGTTTACAAAGTTTTGACCATCTGCACATCCGCCTAATGCGCCCGTCCCTGCTCGGTATCCGCGCTGCCGGTTTCGCGTTTTTGATGATCGTTAAATGTCTTTCCGAAACTATAAGTAAAACCAAGGGTTGTTGTGCGCGTGTCCAGGAAGTTGCGGAAAGGCGATACCGATCCGTTGGTATAATAAATATCCCCGGACGACATGAATGTGTGGAAAATATCATTGGAGCTAAGGCGTAGGGTGCCTTTATTTTTCAATATCTTTTTCTGCAAGCCTGCATTTAACTGCCCGGTAGGGACCACATGGAATTGCGCGTTAACCACATTTGTGCGGTAGTTGCCGCTCAACTCGGCGCTCCAGCCCTTGCCAAGCACGAATTGGTTGTTCATATTACCGGAGAACGTGGTACCGGCGCTATTGAGGTTAGTATTATACAACATGCCCGAAAATGAATTCCTGAATACTTCAGCGTATAAATTCATCGTCCACCATTTAATGGGCGCGACGTTTGAATTTACTGAAAGGTCGGTGCTTTTGCGTGTGCCGATATTGCCTTGTGTGCTGATAAATATATCGCCGTTCTGCTGGATGGTCTCGGTTTGGTAGCCATTAGTGTAATTATATACCAGCGCTAAGGTGAACAAGCTTTTATAGGAATAAGCCACCTTGTAATTATCGGTAAACTGCGGGTTTAATAAAGGGTTGCCCTGGAACCGGCTGTACTTATCAATAAAAAAGATAAAAGGGTTCAGGTCGCTATAGCCGGGGCGGCCTATGCGGCGGCCATATGACAGCACCAGCACGTTATGCCCTGCCGTATCCAGTTTATAAGAAAAATAAGCTGTAGGGAACAGGTTTGTATAGTGGCGCGTGAATGTTGAATCTTTTTGCAATACGTTACCTAATTGATTACCATTGCCATTGGTGTTTTCTGCGCGCAAGCCCGCCTGCACCGCTATGCGGCCAAAACCCTGGTTATAATTGGCATAGGCAGCGTTGATATTCTCTTTGTATAAAAAGCGGTTAGTACTGCTATAGTCCGGCACTAAAACGTTGCCAACCAGGTCAAAATAGTTGGCGGCATTATCGGTACTTACATAGCTGCTTTTAACGCCCGCCTCAAATTTTCCTTTATTTTTAAGCGGGATGCTAAGGTCGGATTTGGCAGCATATATATTAATGTATGATGGCGTATTTTCCACCAGTGTTTGCGACGAGGTGAGTGTACCGTCGGGCAGGTAAGTATTGTTCAAAAAGCTTTGGTCGCTGCCGGATACGTCCCTGATATAATCCATATCAAATGTCAGCATTTTGCCCGTGTTGCCGAACTTATGGCTGTAATTGAGGTTAACGCCGCCGCTTTTAAATATATTATGCGAAACATTATTGGTGTTCACCAATGAATCAAGCGTACCGGCCTTGTCGTAAATATAACTGTTCACCGGGCTGTTATCATGATCTGGCGAATAGGTGCCTGTAAGGACAATGCCCCAGGTTGTATTTGGCGATAAATAATAGTCTAATCCGGTTTTTATATTGGTGTTGTATCTCTCCGGCCTGAAGTAGGAAAAATCTTTAAATACGCCGATAGGGTTGCCGTTGGCATCATAAAAACTGCGGTCTATCTCCAGCCTGCGAAAAGTCCTTGAGTAGTTTTGCGATATATTGGCAAACAAATTCACCTTGTCAACCCGGTAATTCATGTTAATGCTCTGCACATTGCGGCCAAAGTAATAGCCGCTGCCCACACTGGCCGAAACAGATGCGTTAAACCCTTTTAGCGTATTCTTTTTGATCTTTATATTGATAACGCCTGCATTACCCGCCGCGTCGTATTTGGCGGGCGGGTTATCCATCAGTTCTATCTGGTCTAAGGATGAAGCCTGTAGCGAACGCAGGTAAGTGGTGAGGTTGGCGGCTGATAAGTATGTGGGCTTATCATCAATCAGTATCATTACGCCTGTTTTGCCTTTATAGGTAATGTTGCCATCCTGGTCTACCAATACGCCGGGTGTTTTTTCCAGCGCTTCCAGCGCGTTGGCCCCATTGTTGGAGATAAGGGCGTTAACATTCACTACCGTACGGTCAATCTTTTGTTCGATGTATGATTTTTGAGCGGTTACCCCAACTTCATCCAATGTTTTACTTGAAGCGGTTAACACGATTGCGGGCAATGTAACCGATCGCTGCGCGCTGATAACCAGTGGCCCGCTTTTGTAGTTTTTATAGCCCACGTAGGTTACCTTTATAATATAGGTATTGTCTTTTAAATTTTGAAAGGTGAAGCTGCCGTCCGTATTAGCCAGTCCGGTTTTTACTACTATCGAATCTTTAGCGGTAAGCAGGATAACGGTAGCGCCATCGACAGGTTTTGTGCCATCGGTTATCGTTCCTGAAATTTTAGCTGCAGGTGTTTGGGCGTTTGCAAAGTTTAAGACAAAAGTTCCGAATAAGGTTAAGAAGATCAGGTAGATATTTTTCATATGGTTATAAGACATGCAAGTTTTTATTTGGTTACAGTTTTTATATACAATTGCCGAAAACGGCTTTATCTATGTTTATTGGGCTTGCGTCGCCCGGGCAACAGCTAAGTTGAAAACAAAGCAAGCCCAGACGGCTAAAAAAGCCATTTTAATTATTTTCATTTTAGGTGGCTATAAATTATTTATTCAGGCGTAGTCTCGTTGTTATAAGAGTGCGACCAGGTCCAGTTTTCGCCTGCTTGTTGAGGGTAGTATTTCTTTTTATATTTCTGAAATATTTCGTCGCTTTGCCTTTTGCCATTAAGGATAAATTCCTTATTGCTCAATTTAAATGAAATATGGTTATGGTTAGAGATCAGGCCATCTTTATCCAGGTCGGCAAGAATTTTCTTTACATCCTCATCATTTTTCCTGTTTGGATCATGACCTTGTGGGCCACTACCGTAAGCTGCTTTTGGCGCTGTTGGAACCGTCGGCGCTTTTGGTGTGGTTGAAACTTTTGGAGCGGTTGCCGGGTGACTGCTGCCTGAACCGTAGTTAGGACTGGAACTTGAATAGCTGGTATTAGCTGAGTTAGAATTACTGCTTGAATAACTGGATGAAGCGGAATTTGAGTTTGAGTAGTTATTTGAGTAACTTGATGAAGTTGAATTATCACCTCCGTTTGATTTCGAATAATAAGATACAAATGTTATTCCCTTAAAGGCGTCGCCATATTTTTCGTAAATCTGTTTGTGAACTTCGTCCGGTTGCTTTACACCGTTTACCGATAACTCATTTTCATTTAAATTTATACTAAAGCGGTTTGTATCGGTAATTATATGTAATTTAAAAAGATCGTGGGCTAATTCGCGAAATGGCCTGTTTGCTCCCCGGTAGTTGGTATCCACCTTTCCTAACCGGCCGGCCAGGTTGCCTATTGATACGTTTATTGGGTCGAGGTGTACATTAACGTTCGATTGAACATTCATCGGGGCAAGGTGTACGTTCACATTGGGCGTTTGCACATTCACTTTTAACGGGTCGAGATGTACATTAACGTTGGGCACATGCACTTTTTTTGCGGTATCTCCATAATCATAGACGCCTAAAAGATCAAATATTGGCATCATTACATTTACTGTAGGCATCGGCCCATTAAACGGGGCTACCTGTGGCGACAAAGACGCGAATAAGGAGTTTATATGCGAATTTATTGCGGGTATTGGCTGCACATTTACCTTAACTTTTCTATTGGTATCGGCTATTATTTGCAACTGCGGCGAATTTGCGGTTAACAAAGCCGTGTTTTGCCTTATTTTTTCGGTTTGGACTTTTAACAAATTGGTTTGCTCAATCAGTTTCCGCTTTTGCTCATTATTAAGTGTGCCATGGCCAAATAGCTTCACCACCTCTTTTACGGTACGTTTGATATTGTCCCTTTCGGCAAAGGCCGACATACATAAGCCCGATACCACCAGGCAAACAGCCAGCAATGTCTTTTCAAACAAATTAAGAGAATGGTTGCGGTTGGTAGCTAAACGTTTTACCCTGTCTAACAAACTGTTTTTACTGCCGGGGAATGCCATAGCATATGCGGGTACCGCAGCCTGGTATTCCTCGCACGATACCAGTGCGCGGATATAACTTATTTTGTTGCTGCTTTGGGCTACCACCATATCATCGCAGCAGTTTTCCCTTTCGGTTTTAATGAGTTGCGATATCCACAATACGGCGGGATTGAAGAAGAATATGATCTCCATCAAACTTTGCAGCATGTTTACTAAATAATCTCTGCGTTTGATGTGGGCCAGTTCATGTACCAGGATAACCTCTACTTCTTCCATTGAAAGAGCGGTTAATAAACCGATTGGTATTAATATAACTGGTTTTAAATGCCCTATCACCATCGGTACTTTGGCTATGCCTGATTCTAACAGGCTGATGGTCCGCCCAACACCTAAAAGGCAGGCCAATTGCTGTACGCGTTCTGTCCAATAACTGCCGGCGGCTACAACATTTAATCGTTTAAGCTGGTAAGTGCCATAAAGGCCTACACCCAATTGCATGCTTTTAGCGCAGATGATCAAAAACCATATCAGCACAATAGCATTATGGTAAGTATTTAAATAGCCGGATAAAATTGATGTTATGCTTTTGTTTTGAACACCTGCATTATTGTAGTGCTGAACGGCAACAAATGTATTTTGCCGCACGAAATTTACCGGCTGATTGGCAATTGCATTTACAATATGCCCCGATTGAAATTGAACAGCAAATGTTGCTATCGTACCCACAGCAAACAACGCCAACGCCGATATTAACAAATTATAACGCAGCGCCGAACTTGACCGCTTTGTAAAAATAACGATAAGCCCTGCCACGGCGGCCAGCAAAAGGCCCTGCCAAAGCGAATGTACCAGTGTATTGCAAAGTGCCTTAATGATTTGATCGGCGATGGGAGAGGTGATTACCGGGAATGTCATGGTTGTTATATTTAAGGTTAAACAAATTATTTCTTATCCAATTTATCCAGCAGGGCCCTGATGGCGGCCAGGTCTTCGGGCGAGGCTTTTTGGTTGCCCAATAGTTGCATTACCAGCTTGCCTGCCGAGCCCTGGTAAACCGAGTCGACAAACTTATCCAGCAAATGGCTTTTGGTTTGCTGCTCTTCTTCAACCACATGATAAATATGCTTCATCTGGCTTTCGTCGCGTTTTACTATACCCTTATCCGCCATGATCTGCATTAGCTTTAGCGTTGAGGTATAATTAATATCGCGCTGCTCGTTTAGTTTATCGTTTACAAAACGCACGGTCGACGGGCCGTATGCCCAAAGCACATTTAGTATCTCCAGTTCGGCTTTTGTAGGCTCTGTTTTGCGGGATTGATCGTCCATTTCTGATTTCATAATTCAAAGGTAGGAATATTTTCGTACGAAACAATAGTTAGGTTAAAATATTTTTAATTTATTTTAAATTTCTCCCAAATGTCATTTCGAGCGATAGCGAGAAATCTATACATATACAAAGTAGTACACCTGCAAAGCGGGAATGGCTCGTGTATAGATTTCTCGCTATCGCTCGAAATGACAGGTTATTTTGAATTATATTTGTTCATCAACAGCACTTCTTACACATGAATAAAATAGCCCAACACTTAACCGATACCATAAATAATTTTATTGACAACAGCCCCAAACCTGCCGATTGGGCGTATAAACCCGCACCAGATAAATGGTCGGCGAAAGAAATTATCGGTCATTTGATAGATAGCGCCCATATTAATTTGCAGCGGTTTGTACGGTGCACTTACGAGGAAAAATTTAAACTGATCTATTTCCAGGATGAATGGGTGGCCGCGCAGCATTACCAGGAAGCTGATCTAACTGACCTGTTGAATTTATGGAAATCGGTAAACGGGCAGATAGCACGAGTGCTGGACAATTACCCCGCCGACCGCTGGCAAGCCACCTGCGACAGTAACCACGGCGAACCGGTTTATCATACAGTTGAGTTTTTGGCTGACGATTATGTAAGGCATATGCAACATCACTTAAACCAAATTATAGCTTTAAGCAATGGCAATTAACGCAGGCTACTCCGGCACCCCGCTGGCAAAAAAGTTGGGCATAAAAACAGGCTTCAATGCTTTATTGGTTGGCGCGCCCGATGATTACCTTTCTTTATTTGATGAAATGCCTGATGGGGTGAATTTTAATGAGGACGTAGCTACCAAGCAGGACTTTATCCACTTTTTTGTTAAAGAGAAAGAAATATTCCTGCTGCTGTTGCCGCAATTAAAAGATCAGCTACAACCAAACGGCATGATATGGGTATCGTGGCCAAAAAAGGCATCAAAAATCACGACCGATATAACCGAAGATACCATCCGCAACTACGCCATATCAATCGGCCTGGTGGATATTAAGGTTTGTGCGGTTGATGAGATTTGGTCGGGGTTGAAGCTGGTGATACCGGTGAAGGATAGGAAATGAATCGCTTTACAGCGCAAGGTCCCGTTGGAGACCCTGCGAAGGGGAAAAGTAGTAACAATATTGTTTCGGTATCTTTTTTATTACGCCGTATAATTTCTGGTATTGAATGGTAACTTCAAATGCATAAACTAATTAACGTCCCCTGTTATGAAAAAATTAAATCTGTTACCCGCTCTTTTATTGCTGATAATCTCTTTCACCGCAAACTCACAAAAACTTCCGGGTACGCAGCAAGCCAGCGTATTTGCGCCGGCAAATGTTAAAGCGGATGGTAAAATCGAAGAATGGAACAATCAGTTGCAGGCCTATAATAACGCGACCAATATTTTCTATACGTTGGCTAATGATAATAACAACCTTTACTTAGCAGTTCAGGCTACCGATCCGCTTATCATTCGTAAGATCATGATTGGCGGATTAACGCTTACAATTGATACCGGCAAAAAAAATAACGGCACCGGCGTAGCCATCACTTATCCTGCATTTTCAGTAGCGGACAGGCCAATTCTGAATTTAAATGACAAACCTGCAAGTTCGAAAGATAAAGCACAGAGCAATAAAGCATTAGATTCTTTTGTTTATGTCATCAACAAATTAGTTCAAGATAGATCAAAAGAAGTTAAAGTACAGGGTATATCTTCCATAACGGATTCGCTTATTTCCATTTATAATGAAAATGATATTAAAGTGGCCGCACGTTTTGATGAACAGGCCAACTATGTATATGAGTTGGCTCTTCCGTTAAAATATTTCGGCAGTCCGGCAAAGTTTAATTATACTATAACCTTAAGCGGTTCCCCACAGGTAGACGGAACTAATATAATTCGTGGACCTGACGGTAGTGTACTGAAGATTCAGGTGCTTGTTGGGCGAGGAGCACCACCCATCCCTAATGCGGCTGAACGGAATATACTAGGCATTCCCACCTATTTAAAAGGAGAATATACGTTAGCCGTTAAATAGTGAGTTTGTTTGGATACTAATTAGACTTTATGGACAGAATGAGAAATTCATTTAAAATAATGTTGATAGGCAATATGTTGCTTTTTTTTACGCAGCATTTATTTGCACAAAATCTTACACCGGGCGATACCACTTACAATAAATGGCAAAAATGTATTTTAAATATCCGTAGTGTTTATATCCGTAAGGACCAACCATCAGTGAAAGATACCCTAAGTGGAACCGCATTTTTGTTAACCGACCAGGGTAAAATATATATGGTAACTACCAAAAAGCTTTTGCAACGGGATATTTACGGAAAGGATCAACAACTGGCAAACGACTCTGTATTTGTGCGTCTTGATTATAAAAAGTATATTAATTTGATCGGTTTATCCGGAGCAGGTAGCGATAAAAGCGCAGTGATATTTAGTAATGACAATGATGATATCGCGGTAATATCTTTACAGAAAAAAGCATATAAGCGTGTGTTGGCTCAGTTACTTCTTATCGGCACCAAGCCAGTACCTGTTGGACTTTTGGACACAAGCAACGAACACCATGCAGATGAGTTGCTGATGAGGTTTGCATTTCTTGATTATCCCGGGGAAAAAAACACACTCCTTGCTGGAAAGAGAGTAATGGGTTCTTCTCTTCAAGTGTCCCAAATAGCTCAGTATGAATCATCAGCCTCAATTTTTACAATAAAAAGCCCAGAAAGGGCCGGGATTTTTCCTGGCAACAATGGCGCGCCTATTGTAGCCAACGACAGGTTAATCGGAATGTTGCGAAATCCAACCGGCATGGAAAGCAATAGGGAGATCATACAAAACCCCAATTATATCCTACGATCAGGCCAGGCAGTAAAAGCAGCATATATTTTACGTTGTTTACACAAACTACAGATGATAGAAAATAGTCCGAATTTTGATAATTAATTATATGGTGATTTTATACAAATCGAATAGCAATTGAAAATTTGATATTGAGTCTGTATCGGATAATTTCAACGTGTTAGTTTCATAATTTAGCAACACGCTTTAATCATTGATATTCGGTTTTCTAACTTACTGCGAGAATCACAGACTGAAATTTCCGTCCCCCCAGGGTCTCCGAAGTATAAGTTAACCCATAAAATCATACTGGTAAAATTGCCTGCTGAAATCAATTGATACCACCAAACGTTCCTACAGGAACGTAAAAAATATTCTTAATTTGTTCTACCAACGAGGACGTTCGATGGAACGATGTATGCTTTTCGTCCTGTAAGGACGTTTGGTTGGTAGATAAAATGCATTGAATAACATACGTTCCATAGGAACGGCTGGTGAAATGACCGTTTTCACTACGCCACTTATTTTATGGGTTAACTTAAACCGAAGGGACCCTGCGATGTATGAGTGCCCGCCTATTTAAATACAGGCAAAAACCTGTTCAATTTGGCCTGCGCGTGAACAATTAATGTTCATTTAGTGAACACATTTTGGCGCGGTTTTAGTGAAAAATAAGCATAATAAATGGAATTTTAACCCAGGTTTTATGAAGTTATACCTAACTTTTATAAAGTTATTGGGGATGACGTTTAACCGGCACGCGGCATTGTGCTAATTATCAAATATATCCTACTTATTGGTGACAATACCAACAAGACGCGGAGTTGGTGATACCGGTGAAGTTGAGGAAATAATAGTTATAGACAAATTTCCGATACTTGTTGGTGATAACAGGAGACTATATACGTGTTAGACCATGATGCTAAAAGCCTACAACATCGCTCCAAAACTTTTTATTCATACATGCGGGTAAAACCAACAAAAGAAGAATCATTGCAACAGCATATTTTTGGTCATATACCATTACAAAGAAAACAATTGCTGTTACCATAAGGCATATAATAATAGCAAGGGATTTAATCTTTTTCATAGTTGCACTTGGTTTGATATTTCAAATATAATATTAAAAAGCAACAAGTTACTTTTTAGGCTTTGGTTCGTCAACAGGAGCGGTCGGAAAATAGCAAAAAAATTACTTCTTAAATTAATCCAAATTCCTAAATTGGACTTTTTAACTGATCAAAAACTAAATCATGAAGAAAATTTACTTTATCCTATGCTGTTGCCTGGTTTTTTCGGGCAGTATGCTGGCACAACAGCATATTCCTACCCCAAAGGAACATTTCGGCTTTAACATTGGCGATGATTACCAACTGGCAAATTACACCCAAACAGAAGCCTACTTTAAAAAATTGGGCACTTCGCCGCGCGCAAAGTATGTAGACATCGGTTTGACAGAAGAGGGCCGCCACCAGTTTATGCTGATCGTTTCGTCGCCCGAAAACATGAAGAAGCTCGACTTCTACAAAAACATTTCCCAAAAAATGGCCCGCGCTGAAGGATTGACCGAGGCACAGGCTAAAGCTATGTCATTACAGGGCAAGGCCATTGTTTGGATAGACGGCGGTTTACATGCCAGCGAAGTTGTAGGCGCGCACCAGTTAATTCAAACCGCTTATGATTTTGTTACCCGCACCGACGCGGAAACCAAACGCCTGCTGGACAAGGACATTATTTTATTTGTACATGCCAACCCCGACGGCCAGGAACTGGTTTCAAACTGGTATATGAAGGATAAAGACCCTAAAGTGCGCAGCACCAACACCCCGCGCTTATGGGAAAAATATATAGGACACGATAATAACCGGGACTTTTATATGATGAATATGAAGGAAACCCAGAATATTACCCGCCAGCAATACCTGGTATGGCTGCCGCAAATTATTTACAACCACCACCAGGCTGGTCCTGCCGGTTCGGTTGTGGCAGGCCCGCCGTTCCGCGATCCGTTTAACTATGTTTATGACCCATTGCTGGTAACCAGCATTGACGCGGTTGGCTCGGCCATGAATAGCAGGCTGAATAAAGAAGGCAAACCGGGTTATACCCAGCGTTCGGGCACAGAATTTTCTACCTGGTGGAACGGTGGCTTACGCACCGCTACTTATTTCCACAACATGGTAGGTTTGCTTACCGAAATTATCGGCAGCCCTACCCCTCAAAGGATCCCGGTAGTACCCGAACGGTTGATACCCAGCAGCGCAACACCGTTCCCGGTACTTCCGCAGGAATGGCATTTTAAACAGTCTATTGATTACTCTGTATCGCTAAATTATGCAGTGCTTGATTACGCGGCACGCAACAGCGACGCGTTATTATATAATATGTACCAGATGGGTAAAAACTCCATCGAGCGTGGCAGTAAAGACACCTGGACATTATCGCCAAAACGTGCCGACCAAATAACAGCGGCTGCAAATGCCGACCGTGCCCCGCGCGATACGTCAGCAGGTGGCGGTCGTGGTGCCCGTGGCGGCGGTGCCGCAGGCGCGGTTACAGTTGGCGGCGGTGGCCGCGGCGGTAACGTCGCTATCAAGTATTTTGATACGATATTAAGAAACCCTGCCCTTCGCGACCCGCGCGGATATATCATGACGGCGGATCAGCCGGATATGGGTACCGTGGTTAGGTTTATCAATACCTGTTTACGGTCGGGCCTGTTGGTAGAAAAAGCTACAGCCGGGTTTACCGTTTCGGGGAAATCTTACCCTGCCGGTTCATATATTATTAAAACGGCCCAGGCCTTCCGCCCTGAAGTGCTGGACAGGTTTGAACCGCAGGACCACCCTAACGACTTCCTGTACCCCGGTGGCCCGCCGATACGCCCTTATGATATGACAGGTTGGACGCTGGCTTACCAGATGGGAGTTCACTTTGACCGTATCCTGGATGATTTCAAGGGGCCGTTCGCGCGTATTCCTTATGGCGATTTACAGTCGCCGCCTGCCGCGCCTGCCCCGGTTGTTGCCAGCGCCGGTTACCTGGTTAGCGGTTTGGCCAATAACTCGTTCATTGCCATAAACGACCTGTTTAACGCGGGCGCCGAAGTATACCGCACTACAGTTGCCGACGGGTCAAACCCCGCGGGTACTTTTTATGTGGCTTATACGCCTAAAGTTAAAACGGTTTTAGATAAAGCCGCTAAGGACCTGGATGTGCAGGCAACCGCTGTAAGCTCAAAACCCGCAAACCTGCAACCCATAGCTGCCGCGCGTATAGGCGTATGGGATGAATATGGCGGCTCGATAAATTCGGGCTGGGTACGCTGGATGATGGAGCAATACCATTTTCCGTTCAGGCTGGTTTATCCGCAGGAACTGGATGGCGGCGACCTGAAAACCAAATTTGATGTATTGATATTTGTTAACGGCGCTATACCAGCCGCTGCGGGTGGCCGTGGTGGCGGCGGAGGAGGTGGCGGCGGTGGTGGCCGTGGCGGAGGTCGTGAGATACCCGCCGAATTTGCCATTATGCAGGGCCGCGTAAGCGCCGATAAAACCGTACCGCTGTTAAAAACCTTTATGGAAGCCGGCGGCACTATTGTAACCATTGGCAGCAGCGCGAACCTTGCTTATGACCTGGGTTTACCTGTTCATAACGCGCTGGTTGATAAAGTAAATGGCCGCGATGTACCTTACTCGGGCGATAAATTTTATGTTCCGGGAGCGGTGCTGCGTGTTTCGCTCGACCCGTCACAGCCCGCCAACTGGGGAATGCCTGCCGAAGCTGATATCATGTACGACAGCAGCCCGGCCTTTAAGCTGGATGCGGACGCGGCCGGCAAAGGCGTTAAACCGCTGATGTGGTTCAGCACCGATCATCCGTTGCGCAGCGGCTGGGCCTTTGGACAGAAATATTTAAAAGATGATGTGGCCGCGTTCTCCGCTAAAATAGGCTCGGGTATGCTATACGCGTTTGGCCCTGAGATCACGTTCAGGGGGCAATCGCATGGCACGTTTAAATTGCTGTTTAACGAACTGTACAAGAAGTAGGGAAGCAATATTTTGCGTCTGCAAAAAGACAGGGTGCGAAAGCATCCTGTCTTTTTGTTTTAAATAGGGGTGCTGTGTTAACTACGTTTTGGAAAAACAACAACACTTAGTTATATTTGATTGATAATTAAATACTATGGACAAAGAGATAGAGTTGTTATTTTCAAAAATGCGCGCTATTCATGATAAAACCATTGCGCAAACGAAAGAAGTTCACAAAGAATTAAATGTAAACAAAGAAACGCGTTCTGCCTTTTCGACGGAATATGAGAATAGAATAGCACATATTGAGGACCGTGTGGCTAAATTGGAAAGCGGCGTAGCTAATATTGAAAGGGTGTTAAAGGCATCTTAGCGCATCTTAACATTCAAAATTGTAATATAAAGCAGGATCTTTCCAGGTCCTGTTTTTTTATTTACAATGGTTTCGGCCTGGATAAAAATTAAAACAAGATGTCAAAGAGCGAATTGTATCCGGCATCACGCGGGATAGCGCACATTGAAATTATAGCTATAAAATTTTAAAGTGTCCTTAAGGGTACTTTGGAGAGGCAGGATATGCCGGTAATGGTATTGAACCAATCGGGTGATTCCCGATTATTACAAATATACGAAATTTATAAATTAAAAGCACTGACAGTAGTTTGTCAGCAGGGGTAGATCTGTTAAAATAATAAATTCTATGGAATTTGTAGATATTAATTGAATAACTATATTTGGCCCATTAAATAAATGTCATGAAGTATTGTTTAAATCCTTTTACCGGATCAATAAAATTCTACATTATCTCTCCAATGCAGCAAATGTGCTGTTGTTGTTGCTAATTGGCGCACCCCCCCATACCTGGTTTTCTTGTTGCGTGCTGACAGATCTTAAAAAACTGTTGCGGTATAATACTGCTAAATCAGTTTAGATTTCCGCCAGGTAAACCCTAATATTATACAAAATCCCAGATATTAATTATATTGAACACGATTTGAAAATGATACAACTAATAATCAAAACGATATGAAAAAACGGTCCTTATTCTCTATCCTCATTGCCGCGATAAGCTTCACGGCCTCATTCGGGCAGCAATCGCCCATAACGGTCAAAAAATCAACCACCCGGCACGGGCCTGAAAAAGGATCATTGATTATTATCGGCGGTGGCGGCTCCACCCCTAAAATATGGGCCAAGTTTACAGAGCTCGCCGGTGGAAAAGACAAAGCCCGCATCATCGTAATAACCACCGCGTCGGGCGATTCGGCCGAATTTAGTACGGCCACTGTAGAGGCGGTCAAAAAAGGCACCGGCGTTCAAAATGTAACCATCGTACATACCGGCGACCTGGAAGTCGCCAACTCCGACCAGTTTGTCAGCCTGATCAACAATGCCACCGGCGTGTTTTTTGATGGCGGCAGGCAATGGCGGCCGGCCGACTCGTATTTAAACACGCGCGCCCACCAGGCATTTTTTGATTTGCTTAACCGGGGCGGCGTTATCGCGGGCAGTTCGGCAGGCGCATCTATACAGGGCTCGTTTCTATGGCGCGGCGATACGCAAGGCGCGCAAATACAGGTGGGCGACCATACCCAGGGCTTAGGCTTCCTTAAAAATTCGGTGCTTGACCAACACGTAATGACCCGTAACCGTATATTCGACTTAACCGACTTTGTAAAACAGGCACCAGAAATGATTGGCATTGGTCTTGAACAAGCCACGGCAGTATTGGTACAAAAGGATGTGCTTACCGTAATTGGAAAGGCTTATGCCCTGATATACGATTACAATACCATCATGGGCAACGGCCCCAAACATGTAGTAAACGGAAAAGAGAATTATAATGCTTCGAACGGCCCGTTCTTCTTTTTACACGAAGGGCAGCAATATGACATGAAGAACAGGAGAGTTATTGAACCAGCAGTGGCAAAGACAAAAGTCCCTGTTAAAGGTGAAAAGGCTGCGCCAAAGAAAGCGGCTGCTGGAGAATAAAATTAATTAAGCAATTGATTACTATTAAATAAACAGAAATGAAAAAATATATATTGATGAGTTTGTTGCTTACACTGGCCGTGTCATTTTCATGGGCGCAACAAACACCCCCCGCTAAAAAAGTATTAACCCCAATAAATGTATATCCTCCAATAAAAATTAACCGGTCGCCAACTCGGCACGGCCCCGAAAAAGGCTCATTATTGATCACCGGCGGCGACGAGGGTAATAACAAAGCCATCTGGAACAAATTTACCGAGCTTGCCGGGGGAAAAGACAAAGCAGTTGTAGTGGTGGTTACTACCGCTGTAGGCAATGGGGCATCTGCGGACATTGCGGATATAAATAATATCAAAAAGCAAACCGGCATTGCCAACGTAACTTTATTGCATACTGCGGATTTAAAAGAAGCGAACAGCAGGAAATTTATTGAACCATTAAACAAAGCAACAGGTGTGATATTTGTTGGCAGCGATCAATGGAAGATAGCCGACTCTTACTTAAATACATTGACACATAAAGCGTTTTTTGATGTGCTGGACCGCAGTGGTGTAATTGCCGGTACTGCTGAAACAGCAGGCATTTTGGGATCATTTTTATGGCGCGGCGATACGCACGGGCAGCAAATAACCATTGGCGACCATACCCAGGGCCTGGGTTTTTTGAAAAGCTCGGCAATTGACCACCATTTATTTGTCCGTAACCGCGAATTTGACATGGTCGACCTGATCAGGAAATCACCTAAATTAATTGGAATAGGTATAGATACCGCCACCGCTATTGTGGTGCAAAAAGATACCTTGTCGGTTATAGGCAATGCTTTTATTGCCATTTATGATTATACCACGGTTATAGGTCAGGGACTTAAGCATGTGGTTAATAACAATGAAGATTTTAACAATTCGGACGGCCCGTTTTTCCTGATGCACGCGGGGCAGCGGTATGACCTGAATGCCCGGAAAGTTATTATACCTGTACGCAGGCGCGGTGCAAGACCGGCTGCGACAACTGCCGTTGAGCCGGAAACGGTGGATAAGGAATGATAAAGTAGGGGCTGACACTGAAGTTATTGTTGGCTGTGGAGACACAGCCAACGGAAGTCCGCTGCCTGTGTCCTCACAGGCAGCGGTAAGAGACAGAACATTACATTAACTGATAAAATACCATGAAGAAAATTTACTTTACCGTTTTTTGCCTGGCGATACTAACAACAGGATTGTCCGCCCAAACCATCCCCACGCCAAAGGAGTTTTTTGGCTTTAACATTGGCGATGATTATCAGCTTGCAAATTTTACGCAAACAGAAGCCTACATTAAAAAACTGGCGGAATCGCCCCGTGCTAAATACGTTGATATCGGGCTTACCGAAGAGGGCAGGCACCAGTTTATGCTGGTTATTTCATCGCCGGATAATATTAAAAACCTGGAAAAATACAGGGCCATTTCGCAAAAAATGGCACATGCCGAGGGACTTACAGATGATGAAGCGCATAAGCTATCACAGGATGGCAAAGTTGTTGTCTGGATTGACGGGGGCTTACATGCCAGCGAAACTGTGGGCATCCACCAGTTAATAGAAACTTCCTACCAACTCATCACCCGGAACGATGACGAAACCAAACGCATACTGGATAAGGATATTATTTTGATGGTGCATTGTAACCCGGATGGGCAGGAGCTGATATCCAACTGGTATATGGCCGAAAAAGACCCGCTAAAGCGCAATATGAATGTGCCGCGCCTTTGGGAAAAATATGTGGGGCATGATAATAACCGCGATTCGTATATGATGAATATGAAAGAATCGCAAAATATTACCCATCAGCAATTTATTGACTGGATACCACAGATCGTATACAACCATCACCAGGCAGGCCCTGCCGGTTCGGTTGTAGCAGGGCCGCCGTTTCGCGATCCGTTTAATTACCTGTACGACCCGTTACTGATGACCAGTATTGACGAGGTAGGCTCGGCAATGAACAGCAGGCTTAACCAGGAGGGAAAACCGGGTTATACCCAACGCCTGGGGACAGAATTTTCAACCTGGTTTAATGGCGGGGTGCGTACGGCTACCTATTTCCATAACACGGTAGGTTTATTAACCGAAATTATTGGCGGCCCTGCGCCGTCAACTATCCCGGTAGTGCCCGAGCGTTTAATACCCAACAGTTCAACACCTTTCCCGGTATTGCCGCAAACATGGCATTTCAGGCAATCTATTGATTATTCCTTATCGCTTAACTACGCGGTTTTGAATTATGCCTCGCGCCATAGCGATGAGTTGTTATACAATATGTACCAGATGGGTAAAAACTCTATCCAGCGCGGAGGTGAAGATTACTGGACGCTTTCGCCCAAGCAGTCTGATGCCATAGTGGAGGCGGCAAAGGCGGGGCAGCCTGTCGATACTTCAAGAAGGGCACGTGGCGGCGCGGCTGGAGCGGTTACCATTGGCGGTGCGCGAAATGGTAATATCAACATTAAATATTACGACGCGGTATTAAAAAACCCCGACCTGCGCGACCCGCGTGGCTATATTATTACTGTAGATCAGCCTGATTTTGCAACCGCGGTAAAATTTGTAAACCTTTGTATCCGGTCGGGCCTTATTGTACAAAAAGCTACCGCTGCGTTTGCTGTAAACGGTAAAAATTACCCGGCAGGTTCATATGTGCTGAAAACAAACCAGGCATTCCGACCCGAAGTACTGGACAGGTTTGAGCCGGAGAACCATCCTAACGATTTTCTATACCCCGGTGGCCCGCCGATAAAACCTTATGATATGACCGGGTGGACGGTGGCCTACCAGATGGGCATAAAATTCGACCGTATACTGGATGACTTTAACGGCCCGTTTCAACGCATCCCTTATGGCGAATTACAGCCAATGCCGCTTGAACTGGCCCCGGTTACCGCTAAGAATGGCTATTACTTAAGCGCCGCCGCCAACAATTCGTTTATAGCGGTTAACGACCTGTTACAGGCCGGTGCGCTGGTATACCGTTTAACAGAGGCTATACCTACCGAACCCGCAGGTACATTTTATATAGCTTATTCAGATAAAGTGAAGCCGGTATTAGATAATGCCGCGAAGAATTTGGGTGTAGCCTCGACTAAGGCGGCCACAAAACCTAAAGCTATTACGCCAATAACAACAGCCCGTATTGCCTTATGGGATGAATATGGTGGTTCAATGCCATCAGGCTGGACACGCTGGATGATGGAGCAATATCACTTTCCGTTTAAAGTTGTTTACCCGCAGGAGTTTGATGCCGGCGATCTGAAAAGCAAATTTGATGTGATCATATTGGTTGGCGGCGCGGTACCCAGCCCACGGGAAGGCGGCAATTTTGGCGGCGGTGGTCGCCGTAACGATAATATACCTGACGAATTTAAAACATGGACAGGCCGGTTAACTGTTGAAAAAACTGTGCCCTTATTAAAGGCGTTTTTAGAAGCGGGCGGTACCATTGTTACCGTTGGTACCAGCGCTAACCTGGCTTATGATCTGAACCTGCCCGTGCATAACGCGCTGGTTGATAATGTAGATGGCAGGGAAGTGCCTTTCTCTGGTGATAAATTTTATATCCCCGGCACCATATTACGCGCTTCGGTTGATACCGAGCAGCCTGCCAATTATGGTATGGAAGATGAAGTTGATGTGATGTACGATAGCAGCCCGGCCTTTAAGCTGGATGCTGACGCGGCAAGCAAGGGCGTTAAACCCCTGATGTGGTTTAGTACCGACCATCCGTTGCGCAGTGGCTGGGCCTGGGGCCAGCAATATTTAAAGGATGATGTAGCGGCATTCTCCGCGCAGGTTGGCGCTGGTATGCTTTATTCATTCGGGCCTGAAATTACGTTCCGTGCGCAGCCGCATGGCACGTTTAAGTTGTTGTTTAACGAATTATACAAAAAGTAGGGACGTGATGCATCACGCCTCTACGGATAAATCCGCTGCCCGTGTTCGCAGGCAGCATTAAAAGCAGTATCTTCTTGGATCCTGCTTTTTTGTTAAAACCTTGTGCGTGTTGTCAAACATATATAATTGAGAGAGCTAAATTTGTTTATTTGCATATAAAATGGTTAATTGACAACAATTTGAACCTATCCGCCGGATATGCGACCATTTATAAAAATATCAATACTGCTGTTGATCCCTGTACTGGCCCATGCACAGCAACACTTGCCCGACAGTATTATTAGGGCATTAAAAAGCGCATCTAATGATTCTTTACGCTATCGGGCCAACATACAGGCTTATTTATATTTTGAAGAAATAAACCGGGATAGCGCGCTTTATTATGCCAACCAAACCTTATTGCTGGCCCGGAAAAATGATAAGCAGCTGCTAATTGCAAGGGCACTTGCCAGTAACGGTTATCAATTAACAAATACCGGGCATTATCCAGAGGCACTTAAAAACTTGCTGCAGGCGTTTTCAATTGCTCAAAACCCCAAAAATGCAAGCAGTAGCTGGCTTTTAGCTGCGGAACCTACGCCTGAAAAAAGCAGGCTTCTCATATTATGCCTAACACACCACATGTTTGGAATTTTGATGGACCGCACACAAAATACAGAACAGGTGCTCTTTCATTTTAAGGAAGGTAAAAGGCTCGCAACGGAAATAAACAATCCGCAGCGTATCCTGATTGCCGATATGAACATTGGAAATACTTATATAGACCTTAATAAAATTGATTCTGCATTGATATTTGAAAATGAGGCAAAGGATATTGCGATTAAAATTGGGCAAAAAAAATACCTGAGCTATATTTTAACCTGC
>Ga0206841_1021_pt1 | contig 38461 bp, 38 predicted proteins | sample Alteio_BWOrgCont_25_FD_152851 | JGI IMG/M metagenome (GOLD analysis project Ga0206841, IMG submission 152851) | Enriched cells from forest soil in Barre Woods Harvard Forest LTER site, Petersham, Massachusetts, United States -... | ecosystem: Environmental > Terrestrial > Soil > Temperate forest >... | reverse complement strand
TAATGATTTTAAACGGCAAAATATATACGCCCTTAAAGACAATAAGGAGGTAATTAAATATGTTAACCAGCATCAAAACTCAATAGGAATAATTGGTTTGAACTGGTTGGATGATGCGCCGGACACGGATTATGCCGATGCGGTAAAAAATGTGAAAGTAATGGCTGTGCGCGACGAAAGCAGCAAAACAGCCCCTAACCAGTATTTTACACCATCGCAAAATACGCTTATATTAAAACAATACCCCCTTAGCAGAGGGTTATATGTTATAAATTGTACGGGGAAAGTTGGATTAAATACGGGCTTCGCCCATTTTATATTAAGCGAAAGGGGACAGATGATCATTTTAAGGTCGAACCTGCTGCCTGATTCAATACCTGAAAGGGTTATACAGATTAAACATACATACTAATAACTATAAATTATATCAAACAAGATGAAAATGATCAGTAAAATAGCTAAGGTAGCATTAGGGCTGGTATTGGTAGGTTCGTCGGTTTTTGCGCAAAGCCTCGACGATGCTAAAAAAGCTATTGATGCCGAACAATACCAGAAAGCCAAATCAATGCTTAAAAACCTGACGGTTACACAGCCAACCGTGGGTGACAACTTTTTTTACCTGGGGTGGGTGTATTTGATACAGGAATACCCCGATTCGGCAAAAGACGCCTTTACAAGGGGAACATTAGCTAACCCTAAACTGGGCTTAAACTATGTTGGCCTGGGCGCGGTAGCGCACCTGCAAAACGACGCGGCCACAACTACCGCGGATTTCGGCAAGGCGATTGAATTTTCTAAAAAAGATTCAAGGATATATGTATATATGGCCAAGGGCTATTTATTATTGCCCCCGGGTGTTAAAACGGTGAGCCCTAATGATTATACCGCTGCTGTCGGGGTATTAAACAAAGGCAAGCTGATCAACCCGAAAGATGCCGAAATATCGCTCGAACTGGGCAACGCCGCCCGTTCACAAAGCAATTCGACCGATGCCTATACCAATTATAACGACGCGCTGACGCTTAACCCTAAACTGCTTACCGCGATAGTAGCGCAGGGTGTATCATTAGAGCGCGCGCAGAATTTTGAAGATGCCGAAGAGGAGTTTAAAAAAGCCATTGCTATTGATGCCAACTTTGGCCCCGCCTACCGCGAGTGGGCCGAAACAGACCTGTACTGGTCGCAAACTGTAAGGAATAGCAACGGGCCTGTAGCTTCAGCAAAAGTGAAAGAAGCAGTAGACCACTACAAACAATACCTGAGCTTAACCGATAACTCTACAGAAACGTTATTGCGTTACGCGCTGTTTTTATATAACGCCGCCGACTATGAGACATTGGAAAGTGTAGCAGCTACCCTGGCTAAATCGGCTAATTCAAATGCGTTGGTTTATAGGTATATAGGCTATTCAAGTTTTCATAACAAGGATTATCCTGCAGGTGTAGCCGCTATGAATACCTGGTTTGCAAAAGCAGCGCCAGAGCGTATTATCCCTTCTGATTATTTAATGCTGGGCCGTTTGCAAGTAGCAACCGGGGATACAGTAAAAGGTGTGGCTAACTTAAAAAAATACGCTGATATTGATACTACCAAAATAGAAGAAATATATGGCGATATAGCAACCATGTACAGGGAGAAAAAAAATTATCCCGAATTGGTTAAAACCTACCAGGAAGAAATCAGCAAAATTCATGGAAGGCCAATGCTTACACAGCATCTTAGCATAGGGACTTATACATACAGTATTTTTCGCACTCAGGCTATAGCTGCCAGAAAAAATCCCTCGATTAAAGCCGATTCTTCATTGCTTATTGTAGCCGATTCGGCATTAAGTTATGTTCAGCAAAGAAACCCAAATCCGGTATACCAAACAGCACGGATCCGGGCTGAAATAGCTGATGAAAAGGACGCAGATTATGCCCATTTAAAAGGTTTATCGCTGCCTTATTGGGAACAGGTGATCAAATTGATTACTGCAAAGGATAGTACGAAATGGGATAGATATGAAAAAAGTGCGTTATCAGAGGCTTATGCGGCAGAAGGTAATTTTGCCTTGTATCATGAGCCAAAAGACGAGGCCAAAGCTGAGGAATGGTATACCAAAGACAGGGCCCTTAACCCCACAGAATACTTTCAGGACCTTTATTTTAAAAATAAAGCTGCCGCCGAGGCAAATGCAGCCGCTATAAAAGCAGCGGAAGAAAAAAAGAACGCTAAGAAAGGGGCAGGAACTACAAATAAGCCACAGCAGCAGAAAGAATGATGCTGTAACAAATAAATAAACAAAGGCCTCAAGTAATTGGGGCCTTTGTTGTTTGTACTATTTGTATATCTACATTATGTAATTTCAAAATAGACAATAAATTCACCTGTTCTCAGCAAAAAAGTCTTAATTACAGGGAAATCGCTTTTAAAGTTTATATCGGCTTTTGTATCATCTAACGTGTCTGAAACGTAAAGAGGAAGTCATGCCGAATTTATTTCGGCATCCCACATGCTAAGTGAACAACCGACAGGCTACCTGTCCCGTGGGATCCTGAAGCAAGTTCAGGATGACTTGCGTTTTAAAAGCGATTTCCCTGGTCTTAATTAATTGGGGCTTTTTTTTATTCCTACCATTTGTATATTTGCACCATGGAAGTACAGAGTTTACCAATTAATTATTTGCCCATCATATTTCAAATGGTAGTGGCTTTAGGTTTTGTGGTTACCACCATGTTTGTAACGCATAACATTGGCCCCAAACGCGTAACACAAGATAAGCTAACCCCGTTTGAGTCGGGCATTGAGGTAATTGGCAACGCGCGTACCCCCATATCCATCAAATATTTCCTGGTAGCCATACTGTTTGTGCTGTTTGATGTGGAAGTAATTTTTATGTATCCCTGGGCCGTAAACTTCCGTGAACTGGGCAAAACCGGCATGATAGAGATGTTTATCTTTATGGGCACCCTGCTGCTGGGCTTTATCTATATCATTAAAAAACGGGCACTGGATTGGGATTAAGTTTGTCTGAACCATGATTTATAGGATTGAAGGATGGCCATGATGCCTGTATGGCGAATGTGCTCCCTTATTTAATTCATCTGCACATCTGCACGTTCTGCCTGCCACTCCATCTGCACATCTGCATATTTGCACATCCGCACATTGTCTTTTGTTTAGAACAATTCCAAATAAATTTCCGTTAGCATATGTGTATTTATTACAATGTAAAATATCGTAAATTTGCGCCTTAAATCCTTTAATGGATCGCATCGATACAGCTCATGAGTGATATTCAATTGGTAGGTGCCCCGGCGGGTGTAGAGGGGGCCGGTTTTTTTGCTACTAAGGCCGACCAGGCAATAGGTATAGCACGTTCATACTCTTTATGGCCGTTGCCTTTCGCTACTTCGTGCTGCGGCATCGAGTTTATGGCTACCATGTCGCCGCATTATGACCTGGCCAGGTTTGGCGCCGAGCGGCTTAGCTTTTCGCCCCGCCAGGCCGACCTTTTAATGGTTATGGGTACTATCTCGAAAAAAATGGGGCCGGTATTGCGCCAGGTTTACCTACAAATGGCCGAACCGCGCTGGGTGTTGTCTATGGGCGCCTGCGCGTCGAGCGGTGGTATATTTGATACTTATTCGGTGCTGCAGGGTATTGATGAAATTATACCTGTTGACGTATATGTACCCGGTTGCCCGCCACGCCCCGAAGCCGTAATTGACGGCTTTATGCAGATACAGGAACTGGTTAAATCAGAAACGTTACGCAGGCGGGATACCCCTGAATACCAAAAATTATTAGCGTCATACGGAATATTGTAATGGGTAAGATAACTAACGAAGAGCTTTTAACAAAGATCAATGCAAAGTTTGAAGGTCAGCTAACCGTAGTTGGCGAACCCTTTGGCCTATTGACCCTGGAAACCACCCGCGAAAATATTATTGGTATTTTAGGCTGGTTAAAAACAGAACCCTCTTTGCAGTTTATTTATTTGACAGATATTACCGCTATCCATTACCCGGAAGATAAGGGCAGGGAGATAGGCGTTATTTATCACCTGCATAGTTTGGTAAATAATGTGCGTGTGCGCATGAAGGTATTTTTAGCGGATGGTGACGAACACATCCCTACGGCTACCGTTTTATGGAATGGAGCCAACTGGATGGAACGCGAAACATATGACCTTTTCGGCGTACTGTTTGACGGCCACCCCGATTTGCGCAGGATATTAAATGTTGACGATATGACGGCCTTCCCCATGCGGAAAGAATTTCCGCTGGAAGACCCTAACCGTGTTGATAAAAAAGATTATTTTTTTGGAAGATAAGAGCCATGCAGAACCACCCGGTATATACAGATAACGATCCGCAAAATGAGCTTTCGACCCTTAACCTGGGGCCAACCCACCCTGCTACACATGGCGTATTTCAGAATGTGCTGCAACTGGATGGCGAAAGAATTGTAAGCGGCGTATCAACCATAGGCTATATACACCGCGCTTTTGAAAAAATTGCCGAACACCGGCCGTTTTACCAGATAACCCCGCTTACCGACAGACTTAACTACTGCTCGTCGCCCATCAATAATATGGGCTGGCACATGACAGTTGAAAAATTGCTGGGTATCGCATTGCCAAAACGGGTGGATTATTTGCGCGTGATCATCATGGAACTGGCGCGTATCTCCGACCATTTGATCTGTAACAGTGTACTGGCCGTTGATACCGGCGCTGCTACGGGTTTCTTTTATGTAATGGAATACCGCGAAGCCATTTATGAAATTTACGAAGAGGTTTGCGGCTCGCGCCTCACCACCAATATTGGCCGTATAGGCGGTTTTGAACGTAATTTTAATGAAATAGCTTTCCGTAAACTACGTAAGTTTTTAAAGGAATATCCTGTTGTATTAAAGGAATTTGAAAACCTTACCAAGCGTAACCGCATATTTATAGACCGCACCAAGGATGTAGCAGCGGTAACCGCCGAAGACGCGTTAAGTTACAGTTGGAGCGGCCCTATACTGCGCGCGGCCGGCGTTGATTATGACGTGCGCGCCATGGAGCCGTATTCATCGTACGAAGATTTTGATTTTGAAGTGCCGGTTGGCTCAAACGGTGATGTGTATAACCGCTACCTGGTGCGCAACGAAGAAATGTGGCAAAGCCTGCGCCTGATAGAACAGGCCTTAGAGAAAATAGAAAAAGAACCGTCGGATATTTTCCATGCTGATGTGCCTGATTTTTACCTTCCGCCAAAAGAGGAAGTTTATAATAATATGGAAGCCTTGATCTATCACTTTAAAATTGTGATGGGCGAAATACCAACCCCTAATACCGAAGTTTACCACGCCGTTGAAGGCGGTAACGGCGAACTGGGCTTTTACCTGGTTAATGATGGCGGCCGCTCGCCGTACCGTTTGCATTTCCGCAGGCCAAGCTTTATCAATTACCAGATGTACGCCCCTATGAGCCGGGGGATGTTGCTGTCTGACGCGATAATTAACATGAGTAGTTTAAACGTTATAGCGGGAGAATTAGATGCTTAGAGTTGACAATTCTGAACAGATCACCGTTGAATTTAGCCCGGTGTTGATCGGCAAGTTTGCCGACATCGTGAGCCGCTATCCCATAGGTAAGCAGAAATCGGCCTTGTTGCCTATATTGCACCTGGTACAAGCTGAATTTGGCTGGGTAAGCGCCCCTGCAATGGATAAGGTTGCTGACTATCTGCATTTAGAGCATATAGAGGTTTACGAAGTGGCCTCATTTTACAGTATGTACTTTTTAGCCCCGCAAGGCAAGTATATGCTGGAAGTTTGCCGCACAGGCCCATGTTGTTTAGTAGGCGCTGAAAAGATAATGGACTATATTGAGCAAAAGCTGGGCGTACCCGAAGGCGAAGTTACCGCCGACGGCCTGTTTAGCTGGCGCGGCGTTGAATGTTTGGCCGCCTGCGGTTACGCGCCCGTACTGCAAATAGGCCCTGAATATACTTTTTATGAAAATTTGACTAACGAATCGGTTGATAAGTTGATCAGTGACTTAACGGCTAAAGCGAATGACAAGTAAAATGTCATTGATAATAAGGGATGTGTTGTATGCGGTAATAATCGTGATGCTATTAATACCCACAAACCCGGCTGATCTGTCGATGTTGGTAAGGGTACTTTTGATAGTGATCGCCATTGCACAACGCACATGGCAGCATGTGGTTTATTATAAGCAAACAGGCAAAATTTATTAATAAGAAACCAATGAAAGATAGAAGCAGGTTAATAGCATGGGATGTGGCGTTAGTTATTGGTTATGTACTGGCATTTGCCTTGCATGTTCCGGACACTTACCGGATCATTATTGGCTTTGCCAGTGCAATAATTCTATCAAATTGTGTAAGAAATCATATTGCCGCTTATAAATTAACTGGTAAAATATATTAATAAGATGAAAGAATTAAGCGAAAGGACTAAACTGATGCTGTGGGATTCCGCATTTGTAATTACTACTGTGCTATATTTTCTTCTTCACACTATTCAACCATTGATTGGATGGCTACTATTGGTGATGTGCATGATCACAGTGAGAAACAGCATTAAAAGCCATATTTCGGCTTATAAATTGAGCGGTAAAATATATTAACGGTAATGGCACGCAAATTACTTTTAGAACATATAAACGTACCCGGCATCAATACTTATGATGTGTACCGCTCAAAAGGTGGTTACGCGTCGGTAGAAAAGGCTTTAAAGACCCTTACACCAGACGAAGTGGTGGAAGAGGTTAAAAAGTCGGGCTTGCGTGGCCGTGGCGGCGCGGGTTTCCCAACCGGTATGAAGTGGGGCTTTTTGGCCAAACCCGAAGGCGTTGCCCGTTACCTGGTTTGTAATGCTGACGAATCAGAACCGGGAACTTTTAAAGACCGCTACCTGATGACCTACCTGCCTCATTTGTTAATTGAGGGGATGATAGTGAGCAGTTATGCTTTAGGTGCAAAAGTATCCTACATCTATGTTCGCGGCGAAATGATGCCGCAGATACGTATTCTGGAAAAAGCCATTGCCGAGGCAAAAGCAGCCGGATTTTTAGGAAAGAATATTTTAGGAACGGGTTACGACCTTGAGCTGTATGTACAGCCCGGTGCCGGCGCGTATATCTGCGGTGAAGAAACCGCGTTGTTAGAATCATTGGAAGGCAAGCGCGGTAACCCGCGCATTAAACCGCCGTTCCCTGCTATTGCGGGCGTATGGGGGTGCCCAACCGTGGTGAATAACGTGGAATCAATAGCAGCCGTAGTGCCAATTATCAATGAAGGCGGGGAAGAATATGCCAAAGTTGGCATTGGCAGAAGTACAGGTACCAAACTGATCTCTGCCGGGGGTAATATTAATAAGCCTGGCGTTTACGAAATTGACCTGGGCCTGCCTGTTGAAGAGTTTTTATATTCGGATGAATATTGCGGCGGCATACCAAATGGCAAACGCCTGAAAGCGGTTGTTGCGGGCGGTTCATCGGTTCCGATTTTGCCTGCTAACCTGTTTTTTAAAACAGCTAACGGCGATGCAAGGCTGATGAGTTACGAATCTTTATCGGATGGCGGTTTTGTAAGCGGCTCAATGATGGGATCGGGTGGATTTATTGCTTTTGATGAAGACCAGTGCATTGTACGCAATACCTGGAACTTCGCCCGTTTTTATCACCATGAAAGCTGCGGCCAATGTTCGCCATGCCGTGAAGGTACAGGATGGATGGAGAAAGTATTGCTCCGCTTGGAAAACGGTCACGGTAAAAAAAGCGACATGGACCTGCTGGTTGATGTGGCTAAAAAGATAGAAGGTAATACCATTTGTCCGCTGGGCGACGCGGCAGCTTGGCCGGTGGCCAGCGCGATACGCCATTTCAGGGATGAGTTTGAATGGCATGTTACGAATGCAAGTGAAGCACTGACAAGAAATTACGGTTTGGCGCATTATGCCGATCCGTTGCCGAAAAAGGAAGAGGCTACAACATAAAAACCGCGCGTCATTGCGAGGAACGAAGCAATCCCCGATAGGTATGGCGGATTTGCATGTGCAGAGATTGCTTCGTTCCTCGCAATGACGGCAGAAAATAAATTTTGACAAATATTAAACGTCAATGAAAGTTACAATAGACGGAATACCGGTAGAAGTACCCGACGGAACAAGTATCCTTAACGCCGCGAGGCTGATAGGCGGCGATATTGTTCCGCCTGCTATGTGCTATTATTCAAAGCTGGCCGGCAGCGGCGGTAAATGCCGCACCTGTTTGGTTAAGGTTAGCAAGGGGTCAGAAAAAGACCCGCGCCCTATGCCCAAACTGGTAGCGTCATGCCGCACTACGGCTATGGACGGTATGGAAGTGCAAAGCATTACGTCGCCCGAAGTTATTGAAGCGCGTAAGGGTGTGGTCGAGATGTTATTGATCAACCACCCGCTGGATTGCCCTATTTGCGACCAGGCCGGTGAGTGCGACCTGCAAAACTTGGCCTTTGATCATGGTGCCGAAAAAACCCGTTACGAGTTTGACCGCCGTACATTTAACCGGATAGATATTGGCGATAAAATACAACTGCACATGACGCGCTGTATTTTGTGCTACCGTTGCGTATATGTTGCCGATCAGATAACCGACCATCGCATCCACGGCATATTAAACCGGGGCGATCATTCAGAAATATCAACTTATATCCATGCAGCGGTTGATAATGATTTTTCGGGAAATGTAATTGACGTTTGCCCCGTTGGCGCGTTAACCGATAAAACTTTCCGTTTTAAAAACCGGGTTTGGTTTACTAAGCCGGTTGAGGCGCACCGCGATTGCGACCATCCAAAATGCAATGGTAAAGTAACGTTATGGTACAAGGGTGAAGAAGTTTTACGTGTAACCGCGCGTAAAGATGTATATGGCGAAGTGGAAGAATTTATTTGCAATACCTGCCGCTTTGATCAAAAGAAAACTTCAGATTGGGTGATCGAGGGGCCGCGCCATGTTTCGCATAAATCGGTTATCAGCTCCAATCATTATGATTTTATACCTTTGCCGGTAGTAAAAACCAACCCCGTACTGATAGAGGCCAATAAGGAACAATTTGAACGGGACTCACGCTTATAATTACAATGGGATTAGCAGATATAATAATTAAACTTATACTTGTAGTGATCATATTCGCGATCAGCTTGCTGATCGCTTTATATTCCACCTATGCCGAGCGTAAAGTCGCGGCATTTTTCCAGGACAGGCTGGGGCCGAACCGGGCAGGCCCCTGGGGCATACTGCAACCTTTTGCAGATGGCGGCAAAATGTTTTTGAAAGAAGAGATCATCCCTACAAATGCTAATGCATTTTTATTTATCGCGGGGCCTTCACTATCCATACTTACAGCTTGTATAGGCTCGGCGGTTATTCCGTGGGGGCAAAAATTAACCATTGGCTCACACGTTATCGACCTGCAGGTTGCCGATATTAATGTTGGGGTACTGTACATACTTGGCGTGGTTTCGTTAGGTGTTTATGGTGTAATGATAGGCGGCTGGGCCTCAAACAATAAATATTCATTGCTGGGCGCTATACGCGCGGCATCGCAAAATATCAGTTACGAAATTTCGATGGGCCTGTCGATCATAGCCCTGTTATTGGTAACCGGAACTTTAAGCTTACGCGAAATTGCTGAACAACAGCATGGCTTTTGGCACAATGGCTATTTTACCTGGAACTTTTTTAAACAGCCATTAGGTTTTCTATTATTTATCGTTTGTGCTTTTGCCGAAACCAACCGCACCCCGTTCGACCTCCCGGAATGCGAAACCGAACTTGTTGGTGGCTACCATACCGAATATTCGTCCATGAAGCTGGGATTTTACCTATTTTCCGAGTATATTAATATGTTCGTTTCCAGCGCGGTAATGGCCACCCTTTATTTTGGCGGCTATAATTTCCCGTTCATGGATTTGATCCATTCAGCAAACCTGGTGGCAATTATTGGCGTGGTTGCGTTATTCGCAAAAGTGTTTTTCTTTATATTCTTTTTTATGTGGGTGCGATGGACGATTCCCCGTTTCCGTTACGATCAGTTGATGGACCTGGGCTGGAAAGGATTGATCCCGCTGGCAATTGCCAATATCGTTGTTACCGGGGTTGTCATTACTTTATTAAATTAAGCAGATGGAGTCATTAAGTAATAAACGAAAAGTACTTGAATCAAAGCCGCTCAATTTTTGGGAGCGGATATATTTGCCGGCCATCGCGCAGGGGCTTTCAATTACCATGAAGCACTTCTTCAGGAAACCCGTAACTATACAATATCCTGAACAAACCCGTGAGTATTCAGAGAATTTTCGCGGTCAGCACTCGCTTAAACGCGATGAAGACGGCCGGGAACGTTGTACCGCCTGCGGTTTATGCGCCTTATCATGCCCGGCCGAAGCGATTACGATGATAGCGGCCGAGCGTCAGCCGGGAGAAGAGAATTTATATCGTGAAGAAAAGTATGCGGCGATTTATGAGATAAACATGCTTCGCTGCATTTTTTGCGGCTTATGCGAAGAGGCTTGCCCGAAAGAAGCAATTTACCTTGACGGCCCGCACGTAACATCGGATTTTTTAAGGAAAGATTTTATTTACGGCAAAGACAAATTAGTTGAGGCCCCGTTAAATCAATAAAGAAGTTTTATACCTTTGCCCAACTCTTTTTTGAGGGACAAAGTGTTTTGTAATAGTTAACCATGAATACATTTTATTTCATCGCGTTTTTGTCCATATTTTTCTCCATACTGGTTATCACGGCCAAAAACCCGGTGCATAGTATATTGTACCTTATCCTTACGTTTTTCACATTCACCATCCATTATATTTTATTGAACGCCCAGTTTTTGGCAATAGTAAACTTCATTGTTTATATGGGGGCCATCCTGGTGTTGTTTTTATATACGCTGATGCTCATCAACCTGAATAAGGAAGCCGAGCCTGCAAAAGCCAACCTGGTTAAGTTTGCCGCGGTTATCGGCGGAGGTTGCTTTTTGGTTACCATTGTAGCCTCATTAAAAGCGCTCGGCGTATCGCAACCGGTGATATTAAAAGACCCCAATTTAGGATTGGTAAAAAATTTAGGAAAAGTATTGTTTAACGAGTTTTTATTGCCGTTTGAAGTATCGTCTATACTGCTGTTATCAGCTATGGTGGGCGCTGTTTTACTGGCTACTAAAGATCCAAAATCTGCTGCCTGATGCAAAATATAACAAACGCTATTCAAACCATTCCGCTTAATCATTATATATTATTAAGCGCCATCATATTTTCGATAGGCGTAGTGGGCGTATTGATACGCCGCAATGCTATTGTGATATTTATGTCGGTCGAGCTGATGCTGAACTCAGTAAACTTATTGCTTACCGCATTCTCCGTTTACCGTGGAGACGCGTCCGGGCAGGTTTTTGTGTTTTTTATTATGGCATTGGCAGCGGCGGAAGTAGCAATTGGATTGGCAATTATAGTGATGATCTATCGCAATACAAATTCGATAGATATTAATGTATTGAACAGGTTGAAATGGTAGAAGAAATTCCGGATTTCGGATGTTCGATTTCGGATTTAATAATTGATTGAAATAAAAAACGTACAACGTAATACGTCAAACGTACAAGATAACACATGGATAAATACATCTGGCTTATTCCTTTATTACCGTTAGCCGGTTTTATTATTAACGGCCTTGGCCGCAATAGCTTGTCGAAAGGTGCCATTGGCTTTATTGGCAGTGCGCTGGTATTTGCTTCCTTCGCATTAAGCATCGAAGCCTTTCTGCAAATCAAATCTACCGGTGCCCCCATTAATGTTACGTTGTTTGACTGGTTTTCGGTAAGCTCCTTAAAAATATCCTTTTCACTTTTGGTCGATCAGCTAAGCGCGTTAATGCTATTGATCATTACCGGGGTTGGCTTTTTGATCCACCTGTACTCTGTTGGTTATATGCATGATGATGAAGGCTTTGGTAAGTTTTTCTCTTATCTGAACCTGTTCGTTTTCTTTATGCTGCTGCTGGTTATGGGTTCAAACTACCTCATTATGTTTATCGGTTGGGAGGGCGTTGGCTTATGCTCGTACCTGCTTATCGGCTTTTGGTACACCAACCCAAGCTATGCAGATGCCGCTAAAAAGGCATTCATTATGAACCGTATTGGCGACCTGGGCTTTTTGATAGGGATATTTTTAATATTCGCTACTTTCAAAAGCATATCCTACGCAGATGTTTTTTCAAAAGCAGGCACCATGCATTCAGCCGATGCACCGTTTACTTTGATCACTATATTATTGTTTATAGGCGCTGTCGGTAAATCAGCACAATTGCCGCTATTTACCTGGCTGCCCGATGCGATGGCCGGCCCTACACCTGTATCTGCCCTGATACATGCCGCGACAATGGTTACCGCAGGTGTGTACATGATAGCCCGCTCAAACATACTGTTTACCATGGCGCCTGACACGATGGAAATTATAGCTATTGTGGGTTTAACGACCGCTACATTCGCGGCGCTGATAGCATTAACGCAAACCGATATAAAAAAGGTACTGGCTTATTCAACCGTATCGCAATTGGGCTATATGTTTTTGGGTTTAGGCGTGGGCGCTTATACTGGCGCGTTTTTCCACCTGCTTACCCACGCGTTTTTCAAGGCTTTGTTATTCCTGGGTGCGGGTTCTGTAATTCACGCGGTAAGCGGCGAACAGGATATGCGCAATATGGGCGGCTTAAAAAACAAACTCCCCATAACTTTCTGGACAATGCTTATCGGCACCATCGCCATATCGGGTATTCCGCCGTTTGCAGGCTTCTTCTCTAAAGACGAAATTTTGGCGCATGCCTTTATGCACAGCACCACCTTTTATGTGGTGGGTGTAATTACAGCCATGTTTACTTCTTTTTATATGTTCAGGATGCTGTACCTTACTTTCTACGGGAAATTCCGCGGAACGCACGAACAGGAACATCATTTACATGAGTCGCCGCCAAGCATGACTATTCCTTTGATTATATTAGCGATATTATCAGCCGTTGGCGGATTTTTAGGGGTGCCCGAATCAGTAGGCGGAGGCCATTGGCTGGAGCATTTTTTAGCGCCTGTTTTTGCACCATCGGCAAAAATTTTAGGAGAACAAACCCTGCCACAAAATACCGAATGGCTGTTAATGGCAGTTTCCGTAGGCGGCGCGGTATTAGCGTTAATATATGCTTATAGTAAATATGTTAAAAAGGCGCACGTTCCTGTTGCAGATACCGAAGCACGCCCGGCATTGGCCAATCTTTCTTATCATAAATTTTATGTAGATGAATTGTATGATAACGTTATCCGCAAGCCGCTTGACTGGTTATCTGTATTCCTTTATAAAGTGGTCGACCGTTTAGGTATTGATGGTATAGTAAACGGTTTAGGCAAAGGGACTGTAGAGACGAGCAAGGGCCTGCGTTTATTGCAGACCGGTAATGTAGGCTCTTATATTTTTATGATGGTTGTTGGCATAGTCGCCCTGTTGATATATAGTTTTATTAGTATCCACAATATAAAATGACGGTTAGTATATTAATTTTTTTGCCGGTAGTTGCGGCGTTGGTTGTTTTGTTATTTAAAAACGAAACTGCTAAACATGCCGCCTTATTTTTTGCTGTCGCTGAATTTGCTGTAACATTACTATTCCTTAGCAAGTTTATACCCGATGCTTCTACGCAGTTTGCCGTTAATGCACCGTGGATACCAAAAATGGGTATTTATTTTAACGCCGGTATCGACGGGATCAGCATGATGATGGTATTATTAACCACCCTGCTTGTGCCGCTTATTATTTTAACCACTTACCAGCATCAATATAAAAACGCCCCTGCATTTTACGCGCTGATACTGTTTATGCAGGCTGGCTTGCTGGTTGTATTTACGGCTTTGGACGGGTTTTTATTTTATGTGGGATGGGAAGCCGCCCTGATACCTATTTATTTTATCTGCGCCCTATGGGGAGGCGAAAACCGAATACGTATTACCATTAAATTTTTTATTTACACTTTTGCAGGCTCGTTATTTATGCTGATAGGTATTATTTACCTGTACCTGCAAAACCCCGAGCGCACATTTGATCTGCACCAGTTTTATAATTTGGGACTTGACGCTCATCACCAATCGTGGGTATTCCTGGCCTTTTTCCTGGCCTTTGCCATTAAGATGCCGTTGTTCCCTTTTCATACCTGGCAGCCTGACACTTATACCGAAGCACCTTCGGCAGGCTCTATGATGCTGGGAGGTATAATGCTGAAGATGGGTATTTACGGGGTAATTAGGTGGATGGTACCAAATGTTCCCTTTGGCTTTTTGCAATGGCAGGAACCGGCCGTTTTTTTGGCAATAATCGGAATTGTATACGCCTCAATCATAGCATTTAAACAAACCGATGGCAAACGCCTGGTGGCTTATTCATCTATAGCGCACGTTGGCCTGATCGCTGCTGGCATTTTAGTATGGACCCAGCAGGGGTTACAGGGCGCCATGATACAAATGCTGAGCCACGGTATAAACATTGTTGGTATGTTCTTTATTTGGGATATCATCAGCAGGCGGTTAAATACCCGCGATATTAGCCAGTTGGGCGGCATTGCTAAAGTAGCGCCTAAATTTGCAATTGCATTTTTGATCATTGTTTTAGGTACCGTGGCCTTACCGTTAACCAACGGTTTTATAGGCGAATACCTGTTATTAAACAGTGTTTTCATGGGCAATATATGGCTGGCCGCAATAGCCGGGTTAACAATAATATTCGCTGCGGTGTATATGCTGCGGATGTATAAGAATGTGATGCAGGGCGAAACCAATGCTTTGACAGCGACATTTACGGATATAAAGGGCTCCGAGAAATTGGTTTTAGCTATAATATGCGTTTTAATAATAGGTATCGGTATATATCCGCAGCCATTGTTGCATATATCCGATGCGTCTGTAAATCACCTGGCGCACGATGTTTACGATAAATTAATACAATATAGACACTAAGTAAGATTTAGAACAGATTAAAATATATCAATGAATACCTTAATACTCATATCCGTTATACCTATAGTGCTGCTGTATTTGGGTTTGTACAAGGTTAAAAAAGCATTGCTGCCGGTCACCATAACCGGGCTGCTTGCCGCTTTAATTTTAGCTGTAGTACAATGGAATGATGTTGCGGAGCCAATATATCATGGGATGATGCTGTTTGATAATTTCTCTATAGCATTTTCGGGGTTAACCATTATAACAACCATATTGATCCTGTTGCTGTCAAAAGATTATTTTGAAAAGATAAGCAATCATATAGCCGAGTATTATGCCATTATTTTGTTCGCGCTGGCGGGTATTGTGGTTATGGTATCGTATAATAACCTGGTTATGCTTTTTATAGGTATCGAGATCATGTCGGTAAGCCTGTATATTTTGGCGGGTATCAAAAAGAATGATTTTGCTTCAAACGAGGCAGCATTGAAATACTTTTTAATGGGCGCTTTTTCAACCGGGTTTTTGTTATTCGGTATTACGCTGATCTATGGTTCATCAGGTTCATTTAACCTCGAAGGTATACGAAACTACGCGCTTGTTACACCGCATATCGATCCGTTATTTTATACCGGCATTATCTTAATTATTGTTGGCTTATGCTTTAAAGTAGGCGCGGCACCGTTCCATTTCTGGACACCGGATGTTTATGATGGTTCGCCGACATTGATCACAACGTTCATGTCAACCGTTGTAAAAACTGCCGGGTTTGCCGCTTTCCTGCGGTTGTTCTCCGCCTGCTTTACTACGCTGTCCTCCTTTTGGGTGCCGGTGTTATTAGCCATATGTATTGCCACTTTATTTATCGGGAACATAACCGCATTGTACCAAAAAAGCTTTAAGCGCATGCTGGCCTATTCAAGCATATCACACGCCGGTTATTTGTTGTTTGCTATTGTGGCGCTTGGCGCTGCCTCCGGCAATTCCGTATTGGTATATGCTACGGCTTATTCTATTGCCTCCATCATCGCCTTTGGCACATTGATATTAATACAGCAGCAAACCGGCGGCGATAACTTTGATAGCTTTAACGGCCTGGCTAAACGTAACCCATTCCTGGCTTTTGTATTAACTATAGCCATGTTATCATTGGCTGGTATCCCGCTTACTGCAGGCTTTATCGGTAAGTTTTATATGTTTAGCGGGGCGTTATCCCAATACCAGGTATGGCTGGTTGTTGTAGCGGTAATAAATGCTATCATCAGTATTTTCTATTATTTCAGGGTTATTATAGCCATGTATTTCCGTACCGAAGATCGTGCTGAAGTGGTAGTGCCTGCTTATTACAAGTTTGTTTTGGGCCTGGCTGCCATAGCAACCATTATTATCGGCATTTATCCCGTGCTTATTTCAAATCTTATTTAATATTATACAAAAACTACTTTATTAATTTAATATTTGTAGTTTTGGGTATATAGTGAATGGAAAATTTTTGGGAACACCTGCAAAATTTAACGGACGCTCAATCCATTTTAAGCAAGGGAGGATTTTGCCTGTTGCTTATTGTCGTTTTTGCTGAAACCGGCCTGTTTTTTGGTTTTTTTTTACCGGGAGACTACTTATTATTTATGGCCGGCTTGCTATGCTCATCCGGTATGATAGATATATCGCCGGTAATATTGGTTATTTCGCTTATTATCGCCGGGGTATTAGGCAACTTTACCGGGTATTGGTTTGGCTATCGCACGGGCCCGGTATTATTTAACAGGCACGATTCATTTTTCTTCAAAAAGCGTTATATCGTAGTAGCCGAAGAGTTTTATGCCCGGTATGGCGGTATGGCGTTGATTTTAGGCAGATTTTTCCCGATAATCAGAACTTTTGCCCCTATCTTTGCAGGTGTTGTTAAAGTTGATCTCAAAAAGTTCACTTTGTATAACATTATCGGCAGCGTTGCCTGGGTAAGCATCTTTACATTAAGCGGATTTTTTTTAGGGCGAAAATACCCGCAATTAAAAGATAACCTGGAGTATATTGTGCTTGGAATGATAATAGTTACAACAATTCCGCTGTTGGTTGCTTTCTTTAAAAAGCGATCTGTAAACGAGCGAACGGGTTAATTAATGAATAAATTTACGGTATAATAGAATAAATGAGTACACAACATCCCTGGCACCAGGTTTCACCGGGCCATAACATTCCTGAAACTGTTAACGCGATAATTGAAATTCCAAAAGGGTCAAAGGCTAAATATGAAATTGATAAGGACTCGGGATTGTTAAAGCTTGACCGCGTTTTATTCTCATCTGTAATGTACCCTGCTAATTATGGTTTTATCCCTAAAACTTATTGCGATGACCATGACCCCTTAGATATATTGGTATTGTGCTCAATCGATGTTTTCCCGATGTCGATAATTGAAGCTAAGGTCATAGGTGTGATGCACATGGTTGACAATGGCGAGCAGGATGATAAGATCATAGCGGTTGCTAAGAACGACATGTCGGTAAATTATATTAATGACCTGAACGAGATGCCCCCGCACGCGATGACGGAGATAGTTCGCTTTTTTAAGGATTACAAAAAACTGGAAGATAAAAACGTAACTATTGAGCATTTGTTAGGCAAGCGTTACGCGCATAAAGTAATAACAGAAGCTTTAGAATTATATGAGACGACTTTCCCGGATTACAATAAATAATTGATGGACCCCGCTGATATTCACATAAACGGTTACTACATTCTTCTTACCATATTGCTGGTTATGCTAAACGGCTTTTTTGTAGCCGCCGAATTTGCGCTGGTACGTGTTCGTGGGTCACAAATTGAAGTTAAAGTTAAAGCGGGCAGCCGCGTAGCCAGGCTTACACGCAGCATAATGGCTAACTTGTCGGGCTATCTTGCGGCAACACAATTAGGTATAACAATAGCCTCGTTGGGTTTAGGTGTAATAGGCGAAAGTGTATTCACCAATGTGATGCTGCATATTTTTAAAACGTTCGGTTTTGAAATAACTTCCGACCTTGTCATCAATATATGCCGCGTATGCGCGTTCATCGTAATTACCGTGTTAAGTATTGTTTTTGGCGAACTGGCCCCTAAACGTATAGCTATACAAAGCTCGGTCCGTACAGCATTGGCCATTTCGGCGCCGTTACGGATATTTTTTGTTGTATTCAGGCCTATCATCTGGGTGTTGAATGCATTTGCCAATTTTATTTTAAGATTATTGGGAATAACACCTGTACAGGGTGAATCGCATCATAGCTCGGAAGAGCTGCAATTTTTATTAGAACAGGGAAAAGAGACCGGCGCACTCGATTCAAACGAGCATGAGCTGATACAAAATGTGTTCGATTTTAACGAGCGGGTAGTAAAGAATATTATGGTGCCGCGTACCAAAATATCGGGCATTGAGGTTACAACCGGCCGCGATGAACTATTAGAAATACTGATAACCGAAGGCTACTCCAGGATGCCTGTTTATGATGATGTGATTGATAAGATAATAGGTATTGTGCATGCCAAAGATATTTTGCCGTTGCTGGCCCGTAATGAAGAAATAGTTTTAAAGGACATCATCCGCAAGCCATATTTTGTGCCCGAAACAAAGAAGATAAACGACCTGATGGCCGAACTGCAGCAAATGCGTATACAGATAGCCATCGTATCCGACGAATTTGGCGGTACGGCGGGCATGGTAACACTGGAGGATATTGTTGAAGAACTGGTCGGCGATATACAGGACGAGTATGATGAGGAAAAGCCGATTGTAGAAAAAATAAGCGACCGCGAATTTGTAGTGAACGCCCTGGCACCTATATATGATGTAAACGAGCACCTGCCGCATGACCTGCCCGAGGATGGCGATTTTGACACCGTATCTGGTTGGTTGGGAGATATATTTGGTAAAATACCCGATGTTGGTGAGCAAAAGGAATCAAACGGGTACAATATTACGGTACTTAAAAAATCCGATCAGAATATTGAATCAGTTAAGCTGGAGTTGCTGATAAACGAAGCAGATATGGTAAATTTACATTAATTAGAATCAAGAAGCGAGAACCAGGAACCAAGACTAAAAGTCAGCAAAAATTTCCTGTCTTGACTCTTGATCCTTGACTCTTGATTCTAAAAAATGCAACTTTTTTATACACCCGATATTGAACCCTCACATCCCCAATACTTTCTAAGCGAGGAAGAAAGCAAGCATTGCATAAAGGTATTGCGGTTAGAAGCAGGAGCAGAAGTGCAGCTAATTGACGGTCGCGGCGGGTTATACACCGCAAAAATTAAAGATGCCCACCCCAAACGGACAATACTGCAAATCACCAGCGTAATAACTGAATATAATAAGCGAAACCATTACCTGCATATTGCTGTTGCCCCAACAAAAAATATTGAACGCCTGGAATGGTTTTTAGAAAAAGCCACCGAAATTGGTATTGATGAAATATCATTGATCATTTGCCAGCGATCTGAACGTAAAGAAGTTAAAACCGACCGGTTAAATAAGATCATTACTTCGGCCATAAAGCAATCCTTAAAAGCGTATCACCCGATATTAAACGGGCCGCAAACGTTCAATAAATTTCTGGCAAAAACGTTTGACGGGCAAAAGTTTATAGCCCACTGCGATAGAGGCGAAAAGTTAAACTTAAGTGCTGAAATACAAAAACACGGCAAATATTTGGTGTTAATTGGCCCCGAAGGCGATTTTTCTCCAAATGAGATAGATGATGCTTTGCAAAATGGATTTAAAGCAATAACTTTAGGTGAAAGTCGTTTACGCACTGAGACGGCTGCATTGGAAGCTTGTTTTGAACTCAATTTTTTAAACCGCAAATGAAAAGATCAACTTATATCGCCGCTATCTTAACCCTGCTTCTTTTTAGCAGCTTCAACGACCCATCCTATAAAATGGGAAGGCTGAAATACAGCGGCGGAGGCGATTGGTATGGCGACAGGACAGCGCTTATAAACCTCATCAAGTTTTGTAATGATAATTTGAAAACAAACTTTGAGCCGGAAGAAGAATCGGTTGAACCCGGAAGCGCCGAATTATTTAACTATCCTTTTATTTTTATGACCGGGCATGGCAATGTTATTTTTTCGGATGTGGAGGTACGTAACCTGCGTAAATATTTAACAGGGGGCGGGTTTTTGCATATTTGTGATAATTATGGCCTGGATCAATTTATCCGCCCGCAAATGAAAAGGGTTTTTCCTGAACTTGATTTTGTGGAGCTTCCGCTTAACTATCCTGTATACCATCAAAAGTATCAATTTCCCACCGGCCTGCCAAAAGTACACGAGCACGATGGTAAACGGGCGCAGGGATTTGGATTGATATATAAAGGCCGCCTGGTTTGCTTTTATGACTACCAATGCGACTTAGGAAACGGCTGGGAAGATTTTGGCACCTATGCAGGCGATACCCAGGAAACAAGGCTAAAGGCATTAAAGATGGGCGCTAATTTAGTGCAGTATGCATTGACGCAATAGTCTGAACCACGATTTAACTGATTAAGAGATTAACAAGATACAGCGACAGAAATCCTGGACATCCTCAAATCTTAAAAATCATAGTCCTTACAAATAACAATTCACCACCATGTACCATATTAAAGTAAACACTAAATACGATTATGATATTGATAAAACCGGCAACGGGTTGTTAATAAATGATAATAAGGTTGACGCGGATATCAAACAGTTAAATCCAACTGCATGGCATGTTATTAATGAACTGAGATCATATAATGTTGAACTGGTAAACTTTAATAACGTTGATAAAACGGCAGAGATCAGGGTGAACAACAATATATATGCTGTTACCGCTAAAGACCAGTTTGACATACTGCTTGAAAAAATGGGATTAAGCAGTTTGAATTCTGCAAAGATAAGTGAACTGAAAGCGCCGATGCCGGGTATGGTGTTAAAGGTTTGTGTGGCCGAAGGTGCCAGCGTTAAAAAAGGCGATAACCTGTTTATACTTGAAGCGATGAAGATGGAAAATATTATTAAATCGCCCGATGATGTTATAGTTAAAACAGTTAAAATAGTGCCGGGCGATAAAGTAGAAAAAGGACAGGTATTACTACAGTTCAGTTAAAATAGAAATTTTCAGCATAACAAAAAGAGCGGCCTTGTTTACCAGGGCCGCTCTTTTTTATAGGGTTATAATTGATTTATTTTCCATTATAAGGCTTTGCCTTTTTTACACTAAAGTGTGGTTTGCCCGATGGGTTAATTTCAGGGGCGCCAACCAATATCATGGCGCAACGGAAACCAACTTCGGCACTTGATTCACCCTCATCCATAAAGCGGCGTTGAGCCGGGTTTAACCAGGCGGCCATATCATTCCATGAACCTCCTTTGTAAACCTTTGAACGGTCGTTTACCAGGGTAGTTGTACCATAAAGCGATGAGTTAACGGTATCACCATAACCTCTTACATCAGCGGTAAATGGTTTACCGGCTAAGGCGTTTTTAGTTTCGGGGGCAGTGTTTGTAGCCGCACTTGCAGTAGCAGTTGCGGTAGGTGCCGCTATGCCCGGCGGAACTGCCGTACCCGGCGCTGCTTGTTGCTGAGATGCCAGCAATTCGGCATAGGTCATTTTTTTACCTGCCTTAGCCGGATCCTTTATCGGGCGGCCATATTTGTCTTTAGCTAACAGCCCTTTTGTAGGGTCGGCTAAGCGGTTATCGGTATATTCATTACCACGGAAAGGGTTAAAAGCATCTGTTTCATCATAGCTTGTTTGACGGTAGGTATCCTGTACCCACTCGTTAACATTGCCTGCCATATTATACAGCCCAAAATCATTGGGCGGGTATGATCTTACCGGTGCGGTTATCAACGCTTTATCATTCAGGTAACCTCCAACACCACCGTTATCACCCAAAGCGCGTTTAAAGTTAGCCAGTATCAATCCGCGGGTACTCTTTTTAGGCGAACGTACACCTAAACCGTTCCATGGATAAATTTTGCCGTCATTAATATTTTCATATTGGGTATTGCCCGCTAAAGCTAAAGCGGCATATTCCCACTCAGCTTCGGTAGGCAAACGGTACGCTGGTTTTAAAATCCCGTCTTCCATTATAGCCGGCCTTACAGGTTTTTTATTGGCAGGAGTTGTTGCATTAGCGGCTTGTGGTTTCGCGTTTATATCCTTGATCATACCTTTGGGATTGTCAATACCCTGCCCCCTGTATTGACCATTGAGGTACATATCTGTATTAAACGGTAGTGCTGCTGCAGCGCTGTCAACCGGAACGGCCGGTGCATTGCCGTTGGGCTGCCCCTGTAACTTCGCCTTTTGTTTGCCTGTTAATAACATCCCTCTCTTTTCTAATATCGTTTCATTGGCAGCGTCTGTACGCCAGGCGCAAAAATCCTGTGCCTGGTCCCATGTAACGCCAACTACAGGATAATCCTGGAAAGCCGGGTGGCGCAGGTAATTGTCAACATAGGGTTCATTGTATGATAACGGGCTGCGCCATACCAGTGTGTCTGGCAACGCATTATAATAGGCTTCATAATCATTTGGAAAATTGTGTTTTATCCAGTGCAGGTAATCCAGCCAGTCCTGGTTTGAAACCTCTGTTTCATCCATATAAAACGATGATACGGTTACACGCTTACGCACATTGTTATATTCAAACATAACATCCTGGTCGGCGCTGCCGCCCTGCACAAATGTGCCGCCTTCAATTGCAACCATACCAGGCCCGGGGGATGGGTGGGTTTGCTGGAATTTTACATAGCCGCCGTTGTTTTTATCATTATAAACAATACCGGTTTTATCAGACTGCTGACGTTTACTACAGCTGCTCAACATGGTCCCAATACTCAAAAGCACTAAAGCAGTATTAGTAAAAAGTATTTTCATATTTTTACGCATAATTAATCAGGGGTAAATTTAAAAAAAATTATATAAAACACGAACCTATCTGGTATAAGATTAAAGTACAAATTACGTCTTTATCTCCATTTAAACGAAAATAAAATAAATTGAGTTACAAAAATCAGCGTTTTTAGTTAAATTTTTAGATGTATACAAAGCCCGGAACAGAATTACCTTATCTTTATCAACCGAAAAAACTAAACTTACTAATGAGGTTTTCGTACTTTAAGAACGTTTTTATATTTATATTATTCTTACTACCATCGCTGGTAATTGCGCAGAGCGGCGTAAATACTAACGGAAGCAATGGGACTGCTATACCTACGGCGGTGCCATTTTTAAATATTTCGCCCGATTCACGCTCCGGCGCCATGGGCGATGCAGGAGTAGCTATTTCGCCTGATGTAAACGCTAATTTCTGGAATCCGTCAAAACTTGCTTTTTTAGAAGATCAAAACGCGGTATCCTTATCCTACAGCCCGTGGCTGCGTAATTTAGTACCCGATGTTAGCTTATCCTATTTAAGCTACGCCCATAAAATAGATGACCGCAATGCTATAGGCGCGTCATTACGCTATTTTAACCTGGGTACTTTCCAACTGGTAGATGCCAGCCAGAATAACCAGGGCGTTTACCGGCCAAGTGAGTTTTCAATAGATTTTTCGTTCGCGCGTAAATTCGGCGAAGGATTTTCGCTGGGATTAACCGGGCGTTATATTCATTCAAACCTCTCAAACCAATCTTTTTCCAGCGGGTCAAGCCTGCAAACCCAGGCAGGTAACGCTTTTGCTGCGGATGTATCCTTATATTACAAAAAGCAAATGAATGAGTTTGGCACGGATGCCACGTTCGCCTTTGGCACAAATATTTCAAATATCGGCACAAAGATCAGCTATTCAAACGGCGGCACGCAATACTTTTTACCTACCAACTTAAAGATCGGCGCGGCAAATACATGGGACATAGATAAATATAATGAAGTAACCTTAACGCTCGACCTGAACAAGCTATTGGTGCCTACACCGCCAATAACGGATGCAAGCGGAAATATTATTCAGGGCGTAAGTGATAATGTTTCTGTACCCGCCGGTATTTTTGGCTCGTTTACAGACGCGCCCGGCGGGTTTAAGGAAGAGTTACAGGAGATCACCTTCTCGCCCGGTATTGAATATACGTACAATAAACTATTCGCTTTAAGGGCCGGCTATTTTTATGAAAATGCCAACCAGGGCGGCAGGCAATATGTTACTTTGGGTGTAGGGCTAAAATATAACGATTACAGCTTTGATTTTTCATACCTGGCAGCCAGCCAGCAAAACAGCCCTTTGGCTAATACGCTTCGTTTTTCATTATCCGCTAACTTTGGCAGTGTTAAATAACCAATGGGAAAAATTAGGGTAGGCTTTGGTTTTGATGTACACCAGTTACGGGAGCAGCACCCGTTTGTTTTGGGTGGGGTAAATTTAGCGCATCATTCAGGCGCATTCGGCCATTCGGATGCGGATGTGCTGTTGCACGCTATTTGCGATGCTTTATTAGGCGCTGCTAATTTACGTGATATTGGCTTCCATTTTTCTAATACAGACGAACGCTGGAAAGGTATCAGCAGTTTGATATTATTGCAAAATGTAGTGCAGTTACTAAAGAAAAAAGGCTGGGCCATTGGTAATATTGACGCGATGATATGCCTGGAAGCGCCAAAGATAAACCCACATATCCCTGCCATGAAAACGCATATCGCAATCGCCGCGGGTATGGATGAAGAAGATATTTCTATAAAAGCCACCACTAACGAACAATTAGGTTTTATCGGTCGCGAAGAAGGTGTTGTTGCCTATGCGGTTTGTTTGATCGAGAAAGATCAAATTAGAGAATAATTTTATATTTATAAGCCAATAGTTTTTAATGGCTTAAAGCAGAACCTTTCAAAAATTAAAATTTAACAGCATGTTACTTCAGCATAAAAATGCAATTGTATACGGCGCCGGTGGCTCGTTAGGCGGTGCCGTTGCCAAAGCGCTGGCCGTAGCCGGCGCCAGGGTGTTTTTAACCGGCCGCAACCTTAGTCCTTTACAAAGGGTAGCCGATGAAATTATTGCTTCCGGCGGCAGTGCCGAAGTTGCTATAGTAGACGCCACGGACGAGCATGCTATCAATGCCCATATAGCCGGGGTAGCACAACGGGTGGGGAGTGTCGATATTTCATTCAACGCCATCCACTTGCAGGATGCCCAAAGTATTCCCCTTGTCAATATGGCTATGGCCGATTTTGTGCGCCCGGTAAATATCGCCGTGCAAACCAACTTTTTAACCGCAACAGCCGCGGGCAGGACAATGATGAAACAACAGTCGGGTGTTATTTTAACGCTTACGGCAACGCCTGCAGGAATAGCTTATCCCTTGACAGGGGGCTTTGGCATAGCCTGCGCAGCTATCGAAAATTTTTCGCGCCTGCTGGCTACCGAGTTAGGGCCGTATGGTATACGTGTGGTAAATGTACGGTCGGGCGGCTCACCGGATTCGAAGTTTTTTATAGATGCCCTGGCCAATAACCCGGAAGTAGTAGCGCCTATTCTCCGGAAGATGGAGGACGACACCATGCTCAAGAAACTGCCCCCAATGGCCGATATAGCCAATACCATGGTATTCCTGGCATCGGATATGGCCGGCAGCATTACCGGCGGCACCATTGATGCAACCTGCGGCACAACTGCCGGGTTGAATTATAAAATGGCGGTGGTACCGGCGGGGGCATGACATACCTAATTAGAGATTAGAGATTAGAGATTAGAGATTAGAGATTAGAGATTAGAGATTAGAGATTAGAGATTAGAGATTAGAGATTAGAGGGGCATTATGTTAAGTAGCCTGAAAGATATTTATACGCCAAAACAACTAATCACTGATCTCCAATTAACTAATCACTAATCCTGCGCATAATACAGGTAATAGCCGGGGCTTAGCCGCCGGTACATGAAATTATTATAGTTTACAAAGTTGTTAAGGATAGCATTTTTCCTGCCGTTGGTGAGATAGCTTGCGGGCATTAGTATATATAACGGCCCGGCGGTGCCGTGATATTTTAGGTCGGCAAGGGACTGGAGGGGCATATCATTATCAAAGGTTATAACGCGGTTATTGTTTATCTCGGCACTGATGTCTGAGCTTGTTAATACGAAAATGGCGCCGCGATTATACTTATCCAGCTTTACAATTTCGCTTAAAGCTACCTGGTCATACACTTGCTGTGCTAAGCCGGTATTGCCCTTTGGGGCTTCCCGGTTTGCTTTGAGGCCTTCGTGGAAAAAATTAACCAATGTACAAACAGCGCATATCCATATAACAAAGAATAACGCCCTGGTAACTTTTGTTTTAAAAAGCATGTAAATGAAACCCGGTATAAATAATAAGCCAATTATCCTGAAATGCCGTCCCTCGTACGAAATGACAGCTTGTTTTAAATACATATAGGTAAAGAACACTACGCCGACGCCATAAAACACAAAGAATGCAAGCCGGTATTTCTTACCGGGGGAAAGCTTTGTTGTAATAAACAGGTATATTAAACTGAAAAAGGCAGCTATAAACACAACCATGACAGCTTTATGATGGGGCATGGTGGCCCCGCTGGACAGATCAAGCAGGCCGCCAAGATATTCATCAACCGAAAAAGCGGAGAGCAGGGGCGATGCCAGCGGGTAACCAAATGTTTCGGGCCTGATCAAATAACTGCCCTGGTCAGATGTAGGGTTACCCCCTTTTGACAGGTAAAAAATATAGATGACCGCTAAAGCGCAGATAAATGGAATGGCCAACAGGATGCCATTTTTTAGCCATTTAAGTACTCCCTTTTTGCCATAGGGATGGGGCGCTTCATACAATGACAGGTTGATCCATATACAGGCAAGCCCTGCTGCATACATCCATAAGAATGATGATTTTGCAAAAAATCCAATTAATCCCCCAAAAAATACAAAGACCAGCAACTGCCAGCTTATTTTCTTAAAACTAAAACAGCCGTATAAAAACCAGCCCATAAAGGCAAATATTAACGACTCGCCACCCAGGTAATAGGTAAAGGGAGCAATAAAAAACAATTGACTGGCTATAAACGCAATGCTTATAGCAGCTATCCATTTTGTAAAACCCAGTTGTGTAAGGAGTTTATAGTAGCCCATTAGCCCAACTAAACCGCATATGGCTATTGTTAATGATACTGCCTGCCCGGTAGTTACTTTTAATAAACTTTTAAAAAAATAAGGCATCATATATTGCCCCGGCGACCACCAACTTAAAAATTCATAATTGTTGTTGGCAATATTATCCTGCGCGGGGCTTACCAATAAATTGAAATGGCCGCCGTGTTCCATACTGTTCATGATCATAAATCCCCAGCATGGATCGGGATCTGTGCCGGGTGGCACAGCAAATATTAAAATGCCCGATAATACCACACACAGGCTTACAAACAATAATAAAATGCGGTGCGGATGATCTTTTAGGAATAAGGCCATATTGTATGATGAGCAGTATACAGTTTGCAATAATAATTAAATATATAGTTTATTTATTATTGAAAAGTGTTAAAAATTCAGAATGAATTTTACTGCCCACTGCCCACTGCCCACTGCCCACTGCCCACTGCCCACTGCCCACTGCTTACGGCTTACGGCTTACTACATGTTCTTTCATAGTAGCGTTGCCCGTACGTTTGATGATACCCCAGGCGTTTAACTCGCCTTTCATGGCCTTGCGAACGGCTTTAAATAAAATATAGTACATCAACTGGCGCCATATAAAGCGCTGCGGAATAATATAAACCAGTTTCTTGTAATCTTCTTTCTCCATCCAAAACGCAAGGATGCCCACCAAAAAGTCGACCAGCACAAATACAAAATAGTAGATTAATATTTTTATTGGCTTATCACCCAATAGCCCCACTATCATCATTAAGTCGGCCAACGGAGAGAATAACGGTAAAATGATCTGGAAAATGAGAATATTAGGCATACCAACCATGCCAAAATACCTGTATTTTTTATTAAACAGCACGTGGCGATTTTTCCAGAAGCTTTGTATTACGCCAAAACTCCATCTAAAGCGTTGTTTTAGCAGCGCGGTAAGCGTTTCGGGCGCTTCGGTATAGGCTATTGCTTCAGACGAATTTTTTATAATATAGCCCTGCCTTAATATGCGCATGGTCAAGTCGCAATCCTCGGCCAGCGTATCATAAGTAAATCCACCCGCCCTAAACATGGCCGATTTCCTGAAAGCCCCAATTGCACCGGGTACAACAGTTATGCTGTTAAGCAGGTCAAACGCCCGTCTGTCCATATTTTGCGCGGTAATATATTCAATAGATTGCCAGCGGGTGATCAGGTTGTTTTCATTACCGACCTTAACCGTACCTGCAACAGCTCCAATTTCATCATCAGTAAAATAGGTCATTAAATGATACACCGCGTCATTTTTTAACTGGGTATCGGCATCTATACATATTACAAAATCATGTTTAGCATGGGTAATACCAAAATTTAATGCCGATGCCTTACCGCCATTAGGCTTGGTTAATATGGTAACTAATGGGTTGTTGGGATAAGCAAAATTAACCATCTCCAGCGTTTTATCTTTTGACCCATCATCAACAAAAATGATCTCGAAATTTGGATACGCGGTTTTTAACAAGCTGTTTATGGTTTTTATAACCGTAACTTCTTCATTATATGCCGGTACTATAATACTTACGGCAGGCAATTGGTCGGCAGGAATATGTATGCGGTTTAGTTTTTTATCTTCAACATATTTCCGCATTGCTAATATGCCTATCAGTATAACACGGCCCATAGCCAGGAAAATGGCTGTTAAAAACAGGTAAAACAAAAAATAGTTACCATAAAAAAAGCCTTGAACAAACATGTCATAAAATGAACCCATAATGCCTTCGCCTTTTGGCAGTGGCATCAGGTCAGCTTTCTTTTTTCCTAAGATATCCGCTATAGTTGTAAATGTATAACCGTTATCTTTAAAGTATTTTATGATCCGTGGCAATGCCTTTACGGTTTCCTCGCGGGTATTGCCGCCGGCATCATGCAGTAATATCATTGAACCACCATCTTTACTGTACCTGATTGTTCGTGCAACTATACTATCGGCGCTTACACCCGGCTGCCAGTCCCACGGGTCAATAGATTCGCCAATGGTAATATAGCTTTGCCTCCTGCTTTCGGCTACGGGTATTACTTCTGCTAATGTTCGTGGCTCTGCGTCCGCGTTAAACGGGGGCCTGAACAGGATGGTGCTTCTGCCTGTTACCGCTTCAATAAGCATGCGCGTCGCATTTAATTCATAATCAACCCGCTTCAAACTAATAGTAGATATATCCGGGTGAAAATAGGTATGGTTACCAATTTCATAGCCTTCGTCAAATTCGCGGCGAAGTACTTGTATGTTTTTTTGTGCCATTGAACCCACCACAAAAAACGCGGCGGGCACCTTTTCGCGTTTTAAAATATCTAATATGGGGATTGTATAATTGGGGTCAGGGCCATCGTCAAAAGTTAAGACAACTTTCTTATCGGCATAGCCATATTTTTTAATTACATACTTGGTGGGCAGCTTAATATAATCCTGGTTGGTTATAACAAAATTGGTTTTGTCCATCGTAACATGGATTTTCCCGGTGGTGGGCGTTGTCATTAAGTCGAGCACCTCGCCGTCTCCCTCATACTCAGGGGCAGTGTTTAAACCGACAGTATCCAACCTTGTGGTATCAACCCCCGTTTTTCTTAACGAGTCGGTAGACAAGTTCTTTTGAAAAAACGACCATAAACGAGGGTCTTCAGCGCCCAGCCGCCATAAGGCCACGCCGCCTGTAGCCCAGTCATCGGCCATACGGATAATATTAAAATTGGTAGCTGCATCAGTAAAAAAAATGGTATGTGGCAGCAGATCATCCGGATCTGTATAATTAAAATGAAGATTGGCAGATGCAGGGTCGAAAATAATTTTGCTTTTAGTTTCCACCGCGGTGCTGATTGCCTGCTGGTAGCCAATAGATTTGCCCACACTGTTTTCGGGCCAGTCATAACCACCCCCTGCTATAGTTAAAATTACCTTACTGCTTGGTATTTTTGAACATACTTTATCTAATATCTCGGCAACCCATTCCTGGTTGGATATATCGCCTGGGTTGCTGGCATCATAATGCTGGTCAATTGCCATTATGAACAAAAAGTCATTATAGTTTTGCAATAACTCCAGGTTAAATTGCGGGTCTTCCGGCAGTACATTTTGAGTTACCATGAAGCCGCCTGGATGCAGCGCGGCATAAATTTCCTTCTCAAAGGCGATATAATCAGGCGAGTTCCTGTTTTTAACGTTATCCAGGTCAAGGTTTACACCTTTAAAATTATAGTTTTTATACCTGTTGAGTTGTTTAAGAATACTTGCAATAAAATTGGTGCGAAGTTTTTTGTTTTTAATAATACGGGCAACATCAATCGAATCAGAATAGCCGGTAACATTATTAACATTAACATAGTTGGAAAGGGAGACTATTACAGGTTTTTTTTTTTTTCTATTGATGTTGATGAGGCCGGTATCAATCCTGACAACCATCGTATCCGACTTTGGCTGGATAGAAAACCCTTCGCTTACGATCATATCCAGGTGGGCAATATTGTCAAGCAACGAGTTGTAGGCCTGTACTTCCCATGGCCTGTAAAAACCGGCGTTTATACGGTCTTTATTATTAGGATGCTTAAGCTGGTGTAAATGCCTGGCTATAATTAATTGCTGAAGCTGCTGTTTGCCGAGTATGAAATCGCTGTATTTTTTTGATTTTTTTAACTTATCAAGTTCTTCTTTAGATAGCTTTTTTGCAACGGGGTTAAAATTAGGTAAGGAAGGATAGGAAGAATTAGAGGTAATAGTGAGCGCAGCGCCAACAACACTACATGCAAATACAATTAATAATATCCGGCTAAGCCATTTAAACCGGTTCCATCTACCGGGCGTATCAGCTTGAAAAACCTGCTTATCGGCCATTAGGTAAAGTAATTTTAATTAAAATTATTGCAGAACGATGGTTCAATGAATAGTAATTTAAATCTATTTCCGCGCTTTTTCCGGTTCGATGCCCGAAAAATCAACACCACACTTACAATTGCCGCCGCAGCTTTTTTTCGCGAATAAATTCCTGTAAACAAGCCTGCAAACATAAAATATGGCTGCCGCGAAAAGAATCAATATTATAATAACCTGGATATTCATCGTCACAAATTTAATATATTTTTATAGTATTTTACTATATACGTAATAGACATATAAAATAGTATAAAGTTTACTTTTTGTGCATAAAAGCGATGGTGCCGCCCACCCAGTCAAAATCCTGGTTATAACGTACGCCTATCATTTTACCGCGGCTAAGCCGGGCCAGGTTTATAGCCAGCGTAGGCCTGGCATCACCATCGGGCCATAAGTAGAGTAACCGGATCTCAACTTTTACGCCTCCGTCCGGCGCTTGTACAACCGGTTCATAGTTTACTTTTTGTTGTAGTATCCAGTTCTCCGGGTCTTTTATTTGTTTGATGTCATTTTCATTAACATCAATTATTACGCCCTGCCCGGCAAATGAAAACAAGGGTTTGAGCACATAGTTCTCCAGGTCGGCAGGTATTTTTTTAACCTGGTGTAAAAACTGTGTTTTGGGGATATGATCGCCGTTTAAAAAAGGCATGGTAAATTTGCTGACGCGATAAAACCAGTTAGCGTGGGTTATCCATTCTACATCTATTGCCTGCCGGATATCAACCACTTTATTAAAAATATCAGGATCATTATCTATCTCATCAAAAATCAGGCGGTTATAAATGCGCCTGATGCGTTTTCTATCCCCATCAAGCCGGTAATAAAGTTTGTTATCTTCCAGTTCCAGATCGCTTAACGAAACTACAGGTGTGCCTATATATTGTTGGGTTATATAGAAATCAATCGCTGTTTTTTGCTTGGGTGCGTTAACATCCATCAATACAACTTCATCCGGGTTGTAGGGGCCGAGGATGGTTTTTTTAAGGAGATCAATATATGTTGAGTGGTCAAGCCCGTTAAAATAGATCGTCCAATCTTCGGGTATATCAAAGCTGTCTTTAAAATGCCCTCCAAGGCTATCCTGGAAACCATATAAAGATGGAAACCCCTGTAATTCAATTAATTTTGGAACGATATTACCATCCGCATTCCTGCAAACGCCAAAATCAAGCGCGATAAAATGCGGATGATCATTCTCATTGGCAACGCGCCATTTATCGGGTATCGCCCTTTCTGTTAGTTGTTTAAAATTGGGCTGCAGTAGGGTTTCAATAATTTCATTAGCCGCGTCAATTAATTTATCCCTGAAATCATCCGTCAAAAACACCGGGGTTTCCGCTACACGGAAAGCCACTTTGTTTTCCAACCGATCACCCAGTTTTTTTAAAAACTGCTGGTACTTTTCGGGAGTGAAATTGGCGTTATAGGCTTTGCGGGCTGGTGGGTACATTCTTATTATGATTATTTGATCATGGTAATCCTTAAATCCTATAAATCATGGTTCAGACAAGCTGCAAACTCAAAATGGCCTGGTCTAAAAAGTTGGGGATTATGGTATTATTGGTATGTATCATTTTATCCGGGTCGTCAAGGCGTTCCAGCATCTGCTCGTATTTATCCAGGCCATGCTCTTCCACAACTTCCTTCTTCTTTTCGTCCTTTACTAAAAGCGTTTTAATGCCTATGGCATCCGCTTCAGGGTGAAATTGGGTAGCCACAAAATATTCGCTAAAACGTATAGCCATCATTGCCCGAGGCAGATCAACATACGGCCTTTCTTTTTCAATAGCCAGTAACTGCATGTCCATATCAACAAAACGTTTTTCGTTTGGATTGATCACCTGCCAGCTTCGCGAATCGACCGCGTAAAAGGGGTTGGATAGCCCCTCATTGATCGGGTCAGCTTCGCCCGGCTTTGTTAAATGTGTGGGCAATATGCCGAATGACGGCGAACGCCGCATATTTACATCGCCCAGTTGATACTTACGGCACATCAACTGGAATGAATGGCAAACAAAAAACCCGTATTTCTTTTGCGGATTATTGGAAAGGTTATGATCTTCCAGCTTATCAACCAATTGCATGAATTTTTTATCCCAAACCTCATCTTCGCTAAGCGGACTACCCGGCCCGCCGCTTGAAAGATAAATGTCAAATTCAGTTCCCGGCACCTCGCTTTTTTTACGGACATCAAATATCTCGAACGTCAAGTCAAGACCGCTTTTTGCCTTATAACGTTGTAATATCTCCCGGAAACCTCTCATTCCCTCATTTGCTATCCCGTCATAAAGATCAAGGATGGCTACTTTTACCTGCTGTTTACCTGTTTGGCCCATTAACTTATTAAATTCCTTTTAAAGTTTGCGAGGTTATAAAATCTACCACGTCTGCAAAGTTATTGTTTTGCTGGTAAACGGCCAATTGCCTGTCGGCACCTGTGCCATGTTCCAGTATTTTATGTACGTATTGCAGGTCTTCGCGGCAGCCCAGATCGTCTACTACATCATCAATAAAATCCAGCAACTCCAATATCAGCGCCCTTGTATTTACTTCTGTTTCTTTGCCAAAATCAATCATTTTACCGTCTATGCCATAACGCGCCGCGCGCCATTTATTTTCGTTTATCAATGCGCGGTTATAGGTGATAAACGTCATGTTTTGCTGCCTTAACTTGTATAGCTTGGCGCATAAACATTGAAAAATAGATACAAAAACCATTGTTTCATCAACCAGCATAGGGCAATCACATATCCTGAACTCAATGGTTTCAAAAAATGGATGTACACGCAAATCCCACCATATTTTCTTAGCGTTGTCAATACAATTGGTCTTAACCAATAACTTAATATAGCTATCATATTCTTCAATACTGCTGAAATAATCGGGTATTCCTGTGCGAGGGAATTTATCAAACACCTTTGTCCTGAATGATTTATAACCTGTATTACGCCCTTCCCAAAACGGCGAGTTGGTTGATAGCGCGTATACGTGCGGTAAAAAATACCGTACCTGGTTGGCAATATGTATAGCCATGTCCCGCGACTGGATACCCACATGCACATGCAGCCCAAAAATCAAATTAGAGCGGGCAGCCTCCTGCAACTCATCCACAATCTCAAAATAGCGGGGATGGTCGGTTATCAACTGGTGCTGCCAATGCGAAAACGGGTGCGTACCCGCCGCGCCGATGCGCAGGCCAATATCACCCGCCAGTTGGGCAACGGTGCCCCGTAGCTTACCTACTTCCTTACGCGCCTCGCCGGTATTGCGGCAAATGTGCGTGCCTACCTCAACAACGGCCTGGTGCATTTCGGCCTTTACCTGGTCTTCATGTATCTTTTGCGCGCTTTCAACAATTTTTTGCTCATGCGATTTTAGCTCCCTGCTTACAGGGTCAATCACCATAAATTCTTCTTCAACACCTAAGGTAAATTCGTTCATAATTGATTAGGTTTATATAGCCACAGGCTTTTTCATAGCGATGGGTTTAAAACTAAGAGTGTTCGAAAGATTTGTATCGGCAACCAAGTTCCCCTCTTGAGAGGGGGCGCGATGGAGAAGTGCGGTTGCAGGGGTGTGTTATACGCACGATTAACACACCCCTCCACCCCTCTCAAGAGGGGAATCGCACAAATCCACCGCTTCTTTTTTATCTTTCGAACACTCGTAGTTTAAAACCCATCGCTATATATTATTTCTTCACAACCTTTTTAGTGGCCGCTTTTTTAACAGGTTTCTCCGCTTCAATGTCATGGTGAACATCGCCGGCGCTCACCTGCTTCTTATCCGCTTTCTTCTCCACTTTCTTTTCGGATGATAGCAATGCCGTTTTAGCCGCGCCGGTTTTTACAAACTCGCCCCAGGTTAAATTATCATGATCGTCTTTTTGCTTTTTGGCGCGTTCAATGGCATAATCGGCAGCGGTTTCAACAACCCATTCAAAGTTATCCTGGCCTACGCTGGTTACTTCGGCATCAGGCGCGGGGTTACAAAAGTCAATTGCGTAAGGTATACCGTCGCGTATAGCAAACTCAACGGTATTGAAGTCGTAACCCAAATATTGGTTTAGTTTTATCACATAATTTTTAACCGTTTCCAATAACTTCTTCTCTGCCGGAGCCTTGCCATGTTCATAGCGCAAATGGTGCGGATTGCGCGGCTCGTACTGCATAATACGTACATGCTTGCCGCCAATGCAATAGCAGCGAAAGTAATCATCAAAAATAATTTCCTCCTGCAGCATCATTACGTACTGCTTGGTTTTGTTGTATTTATCCCATAGGTCATCAAGATTGTTGATCTGGTAAACCTCTTTCCAACCGCCACCGTCAAAAGGCTTCATATAGGCCGGGAAGCCCACATATTTAAAAATCCCCTCCCAGTCAAGCGGGTAAGCCAGGTTGCGGAATGACATGTCGGTCGTATCATCAGGATGTTCTTTTGAGGGCAAGATCACTGTTTTGGGTACCGGCACCCCAATTTTAACTGCGAGCGCGTTGTTAAAAAACTTTTCATCCGCGCTCCACCAAAAGGGGTTGTTGATTACCGCCGTGCCGCAAATGGCCGCGTTTTTCAGCATGGCCCGGTAAAACGGAACGTCCTGCGATATACGGTCGACAATTACCGCGTAATCAAGCGGCTCGGCCTGCATTACTTTATCAATTCGTACAAATTCAGCCGATATATGCTTTTCGGCCTTTTGGTTGATGCGGTCAACAAATGCCTGCGGAAATGAACTTTCCTGTCCGAATAAGATGCCTATTTTTTTCATGGTAGTGTATTTTGATAGCAATAATATGTTGTTTATATATCACTTATATGTCGTTTAATGGTGATTTATAGTGTCCATTTATGGTGATTACATGTTACTTATATAGTCGATAAATAATGCGGAAACATTTCCCGCCAAACCGGCCAATCATGATCAGCAAACGGGCGGATATCCAGCCAATGATTAATATGCTTTTCGTTCAAAATGTTTGACATGCGGATATTATCTCCCTTGCAAAAATCATTGTCGGATGTGCCGAGTATGATATTCATATTCCAAAGGTCAGGGTTATTATCGCCCGGCAGGTAATCAACCGGGTTATTGTAAAAAATGTCGTCGTTATAAAAGCCGTCGGTAAACTGTTTGATATCAAAAGCGCCGCCCATTGTAAACAGGTGCGCGGTTTTATCCGGGTGCTTAAACGCGAAGTTGGCCGCATGGTATCCGCCAAAGCTGCACCCGGCAACGGCTACTTTGCCTACGCCGGTTTCGTGCATGGCCCAGGGGGCCAGTTCCTCGTTCAGCATACGGTCGTACCAGATATGGTTATAGGCACGCGCGGCTGGGTGAATGTCTTTATTATACCAGCTTAAATAGTCAATGCTATCGGGGCAGAAAATCTTTACTAATCCCTGCTCAACAAACCAGCGTGCGCTTTCTATTAGCCCTTCGTCTTTATTTTGAAAATAGCGGCCCTTTGTGGTTGGGAACAGGATAAGCGGGAACCCCCGGTCGCCAAAAACCAGCATCTCCAGGTCTGCCCCCAGGTTATGCGAGTACCATTTATGATATTGTTCAGTCAATTGAGTTTGTTTTACGGGCATTCCTAAAAACTCGGTTTGTTTTATAGCCTCACCTTTAATTCCTCTCCGGCAGAGAGGAAAAGGAGAGTTTTTAGAAATGCCCTTAATAAGACTGTAATTTAGATGCTTTGTTTGTAAACGGCAACATTATGGCATAATATTTTGCAATCCACCCTAAAATTTAACTGATAAACCTACTTTTGTGCCTTAAAATTGAATTGAACGAGCGATGTACCTGTACGGGATTGAAATGGCAGTAATAGAAACACAAAGAACTTTAAATTCTGAACTGCTTGAGCGGGAAGTGACCTGCACTTTATTATTGCCGGAAGAAAACGATCTTGCTGGCCCATTAAATTTATTATTGTTAAATGACGGGCAGGAAGCTGAAAACCTGCATCTTAAAGAAACACTGGAAGACCTTTATGCGCATAGCAGTTTAAAGCCTTTACTGGTGATTGCCATACATGCCGGGGACGAACGTATACAGGAATATGGCGTAGCCGGTAACCCTGACTTTAAAAAGCGCGGCTCAAAAGCGGGGCTGTACACCCAATTTATTAAAGAAGAATTGCTGCCATACATCAATATACATACCGGGATAGAGCACTTTGAAACAACCGCATTCGCGGGATTTTCATTAGGCGGGTTATCCGCTTTGGATATTGCCTGGAACCACCCGCAATTGTTTAATAAGGTTGGCGTGTTCTCAGGGTCATTATGGTGGAGGAGCAAGGATTTAGGTAAAGGCTACACCAATGATGACCGCATTATGCACCGGGTTATCAGGAATACCTCCTCAAAACCCAACCTTAAATTCTGGCTGCAAACCGGCACCAACGATGAGACCAGCGACCGCAATAAAAATGGCATTATAGATTCTATTGACGATACGGTAGACTTTGTACACGAGCTTGAAAATAAAGGTTATACCCGCCCGGCAGATATACAATACCTGGAAATGGTAGGCGGCGCGCATAATACCGAAACCTGGGCCAAAGCTATGCCTAAGTTTTTGTTGTGGGCGTTTGGGAGATAAGGAATGATTTTTGTAAATTAGCATTATTATGGGAACAATAGAGTTAGTTGAGATAATAGATAAGCTGCCACCTGATAAAAAAAGGGTGGTAGAAAATTTGGTGGCAGAATTGGTTTCGGATGTCAATAAGGGGATTGGTGAACCTGTTAAAAAAGAAAGAATGAAGTTCGGCGATCTAAAAGGTTTTGTAACTTATATAGCGGACGATTTTGACGAGCCGCTGGAAGATTTTAAAGATTATATGTAATCATGCGCATCTTAATTGACACGCATGTATTAATTTTGGTACTTAAATGGCGATGAGCAACTGCCGTTACGATTGCGAAAAGTTATAGAAGACCCGGACAACAATATTGTAATCAGTATCGCCAGTTTATTGGAATTGGCAATTAAAATTGGCTCAACTAAAAGGAAATTAGAAATAGGTATATCATTATTCCAGGTTCAGCAATACATAAAGAATAGTGAGGTTGAATTAATGGACATCCAATTTGATACTTTAATAACTTTGTCAGAATTACCGCATCATCATGGTGATCCTTTTGACCGTATACTTATAGCACAATGTATTTCAGAGAATTTATCAATAATTTCTGTTGATCGCTATTTCAAAGCCTACCCTATAATTGTAATCCAATAGTTAAATTCATGTAACCTTATTGCTAATTGTCAGGAACTCTTCTATATTCCACTTAAAAGCCGTACCTTTGCGCCAAATTCAGAGGCGCATTTAAATGCAAAAAATAAGAAATATAGCGATCATCGCACACGTTGACCACGGTAAAACTACATTGGTTGACAAAATATTACATGCTTGTTCCATTTTCAGGGACAACGA
>Ga0206841_1020_pt1 | contig 38739 bp, 41 predicted proteins | sample Alteio_BWOrgCont_25_FD_152851 | JGI IMG/M metagenome (GOLD analysis project Ga0206841, IMG submission 152851) | Enriched cells from forest soil in Barre Woods Harvard Forest LTER site, Petersham, Massachusetts, United States -... | ecosystem: Environmental > Terrestrial > Soil > Temperate forest >... | reverse complement strand
CAAAGAAAAGCCGCTCGATCCCGGCGGCATGAAATTCCCTAACCAGGATAAAACCGTTTTCGATACCTTTGCCGGGGTTTCGCAGCAACCGCTCAAGGTGGAACGCGTATTGCCCAAACCGGAAGAGCCCATTACCAAAGATGCCGATACCTCTGATACCAGTACGTGGATCAATGAGAAATTGCATAATCAGGAGCAGGGCGGCCAATCTCCTTCCGCTCAGGAAAAAATCATTGGTGCCGATTCGCCGGTAACAAATCCCGTGGATTCTGCACCCGGACAAGGACATCGTCCGGTTGTGGGGCAGAAAGTAGCGGCTGTCGAATTGCCGCAGGAGGAAGACAATTGCGGCGCAAGAATCAATGCAGCGTTCGTCGCCATATCGCGATGCGCGGCTTCACGCGGCGGGGTCACTTCCACCTTGGCAAAATTCAACTCAACCGGATAGTTTCCTGCTTCAATCTTCTGCCGGATAATACCGTGAATTTCTTTTTCTATTTTCTTGAATAGGTTCATTTCCCAAGCCAACTGCGCGCCTGCACGTCGAACACGCGGCGATATTCGTCGAGCGCGAAGCGGTCGGTCATGCCGGCGATGAAATCGGATACCACCATCGCTGTTAGCGCACTCTTTGGGCCGCCGCCTGCCAGCTTACGCCAGTTGGTGGGCAGGCATTGCGGTTCATTGAGGAAGAAGGTGAACAGGTCTTTCACCACGCGCTTGGCTTTGCTCGCCATGCGGTTCACTTTATAATGGCGATACATATTCTGCATCAGGAATTCTTTGAGATTGCGATTGATTTCCTGCATCGCCGGCGAGAATTCCACCACACTCTTACCCAAACGCCGTATGTCATCGACTTTTTCGATATGTTCGGCATTGATATTATGGCTGGTCTGCATAATGAGATCGGTGACCATGCGATTGATAAGGCGGCGAATCGCCTCATGAATCAAACGCTGCTCGTCGATGCCCGGATACTGCGTCTTGACCTCGCGGAAAATGCGACCGACGCCTTCCACCTCATCGAGCTGCTCGATGGTGAAAAGACCTGCGCGTAAACCGTCATCGATATCATGATTATTATAGGCGATGTCATCGGCGAGTGCCGCCACCTGCGCTTCGCCACTGGCATAGCTTTCCAGTTGCAGATCGTGCTTGGCATTATATTCGGTGATGGCGCGCGGCAGCGTCTGCCCCTGCGCGCGGTTGAGGATTTTATTGATGATGGTCGTCGGCGTGCGCTTAACCAGCGGGCCGTTATGCTTGGCAATGCCTTCTAGCGTTTCCCACGTCAGATTTAATCCGTCGAAATCGGCGTAGCGATGCTCAAGGCTCGTCACCAATCGCAACGTATGCGCGTTATGATCGAAACCGCCGAACGGCTCCATTGCTTCAGCCAGAGCGTCTTCGCCGGAATGCCCAAACGGCGTATGTCCCAAATCATGCGCAAGCGCCAATGTTTCGGCTAAATCTTCTTGCAGACCCAGCGTACGGCAAATCGAGCGCGCAAGCTGCGATACTTCGAGGCTGTGCGTCAAACGCGTGCGGTAATGATCGCCCTCATGGTTGACGAATACTTGCGTCTTATATTCGAGTCTGCGAAACGCCGTCGAATGGATGATGCGGTCGCGGTCGCGCTGAAACGAAGTACGCGTATTGCTTTCCTCTTCACGAAACAGACGGCCACGGCTATGGGCCGGATCGCAGGCATAGCTTGCCAAGGCTGGAAAAGATTCGGGTTTTAGCAAATTCAAATTCAATGTTGTCATAAGCCCATCTGAACAGGTTTGTTTAAGCATAAGCGGAAGAAGCCTTATTAACCTTAAGTAACTCAAATGACAACCAAATTGAGACAATTACGCCATCCACTTGCAGAAAATAGGAAAATACCCCATATTTAATGTATGGAAACTCACGAACACACTGCCATTTCCGCCATGCCACCGGCCACGTTTTCGGTTACCGAAAGCGCCGCCGCGCGCATCAATCACATTAAATCCACGGAAAACAATCCGGGTTTGCGCTTCCGCATCCAGGTCAATGGCGGCGGATGCTCGGGTTTTCAGTATGAATATATCCTGGATAGCACATCGCCCACCGCCACCGATCTGGTCATCGCTAAAGACGGCGCAGAAGTGGTTATCGACGACGTATCCATCGGCATCATCGGCGGATCGACGCTCGATTATGTCGAAGATCTGGCGCATGCCGGATTCGAAATAAAAAATCCCAACGCCACCGCTAGCTGTGGCTGCGGTAATTCTTTTTCCGTGGCGCTGTAACGGTGACGATTCGTGTTACTACCTGGAACGTCAATTCTGTCAAATCACGCCTGGCGCAGTTGCTTGATTGGTTAAAGACCGATCAGCCCGATATCGTATTGCTTCAGGAAATCAAATGCGTCGATGAAGCATTTCCAGCGATGGAAATCGAGGAACTTGGCTATAACCTCGCCATTCATGGCCAGAAAACCTATAACGGCGTAGCGATTCTTTCTAAATTTCCGCTGGAAGATATCACCAAAGGACTTGCTGGCGACGAGAGCGATTTGCAGGCCCGTTACGTCGAAGCAATCGTGAGCCTGCCACACAAAGCCTTGCGCGTTGCCTCGGTCTATGTGCCCAACGGCCAGACGGCCGATTCGGATAAATTCCAATACAAATTACGTTTTCTCGACCGGTTATATGAGCACGTTAAAACTTTGCTGACTTACGATGAAATGCTCGTCATCGGCGGTGATTACAATATCGCGCCGCACGATATCGATGTGCACGATCCTGCGTTATGGCGCGGCAGCGTGCTCACCCATGACGAAGTACGAAAAAAATGGCGGCGCATGGCAAGTCTTGGCCTGCATGACGCCTACCGTTTATCCCACCCCGATAGCCACGAATATTCCTGGTGGGATTATCGCGGGAACAGCTTTGTCCGCGATAACGGGCTACGCATCGACCACTTGTTATTATCGGCCGAGTCAGTCGATCAACTTGCAGGCTGCATCATTGAAAAATCCATGCGCGGAATTGAAAAAGCGTCGGACCACACGCCGGTGATTGTTGAATTGAAATCGTAGTTACCACCCCTTAGGAGCAAGCACGCTGTTTACTGTAACGCGGTTACGACCGGCGCGTTTGGCTTCGTACAAAGCTTCGTCGGCGCGTTTCAGCAAGCTTTCGGCACTGTCACCGTCGGGATGTAAACTTGCAATGCCGATGCTGATCGTTTTTTGGATTGTATCGCCCTTATCGTTGATCTTAAACGGCGTCAGTTGTACGACATCGCGCATACGATTGGCAGCCATGAGGGCCGATTGCGGATCGGTTTCGGGCATGAGCACGACAAATTCCTCACCACCGAAACGCGCCGCCAGTTCCGAAGAACGTGACTGCTGAATGATAAGCGTGGCGAGTTGCTTTAAGATCATATCGCCAACATCGTGGCCGTAGGTATCGTTCACGGATTTGAAATGATCCATATCCATGATCATCAGCGCCATGTATTTGCCGTTTTTCAGCGCCTGCTTAACCATATTTCCTAAGTGCGTATTCAGGTAGTGGCGGTTGTAAAGGCCGGTGAGCGCGTCGGTGATCGCCATCGACATGCTCATCTGGTACTGCGATTTCAGCGTTTCCTGATATTTCTTGCGGCGAATCTGCGTGCGCACACGAACGAGCATTTCGTTTTTATCGACAGGCACGGTCATGTAATCGTTGATACCCATTTCCAGGGCTTTTAGCATGATGCGCGGATCGTCCTCATCGACAAAGACCAGCAGCGGCACATTGCGCATGGCTTCATTGCTTTTAATTTGCGACGCTAAGCGCAACCCGTCGGCATTGCTAAGCAGCGTGCTGATCAGAATCACATCGAAATTCCCAATGCAAGCCTTGGCCACCGCCTGATCCGGCTCTTCCACCCATTCCACATTATAGCTTTCGCTCAAGCGGGCGACAATCTGCTTGCCCTGCACCGTATCGTCATCGACGAGCAACACGCGCGCTCCCGATACATCCGTAATCATGGTTTGGCCGACTTCGGATTTAATGCCCATTTCAATGCTGGTTTTATCGCGCAGACGGAGCTCGTCGAGCAGCATTTTTATGCGCACCAGCGACTTCACACGGGCAAACAGCGCCACGTCGTTGATCGGCTTGGTGATGAAATCATCGGCACCGGCATCAAGGCCTTTCAGGCGGTCGGATTTTTCCGAAAGCGCTGTCACCATGACGATGGGAATATGCGATAACTCTACGTCGGCTTTAATTTTTGCGCAGGTTTCAAACCCGTCCATGCCGGGCATCATCACATCGAGCAAGATCAGATCCGGACGATGTTCTTTAGCCTTGCTAATAGCTTCGAATCCGTCTTTTGCGGTTATAACGTCGTAATACTCACTGGCAAGCTTGGCTTCCAAAAGCTTCACATTGGCCAGAACATCATCGACAACAAGTATTTGGGCCGTCATAACGCTTAAATAACCTCCTCTTCACCAAGAAACCGGCGTACGGTATTTATAAAAGGCACAATGGATATTGGCTTGGAGATATATGCTTGGCAACCTGCCGCCAATATCTTTTCCTCATCGTCTTTCATGGCAAACGCCGTGACGGCGATAATCGGAATATTACAAATTTCCTGTTCGGCCTTGAGCCGCCGCGTGACATCGAGTCCTGAAATTTCCGGTAATTGTATATCCATCAAAATTAAGTCAGGACGCTCACTGCGCGTCAGCACGATGGCCTCCATGCCTTCTTTGGTCTCGATGGTTTCATAGCCATGAGCGACCAGCAGGTCTCTGAACAACTTTAGATTTAAGTCGTTGTCTTCAACAATAAGAATGCGTTTTTTCATGAATGGCAGAACATCGGGAAAATTAATGGGCACAGTGTAGTCTGCCAATCCTTAAAAATGCCCTAATAGGATATAATTATTTGAAAAAAGAGGAATTTGCTTCGTCCAGCCCCAGGAAACACTATGGTGATGTGGCAGATGTCGTCGCAACCGAATGATATTATTTCTTAATATGCTTTTTTGCGGCTGAATCCGCAGTATTATTGACGGTATCAGGCTTTTCGGGATCTTTTACCGCCTCGCATGACAGCATCGTTATATCATACACTGGGTGTTCAAGCCCCGATAACCCTGGGCTTGACGAGAACATCCAGCCAAGAAAAATGCGCGCCGGCCCTTCTCCGGGCTTTAATTCCCGTATTTCGAGCAGCCCGGCATTTTCCGGACTATCTTCGGGTGGCGCTTTCCAGCAGCGCTGAGCAATGACTTCCAGTGTCCCAAAACGCATCACCGTGCCAAGTGGTCCTTCGAGTCTGGAAATATGGCCTGTGACCTTATTCAGGCCCTGCAGGACAATTTTATTATACTCCACCGCTTTTTCGTCCTGGCCGGAAGCGGCGGATGGATTGGTGGGTAGCGCAGCTTCAGAGGGGGTGGACGGAGGAATAGCCTTTAATTCCGTAACTGCGCCAGACCCATCGGCAGCCAACGCGGCAACCATGGATACTCCATAAAGAAGGATCGCAACAATGACACGGGTGCGCATTATGAATATTCTCTATGGCGTGGCAGTCGCTGGCGGTGTGGCGGGTGTCGGAGCCGCAGCAGCCGGGGCGTCGAGCGTAGGGGTGGCAGGTTTTTTGCCGCTGCCGTTCTTGTCTACACCGCCGCCACTGAACATGAATTTCCCGATCATTTCCTCTAGATTGACGGCAGACTGGGTAAATTGAATCCGGCCGCCTTCGGCCAGCATCTTGTCATCGCTACCTGGCGTCAACTGAACATATTTTTCTCCCAATAAACCGCTGCTGACGATAGAAGCCGACGAATCGGTGGGAATTTGGGTGTTCTTGCGAATCTGTAGGGAAACAACTGCCTCGTAGGACTTGGGATCAAGGTTCAGTCCCGATATGACGCCTACTTTAATACCGCCGATACGCACGTCGCTGCCGAGCGAAATGCCTGAGGCATTGCTGAACTTGGCGGTGACGGTATAGCCCTCTTCCACGCGCAACTGGCTGCCTTCATAGGCAAACATCAGGAATGCGACGGCGACTATCAGTACAACTGCGCCCATCAAGGTTTCGAGAAGATTCTTTTGCATAACGGTCCTTTATAAAATTCTACAGCCGGAGGCTAATCGTTTTAATTGCTTGCCTCAAGATGGATTCAATAGCAAAAAAGAGTCTAATCTGAAACATAAAAAACCATGCACCGTTATTTAAAACTGCTTCGCCCCAAACAATGGATCAAAAACGCGTTCGTTTTCGCGCCGCTGTTTTTTGCCCATAAATTCGCTGAAATACACGGCTGGTACTATACCACCGTGGCAGCATTGAGCTTCTTAAGCATCTCCTGCGTAGTGTATATATGCAATGACCTTGGCGACCGCGCCGAAGATCGCCTTCATCCCACCAAATCCTTACGCCCTTTAGCGTCGGGACTGGTAAGTGCCCGCGAAGCGTTAGTGCTGGCGTGTATTTTCGCAGTGACTGCAAGCGTGTTGCTGTCCGCATTGCCCTTCCAATGCTCGGTCATCGCCGCCATCTATGTCGGCCTTAATGTGTGCTATACGTTTTATTTAAAGCGCATTGCCATCGTCGACGTGTTTTTTATTGCATTTTGTTATGTGCTGCGCGTGCTCATGGGCTGTTACGCGCTATCGGTCATCATATCGCCCTGGATCATCCTCACCACGTTCCTGCTGGCGCTTTTCCTCGGTTTTGGCAAGCGTTACCATGAAGTCGGCATCGCGGAATACGTGAAATACAAGCCCAATCTCCAGCAATATAGCCGCGAATTTTTGGACAGGCTTATCACCATCTGCGGTGGCGCAACGCTCATTACCTATGCCATCTACACCGCCGAAATATCGCGCCAGAACGGCAAGGTCGAAATTGTCTACACGGTCGCCTTCGTTGCCTTCGGATTATTTCGCTATCTGCAATCCGTCTACGTCTTTGACGAGGGCGGCGAGCCGGAAACCATTATTCTGAAAGACCGCTGGCAACTGGCGAATATCGCGCTGTGGCTGCTTGTAACGCTGTGGATATTGTCTTAAGGCTTCCACGCCTCGTAATCCGACGTGCTGGCCTCGCGGTGACCACCTCGTAGCAAATGCCCCGGCGGAACATAGGCGTTTGTTGTGCCGGTTAAATTCGGCAGATGTGGTTTTTCCCATGCATATTGCGCATTATCCGTAATCGGCGCATCGAGCGTATAATGCAGCCAACCATGCCATTCAGGTGGTACTTTCGTCGGCTCAGCCTTGCCTTTGTATAGCACCCAGCGCCTAGCATTCCGACGATCGGTAATACTGCTATCGCCGTGCGCCTGCCCTTTGCGCGTATAATAGCGATTGCCGAATCTGTCCTCGCCAACAAGATGCCCAAAAAATGCGGTATAGAGGCGGGTGGTAACCACCGTCATAACTAATAATCCAAAAAGCTTCTGAGCTTACGCGACCGGCTCGGATGCTTGAGTTTGCGCAGCGCCTTCGCCTCGATCTGACGAATACGTTCGCGGGTGACCGAGAATTGCTGACCAACTTCTTCGAGTGTGTGGTCGGTATTCATGCCGATGCCGAAGCGCATGCGCAGCACGCGTTCTTCACGCGGGGTGAGCGAGGCGAGAATACGAGTCGTCGTTTCGCGCAGGTTGGATTGAATCGCGGCGTCGAGTGGCAAGATCGCGTTTTTGTCCTCGATGAAATCGCCTAGATGCGAATCTTCCTCGTCGCCGATGGGGGTTTCAAGCGATACCGGTTCCTTGGCGATTTTCATCACCTTACGAACCTTATCGAGCGGCATGACTAAGCGTTCGGCCAACTCTTCCGGTGTCGGCTCACGGCCCATTTCGTGCAGCATCTGGCGGCTGGTGCGGACGATCTTGTTGATCGTTTCGATCATATGCACTGGAATACGTATGGTGCGCGCCTGATCGGCGATTGAGCGCGTAATTGCCTGGCGAATCCACCAGGTTGCGTAGGTCGAGAATTTATAACCGCGGCGGTATTCGAATTTATCGACGGCTTTCATCAGGCCGATATTGCCTTCTTGAATGAGATCGAGAAATTGCAGGCCACGGTTAGTATATTTTTTGGCGATGGAAATCACGAGGCGCAAATTGGCCTCGATCATTTCTTTTTTAGCGCGGTTGGTTTCGCGCTCACCTTTTTGCACGGCCATGATCATGCGCTTGAATTCACCGATATCGAGTCCGGCGGTTTCCGCCATTTTGGCGATTTCAGCGCGGATTTCCTCGACTTCAGCTACATCCTTAGCGGCGAATTCTTTCCAGCCTTTATCGGTGCGCTCGGACATTCTGCCAAGCCAGGTCGGGTCGAGTTCATTGCCGATATATTGTTCAAGGAAGCTCTTGCGGTTTACCTTACGGCTTTCAGCCAGACGCATTAAACGGCCTTCGAGCGTCATCAGGCGGCGATTGATGTCATAGAGTTTCTGGATCAGGCTTTCGACGCGATAAATCGTGAAGCGCACGCCCATCATCAGTTCCACCAACTCGCGGTGCAGCTTCTGGTAGCCCTTCTCGTCTTCCTTGCTGTAGCGACCAACACCAGAGGATTTGCTCAGGCGTTTTTCCTGTAGCGAACGCATCTTTTTGCTAACTTTGGAAAACTGTTCCAGCGTCTCTAAAAGTTGCGGCTTCAACGCGTTTTCCATGGCGAGAAGTGATACGGAACCATCATCTTCGTCGTCACCGTCGTCGAGTTCGCCTTCTACAGCGCCCTCTTCGTCTTCTTCATCCTCTTCGTCGCCCTCTTCATCTTCTCCATCGGCGGCTTTGCTTTTCTTTTTTGAGGCTTTTACTTCCTCTTCTTCTGCCTCGAAACCCGATTCCATTTGCTGAGGAGCCGGTCTTGGCATGGGTTCGGAAGGAACAGCGCCTTCGAACATGCCTGCTTCGGCACCTGCGCCATACGTGGCATCAAGGTCGATAATTTCACGCAGCAAAATAGTGCCGGCGTCGAGCTCATCGCGCCAGGAGAGAATTTCTTTCATCACCAGCGGACTCTCGCACAGCGCGCTGATGACGGTTTCGCGGCCCGCTTCGATACGCTTGGCGATCTCAATTTCGCCCTCGCGCGACAGCAATTCCACATTGCCCATTTCGCGCAAATACATGCGTACCGGATCGTCGGAGCGACCGATATTTTCCTGCTCTTCCGCCACTTCCGCACCTTCAGGACGCTCGGCCGGATCCATCGAGGTTTCTTCTTCCTGGACCGTAATATCTACCTGCGCCAGCGCGCTGATGGCGGCGTCGATGATTTCCGGCGAGAATTCATCACTCGGCAGAACGGAATTCAACTCATCATAGGTGATGTAGCCGCGTGCCTTGCCCATGGCCATGAGTTTACGGACGATGGCGAGCTGCGACTCTTCCTTATTTTCCTTGGATTCTTTGGCTTCTTTTTTTGCAGTCGCCTTCGCCTCTTTCGGCGGAACGGCTTTATTATCTTTGGCCTTTGGAGCAGGCTTCATTTCCGCCGCCTTAGGCGCGGACTTTGATGCCGCTTTGGTCGGCTTTATCGGCGCAGCTTTGGCCGCGGACTTTATGACCTTGGGAGGAGCGGATTTAGCAGACGCGGCCTTAGCCGGTGATTTCTTGGCTGGGACGCTGCGAGCCATCGGCTTAACGCGGGATGCCGCCTTAGTAGTAGTGGGTTTAGACTTCGCCTTGATCTTTGTTTTTGCCTGCGGCTTCGGCTTTGCCTGTGCCTTTGTTTTTGCTTTTTTTGCGTTAGATTTAGCAGCCATCGAGTCACCTTTCCCATTTTTTTGCCACAACATCCACCACATGTTTCTAGTTACCTATTGACATATAATAAATATTCGGCATGCGCCACCCTTTGGTACGCTTATAAACAGGTTAGAAGTAAGGCATTTTTTATTTTTTTCAATGGGTTTTTACAAAAGCGACGTAAATAATAATGAAATACGCCAATCTTCATGTGATTGTCATACATGGGAGAGAATTAATATATTAATATTTATAGGCTATTAGCACCTTCTCAGTTGAAATCGTATGGACAAAAAATCACATCTGCCCACCAAAACGGTAACTTCTGTTAATCCATTACAATTTTTTGATGAAAATACTATTGGATTTACACATGGCCTGCACCCATTTCCAGGAGAAGCTATGGGACCAGCGGTCGATGGTTATGAAGTGCCAGTATCAAGCGTTCTTCTAACTCTAAAGTTAAAAAACGGCAAGACGACCCAGAAAGATCTAGATGATGCAAAAGCCTTTGCATTAAAGCACCTCGTTAACGCACAATATGAAATTACTGAGCATTTCTGCCGCTGTAATGACAAAGACAAATTACAGGGAATGTTAAATACCCTGGACTCAAAACGTTTTGAATATGAGCTTATAAGTAATTATCTCGAAACTGGCGAGCGTGGAGCAAAAGACCGGCACCTAATCATTGAGAAAATGATAGGGTCTATTCTCGAGCGACTGTCTCTGCATAACATCAATCAAATGTTTGCTGAAGACTCCGAAGCACCCGGAGAACCCCTATCGCAAAAAATAAAAAGAGAAACGAGCTGGAAAGAAGCGCTTCTAGATATGCCTGAATGGCTGCAGGTGCTAACCCATCATTACGGTTTATACATCACGCCTATGTGCAGCGATCAAAATTCTCCCTATGCAGCTGCATGTCTGGGCGATAGAACAGCACCCGGAATACTAGCCCTATATATAAGCCCAAGAGTAATCAACCCCGAAGATTTGCATACAGCCCTTCTAGAGGAGTTGATTCACGAATTACAACTTCATGCTGATTTTTATAATTTCAATAATGTGTACGGAGCCAATGAAGAATGGCAGAAGGCTTTTAAGGCACTTACCGATGCCATGGATAAGAATCCATTACATCCCGCATTAGCACTCATACACAAAGTTAAATCCCTTGGTAGCACAGCAATGGTTTCAGAATTTCATGAGTTTACACCGCTACGAGGAGCGGAATTGATGGTCGATATGTATCATGTGGAGGCTTATTTGCGAAACACTGAGCATAAAAGCAAAGACGATACAGAAGCCGAGTTAAGAAAAGCATTCGGCGACGATGTTTATGAGATAGCTCAAAAACATGTGCAATTATGGATGAATCAGGCACAAGCTATTCTTGCAGAAAATATCGGGGCTGATAAAGCGAATAAACATCGCACCGAATGGGAAAAATCACCTTTTACCCATGAAATAAAATTGCCACTTCTGGAAGGCCAATACTCGTTGAGTGGCGTAGGTATGGATAGGCGCTAGATGCTACAATTCCGTGCTCTCTGCCGGGGCAAAAGTACGGGGGTTTTTGGCGAGCATGGCTTGCTTAAGTTCGGCCATTTTGAAGTAGGTTTCCTCGTTCCAGTTCATCTGCAAACTGGTTTCCAGCTCCTTTAGCTCAAGGTTCTGGTGTTCATGCTGGTAGGCGGCCAGGGTTTCCTGCCATAATTGCGCGGCGTCATTTTCCGATATGGCATCCGAATAAGGCAGTTTTAATGCAGCTTTGAGCACTGAATCCACAATATCATCGGACGTACGCATGCGTATATTTTCAACAAACGCCGCCTCATCCTCAATCGTTACATGCGCGAAGGACGCCAGCAGCGCGTTGCGAAGTTGATTCAGGTTGCTGTCCTTAATATCGAGATGAGCGATAATTTCATCGCGGTGCGCCTTATACAGCAGCGGCGGGAATTTGAGCATGATGCGCAGCATCGTCTGCACCAGCTTATCGAGCGTCGCCGACGGGTGCTGCACGATGATGTGATTGATATTGGCCGACCTCTCCTGCGTCATGCGCGGCGCGACTGGGGCCTTGTTCCACATGAGTTTACGGAAATACGACGCGTAATGTGCGCGCACTGTCGAATCGGCGATCTTATCAGACAAGAGCTTCAACGCATTTTCAAGTGCGGCGCGGCCTTCCGGCAGGTCGATCTTATATTGCGGCGACATCGTCTCCCACAAAATTTGCGACAGGCGGCGCGACGTTACCAATAGTTTTTCAAAGCTTTCTTTGCCGTGTTTGCTTACATACGTATCCGGGTCATCACCCTTAGGCAACATAGCGAAACGCAAGGAATAGCCGGGCTTGAGGAGCGGCAGCGCCACTTCCGCCGCACGCATCATCGCGCGTTGGCCCGCCGCATCACCATCTAGGCACATGATCGGTTCGCGGGCGAGTTGCCACAATAAACGCAAATGTTCGGGCGTAACGGCGGTTCCGAGCGTCGCCACGGCATAATTGATGCCGGACTGCGAGGTCGATACCACGTCCATATAGCCTTCCATGACCACCGCCATGTTGCTTTCACGCGCATTCTTTTTCGCCAGATCAATATTATAAAGCCCCTCGCCTTTTTTGAACAAAGGCGTTTCCGGCGAGTTCAAATATTTCGGCAGATTTTTATTTCCGGCGAGGCTCGGCAGCAACCGACCGCCGAATGCGATAATTTTTCCCGACGCATTTCGAATCGGAAATATGACGCGGCCGCGGAAACGATCATAAGGAGCGCCCTGCTCGGGTACGATAATCAAACCGGCCTCGGCTTGAAGCGCCTGTGAGAATCCAGCCTTCAAAAGATGTTGATGGAGCGCGGTGCGCTCATCGGGCGCGAAGCCGATGCGGAAAGTGCGCACCGTATCGGGCTTAAGCCCCCGCTTCTCGACGTAATCGAGCGCAATAGCACCCGTGCTTGCCGCCAATTGTTTTTCGAACCACTGGCTTGCGGCGTCCATCACATCGTATAATGTTTTGGCAACTTCGGCTTTTCTGTGTTCTTCCGCTGAGGGTTCAGGAATCGGGATGCCTGCTTCACGCGCCAGCGTCTCCATGGTTTCGACATAACTCAGGCGCTCGAACTTGCGAACGAACTCTATCGCATCGCCATGCGCACCGCAGCCAAAGCAATGGTAAAAACCTTTTTCGTCATTGACGGTGAAGGACGGCGATTTTTCATTATGAAAAGGACACAAACCCTGATACTCACGCCCATGCTTCTTGATGGACATGCGCCGCCCGACTACTTCGGACATCAAAAAATGCGAGCGCAACCGCTCTATGAAAGAAGGAGGAAATCGCATATACTTTTAGACTGCCGACCCCTTAGTTTTTAATCCCCGAACACTATACGGAAAAAATTGCACAATGTCACACACGATTCTTATCAATGGAAGTTCACTCCCCGTCATCATCCGAAAACACCCACGCTCCCGCCGCATGATCATCCGCTACCAACCCCTGCAACACCATGTGAGCCTGACTTTACCCCGCTACACCAGCATTAGGCAAGGATTACATTTCGTCGAAGAAAAACGCGCTTGGCTGGCCGACCAGATCACCGAAAAAGCACAGCCCGTTCCACTTGCCGATGGCCAGATTATTCCGGTGCTGGGCAATGACTATACACTCCGCCATATCGGCGGGCGCGGCGTGGTAAGTATTGACGGCGACCGCATCCTTATCCCCGGCGACGAAAGCTTCATGAAACGCCGCATTCTTGAATGGCTCAAGCGTCAGGCACGAACCGAAATCACACGCCTGGCCACCGCGAAAGCCGAACAAATCAACAAACCACTCAAACGCATTAGCTTACGCGACACCAGCACGCGCTGGGGCAGCTGTAGCCATGACGGCAATTTGTCTTTTTCGTGGCGCCTGATTTTCGCCCCCTATGAAGTGCTGGAATATGTTGTCGGCCATGAAGTCGCCCATATCAAGCACCATAACCACAGCGCCGCTTTCTGGGCAACGGTGGGCGAGATCTGCCCCGATTACGAAAAATGCCGCCACTGGCTAAAAATCTACGGCAGCAAGCTATATTCATACAATTAATTCAATCTGATAGCTTGTAGTTGCGTTTTGCAGGGCATCGGCTATGTTACGCGGCTCTTAAGTCTAGAGAACAAGTAAGCGCCGAACGAATAATCGCTAGGCTGAGCGGAATGCGCCGCTTTTCGAGAACCGGAGTGAAACGTACACCAGTACGTGAGCGCCGGAAGCGCAGAAAAGCAAGCAAGCCCGCCAGCGTAGTAGATTATACATCGGCGCGTGTCGGGGCGTAGCGCAGCCCGGTTAGCGCACCAGTCTGGGGGACTGGGGGTCGGAGGTTCAAATCCTCTCGCCCCGACCATATATTTCAATATTCTCATAAATCTGCTTTTTTTTATTCAGTGGGAATGATAGGTTAATAATTAGCAACCTATCAGAAATATTGTAGATATTTATAGGAGTTACCTTGGTAAGCTTTAACGATGGAACCCATCGTCATCAACAGGAAGTACTGAGCGCATTAAAAGACGCGCTTGATGAAAAGCATGTGCAGGCGGCGGAAAAATCGGCTGAACGCATAGAGAAGGAACTTCCAAATCAAACTGATTTAACTGAAAACGTAGCAGCCGTGAGTTTCGGCGCCGGCAAAGACAGCAGCTGGTTATTATCTTATGTTCGCCTTGTGCAGTTGTTGATCGCCGAGAAACATCACGGCCAGACATTTCGACTTCGAACATTTACAGGACAGCAGCCTGGCATGGATCAGCATGTCATGGATAATGCGGATAGGATTTTTGATAAGCTCGGAATGAAAGACGATCCACTCGTTCAATCCTATTTGGTTCAACAGCATAACGTTATTCCCTTTGATAAAGATGCAAAGTTGCCCGACGATATCCGTGAAATGGCCCGCAAGGACATGCTATTATCAGCCAATCGAAGCGGTGGCGAAGGACGCACAAGTTTCTGCCATGCCTGTAATGCTTACCTTGTGAACTGGATTGCACAGGGTGCGTCGTACGCTGGTGGTGCGGACCTCGTCTTTACTGGGGATTCCATGGATGAAATGAAGCAATATTGGAGCTGGATTCAGCTGGTTGCCAAGGAAGCGGGAATCAGCAAGGGTGATTTAATTAAGATGAAAAATGAGCTACAAGACAAAGATCCCCATCAATATTTAGGGAAACTTCTCTTTATGGTAGATGGAATCTACCGTCAGCATTTCGGCCAACTGCACGGTAAGGATTCTGCTTTTGTAGATGCGCATTCTATTCCCTATGCACTGCCAAAAATAAGTAAGTTTACGAGTGTTTTTAAAGAAGTCGAATATAAGGCCGAAGACCATCTCGATTTTTTGAATAATTTTTTGAAGTTCGATTTCAATAGTTATATGTCAAGCTTCACCGAGACCGATTGTGGCAATCCGATGTTAATGGCGCATATGAGCGGTCTGGCAACTGAGCATGTGCAGGGTCGAACCTATGCGGAAGGTGTGCGTGAGCATCTCCAAGGCATCTTGCCGCTAATGGAAAGAAAACACATGCCCGGTTTCTTGATAGAGATGATGAAAGAACGCTACGATACACCCGAAAAAATTGAGCATATGAGAAAAGTAGCGGAAGACTACGCACTGGAAAACTATCGCGCTACCGATCAACAATTGGTTTGCGCCGTCTGGTCACCATTTGCTAACGAAGGGCAATATCTTGAAGGGTATTTACGACATGAAGCACCCGATTTAGCGGATGGCGCTCATATTGGACTTATCCGCGATTATATATCCGCAGCACGTGAACCCAGAGAACACGGCGCTGCTTTGGTACATAGCTTAGAAGAAATGAGCGGCCTAACATTAGCAGAAATGCGGCGCACGTGGCATCAGAAGTTGCAAATGCACCCACTGGAGAGAATTACGCCAGGAAGCGAAGCGGAACGGGAGGCTTCCGCGATGCTAAAAGGCGATAACCACCAGGTAGTTGCCAATGAGGATGGAAGACAAATCAACCGTTGGTATAGGTAATACTGTCAGTCTGAGAACTCGTGATCCGAGGTTTAAATCCTCTTGCCCCGACCAATTTATATTACGACTTAATTATCCTTAGAATCATCCTCGGATTCAGCCGGTGCGGCCGTCTTTTTCTTCACCGGTTTTTCTTTTTCTGGGGTAGCTTCGGGTGCTGCAACCGGCGGAGGCTTCCTCACAAAAATACTTGCCACCGGATCACTATAGGCCAGTTCCCAGTCCTGGTATCTAGCGCCTTCGACATAGCGGGCGGCGAAGGTGTGCTGGTTGTTGGTCAGGATGGCATCGATGCGGTATTTATTAGGCACTTTTTCCCAGTCTCTATAAAAATGCTCGAACCGCTCGTAATCGGAAAGCACTTCCTCGGGGTATGCGGTTCCGGCGCGGCCATCGACGAATACGGGGAACGTGCCGTGCGATTCGTAAATAACGATGCCGCCAAAATCGTAATCGTTGAGCACGCGCTTGCCCTGTAGATGCTGCATCATCCAGGCAATCGCCGGGCGCGAATCGAACCATGGGGAAAGCACATAACTATCCTGCCTGAACTTGCCCGTAAAGCCCATGCTGGCTAAGATTGCTGCCAACGCGGCGAGTGCCATGACCGGCTGAAGCAGCGGTATCCGTATCTCAAATTTATTGACGAATCGCAGGCTGTGCCTGCCTTTTACGTATTCAATAAAGCGCTGCAAATTAATCGCGATATACGGCGCGGAAAGAAGAATAAAAATACTGGCATGGCGCACCGATGACAGCATGGGAACCAGCCACAGGGCGCTGAGTAATTTATCGGCCAACGGAATGGTCGGTTCACGGAAATTAGAGAGAAACAGAAACAGCACCAGCCACCTGGTAACGCCCCAGTCGCGCCCGAAGGTGAAAGGGCCCCATTCTTCGATAAACTGCGGCATAATGCTGCCGAGCGTACCCATCACTGCATGGTAAATACCAAAACCGTAAGGATTAAAGAGCACCACGATAAGGCATACACCTGTTATGCTGGCAAGGCGCATCAGCCATGGCCAATTCCTATGCCACAACGCCTCAAGCGCATAGACGCCGATCAGCAGGAATCCGGTAAAAAAACTGCCATGCATGTTGACCCAAATCAGCATGAGGACGGGAAACCAAAGCAACGGCCGCCACGACAGATTAGTGCGGCTCTGATGCAGGCGGAAATGATAAAACGCCAAAAACAGATAGCCTATCAATTGCGGACGGCAGGCGACGAAACGGTTAAACGAAATAGCCGCCAGCACGGCGATAATAATAAGCACGGCATTGCTGATGCCGCCACGCGAGCGGATATGATAGATAACCAAAGCCAGGGTAAGTGCGACCAGCGCCTGGGTTACAACGAAAACGGCTAAAGTGCCGCCCAGCGAATGGATACCACTCATCGTCACATCCCACAGCCACGACACCAAATACCATTTCTGGTCCGGAACTACAAACGACCACGTGTTAGTGTCAGGCAGATGGCCAGTGCTGCGCACCATGTCTCCCGCTATGATATGCCAGGCCGCATCGGGATCGTTAAACAGCGCCGGGGAATGAGCGAATACGATGAGATAAACCAAAAAGAACGCCAGTGAAACTACTGAAGGCGGCAGGAAACGCGTAATTTTTGTATCGCTAGAAGTGGACAATTTTTCGGTGGTCATAACCTGCCTCAATATACTTTATGTTACCTTCGTATACTGCCTGGAGGTTAAGATTTCCTTTATATGCGATCAGGCATCAATTTGGTTAGCGCCCCTTGCAATGCCCCATCTGAATATCGGCGTTATGTATCAATATAACTTTTCTTGCCGTTCTCTATTTCTGAGATCTTCCATTGCATGTCCGATAGACAACCAAATTGATGCCCCTTTCACTTCATCTCTTTCCATGAATTCAAGCATTTTTTGATGGGCATACTCGTCTGCATCGTGCCCATACTGATTAATCAGCAATTGCGCTCTATAATGATGGTAACTGCACTCCATTATTATGCCACCAGGATCGCTTTGGAGGGCGATATATCTTTTAACTGAAACTGGGTTATCATCTGCACCAGTTCGTCCCTGACAAGAACGTCTTTAATCGCTGTAAAACTAGCCATAAAATTCAGAGCGGTATGCGCTCCATTATCCATGGTCAGATGATGAACCAGCATATCGGCTTCAGATTCGGTGTAATCATCATGCACCGCCCACCAGGCAATGCTTTCTCGCGCATCTTTCAGAATGTTGGTAATGGCGATAAGATGCTCGCTCTCAGCCTTCAGGAGTAGTAAATTTACCCCCCTGACAATTTCCACCGTTGATTCGTCCAAACGCTTTATGTCTTTTTCATGAGCAATTTCCATCGCCAGCTTTCTTGCCATAACATTACCTTTCATTTCGACGCGTGAAGGATTAGCTTACTTAATTACTATACTAATCAAGAATTCATGCGTTGACCTGTATCAAGAGAGCATAAAGAAAATCAAAATAAATAAGTACTGGCCTTAACTTAGATCAAGGCATGTTGTCGCATACGTTGTACGGTGTAAAAAATTTATCAACCGGACGGGCTGTTTCATAATGACACTTAAAGAACAAGCCTCAGATTCAACGCCGCTGAAGTCACTCGCTTTTTTTAAAGGACTTACCCTCTTCATTAACCTACCTGATGAAGAGGTGATGCGTTTTGCCAATGCCGCCCAAATAAAGAATTATAAAAAGGGCCATTTTCTCTATAGAGAAAATGATCCGGCATGTTTCTTCCACATAATCAGCACCGGATGGATAAAGCTCTCCCATACCACGGCAGAGGGCGAAGAAATGACCCTGACTATGCTCACCAGAGACGGCATCACGGGTGTGAAAGCTCTTTTTGAGCAAGAGCACTTCACCATGAACGCGCAAGTAATAGAGGATGCGGAAATACTTAGTATTCCGCTGATGCTGTTGAAAGAACAGTTACGTGCGGATAATCAGCTGGCGCTCAATATGCTGTCTTACATGGTGCAACAGCAACGCCGCTATGAACTGCAGCAGGAACAAAATTTTCTCTATAGCGCGCCGCAACGCATCGGATGTTTTCTGCTCGGACTTTGCCCTACGCTGGAACAAAAAGACGGTGTAGTCATCAATCTTCCTTATGACAAGGTACTGATCGCCTCCGCCCTTGGCATGAAAGCACCGACCTTTTCCCGCGCCCTCAATATTTTGCGGGAAGAAACTATCATCCATATTACCGGTACAAGCGTCACCATTGACTCCATGGAGCGTCTGCTTACGTTTGTAGGCGGCTGCTATTCGCACCATCATCAATGCAAAAATTTAAGCTAGTCTGAAGGTCAGAGTTTCATATCCTATGATGCCGCTGATTATTATCTATCACGCTGCTAGTTTAGGCGTGCCTTTTACAATGTGCTTGATAAGCATTGCCTGCAATTGATGCGGATTGAAGGGTTTGGGAATGTAGTCATTCATGCCCGCAGCCATGCATTTATCGCGATCCCCTTTTAATGCATGCGCTGTCATGGCGATAACGGGCACACGCGATGAACCTTTGGCTTGCTCAAATTTACGAATATGGCGCGTAGTTTCAAACCCATCCATAATGGGCATTTCCACATCTAACAATACGAGTGAATATTTATCGGGAGAAAATTTGTCCACGGCTTCTTGTCCGTTACGGGCCACCTCATAGCGGTAACCGAAATTCTTAAGCATGGTGGTCGCCACCAAAATATTGGGGTCATAATCTTCGACCAAAAGAATAGGCAGCTGCATGGCATTTTCATGCTTATCCAGATAGATTATATGTTCCTGGTAAACCGGTTTGCTCGTCTCGCTTTTGGCGACGGGAAGGCTTAAATGCAGCACAAAGGTAGAACCGACGCCCACCTCGCTGGTAACGGTGATCGATCCGCCCATTTGCTCGGCCAGCGATTTAGAAATGGCGAGGCCTAAGCCCGTGCCGCCATACCTGCGGGTAATCGAGGAATCCGCCTGTATGAATTTACCGAATATATCGACAATTTTGTTTTCAGGAATGCCGATGCCGGTATCCGTGACCGAAATGGTCAATGCTTTCTTTCCATTTCCTTTTCCTCCATTCGCGAAGAAAACAGATACGGTGCCTTCGTCAGTAAATTTAACCGCATTGCCGACGAGATTAAGTAGAATCTGCCGAATACGCCCGCTATCCCCCATAAACGTTTTATACAGACCGGCTTCATAATGCACATTCAACCCGATGCCTTTTTCCTGCGCGCGAACGGACATCACGCTGATAACGCGCTCGAGCAATGACGTCATATTAAAAGGCTCATCTTCAAGCTCAATCACCTCAGCTTCTATTTTATCAATATCGAGCAAATCATTGATCAATACCATCAACCCGTCGGCGCTGGTCTGTAGCACGCTTACGCACTGCTTTTGTTTGTCATCTAATTTTGTATTCAATAAAATATTCGCAAGCCCGATGATGGCATTCATCGGTGTCCTGATTTCATGGCTCATATTGGCAAGAAAATCGGATTTTGCTTTGTTCGCTTTTTCCGCAATGAGTGTTGCATCTTCAGCCGATGCGCGACCTTTTTCGGCAAATTGCGTTGCGTCTTCGGCGGATTCGCGTCCTCTATCCGCCACTTGCTGTTTGGCATCGGTTCTAAATTTTAATTCCTCGGCGATATTGACATTGGATTGCGCCAGATCCTTTGCAACATGTGTCAGATTAACCGCATGCGCAATATCCGCCTTATTGGTTGCGTTCTGCACGTAAATAACAGCAACCGTTAAGGCTATGGATGTTATCGCCAGAATAATGGCCGTATCGAGGTGCGTTCCTCCTTCGATAATGTTCAATAGCAATCGCGTAAAACTAATAGCAAGCAGCGCGTATAAACCGTAATTCAGTAGAATCTTTTTTAAGAGCACCATTTACATATCACCTAAACTGCAAAAAATTATCGGCTCTGAATATGAGCGACAAAGGGAGTCTATACCTATGCATGCTCTATAGATACGATTATCTATTTGAAATATTTATATTTTTTATTACTGGCTAATCTCATATAAAGCCGCCGGTTGGAAGCTGAGTGCATTTCAATATTGCTGACAGCCTCTCATTAATGCTAACACTCCTCGCATGATCAAATACATGAAAGCCCGCCCACGATTGGCCCTAGCGACTACGCTTGGGTGCGTATTGTGGTTTTTGCTGCCCACAAGTTTACGGGAAGCAACGCGGTTGTTGATCGCCTGGGACGTGACTACCGGCCTCTATCTCGCGCTGGTGACATTCATGATCAGCCAGTCTGATACCAGTAAAATTCGTGCGCGCGCGGCTGCACAGGATGAAGGGCGCTGCGCTATTCTGATTCTTACTATTGTCACGGCAGTAGCGAGCCTGGCGGCGATTGTCGCCGAGCTTAGTAATGCCAAAGAATTGCAGGGCGTTCTAAGAGATGAACATATTACGCTCGCGGCGATTACCGTTTTTCTGTCATGGACATTTATGCAAACCATGTTCGCATTGCATTACGCGCATGAGTTTTACATGGAGGAAGACGGCAAAGCTGTAGAAGGCCTGGAATTTCCGGGTAAGCTGCATACGCCGGATTACTGGGATTTTATTTATTATTCCTTCGTCATCGGTACTGCCTGCGCAACGGCTGACATTAACATTACATCATCAGCAATGCGCAAAACGACGACACTTCACTGCGTGATCGCCTTTTTCTTCAACACGACGATTCTGGCACTCACCATCAATATCGGCGCCAGCTTATTTGGCTAAGCGGCCAGGCACCATATTCAGCGATGCAAGCGCGATACTCACCGAATACCACAGCAGCAACGCCGGCCAATTAGAGAAAAAACTTTGCGTTCCAAGGAACGGAAAGAAATGCACAACGAGTACCGCAAGCGTGAAAATCGCCAGAACGCGCGCATTTCCGTTCGTTGTTTTTATAGAGTGATAGGCGCGGTATACCATCGAGCCTACTAATGAAATAAAGAGCAATAATCCTATCAAACCGGCCTCGGCAAACCATTCAATATACGGATTGTGAGGGTGCAGATTGCAGTCATTGGCCACACCGGTATTCATCATTTCAGGACATAATAGCCGGAAGCCTTTAAACCCGGTTCCAGTGAGCCAATGTTCCATGCCAAGTTGATACCCTGCCCAAAAAAGTTTGCCGTAGGCCGATTGACCGAAATTTCCCATTTGCTGCGATAAAAATATCAATCGATCCTGCAAAGCGGGCTGAGTCATTAAAAGTGCCAGCGATAGGACAAGCACCAGCGCTGAAAGCCCAAGGCTTATCAAACGCAGCTTACGGTCGGTAATAGCAATAATGATGGCAACGACAAACAATCCAATAATGGCGCTAAAGAATGCCGTACGTTCTCCCGATAACATGATCGTGGCGATGCATATTCCCAGATAGAACAAAACTGCCAAAGAGTTTCGTAGGCGCGCGGAACCCAGGCTGAGATAAAAAAGGATACCGAAGGTAGGAAAACACATTTTAGTAAGGAATATACCAATTTTTGCATTGCTAAACGGCCCGGTAAGCCGGTAATTCTCTGCTGCCGGGTGACCGGTCAGAGAAACCCCGAAACGGTATTGCCATAGCGTATCAGCCACTAATAAAATAGCGAGCAAAGTGATATTAAAGGCAGCAATCGTGATATCTTTCCTGGTTGTCAGCACCCAACTACTCAGCGCGGCATACATCAAAATCCACCGCACCCAAGGCAGCGCCACCTTATAAGACTCGCCGACATCCGTGGCAAAAGGGCTAACGACAATTATCATCCATAACCAAGCGAGCAGCGCGACTCTGACCACCGGATCTCTTGTCCATGCCCAATTGGATTTGCGCACGCTGTGAATGATAAAACAGAGCGAAATAACAATACACAAGGTATCTGCAACCGATCGGCTGGCGACCAGCATCCATGGAATGAGCAGACAGGCGATATACGAAACAAACCGAAGGCTATCGGATTTGGCTGCGTCTCTAAAAAATTGGAATGGACCGCGAATGATTTCGTTCATAGCTATCACTTATAAGATTCTGACCTTTACACAAGCGAAAATGCCTGAATATCAGAATTAATTCCACCTTGTTTTTTTATGAGCGTACAGCTACTTTTTTTGTCCACATTATTGATAGGAGGATCCTATGGTTAAGAAAATTCCGGAAGGCTTTAATACCATCACCCCAACGCTTACCGTCGACGGCGCCGCCAAAGCGCTCGATTTGTATAAGAAAGCGTTCGGCGCACAAGAACTCTACCGCATGGAATTCTCAGATGGATCGGGTAAAATCATGCACTCGTGCATACAGATCGGCAACTCCAAAATATTCATTGCTGACACCAACCCTGAAATGGGTTGCAGCACACCGTCAGCCTCAACATTCTATGTATATGTGGACGACGTAGATGCCACGTTCAAACAAGCAAAACAGGCGGGTGCAAATGAACTTTATCCGGTACAGGATATGTTCTGGGGCGACCGCACAGGTTCTTTGAAAGATAGTTTCGGTATCACCTGGACACTGGCTACGCATGTGCGCGACGTATCGCAGGATGAAATGGAAGAAGCTAAAAAGAAGTTCGGCAAGAAGGCCGCTTGATTATAGCCGCACGGGGATATGTGCGTTTAGCATCGTCTCTTTGACCTGAGCGATGGTGTAAGTGCCGAAATGAAATACCGATGCCGCCAACACGGCATCGGCTTTTCCTTCTCTTACTGCATCGACGAAATGCTCCAGCGTGCCGATGCCGCCGGACGCAATCACCGGAATCGTCACCGCTTCCGATACGGCGCGGGTAAGCGCAAGGTTGATGCCTTGTTTCGTTCCATCACGGTCCATCGAGGTAAGCAAAATCTCCCCTGCCCCAAGCGCCGCCATTTTCTGAGCCCATTCTACCGCATCGATACCGGTCGCATTGCGCCCGCCATGCGTGAATATCTCAAATTTTCCTGGCGCGACCTGCTTGGCGTCAATCGCCACCACTATGCACTGCGAGCCGAATTTCTCCGCCGCCTCGCCCACGAATTCCGGCCTTTTCACTGCCTCAGTATTGATGGACACCTTATCCGCACCCGCCAATAATAAATTACGAATATCGTCCAGCGTCCGCACGCCCCCACCTACCGTCAGCGGCATAAAGCAGGCTTCCGCAACACGGCCGATCACATCATATAAAATGGAACGGTTATCGCTCGACGCGGTGATATCAAGAAAGCAAAGCTCATCCGCCCCTTGCGCATCATATAATTTCGCCTGCTCCACCGGATCACCGGCATCGACCAGATCCACAAAGTTGATGCCCTTAACAACGCGGCCACCTTTCACGTCCAGGCAGGGAATGATACGGGTTTTCAGCATAATTTAAGCGCATCGGCCGCTTTAATCGCGCCATCATAAAGCGCGCGGCCTAAAATACAGCCTTGAATGCCGATATCGGCATTTTGTTTGTAATGCTCGATGTCGGCGACAGAGCTTATACCGCCGGAGGCGATGACCGGTGTCGTGATGGCTCCCGCAAGGCTGATGGTTTCGTCGAAATTAGGGCCTTCCATCGCACCGTCGCGGCTGATGTCGGTATAAATAATCGCGGCAACACCAACATCCTCGAATTTTTTAGCAAGATCGACTGCAAGCTTGTCCGATACTTCCGCCCAGCCGTTAATGGCCACTTTGCCGCCCTTCGCATCAATGCCGACGGCGATTTGGCCAGGAAATAACCGGCAGGCTTCTTTAACCAGCACCGGATTTCGCAGCGCCGCCGTTCCGAGTATCACCCGCGATATGCCCGCTTCAAGCCAACCGGCAATCATGTTGATATCACGGATGCCACCACCGAGTTGCACCGGCATTTTCACACGCGCAAGTATCGCCTTCACCGCAGATTCATTCACCGGCTTACCTTCGAACGCACCATTCAGATCGACAATATGCAGCCACTCGAACCCTGACGCTTCAAATGCTGCCGCCTGATCAGCAGGATGATCGGAAAAGACGGTGGCTTTATCCATTTCACCGCGGAGCAAGCGCACGCATTTGCCGTCTTTAAGATCAATCGCGGGGTAAAGAATCATACCAAGGTCGTGATCGGTTCGAGGTTTTTATAATAGAAGCGTCCACTGATCATTTTTGCGTTCACAAACTCATAGGTCGGCAGTTCGCCCCAGCAACTATAACCGCATTCTTCATACAGTTTGATGGCGGGTTCCTGTGTCTGGCGCACGCTCAGTTTCAGTACCGAAAAACCTTGCGAGCGCGCCTCGCGTTCGGCAGCTTCCAATAATGATTTAGCAAGCCCGTGTCCACGTGCCCATGGCGCTACGAAATGCGCTTCGATAGATGCGGCGAAGGAAGATGTTTCTTTACTCGGTCCGGGTTTGAGCATTTGAATACTGGCCGCCAGCGTCCCGTCCAGTCGTCCGGCAAACAGCACACGCTCGGGCACCACCAGCACGCCTTTCCAATAGGTCTCCAGCACGTCTTTTCCCGGCGGCACAACCCAATTGAACCCGATGCCGTCGCGGATGGCATCCTCCGTCGCCTGCACCAGCTCGGTGAGGTCGGCGTGGCGGAATTCGGTAATGCGTTCAACGCGTGTAGCCACAAAACACCATCTTACATGTCTAAAAAATTCTTGATCAGCGTCAGTCCTGTTTCCTGGCTTTTTTCAGGATGGAACTGTACGCCCATAATGTTGCGACTGCCTACCACTGCCGTTATCTTTTGTCCATAGCTCACCGTCGCCAGCACGTCGGAAGCATTCCGGCATACTGCGTGATAGCTATGCACGAAATACGCATGGTCGCCGGTTTTGATGTTTTTCATGAGCGGATGTGGAGCAGTAATTTCCAGATCGTTCCAACCCATGTGGGGGATTTTGAGCGAGGCGTCTTCTGGCTTCAGTGCCACCACCTCGCCTTTTAGCCACCCGAGTCCTGCATGTTCGCCATGTTCGTAGCCTTTTTCAAAAAGCATCTGCATGCCGACGCAAATCCCCAGAAATGGTTTTTTGTGTGTAAGCACCTGCTCCTGCATAGCGTCCAGCATTCCAGGCACTGCACGCAAACCCTGCATGCAGTCGGCAAATGCACCGACGCCGGGAAGCACGATATAGCTTGCGGCAGAAAGATCGCTCGGTGAATGCGTAACCTTAATATCGGTTTTGTCGCCCGCCACATGTTCAAATGCCTTAGCGCACGAGCGTAAATTCCCCGAACCATAATCGATAATAGCGACTATCATCAAGCCGCTGACGCTAAAACACGTTCGAAATAACGCTGCTCGGCGCGAAGCAAGCTATCACCGGCACTGACATCGGCCAGAAGATATCCCTTTCGGTTTAAACGGGCGCGCACCCAGTCATTACCGAGATAACCCACAAGCAGATTGAAGCCCAACTGAATAACCAGCGCGCTGGGTTTAAGCAAAATGTGCGTCTGTAGCGCATATCCGACGGCAATATTAAACAGCAGGATGAAAATAAAAATAACCCACAGGCGTTGGTACAGCGCCCAGAGCCCGGCGAATAAAAAGGCATAGAAATTGAATCCTTCGCGCACGAAAACGGGTTTTTTCTGCAACCCATCTTCGGGACGCAAATGGATGGTATAAAGTTTCATGCCGCCGAAAATCACAAGCTGCCCCCGAGCGTTCCCTTGGTCGAAGGGATTTCATTGGCTTTGCGTGGATCGATATCGATAGCAATCCTGAGTGCCCGCGCCAGCCCTTTGTAACACGACTCAATAATATGGTGGTTATTGACGCCGTAGAGGTTTTCGACATGCAGCGTCGCGCCTGCGGCAAAGGCAAACGCCTGGAACCATTCGCGGAACAGCTCCGTATCCATCTCGCCCAGTTTCGGCTTGGAAAATTCAACCTTCCAGATGAAATACGGCCGCCCCGAAAGATCGAGCGACACGCGCGACAGCGTTTCATCCATCGGAATATAGGCATGCCCATAGCGCACGATGCCCTTGCGCTCGCCGAGCGCCTTGGCAAATGCTTCGCCGATGGCGATACCGCTATCTTCGGTCGTATGGTGCTGGTCGATATGTAAATCGCCCTTGGCGGTGAGCTTCAAGTCCATCAGGCTATGACGCGACAGCTGCTCAAGCATATGGTCAAGGAACCCAACCCCGGTCGACACCTTATAATCCCCGGTGCCGTCGAGATTCAGCTCGACGTTAATCTCAGTTTCCTTGGTTTTCCGTTGTATTTTAGCTTTGCGCATTTTATCTCCACTTTGAAGAGGAATTTTTACCATAATTTCCGTGGATTACAAGGAAACAGTGATATATCGTCACAAAATATTAATAATAGATTAATTTATTTTGTTCGACTTTCATGGCATGGTCACTAATACTGATTATAGTGCGCAATGCAATTATAAGGGGGACTTATGGCTTTTGGTAGTAGACGCAAAGAAGTAAAAGGCCCTGTTCAAGAACCCAGCTTAATCAGAAGGGTGGACTTCGAGGACTGTCCCAGTGGCTTACAAGCAATATGGGTGCATGATGGTATGGTATCTTTCTTTAATAAAAACACCAATACACCAGAAGCCAATACCGAAGCAAACACGCAAGTGTGGTCAGCGATTGGCGGCATTCCAGGATTGAACTATCAAGAGGCAACCAGTTATGCCTTGGACAAAGGAATGGATGTACCGCTTATTCGAGGTATGCTCCCAGCGGATGCGGTAAAAGCCGTTATTGATCAATTATCACAGGCAGGTGTTATTTCCTCAACTAATGCAAAAGCGGCCTATGACAGCATGGGTTTTACTCCGGATACTTTAGCAGAACCCGCACGGGGATCAGATAAGAAATCCGAAGGCAAAAAATATTTCTGGCAACAAGGGGGTTAGCGCCTAACCATCTTCTAAATGCAGCAGCATCGCCGCGCCGATCATAATGGTGACGATGGCAGGCGACCAGGCGGCAAGCATGATGGGGAGCGTTCCGGCCGAGCCGAAGGCGAAAATAATATCGGTGAAAAAATGCAGTAAAAAGCCACTGACGATACCGGCAGCAACGAGCAATCCGATTTTGCCACGGCGCGGCTGGCGTAGTGAAAATACGGCAGCGACGAACACGGTTCCTGCCATCAGGAACGGATTGGCGAGCAAACTATGCCAATATAGACGGTGGCGCAGCGCTGAAAATCCGGCGCCTTCCAGCATGGCGATGAAAGACGGCAGATGCCAGAACGACATGGTTTCCGGCGAGGCGAAGCTATCTTGAATATGGGTAAGCGTCAGCGTCGTCGGCAGATCGACTTCGGGAATGCTCTCGGGGGGCTTGCCGGGAATGGAACGCGTCACCTTATATAAATGCAGCGAGCCCTCCTCTAATTGGGCGCGGGCAGCATCCAATCGCTCGACGAATTTCTGCTGCTTGTCGAAGGTAAAGACGATGACGTTGGAAAATTCCATCGTGCTTTGCGAAACGCGCATCGTATAAATAATATGCTCACCGATCGTAGCTGAATCATGCTCGATCTGCCGCATCCACAACCCCGACGACGAAATAGACAACAGGCTCGGGGAACCGGAAAAATATTTCCCTTCGATATGCTCGTATTTCATTAGAAGCACAGCGGAAAACGGATTAAAAATGGTAGCGATAAACACACCGAGCATCATCACCACCGCGATAGCCGGCATCAGGAATTGCCACACCGATACACCGGCCGAACGCGCCACCACCAGCTCATGCGTGCGCGTCAGGCGCGTCAGCGCCATCATGCTGCCGATCAGCACGGCGTAGGGCATTAATTTTTCCGCCATATACGGAATGCGAAGCGCCGACATTTCCATGATGATGGAGAGTGGAATGTCTGTTTTACCCGACGCGCGACGTATGAGCTCAACGATATCGATCAACGTAGTCAGCGCAATCAGGCCAAACAAAGCGAGCAAAATAGCCAGCAGGAAATGCCGTGCGATATAGCGAAAAAGTGTCCAGGGCAATATCATGTTGCAACAGCCCCTTCACCCTGCCCTCTCCCACGGGGGGATAAGATAAGAGAAGTATGATCGCCCAGCGCCCACCAAGCAATCAGGCAGGGAACGAGTAGATTTAAATAAGCCACAATCACTATCGGCGGGTGGCTTGCCATCAGCCCACGCAATCCTATTTCCGTAAATACGATGACCACGCACAACGCTGCCGCAATCGCGATGCGTTGCCAATGGCCACGGCGGTTGAATTGTCCGGAAAGCAATACAGCGAGCGCCACCATGGTAAGCGTTAATGAATAGGCGGGCCAAAGGATGCGCTGCTGACCTTCCGCATAGCGTTTCTGATTTTCCTGCGGCGTGAGGTTGCTATCTGTCGTCAGCAAATCGGAAAGAAACATTTCCTGCACGTCAGGTGGGCGCGCTGAGGCAGCATGGGTATAAAGGCTGATATCCATCGTATAATTCTGGAATGTCAGAAACGATAATTTGCCATTATGCACCTCCTGGCGATTGCCATTGAGCAATAGAAAACGCGGGCCTTCTGGCGTTTCAACGAGTTTGGCTTCCTCGGCCATCATGGTGACGGTTGCTTCCGGCGAGCGGTTATCATGCACGAGAATGCCATGCAAAACGCCGTTCTTCGTGCGCTCGCGGATAAATACGGTAAGACCCGGCACAGGATTACTAAATACGCCTTCTTGCAGCAACAGCGACACGTAATTATTGCGGAGGAACGATTGCATATCGCGGAAACGGCTATAGCTCACGGGCTGGAGATAGAGTGCAATACAGTAAGCCAAAATCGTAACGCCGGTGGCCACCTGCACTGCTGGAATCGCGAGGCGCCATTTGCTTAAACCCGCCGCCTGCATCACGATCAGCTCGCTATCGATTTTCAGTTTGTTGTACACAAACAACACCGAGCAAAATAACGCCGGCGGTAAAATCATCAATACAAGCGATGGAACCAATAACAGCGTCAGCTGCAAAAACACCATGATCGACACGCCTTGATTCACGATAAAATCGATAAAGCGCAAGGCTTGCGTCAGCCAGACGATGCTGGTAAGGCTAAGCGTAATCAGCAACGTCGAATGAACGAGATGCCTGACGATATATTTTCTGTATTGGTACATACATCATTGCATAGCGCTTAAAGGATACAATATGAAGATAAATTTTACCGAAATCACTGCCGCCAAAGCTAAATTAGACGCTGTCATTGTGTTCCTTGTGGGCGAAGACAAAAAACTTTCACCTCTGGCAGCCGCTATCAACAAGCAGTCCGGCGGGGTTATCGCCAAGGCGCTGGCATCGGGGAAATTCGCTGGCAAACGCGGCCAATATGCCGTTATTGTTCCGTCCGATAGCGTAAAGTGCGACCGTATTATTTTAGCGGGCATCGGTGACGTAAAAGAACTTAATGCCCAGGCATTTGAAAATATCGGCGGTGGTGTCATTCCACACCTCAATAACCTCGCCGCCAAATCGGCAACTTTTTTCCTCGATGAATTAAAAGGGCCCGTTTCCGCTGCCGAAGCCGCTGCACGCATCGCACATGGCGCCGATTTACGCGGTTACCGCTTCGATAAATACCACACCAAAACCCCCGCCGATGAAAAACCAACCATCGCCACCATCAATGTCGCACTTGCCAATACCAAATCGGTTGCCAAGCATTATGCGGAACTTGAAAAACTGGCCGCAGGCATATTCCTCACCCGCAATCTTGTCAGCGAACCAGCCAATATTATCTACCCCGAAACTATGGCCGAAGAATGCCAGAAACTCGAAGCGCTCGGCGTTGAAGTCGAAGTGCTCGACGAGCCGGACATGTACAAACTCGGTTTCGGCGCACTGCTCGGCGTCGGCCAGGGCTCGGCGAATGAATCCAAAATGGTTATCATGAAATGGAAAGGCCTCGGTAAAGCCTCCAAAACGCAACCCATCGCGTTTGTTGGCAAAGGCGTGACGTTCGACACCGGCGGCATCAGCATCAAACCCGCTGGCGGCATGGAAGAAATGAAATGGGACATGGGCGGCGCCGGAACGGTCGTTGGCCTCATGAAAGCCCTTGCTGGCCGCAAAGCTAAAGTCAATGTCGTAGGCGTGGCCGGACTCGTTGAAAACATGCCCGGCGGCAATGCGCAGCGCCCCGGCGACGTCGTTACCTCTTATTCCGGCCAGACCATCGAAGTCATCAATACCGACGCCGAAGGCCGCCTCGTGCTCGCCGATGCGCTGTGGTATACGCAGAAACATTTCAAACCAAAATTCATCATCGATCTGGCGACGCTCACCGGTGCGATCATTGTTTCGCTTGGCAGCAGCCGCGCCGGGCTGTTTTCCAACAACGACAAGCTTGCCGACCAACTCTTCAAAACCGGCCAGAAAGTCGGCGAGGAAGTATGGCGCCTACCACTGGCCGACGTATACGATAAGCAAATTAATTCCGACATCGCCGACATGTTGAACTCAACTAACACGCGCGAAGCCGGTTCCATCACCGCCGCTCAATTCTTACAGCGTTTCGTGAATGATACGCCATGGGTGCATCTGGACATCGCTGGCATGGCATGGAGCAAAAAAGACGGCGATATCACCCCCAAAGGTGCAACGGCGTATGGCGTGCGGCTGCTCAATGAATTAGTGAAAGAGTATTATGAGGGTTAGTGTGTGACCCAAGTCCAGTTCTATCACCTCACCGCTACCCCGCTTGACCGCGCTCTGCCCAAGCTTCTCGAAAAGGCCGTTTCCGGCGGGTATAAAATATTGCTGGTTACCGGCAGCGACGCACAAGCCGAGCACCTCAATCATATGTTATGGACCTACGATCCCGGCAGTTTTTTACCGCATGGCACCACGGCGGGTGGCCATGCCGGTCAGCAGCCGATTCTGATCTCCACCACGTTTGACGCCCCCAATCAGGCAAATCTGCTGGCAGTCACTAATGGTGCCATACCGGAACATCCTGAAACATTTGAGCGGATTCTCGATATATTTGATGGTAATGATCAGCAAGCCACAGAAAACGCGCGTAGCCGATGGAAAACTTATAAAGGATCGGGGCATACTATCAGTTACCTAAAGCAGAATCAGGCTGGCGGTTGGGAAAAAGCTGCTACGTAATGAGTAGTAGTTCTTTGTAATTTTTTGTCCCAAATATGGTCTACATAAGTAAAAGCTATTGCTTAACCTACTATAAATTATTAATATACGTTAGTTATTAACCTTTTTGATTTAAAAATACATCAATGGCTCCTCCCAAACATACTGTACCCCCACCTTCGACTGATCCGTCAGATCACCACGATGCGCTTGATGAGTTATTGGGTAGCGTCCCTGATAAAGATTTGGATAAAACGCCCCCTTCGGTGTTACATCTGATACAAGGACTTGTGGCGCACATCATGACTATGGAGGAAACCCATAGAGATTGGGGAAAAGCGCATGAAGAATTAAAAGTACTCAATAAACAGCTACAAGCCAGGGTCGACAATGACCCTCTGACGGGGGCCTATAGTCGCGAATTCTTAGAAAATGAAGGAGAACAAATCCTTCAGAAAATAAGAAATCCTGCCGGGCGGCGAAAAGGTGAACCACTACCACCTGGGCCAGTTACACTCATTGCTATAGATATGGATGGCTTTAAGCAAATTAACGATAAAGTAGGCGTGAAAGCAGGCGATGCTGCAATCAAATATCTAGCTAAATTCATGCAGACTAATTTACGTGAGGAAGATAAAATTGCGCGTAGGCAAGAAGGTGGAGATGAATTCTTCATTTTATTTCATGGCACCAAGGCTCAAGCTGAGCAAAAAATCAAAGAATTGCGGACAAGGCTTATAGGGGAAGAACAATTCAAATATACCGGTGAATTTGAACTTGGAGATCGTATAGGTGAGCAGCTCCAAGAAGCGCCTATTTATTTATCATTTTCTTATCACGTACATGAATTAAAGAAAAAAGATACGTCTTTTGCCACCGTAATGGATACAACGCTTAATGCGGTTAAAGGCACGGATAAAAAAACGAAAGACACGCGCTGGAAAAAATGGGATGACGAGCATCCGGATGATCGACTCACAAGTCGTCTTGATGATCTCAATCGCTCAAATATGGCATTATAACAATTATTTCCATGCCCTCCCCCATTTCCCTTCGCCGTACGTTCGCTATTATTTCACATCCCGATGCCGGCAAAACGACGCTGACTGAAAAACTGTTGCTGTTCGGCGGCGCGATTCATTTGGCGGGCGCTGTTAAAGCCAAAAAAGGTGGACAATCGGCGCGGTCGGACTGGATGGCGATCGAGCAGCAGCGCGGGATTTCGGTCACCGCTTCGGTAATGACGTTTGAATATAACAACCACACCATCAACCTGCTCGACACGCCCGGCCACAAAGATTTTTCCGAAGATACCTACCGCACGCTTACCGCCGTAGATTCCGCCGTCATGGTGCTCGACGGCGCGAAGGGTATCGAGGAACAAACACTCAAGCTGTTCGAGGTATGCCGCTTGCGTGATACACCGATTATCACCTTCATCAACAAAATGGACCGCGACAGCAAGGAGCCGTTCGAACTGCTCGACGAAATCGAAAAAACGTTACAACTCGACGTCTGCCCCATTACCTGGCCGATCGGCATGGGCGAGCGCTTCCGCGGCTGTTTTAATTTAATGACCGATACACTGTATTTATTTGACGGCGGGCGCGGCTCGCAAATCACCGATGCCATGCAATTCAACGGCGCCGACGACCCAAAACTTGAAGAACACATCCCTGAAAATCAGCTCGCGCAATTCCGTGAAGAAGTGGCGATGGTCAAAGCCATATATCCAAAATTCGATGCCGAACATTACCTTGCAGGCCATCTGACGCCGGTGTTTTTCGGCTCTGCAATCAATAATTTCGGCGTGCGCGAATTGTTGCAGGCGTTATGCGATCTCGCCCCCAGCCCGCGCCCGCAGCCTGCCGAAAACCGTACGATTTTACCGGAAGAACCGAAATTCACCGGCTTCGTGTTCAAAATCCAGGCCAACATGGACAAGAACCACCGCGACCGCATCGCCTTTGTACGCATCTGCTCAGGAAAATACACGCGCGGCATGAAAGTGCTGCATGTGCGCTCGGGTAAAACGCTGGCGCTGAATAACCCTGTTCTGTTTTTGGCGCGTGAACGTGAACTGGCTGAGGAAGCCTGGCCCGGCGACATCATCGGCATTCCCGGCCATGGGCACTTACGCATCGGCGACACGCTCACCGAAGGCGAACAGCTTTATGTCACCGGCATCCCCAGTTTTGCACCCGAATTATTCCAACGTGTACGACTAGACGATCCACTTAAATCCAAGCAGTTAAAGGCTGCTCTTGAACAATTGTCTGAAGAAGGCGCGTCGCAGATTTTCAAACCGCTCGACGGTGCGAGCTGGATCATCGGCGTTGTCGGCCAATTGCAGTTCGATGTCATTGCCTCGCGCCTGAAATCGGAATATGGCGTCAACGGCAGCTTCGAGGAAGTGTCCTATACCAACGCTCGCTGGCTCTACTCAAAAGACCCGGCGAAAATGAAAGAATTCTGCGAGAAAAATAAATATAACACCGCCGAAGACGCCAGCGGCGCCCTCACCTATCTCGCTCCCAACGCCTGGCACTTACAACGCATCGCGCAAGACTGGCCGGATATGGAATTTCTGAAGACGCGGGAACATCGGTAACTAAACTATTTTTTATGCCCAGATGGCTTGTGCGAACCAACATGGCCGCCAGGATGCGGCGTGCCGCCAAAATCAACGCCATCTGTATGCAACTTGGCTATTTCAGCCTTTACTTTTGCTGATCCTTCATCTCCGAGACTGGCCGCTGACACTTCATCCCAATTTCTGCCGATCGGTAGATTCGCATGATAAATAATATTATCTTTATCGTCGGCTTTTACATGAAGCGCGCCCAACGCATGCCGTTCTATTTTCTTTAAATCTTCTAAAGCAGTATCTTTTGCATCAATGGCCTTAGCAACAAGATTCTCTTTCGAATTAAGTGCAGCTGTATTTACAGGGATTTCTGAAGGCAATGAATTTCCCGTAATAATATGATCAACAATCATTCGCTCGGTATAGCGAATGGCTCGCTCCTGCTCATCAGTGCTCATCTTACTATAGGCAAGACTAACATAGCTCTTTAATGACACCAAATCTTCAATGCTTGGCAAATGACCCTTTTCTTGCGATTTTCTGCCGAAGCTGGTTTCTGTATTAACGTATTTGGTTAATTCGACCTGCATATATTCGGGCAAGCTGTAAAAGGCGTGATCATTACCAAGTATGGTCTGTGCAGCTATTCGCTGAGTAGAGTGCTCTGCTTCAATTGCTGTATCCACGTTATTACCTGCTTTTACTACTTTCCTGACACCGCTCTGAATGGTTGGATCTTGTAAAAGGCGGTCAATATTTGCTTTTTCCTTTGAGGAAAGATGGGGGCTAATTTCATTTACCAGCTTTTTATAATCTTCGCTCATCGCCAATCTCCCGCTAATGTGCCGTAAATATACAAATCTAAATACAAATCTAATGGGTATTATCAGGTAAATTTATTAATTTTTACTAAATAATTTTGTCAAATTAGTAAATAATGCCCATTCCAGGCCATAGTATATCATGCTTGGCTACCGGCATGGATCCCGGCGCAGCGCCTGGATGACAGATTAATGGAGGATGACTATGCCCGTATGGTTGACTTTGGTTCCGGCGATTTCGAAACTGCTCGATCGTATCATTCCCGATCCGCAAGCCGCAGCGAATGCAAAGCTTGAACTCGTGAAAGCCGAAAATTCGCAGGCTTTAGAGGAAATGCAGATTGCCCTCCAGGCGGATACCAACCAAACCCAGATCGACCAGGCCGAGGCGCAGAATAAAAATTTGTTCGTCAGCGGGTGGCGGCCTTTTATCGGCTGGGTATGCGGCGCAGCGTTTGCCTACCATTTCATCATCCAGCCACTCATCGCCTTTATCATTGCCAATATCGGCGGCAACGTAAAACTGCCGGATTTCGATATGCAAGAACTCACCACCGTGCTGATGGGAATGCTGGGCCTTGGCGGCTTACGCACGATCGAAAAAATCAAGAATGCGGATTAACTTTTACGGGTTTTGCTAATCAATTCTTAAGACTCATGCGGTAGTTTTGACGGCATGAATGATTCTTCCGCTGAAATATCACACATCAACTGGGACGCCATCAAAGGCCTCGGCCCTATCACCAATTTGCTGAACGACGACAGCATCAGCGATATTTTGATTAACGGCCCTAAAGATATTTTTATCGAACGGCACGGCAAACTCGAACGTTCCGAATGCACATTCGCCGATGAGGCCAGCTTGTTCGCTTTGGCCGATAACATCGTCAAAGCCGTAGGACGCAACATCGAGCATGACCGCCCGCTGGTGGACGCACGCCTGCCCGATGGCAGCCGTGTCAACGTCATCGCACCGCCACTCGCTGTAGACGGCACCATTATCTCTATCCGTAAATTCGCGCGCGACAAAATCACCGTTGACGAAATGGCAAAACGCGGCAGCATATCGCCGCAATTGGCTGAATTCTTTAAAGTTGCCGGCCATTGCCGCATGAATATCGTCGTATCGGGCGGCACGGGCTCGGGAAAAACCACTCTGCTCAACGCCATTTCGCGCTATATTGAAAACACCGAACGCATTGTCACCATCGAGGATGCTGTGGAAATCCAGCTTCAGCAGCCGCATGTCGTGCGCCTGGAAACCAAGCCCGTCCCGCTCGACCAGAACCCGAATCAGGAAGTCAGCGTCCGCGATCTTTTACGCAACGCCCTGCGCATGCGCCCCGACCGCATTATCGTAGGCGAAGTGCGCGGCGCCGAAGCGTTCGACATGATGCAGGCTATGAATACCGGCCATGAAGGATCACTGACCACTATTCACGCTAACCACCCGCGCGACGCGCTGGCGCGCCTTGAAAACATGATCAGCATGGCCAACATGAACATTCCGCCGCGCTCCATTCGTGCACAGATCGCCTCGGCACTTCACCTGATCATCCAAACCAGTCGCATGCGCGACGGCGTGCGCCGCATCACCTTCGTATCTGAAATTGCCGGCATGGAAGGTGACGTCATCACCATGAACGACCTTTTCTCCTATGTCGTCACCGGCGAAAGCGCTGACGGTAAACTGCTTGGTAAATTTCAATGGTCGGGCATCATGCCCCGCTTCCTGAAACGCGTCGCCTATTACGGCGAGCTGGAGCGTTTAAGCACTGCGCTGGGAATTAAGATTCCGAAGGCCTAATAAATACAATTAATTCAAATTGTTATTGATGTTTATTACGCGCTGAAATTACCCATTTACGCCATTGACGATCCTCCTGCAAAGGATTACCCTGCCACCGCTTATTACAAAGAATGATGTCCGTTTTTATCGCTTTGTGATATACTAAAATTTCACACGCAGTTTTATAAACTATCAAAGAGAATCATATGCAAATTTCCGTTTCAGGCAAAGGTGTTGATGTCGGCGAAGCCTTACGCAACCATATCGAAAGCCAGATCGAGGAACATGTAAAAAAAATACATCGACCGCGTCACCAGCGTTAACGTGGTCGTATCGCGCGAGGCACATTTATTCCGTGTCGATATTAGCGGAAATTTGGGTACGCATTCAGGCCTCAGCATTAAAGGCCGCGGCCAGCTCGACGATGTTTATGCCGCATTTGACGAGGCGTTGCAGAAAATCAGCAAACAGCTTCGCCGTTACAAACGCAAAATTACCAATCACCATAAAGCTGAGCAGGTTGTGGATATAGCGCCGCGCGTGCAGGGTAAAAAATATACGCTTAAACCCGAAACCGGCGAACAGGAAGACAGTAAGCATAGCGGCCTGATCATTGCCGAGCAGCACACTGAAATCGCTACCCTGACCGTCAGCGACGCCGTGATGAAAATGGATCTGCAGGATTTGCCTGCGCTCATGTTCTTCAACTCCGCGCACGGCCGCTTAAATGTGGTATACCGCCGCGCCGACGGCAATATCTCCTGGGTTGACCCCGAAAGCAAAGCCGCGTAAGTAACCGTTCATGCATATCGCCTCACTATTGCCACCGGAAGCGGTGGTTGCGAATCTTTCCGCCCGCGACAAAAAGCAGACACTTAAAATGCTGGCGGCGAAAGCGGCAACGCTGACACCGCTTTCCGAGCGCGAAATTTATTCTGTGCTCCTGGAGCGCGAGCATATCGGCTGTACCGGCATGGGCGGCGGTGTATGCATTCCGCACGGGCGTTTCGCGCACTTAAAAAAATTGCAGGCCGTATTCGCCCGCATGGAAAAGCCCATTGAATTCGGCGCCGCCGACGGCAGGCCTGTTGACCTTGTGTTTCTATTGCTTTCTCCCATTTCAGCCAATACAGAGCACATCAAGGCATTGGCCACCATCTCGCGTCTTTTACGTGACAAAACGCTTTGCGACGCACTTCGCAAAGCGCCGGATGCAAAAACCCTGCACACCCTTCTGACGTCCGACCGTGGCGAAGACGCCGCATAGTATCACGCTTCACGCCACCTGCGTCAGCATTGCAGGAAAAGGCCTTCTGCTGCTCGGCGAATCCGGCTCCGGCAAATCCGACATGGCGCTACGGCTGATCCATGACGGCGCAACACTCATAGGCGATGATCAGATTGTTATCACCAAGCGCGACGATCATTTGCTCGCCTCTCCTGCCCCGAATATTCACGGTATGATCGAAGCACGCGGCATCGGTATTCTGCACCTGCCCTTCGTTCGAGATATACCGCTAAAACTCGCCGTTGAACTGGTCACCTGCGATAAGGTCGAACGCATGCCACCAGTAAAGTTCTGGGGTTGCCTTGGACTGCAACTCTCGCT
>Ga0206841_1019_pt1 | contig 40353 bp, 38 predicted proteins | sample Alteio_BWOrgCont_25_FD_152851 | JGI IMG/M metagenome (GOLD analysis project Ga0206841, IMG submission 152851) | Enriched cells from forest soil in Barre Woods Harvard Forest LTER site, Petersham, Massachusetts, United States -... | ecosystem: Environmental > Terrestrial > Soil > Temperate forest >... | reverse complement strand
GTTGAAGCCAAAGCTTATGGTGCGGTAATAATTTTCGTTGCTGTTATAGGTTTCAACGTCGGGTGTTTTGGTAAAGAAATCCAGTTTATTGAATTTACTGAACGGGTTAGCTACTGATACAAAAATGGAGCCTTTTTTATTCAGTATTTCTTTTGACGCGCTGTAGTTATTGTTAAAGTACCAGTTATCGCGACCCTCCAGCAGTACATAGCGGCTGTCGAAGCCGGTGTTTATTCCTATACGCAGGCCGTTGTCAAATTTATAATCTGTATAGGTAAATATATGGCCCTGCTGGCCGCTGTTGGTAACAACGTTGCCGTCAACCGTTCCTTTTAACCAAACCTGTAACAACTCGCTGTTTATATTGAGGTTCCACTTTTTTGTAAGGGGGTAGTTGATATTGACATCAGCGCCCAGAACCCTGTTCTGGCCTACGTTGGCGTAGGTGGTTGTGGTTACGTCATTAGCGCCTACTGTTGTTATATTTTGCACGGTGTTATTGGCGAATGAATAATGGGTGCTGATATTGATGGAGCCTTTGGCAAAATTGCCGTAGCTTATTTCAAAGTTGTTATTAACGGCGGGCCTTAACGCGGGGTCACCAACGGTGATGTACTGCGGGTTTGAAAGGTTAACAAACGGGTTAAGCTGACCTATACTGGGGCGCTGAATACGTTGCGTGAACCCAAACGTAAAGCTGCTTGTAGCAGTTAAACTTTGTTGTGCCGAAAGCGATGGCACCAGGTTATTATACCGTTGCTGTACGCTGCTGCCAACTGATGAAAAATCGGCATTTACGGCAGTATGTTCCATACGCAGGCCGCCTTTAAATGTCCATTTGGTAAATTTTAGCTGGTACGAGTTATACAGGCTATATACATCCTGCTGGTAGGTAAAGTTATTGGTTTGGCTGGCCTCGGTATTATACTGGTTGGTTACCGCGTTAAGCGTATCATTTTGAAAATCGCTGTAGTTGTCCCTTAAAATCATTTTACCGCCAGCTTCAATGGTTATCACCTTTAACGGCTCAATATAATCTAATTGGGTGGTGTACTGTTTTGAGCCCGAGTTGTTGTATTGCTGGTAATTGGGTATGTTGTAGTTGATGGTATGATCGGCGATGACATTGTTAACCTGGTTACCTGCCGAATTACTGTAGCGGTATGAAAGGGTTAACAACTCGTTCTTATTTGCCTTAAATCCTCGCTGGTAGTTCAACCCCAGGTCTGACCCTGTATTATTTGATGTGCCGTTATTTAAAGTGTGATAAGCCTGGGTAATGTTGTTGTTGATATCATACTCGGTAGTGAACTGGCTGTTATTTTGCGTATTGTTGTTGGTGTAATAATTAAATGTGCCGCTAAACAGGTCGAGCGAATCGGGCTCATAGCTAAATTCATTACTGTTATAGGTATTTCGTCCGCCGTTAAAGTTTGTGCCCTGCTGCACCAATGATGAGGCAACAGGATTAAAGAAGCTGCTCAAATTTTCAAAATCAGCGCCCATGCTTGGCCGGTTGCCCGTGCCAACGTACCCGCTATAGCCTATTTTGCCCTCTTTCACTGTTCCGTTAAGATTTAACCGGTAGCCATATACACTGTTATAATTACCATTTACAGATCCGTTATAACCCTGGTCGGCATTTTTTTTGGTGATGATGTTTATGATACCCGCGAGGCCTTCCGCATCATACTTGGCAGGCGGCGTAGTTATCACTTCTATTTTTTCGATATTGCTGGCAGGCATTGCCTTTAACACATCGGACGGATTGTTGGCCATCAACGCCGACTCTTTACCATTGATGAGTATTTTATAATCGCCGCTGCCGCGCAGCTTAATATTATCTGTGCCGTCGACAGACAAGAGTGGCACCTTGCGTATCATATCCAAAGCCGAAATTATCTTACTTTCGGGGTCGGCCTGTACATCGTAGCTGATGCGGTCAACCTCCTGCTTCATTAACGGTTTTGGCGCGGTTACAGAAACCGCATCCAATGTTTTATTTGACGGGGATAATATGATACTACCCAAATTGATGACCGCGCCGGTACCTGCAACAGGTATGGTTTTAGTTTTATAACCTACAAATACCAATACCAGCCGGTAGCTTTTTCCGGCGGGAACTTTCATTTCAAAGCTACCGTCGTCTTTTGCTAAAGCGCTCAATACAGGCGCCTGGGTGGCGGCATCCTGCAACGCTGCTGTAGCATAGCTTACCGGTTGTTTGGTTGTTGAATCAATTACCGTCCCCCTAATGGTTAGGATTTGCTGAACATTTTGACCACGGGCAAATAAGCAAAGAAAGATTGCTAATGTGATAAGTAAAAGTTTTTTCATAGATGTATACGCAATAGACCCGCAAAATAGGAAGAGGTTACAAGGAAAGTAGATTTTTAACAAAATTTAACTATGTGATTAGTTTTATTGGCGGGCATTGCCGAAAACAGACCTCAAATAATTATCTGTCAAATAAACGTGCTAAAATGGTGCCTCAACGCACAATTAATGACATGTAAGCGTACTTGAAATGATAAATAAGCAAACCGCTTAATGCTGCTTTGCACACTTATTACACCTGCTTATTAAATTTTGTCATGGTAAGCTCCGTACCTATAGTAACAAAACTCTTTATCATTTCAATAGAGCGATCAATCAGTGCAGGTATTTCAGGCAGTTCGTCATCGTCAAATCCACTCAGCACATAATCAACCTGGCGGCCTTTGGGGAAGTTATCGCTCACTCCAAAACGCAGGCGGGCATAGTTATTGTTACCCAGCGTTAACTCGATATGTTTAAGTCCGTTATGACCTGCAGCGCTGCCTTGTGGCTTTAGGCGCAATGTACCTAAGGGTAAAGCAATATCATCTACCAGCACCAGCACGTTTTCAACGGGTATCTTCAGTTCTTTCATCCAGTGGTTGAGGGCCTTACCGCTTAAATTCATGTAGGTAGTCGGCTTGATAAGGTGCAGCACACGGCCTTTATAGCTTACCTCGGTATAATAAGCCAGGCGCATGTGGTGAAACTTTTCCCCCTCCTGCTTTACGAACTCGTCCAATATCATAAAGCCTATGTTATGCCGGGTATCCGCATATTCAGGACCAATGTTGCCTAAACCTACAATGAGATATTTCATGTTTAGTTCATGGTTCATAGATCATAGTTCATGGCATACTTAATTATGAACGATCGACTATTAACTCTATCTGCGAAGGTATTACTTTTAAACAAATATGTGGAACTTGGGGTGAAGCTATAAAGTTGATAATGCAAAATAATTTTGCATTATCAAACATTTATTGGTATATTTGTTATAGAATTAGAGACAGGAAAAAGGATCTGGTCAGCCTTACCAGGCAGGATTTTTATGTTCTGGGCAGTCTCAAAGGAAAGCCTCTTAATTGAGGCTTTCCTTTTTTCCAGACTACATATTGAAGATTTTTTGAATACCATTTACATTTTTCCTGCTTAGATTTGAAGTGTCTTTGTCTATAAGCTCTATAATGTATTGCCCATCACTAACTTTAAAATCATCCTCACGCATTGCTGTTTTTATCGTCACTTCATATTTTCTAAAATCTACAAAATGAAATTCAACCACTACATTCAATGTTTTATCTCCTGAATAATTCTCTTTTAACAATACTCTAAAAAAACGTTTAGCCTGATCTGAAAAATTGATAAAAGCAAAACCGTCGATCCTAAGCGAATAATAGTATAAATGTTTAATGGATGACCTTACTAAATCTTTAACAACTTCAATATCAATGCCCTCTCTTTTGCCATAATCATCGCCATGCTGCGCCCTTACATAATAATGTTTGTCAAACCAAAGTTCAACCTCAATATTTTCGAAATGACTAATTACCTTTCTTGCAGACTCACTGCATTTATTTTTCGTAAATTCTAATGTATCTGTAATAGCTGGACTTGCTGTGGGTATTCCTATTCGTGGTCTTTTAGCCATCTATGACATAGTTTAAGGCTTTAAAATTATAAAATTTAGATTGCAATAAAACATTGAAAACAAGCTTTAACTAAATCGTCTTTAGATAGTGCATTTAGTTGCTTTTAAACAAAAACAGCGATAAGCCTAAACCTATCGCTATCAAAATCGGCGCAATCACCTGATAATCAGTGAAATCCTAATATTATTTTTTAGCGCCTGCGGCAGCTTCCTGCTCGGCCTGGCGTAACGCGCGTGAAGTAGTTACCGATACAATGGTATCTTCCTGTGCATTGGTGATGGTCAGCTTATCAAACGACAAGTCGGATACACGTACTGATTTACCAACTTCAAGTTCATTGATGCTTACGTCAATAGTATCCAGGTGGTCTTTAGGCAATGCCTTAACACGCAGCTTGCGTAATTTTAATACCAGCTTACCACCTGTTTTAACGCCTGGTGAAGTTCCGGTTAATTTAACAGGAATTTCCATGGTTAACGGCTTTTTAGGATCTAACTGTAAAAAGTCGATGTGGATAATTTGTTCAGTCAACGGGTGGAACTGAATATCCTGGATAATAGCCTGTGTTTTAACACCTGCAACTTCAAGATCGATGAAATGAACGTCCGGAGTATAAACTACGGGCCTCAGATCAGCTGCGGACACGGCAAAGTGGGTTTGGGTTGGCCCACCGTAAAGTACTGCCGGCACTTTGGCCTGGTAACGCAGTTCCTTCGCGTCTCTTTTCCCTACGTTCTCTCTTGGAGAACCGCTAATAGCAATTGATTTCATTGTTTTTATTTATGTATTTGTTTATTGTTAGTTCATGGTTAATAGATCATGGTTCATGGCCTACTACCCACAAGTTCTTATTCATTATATATTCATCATAACCACAATCCAACTATGAACCATGATCTATGAACTATCAGTCTACTTTAAACAACTGGCTTATAGACCCGTGCTCGTTTACATTCGCGATAGCGCTGGCAAAAAGGTTTGCAGTTGACAGTACCCTTATTTTATCGCTTTGTTGTTTTAAAGGTATAGTATCAGTCACGATCAGTTCCGTTAAAACAGAATTTTCAATAGTTTCATAAGCCTTGCCTGATAATACAGGGTGCGTACAAACCGCGCGTACTGTACGAGCGCCACGCTCCATAATTAACGATGCCGCTTTTGCCAGTGTTCCTGCAGTATCGCATATATCGTCTATCAGCACAATATCCTGCCCGGTTACATCACCTATCAGGGTCATTGATTCAATTTCATTTGCCCGCTTACGGCGTTTATCGCAAATTACTACCTCTGCATTAAAGAACTTTGCAAAAGTACGCGCCCGGTATGAACCGCCCATATCCGGCGAGGCAATGGTTAAATTACCTAAGCCCAGGCTTTTTATATAGGGCACAAATATTACAGATGCATCCATGTGGTCTACCGGGATATCAAAAAATCCCTGTATCTGCGCGGCATGCAGGTCCATCGTCATCACGCGGTTTATACCTGCGGCAACCAATAAATTAGCAACCAACTTTGAACCTATCGCCACACGGGGGCGGTCTTTCCTATCCTGCCTTGCCAAACCAAAATATGGGATAACCGCTGTTACATAATGGGCGGATGCACGGCGCGCGGCATCGGTCATCATCAGCAATTCCATTAAATTATCAGTAGGCGGATTGGTTGATTGTATTAAAAACACATCGCTCCCCCGTATCGACTCGTTAAAGTGAGGTTGAAATTCGCCATCACTAAAAACCGAAAGCACCACTTCGCCTAACTCCTGCCCGTAAGCAGCCGCTATTTTACCGGCCAATACCTTGCTGGCAGAGCCTGAAAATAACTTAACGGGGTTAAACTGTTGCGGCATTTTTATCTCTTTAGCTATAAAAAGCAATTCGGATTTTAAACTTCCAATCCGGGATACATCCGAAATTGAAAATCCGAAATCCGAAATCAAAAATTGTTGCCCGACCAGGATTCGAACCTAGACAAACGGTACCAAAAACCGTCGTACTACCATTATACTATCAGGCAATTTCCATCACAACGTCTCCATTGCAAAAAGGAATGCAAATATAAGACGATTTTTCAAACTTTAAAACCAAAGTTTGAAAAAGTGTTGAATGAATTATTATTTATTAAAACAGTTCTAATTAGCTATAAATTATGCCATTAATCCATGTTCCGTTAGGAACATTTGGTTGGTAGAAAAAAGATGTTTTCAAAATCGCGTTCCATAGGAACGCTTGGTGCTAATAATTATTCCAATTCCTTGAAGATATACCGTTCGTCCCATTCAATTTCAAAAACAGTTAAAAGTTTTCTATACTCATCTAAAAATGTTCGTTCTTTATGATGAAGCTCCTGGTCTCGGATATAACGTACAACATCTGGCACCTGGCTTTTTGAGTAAGAAAAAGCACCATAACCTTCCTGCCACGCAAATGGTGATTTGCATAATTTTTCCGCTTTGATCCATTTGCTACTTTCTGTTTTTACATTTTGGATCAATGAGGAAATGGATTGATCGGGCCTCATGCCAATAAAAATGTGCATATGGTCGGGCATACTGTTTATTTGCAGCATCTTATGTTTGTTTTGCTGAAAAATGCCTGTCATATACTGGTGAAGTCTTTCTTTCCAGGCATTGTCAATCAAGGCGGCCCTGTACTTAACCGCAAATACAAACTGGATATGAATTTGAGTATAACTATTTGCCATAAATCAAAAATACAATCATTAACAATTTGTTAAAGCACCACTCGTTCCTATGGAACGATATTATTTGGTTTTATTTTTTCTACCAACCAAATGTTCCTACGGAACAATATACATAAGTACGAAAATTACAATTCTTTACAGCCAACTATTTTTTTAATTTCTTGTGGGTTTATATCTTCTACATTATTTCTTGAAGCAGTTCTTCCCCACCAATCCCGTTTTGTTTCGTAGATTTTAGACTCGGAAATTTGGGAAGCAATTTTCGATAATAAATTGTCAACTACTTGTTTGTTTTTCTTGTACAACCACAATGGCAACGCAATTATGAGACCTTCTCTTATATCCAATACCTGTGGATAGTTATATAAACGAACAAACACATCGGGGGGTATGCCAGTATCACATACTTGGTTCCAATCGGGTGCCCAAACTTCGGTATAGTAAAAACTAAGTTCTTTTTGTGTAGAATCAATCCCCCGATATTTAGTAGTCCATTTTCTATTATTTTCTTTATTCCATTTCATTCTGCCAAATCCAAGCCATTTATTTTCGTGCTTATATCCCTGAAATGTACGTATAAACGCCTCTTCATTGGTTAACTCAATTAACCCATTCAAATGAGGCAACAATGTGTACCAATTTTCCCACAAATATAAAAGGCATTCTGATGTAGTATTGATTACCCAAAGATTGTAAGTTCGGTAGCGCCAATTGATTTTAAACAGGTTCTTAATCATAAATTATAAAAACAGTTCAAATGTAATTAAACAAAGCCTTGGTGCTACGCTTTCTCGCGGTCTCGTCGATAAAGATGTTTATTTAGATAGAGATTAGAGTAGTTATTCCACAACTACGCCCATAGCACAAAATTTATTGATACGCTCGGTAACCAGTTCATCAATATTTTTGTCTTTTAATAATTTCAGTTCCTTTAACAACTGCTTCTTTAATATAGCGGCCATAGCAACCGGGTCCTGGTGGGCGCCGCCGAGTGGTTCTTTAATAACGCCGTCTATCAACTTGTTCTTAAGCATTTCTGTCGAAGTGAGTTTCAGCATTTCTGCGGCGCGTTCTTTTTGGTCCCAGGTTTTGAATAGTATGGTTGAGCAATTTTCGGGCGATATAACCGAATACCAGGAGTTATCCAGCATCAATACCCTGTCGCCAATGCCAATGCCCAACGCGCCGCCCGATGCGCCTTCGCCAATTACCACGCAAATTACAGGCACTTTTAAAACCGACATTTCAAGCAGGTTGCGGGCTATAGCCTCGCCCTGTCCGCGCTCTTCTGCTTCCAAACCTGGAAACGCGCCCGGTGTGTCTATCAATGTAATAACCGGCTTGTTAAACTTTTCGGCCATTTTCATCAGCCTTAATGCTTTGCGGTAGCCTTCCGGGTTTGCCATACCAAAATTACGGTATTGGCGCTCCTTGGTATTACGCCCTTTTTGATGGCCGATAAACATAGCGGTTTGCCCGTTTATGGTGCCAAAGCCGCCTATTATGGCTTTATCATCGCCGACGGTACGGTCGCCGTGCAATTCTATAAAATCATCACACATCAACTCCAAATACTGCAAAGTATAAGGCCTTTCCGGATGGCGGGATATCTGTACTTTTTGCCAGCCTGTTAGGTTGGCATATATTTCGTGCTTTGTCGATTCAAATTTATTTTCCAGTTCGGCCAATGTAGCCGACATATCCAGCTTGTTTTTGTCTTCAACCTGCTTCACTTTTTCAATTTGTCCTAACAAATCGGCCAGCGGCTTTTCAAAATCAAACGTAATCTTCATATTTTAATAATGAGGGCGCTAAATTAAATAAATCAAATGGCATATTGTCAAACGGATTTTTGCAATGATATTTTCGGGGCAATTATTGAACCAAACGAATTTTATAAAAATCCGAATTGACAAAACTAAGTTAATATCTTTGCCCCATTATGAGTAAAACTACCGACGAGCTTTTTAAAAATGTAATTGCACACGCCAAAGAGTATGGCTTTGTTTTCCCCAGCAGCGAGATATATGATGGTTTAAGCGCCGTTTATGATTACGGGCAATTCGGTTCTGAACTGAAAAACAACATCAAAACCTATTGGTGGAAAACTATGGTGCAAATGCACGAAAATATCGTTGGTATTGATTCGGCCATATTTATGCACCCCAAAATATGGAAGGCCAGCGGTCACGTAGATGGCTTTAGCGATCCGATGATTGACAATAAGGACAGTAATAAACGTTATCGTGCCGACCAGTTGATTGAAGATAAAATAGAGCGATATAACAAGGACGGCAAAACTGCCAAAGCCGAACAACTGCAAAAAGACCTGGATAACGCTTTAACTACCGAGGACTTGCCGCGTTTACGCGAAATTATAATTGAGCATGAAATAGTTTGCCCCATAAGCGGTACGCGCAACTGGACAGAAGTCCGCCAATTCAACCTTATGTTCAGTACCCAGATGGGTGCTGTTGCTGATGATGCCGATTTGGTTTACCTGCGCCCCGAAACCGCGCAGGGCATATTTGTAAATTACCTCAACGTGCAAAAATCAGGCAGGATGAAGATCCCGTTTGGTATAGCCCAAATTGGCAAAGCGTTTCGTAACGAGGTTATCGCGAGGCAGTTCATCATTCGCATGCGCGAGTTTGAGCAGATGGAGATGCAGTTCTTCGTTCGTCCCGGCACGGAAATGGAATGGTACAAAAAATGGAAAGAAAGCCGCCTGCAATGGCACCTGGCCCTGGGTACAGACGAAGCCAAATACCGCTACCACGACCATGTAAAGCTGGCACATTATGCCAATGCCGCTGTAGATATTGAATATGATTTTCCGTTTGGGTTTAAAGAAGTGGAAGGCATACATAGCCGTACCGATTTTGATCTGAGCCAGCATCAAAAATTCTCGGGCAAAAAAATGCAATATTTTGACCCGGAGGTTGACCCGGAGACCGATAAACCATACGGCAACTACATTCCTTATGTAATTGAAACCTCGATAGGTTTGGACAGGATGTTTTTACTCACCATGATCAATGCCTTTGAAGAAGAAGACCTGAGCACCGACGAAAAGCAGGATAGCCGTACAGTATTGCATTTACATCCATGCCTTGCACCCGTTAAAGCGGCTATTTTCCCATTAATTAAAAAGGACGGCCTGCCTGAAAAGGCGCGTGAGATAATGGATAAACTAAAGCTCGATTTTAACCTGCAATACGAAGAAAAAGATGCCATAGGCAAACGCTACCGCCGCCAGGATGCTATCGGTACACCATTTTGTATTACTGTTGACCATCAAACTTTAGAAGACAATACTGTAACTATCCGCCACCGCGACAGCATGCAGCAGGAACGCGTGGCCGCTGATGATTTGGATAAGATCATTGGGGGATTGGTAAGCTGGAAGAATTTGTTGAGATAAAATTAATAACAGGTTATTGATAAACTATTTTGCGCATCACTATATTACCGGCATCATATACATATAAATTACCCAATTTATCAATAGCGATACTATTTGGATTGTTAAAAACGGCCAAAAAGCCGATATTGTCACTATAACCGGCAACTCCTGTGCCCGCCAATGTGCTGACCACTCCAACCGGGGTAATCATGCGGATTGCATTATTTTGAGAGTCAGCAACATATATATTTCCGTTTGCGTCCGCCGCAAGTCCCAACGGTTCATCAAAAGAAGCTGAATTGCCAAAACCGTTTGCTGTTCCAGCGTATCCTGTACCCGCAAAATTACTTATCACCCCTGCCGGGGTTATTTTTAATATAAAATTATTTATTGGGGTTATGCCAGCAAATGAATATATGCTGACATATACATTGCCCGTTGGGTCTACAGCTATGCCCCTGGTATAGATGTTAGCATTTGCCAAAGTGGTTACTGTGCCGGCTTGTGTTATTTTGCGCACCGGGCAGGTTTGTCCGCCATCTGCCACGTATAAATTGCCAATGACATCAATTGTTAAGCCAATTGGGTTTGAAAATGAAGCTGCCGTCCCGGTGCCATCTGCCGTTCCCTTTACACCGCTACCCGCAAATATCGTTGCTACACCTGCCGGGGTTATTTTGCGTATAACGTTCGCCGAACCGTCAGTCGCATATAAATTTCCTGATACATCTGTTGCCAAGCCTGTTATTCCGTAAATTCCCTGGCTACTCCAAAAAGTGGTTAAACTGCCATCATATCCTATTTTTCGCACAACACTACTACCCGCATCAGATATATATACGTTGCCTGACAAATCAGTAGTTATGGCATTAATGACATATCTTCCGGTTCCCAAAACAACCGTGTACACAAAAGGCGCTATCTGGTAAGTAAAAAAGGGACCCGTCACTGTTTTACCACCAACTTCTACTGAAACTGGTCCGGTACCGGCGCCTATTGGCACAACAGCAACTATTTGAGTGGTTGAAAACGAAAGAATGGTTGCTGGCGCCCCGTTAAAAAACACCTGGTTGTATCCGGCGTTCGGATCGAATCCTGTTCCGGTAATAGTTACAATTGTCCCGCCGGGGCCGCTGGCTATATCGATTGTGACAATTGCAAGATTTGAAGTATTTTGATTGGTTGCAGTAGTACCGGGGGTGGGGGTACTTTTTTTACTGCACGATGCAGCAAAAACTACTATAATAAATAACAAGTACAAGTTTTTCATTAAATACAATCTGATAAGTAATAGGCAGACATAAAGTTAAATCAAAAAACGCAAGATGTCTTATTTACCGGTTATAAATTTTTTTTAAATATGAGGATAATTTAAAAAATATATCCGAAACTGAAAAAAATTAACTTGTTTTCAGCTATTTATTTTTTGCATCCACATTAAGGCATGGCTAGTAATGGTTTGAGAACTTTTTAACCTGCCCGTTTAATCAAGCCTTAACGGGCATTTTTCATTTAGTATTATGTAACTATTTTTAAATAAAAGTTATACATTTAACCTTAATATTAATTATGGCTATTTAGATTGAAACGTTTTTTACCCCTGTTAATCTTTTTCAATTTGGTTAGTCTTGCGTTATTGGCAGGGCAGCAAACCTCATCTGTGGATAGCCTGAAAAGATTAATTGCGCCGGCCCTAAAAAACACATCAAAGCTGTCCGATACGCTTGCCATACACCGTATCGACATGCTTGCCGACGAATATTTTGATTCGTACCCCGACAGCACCGTCCGGTATGGCTTGCTTGAAATTAAGCTTTCAAAACAGATCAATTATTTGCAGGGCATCGCTGATGGATATACACAAGTAGCAACCGTCAACACATTCCAGGGCGATTATGAGACATCCGCTAAAAATTTCAATATCGCTTTAAATATCTACAAGCAACTGAAAAACAACTACGGCATCAGTGCAAGCTATATCGGCCTGGGCAGGGTTCAGGATTATTTAGGGCATTACGACAATGCCATACGCTTGTTTGATATGGCCCTTGCCTTACGGATAAAAATGGGCGATGAAACAGATATTGCCGATTGCTATAATATAATGGGTATCACCTACGATAACAAGGGTGAGTTTTCAAAAGCGCTTGATTGTTATTTTAAATCGCTCATAATCGATATTAAACATAAAGACAACCTTTTGGCTGCCGATTGCTACAACAATATCGGCACTATTATGCAGCAACTGGAGCTTTACCAAAAAGCATTAAATTATTTTAACCAGGCGCTTGGCATATGGCAGCAATCGGGCAATAAACAAGGTATCAGCACTGCCTGTCAAAATATTGGTGAAGTTTTGATAGCTCAAAAAGATTATGCTTCGGCTATAAGTTACCTTAATAAAGCATCGAACCTGTTTCATGAACTGGATGACAAGGAAGGGATAAGCCTGGTTGATTATGACCTGGGCTTGTATAATTATTATACCAGGCATACTGCTATTGCCATTCATTACCTTAACCTATCCTTGCAAACAGCTTCGCAATACAAAATTAAATACAACAAGGCCCAAACTTACACCGGCCTTGCCCTGGTATATAATTTGCAAAAAGATTACCCGTATGCTTATACGTACGCCGTAAAAGCGCAGCAAACAGCCAATAATTTAGGAAGCTTAAATACAAGGGCCAACGCGGCTTTACAGGTTAGCATAGCGTTGGCCGGGCTCAACCGTTTTGAGGATGCGTATACCCAGCATCAATTATATTCGGTTTTAAAAGATAGTTTGAACAATAACGAAAGCCTGCACAAAATAATATCCTATAACCTGGAGATAGACTTTTTGAAAAAACAAAAAGAAATTACAGACCGTCAACAAAAAAGGGATAACGTTTATAAGCAAAAAATAGCGCAGCAAAGGAACCTGAACCTGGTTTATGTAGGCATTATAGTGGTAATGGCTATACTTGTTTTTGTATATTATAATGAAAAACGGAGGCAACAAAAAATCAACAACCTGTTGGCCGAAAAAAATAAGGAGATCATTGTACACCGGGAAAATTCGGATACGCAGGCCACCAAATTAAATGAACTGAACTTATTAAAAGACAGGTTAATAGCAGTATTGGCCCATGACCTGAGGGCCCCGATAAGTACATTAAGGGGATTATTTAAACTACTAACAGACAACAGCATCACCCGCGAGGAATTTGTTGAAATGACCCCCAGGGTGTTTAACACATTAGAGCATACCTCCGACTTTTTAGATACTTTATTATTCTGGATAAACAGCCAGGTTGACCGCACCGAAACAACCGTTAAAAGCTTTTATATTGACGACCTGGTTAACCGCGAACTTATACATTTAAACGACCAGCTAAAGCATAAAAATATCAGTGCCGACATTAAAATTGCCGGGGATGCCATAGCCCTGGCCGATCCGAATTGCGTAAGGATAGTGATCCATAATTTTTTTACCAATGCCATCAAGTTCTCGTACCGCGGGGGCACTATTGAAATATTATCGCACGTACAGGATAAAGACTGGATAATATTTACCCTGAAAGATCATGGTGTTGGAATGAGTGATGAATACCAGGAAACCTTATTTAAAAGCCAGGTAGTAAGCGGTACCGGCACCGAAAACGAAACCGGCACCGGCATGGGCCTGTTTTTTTGCCGCGATCTTATCCAAAACCAGCAAGGTAAGATATGGGCCAAAAGCAGTTTAGGCGTGGGGACGGAGATGAGCTTTTTGCTGCAGATGGGAGGAAACTGTTAAAAAGAAACTGAAGAGTAGTATTTGCATAACATTCCTGGAGGCTAGGTACCGAAAATAAAGGCTTAAACCACTTTAAACTAACAGATTGCATTTTAAATAAAAAATTAATTTTATCTTTATTTCACTTAAACTCATTTATGAAACGTCTTATCACCTGCACTGACGGCACCTGGGACAAACCGGGAGATAAAATTGATGGAAAATCATTGGATTCAAATGTATGCCTGCTCTATAATGCTGTCCTGGAAAAATGTGATGACGGAACACGGCAACTAAAGGTATATGATACAGGGGTAGGTTCGGGCTACGGCCTTAAGAATAAACTGATGGGCGGGATTACCGGGCAAGGCATTGATAAAAAGATCAAGGATGTTTATACTTTCCTGATGCTGAATTATGAAAAAGGCGATGAAATTTATTTATTTGGATTTAGCCGCGGGGCCTATACCGCGCGCAGCCTTGCCGGGTTTATCCGTAATTGCGGCATACTGAAGCCGCAGTTTCTGCATTTGTTAGATCAGGCCTATTCGCTTTACCGCGACCGAAACGATTATACTACCCCCGATTCGGATATGATGGTTTCGTTCAGAAAGAATTTTTGTTTTGAAAATGTGACCCGCATTAAATTTATTGGTGTGTGGGATACAGTTGGCAGCTTGGGCATCCCGTTTTCGTGGTTTAATTTATACAATACCGAGCGTTATAAATTTCATGATGTTACCCTAAGCAGTACAATTGACTATGCTTATCATGCCCTGGCTGTTGACGAGCGGAGAAAGCCGTTTAAACCTACATTATGGCAAACCAGCGCCAATAAAAAGCACGGCGCAACAAAAATACTTGAACAACGCTGGTTTGCGGGCGTACATTGTAACATAGGCGGCGGTTACGCCGACCGTGGCCTGAGTAATCAAACCCTGCAATGGATAGCCGAAAAAGCTGAATTCACCGGCTTATGTTTTGACCATGAGAAGCTGAAAGACTTTAAACCAAACCCTATGGGCGTTTTACGCAATTCCTATACATTTGTTTATTGGTTCTTAGGAAAGATCAGACGGGATATTGATAAAATGCCAAATTCAAACCAGTTTATTGATGAATCGGTATTTGAACGGATGCGAAATGACCCTTCCTACAGACCGAAAAATATTCCGCGTTAATGATATCTATATAACAGGTTGAGGCCCGGTTTTAAATATCACGAGGCTTTAATCACCTGATTAACAGCATATTATTATTCACTTTTACTGGTAAGTTATCGTAACCGCCTCGCCATTTTGTATGGCTGCAAAAAACAAACCATAAAATGTTTGAATAGTGGCATCGCTGTTGCCCACAAAGTCAACATCCTGCGTACTGCCTAATAATAAACAGCCATCCGTATCCTTGGGGTAATTGCCCGGATGTATTTCAACGCCGGCGTAACCGGGCACATCGTTTAACAGGGGCACATTATGTTGCCATCTTGGGCTTGGATAAGAAGTAACGGCGTAAGTCCCGGTAGGTATACAGGTTTCATCGGGAATTTTAATCGCGGCTATCTGTTGCAGGCTCATACCGTTAATTAAGCCGCGGTCGGTCGGTTCAAGGCAATAGGAGAAAAAGGCTCCGTTAACAGAAAATTCGCCAATAGTTGAGTTTGCTGTGCGTGTAGTGCGGTTTACTAAAAGGTCCATTGATAAAAGGTTTAAATTGTTAAAGAAATAGATTTATTAAATATCCCCGCCGCCTGTAGTAGCCGGCGGGGACAAATGTTTTTTACCCGGCGTTATTATTTCCAGTTTGAGGAGGCGCAACAGGTTGCGCGGGCGGCGATATTGCAGGCGGCGTATTTTCGTTGATCTTCAAACCCAGGTAGGTCAGGCTACTGATGCCGGTAAGGGCGATCAGGGTAGGGTCTAAATCCGGCAATTTTCCGCATGGCACATTCGGCACCTTACCAATGTAAAGTACAACAGCTATTAATGTCCAGATCACATTTTGAAAGCGATGGATGTTAATACCGTTCTGGTCAGATAAGATATCCTTTAAAAAACCTTCGGACGGTACCTGTGTGCCTTGCTGGTCGGTACTGCTGCTGTTATCAATTACATTGCTGGCGGCGGCAGTTATGGCGCTTATGCCCAGTAATGATAGTACCGTACTGTTAAAAGTCATATCCGGGTTCATGCTAAAATACTTGCACACTTCCAGGTAAATATATGAGCAACTGATGATCACCGTCCAGCAGCCTAACTGGCTGCGCGACAAGCTGAACGGTTTGGGTATTTTTGTAATATCCGTCACACCCGCATATTGGGGCATGGCATTGGCGGTAAGCATAAAGGCCGTTGGGTTGGTAATAGGGTCACGCAACAGATCGGTTTTATAGACTACGAGCAGGAACAGGCCGATGATACCAACGATCATTACCCAGCCAATAATGCGGCGCTTGCTGCCCTTACCTACCTCGAAACAGTCGGCAGGCGGCGTGGCTTTTACAACCGCAACCGGCGTCATTGTTTGCTGCATATTGGCGGATGCAACAGTTGTGCTTGCCGGGGTAGCGGCAGGGTTTAAAGCGGGCGCAGCATTTGGCGGCGTTTGTCCCTGGGCAAAAGTGCCCGCACAGCTACATGCCAGCAGAAGAATAATAAATAGCTTTTTCATGTTTAATAATTGGAGTTTGGTTAAAATTGCGGGTTGATTGGGGGTTATATGCTTATCAAATATATCTAATGGTTTTGTAAAATAAATAGTTAAGTTACTGTTTATTTGAACTTACTCTCAATTACCATCGTATTCTAACTACCATATATTAATTTTTACTTAGGATTAACTAACACCAGGTTATTGTCGCGGTCTAGCTTACGTGTTGGCATTACATTCCTGTCTAACCCGCCATTAATTGTACCTGCTAAGTCCTGTATAAACGCACTATTTTGTTTATCATCAAAAAACCAACTGTGGCTGTAAAATTTATCTGAAGATGTATTTGCAATGCTTTCGTAATATGCGCCGCAATTTACGTTTACACATTTATCCGGCGCATTTGGTGGCAATCCAACACGGCCCGCGCGGTTTTCAAAACCTAAACGTTTTAAATTGCTCATGGCTAAAACTATATCATAAGGATTTGAATAATTGGTTAAACGCACGGTATGGTTATAAATAGAATCGCATTCACCAGGTTGGTTCATAGAACTGCTGCTAATATCGCCGGCTATAAAAACAATCTGGGTAACCATCCAGCCGGGAATAACTTTCTCAGTATGATCATCAGCATCATCAAAAGCCTCTCTGACCACAAATGCGCCGGTGCTATGTGCCAAAAGATGAATATTAATTTTACAATTATTGCTTTGCCTTTGTGAAAGCAATATAATGCCGCCATTTACAAGTTCCATAGCGGTCTTTTTAGCTTGTTGCCTATCGGGCAGGTACATTAAAGCGTTATCACCGCAGGGCCAGTCAAAAGTAACTACTTTCCCTTTGAATGCATTACTTCCGTCAGGCAATTTCAATGCCTCCAGCCCTTGCCTGATAGCTTTGTGCGCTGTTACAACATCCATACCTGTATTGTTGTAGCCATGTACGTAGATCAAAATATCCTCTTGCGCCTCATTCATAATATCACTAACCCATTGGTCTGCATTTATTGCATCATCCGTTATCAGGTTATTTGCATTATCCGGTACGTTGAGGTATGTTGTATTGCCGATATCGCTATTAAATGTGCCGTCATCATTTTGCTGGCGGACAGTGAAAAAGTAATTGGACATATTATTTAATTATTGTGTGCATTAGAATTTTATTGCTGCTGATAAATATTAATTCCCCAGAATTGTACTAACCAATTTACCGACATCAAATTTTTTGCTAATTGAAAGAGAGATTTGTGGTTTACTCTGTCGTAAAATAAACCCCCTAACCTCTCCGGTAAATGACACCCCATATTGTTCTGAAGTAAGCCTGAACTGAGCTATATAAAACTTGTTCCATGGCTTTTTTGGGGTTTCAAAGTTACTTAACGGGTTTGGGTCCATGCTTTGATTGATTTTATAATCGGGGATAAAATCTGATATGTATTGTGAGGGCTGGGTAAATACAAATTGCTGATTGGTTATACCTAATACAGGGTTCAAATAAAAGGTGTACGCATCTTCTTTAATATAAATTGGTAACCCAAAGCCAAAATAATGTGACCGGTAATCTAAACTGGTAGTATTCTCTTTGTAATTATGTAAGTATATACTACCAATATTTTGATCATATAAGGTATCGGTATGACCGCTTGGGTACGAAAATGTTGTATTCACCCGTTGCCATAACATTTCTAAATAAGAAGACAAGTAAATATGCAGGCCATTTTCTTTACTTTCCTTGTTTGTAAGGAGCAAAAGGGGTTCAAAAAACAAACCTATGCTTTGAACTGTGGCCGTTGATTTAACTGAACCGGTGTCCCTATAAAAAGGGTAGCCTTTATTGGGGATACTATTATAAGAACTTCCGTTGCGATATATAATACCGCTATCTGATGAGGCAGATACAGATGACGATTTTGATTCATATACGCCACCGGTAAAGCTTATCGGATAAGTATGGCCCCTTATTGTAACTTTACCAATATCTTTAACAAAGGCGAGTACCCCAGCATAAAGATTGTTAGCCTGCACACCATTTAATAGATCAAAATTTGAACCCACCTCCATCCAAAATGGGTTATCTTTTAAATACAATCCCTGTTTTAATATAATTTCCTGGCTGCCTGCGGATTCCTGTGTTTGACCGGGAATAACTAAATAGCCGACTTCTCTTTCCTTTAATGTATCTTTCACACTGGTAGTTGTTATACGCGTGGTTATATTCATTTCCCCATTATTGGCTTTTGCCGCGTTCCATCCATCTTCGGTAATTGTAACGGTATCTATATGGGGGTGGTTAGTTAAAATACTGTCTGTATTTACAAAAACAAGTTGATTTGCTGTTGAATCATAATTACCTTTTACACGTATTGGTATGGTAATTGGTCGTGAATATTTAGTTTGCTTTGTATTATATTTAGCGGTATCTATAAATGCTTGCGTTGATATAATGTATACAGAACCTGGCTTGATTAACTGGCTTTTCTTTACCGCTTTAACCTTTGGCGCAGGAGTGGCCGCACCGGCGCTGGTTACTTTATTTAAAGTTGTATCTTGCCAGCGTAACTCATCTTTAACTTTAAATGCCAGGTATTTGGCGCAATCATCGTTAAGCTTAGGGTACATATTTTTTACCCAGGTAATAAAATCACCTTCATCAAAGCCACTTTTTTTACTATAAATAAAGGCAGTATCCGGCGTATTTACGGCACTGCTTATAACAGAATCTTTCGCTACCACCGGCTTTTTTACCGGGGCGCTTTTTGAATTAGCACTACTTTTTGCAGTGGCCTTAACGGCAACCTGGTTAAGTAACCCGGCGCTGTTATTTATATAAATTATCCCCCCGCTTTTATTGGGTTTTATCTTAACATTAAAATTGTATGCCCCATTGCACGATTGGCTAAACACATAGCTCATCGCAGTATCGGCATTGCCTTTTGTTGCAGGCGCATTTTGCTTTATTGAATTGTCGCCAACTGCAATGGCATCCTTTGCAATAACCATAATTAACAACGAAAATGAAGCACGCCCGGCTGCTGTAGTTACGGTAACCATATATTTGGTTGCCGGCGACGCGGCCCTTGGTTTGCCCGTAATTGTTCCGTTGGCAGAGTCAAACTTCAAACCTGCCGGTAGGTTGGGGCTTATTGAATATTTGGCACCTGATCCATTTGTAATAGCCGGTGATAAAGTAGAAATATCCGCACCAACTATAAAAACATTCTCGCTTACATAGGTTATTGTTGGCAACGGGGAGTAAACACTAATTTTTATAACTGAAGTTATTGGTTCGCCTTTAGCGTTTTTAGCGGTAATAGTATAATCGGTACCCGTAGTAGTTGATGTTGTTGGTTTACCTGTAATTATGCCTGTAATCGCATTAATAACAAGGCCATCGGGTAAAGCCGGGCTTGCAGAGTAGCCCACCGCTTTACCATTTGCAACTACAGGAGTTAACGGGGTAGTGGCTGTGCCAACGTTAAGGGTATCCGGACTATTATATTTAATAGTTACAGGGGCTATTGGAGTGGCAGGGTTAACCTGTATTTTTATTTGGCAATTGCCTGTAACTCCTTTTGCATTTTCGGCAGTAATAGTAACATTGCTAATCCCGGCACTTGCAGGTGTACCTGTAATTTTTCCGGTACGTGTATTTAAGTTAAGACCGGCTGGCAAGCCTGAATAGGAATATTTAACAACTGCGTCACCTATGCTGGTTGGAATAAGTGGCGAAATAGGGCTCCCGACCACACAGGTATCCGGTGTATTATAAGCTATAACGGGTGCCTGCCCATAACTATTAAAACCAAATATAACACCAATAAATGCGATAATAGTAAATATTTTAATCATAAAAATAAGGTTTAGGTTGCCTACTCTTTTTTCCCTTTTCGGTACGGGTATGTTGTAAATAAATTGTAACTGGTTTATAAATAAGGTTAGTCAACATGTCTGTCAGGACATCAAGACCTTACTCCTATCGCGAATAAAATTAAACGGGAAGCAGCCAAAATAAAATAGTGAAAAATAACTATTGTATGTTTGAACATTTTTTTCGATAAATATTTAATATTTAGTATTTTACCCCCGCTAATTATAACTATTGTGAAATTTGATAAAACTGCCAACTTTACTTATCAAAGTTATTTGCATAGCATCCGCTACAGTCCGCATGATATTGACAAGATACAAATTGCCGAACTGCTTAGCTATTATAAAGGGCATGTAAACCTTTTTAACGAAGTAGTCCCCCTGTTTTTTGTAATAGATTATACCCGGATGCGGTACCTGTTTTTTTCTGAAAGCAGCAAACAGGTAATGGGTTATGATGCCATGCAGCTTTTGCAGGACGGCCTGGGACTCACCATGGATTTGATGCAAAAAGATTACTGGAAAACATATAATACGAAAATATTCCCGGCCGTAGCGCAGTTTTTAAATAAACACCCGCTGCACGAACATCAGAATTTAAACTTCTCCTTTAACGCGCACCTGAAATGCGCCAATAAAAAATGGATAAATTTATTGCAGAACAGCCGGTATATTACCTCGCAAACTACCGGCCTGCCGCTATACTGCCTGGGCATGGTGATAGATATTACATCGTTTAAGGCTGATAATTTTATGAATTATAAGGTGGAATGGATCAATAAACAAACCGGCCAGATCAAACCGCTGGACCAAAAGAGGTTTTATGTTTTTGACGAAGATAAATTGCTTACCACTAAAGAGAAGCTTGTGTTAAATCACATTGCCGATGGCCTGAGCAGTAAAATGATTGCCGCCAAGCTTAAAATAAGCGAAAACACCATTGATAACCACCGGCAAAATATGCTGAATAAAACCGAAACCAATAATGTAGCGCAACTGGTGGCTTTCGGCATACGCAACGGTATTATTTAACAGGGTTTATATCCACTCATCTAAAACAATTTCCCCAATTTTTCCTTTCTCTGTTAGGCTTATCCGCTTATCAATGGTTATCAAAGAATATCCCTTTTATTTAAAAGCTACCGTTATCCTGTTCGGGTTGATTTTGCTGGTGTATATATTGTATATGCTGGGCAATATTTTGGTGCCGTTTTCATTCGCTATTCTTTTTGCAATCTTGTTAAACCCACTTTGCAGCAGGTTGCAGCGCAAGTTGCCGAGGCTGGTATCAGTTATCATTACTCTGCTGATCGCGATAACCTTAATAGGCAGTATCCTTTATTTCTTAATAGCGCAGGTGGCCCAATTCGGACAAGAAGTGCCCGTCCTAAAACTAAAATTCGACGCGTTAATTGATGGTACGGAACATTGGGTACTGCTTAATTTTAACATAGCTATACATAGCCAGGTGTCGTTTTTAAGGGATGCGCTAAACAGCAGCCAGGCTTTATTGGGCAAAACATTGAATACCGTATTGGGTGCCATTAACGTGATATTTATTATCCCGGTATACGTGTTTTTAATGCTGTTCTACAAAACGCTGATCCTCAATTTTGTTTACGAGGTGTTTTCCGAAGAACACTCGCACCATGTTGCCGAGATTTTAAAACAAACCAAAACCGCCATACAAAGCTATGTGGTTGGTTTATTGATAGAGATGATCATTGTATCAATGATGAACGCTACGGCGTTGCTTATTCTCGGCGTAAAATATGCCCTGCTGTTAGGCTTTGTAGGCGGCATGTTGAATATGCTGCCTTACATCGGCGGCATCATCGCAATTTTATTACCGATAATGATAGCTACGGTAACTAAGGACGGCTATTCAACCCAATTTGGCATTGTTATAGCCTATATGGTTATCCAGTTTATTGATAACAACATCATCTTCCCCCGGTTTGTATCTGTTAAAGTGCAGATCAATTCGCTCATATCCGTAATCGTTGTGCTGTTAGGGAATGCCTTATGGGGCATATCGGGCATGTTTTTATCTATCCCGTTTATAGCTGTACTCAAAATTATTTTCGATCGTGTCGACGGACTAAAACCCTGGGGCAAATTATTTGGCGACAGCGTACCGGTGCGCCATATGGGCCAGGTATGGGTGAGGCGCAAAAAACGCGTGGTTGAGATGGTTAGGCAGGGTGACTATTTGTAAATAATCTTGCTTCTACACCACATTTTAAGTATAAATTTGAAAAATAAGTCACTCGACTGACCTAATTAATGTAAAATACGTCAGTTAAGTGACTTATTTTATGTAAATTAGGTCACTTATCTAACTTTATTTACGTAAATTGCGTCACTTTAATGACGTAATTATCAAAATATGAATATCCCAAGATTAGTTCAGCAACAAATAATGGCCAAATTGGGTACACAAAAAGTGGTGATGCTGTATGGTACCCGGCGCACCGGGAAAACTACTATTATAGAAAATATTGTAACCAAATACCCTAACGATACACTGTTGCTGCAAGGCGAAGACATGCAGGTAGCGGAAATATTGCAACGCAGGACAATAGCCAATTATACCCGGTTAACCGGCGGCAAGAAGATCATCATTATTGACGAAGCGCAATCTATACCTGAAATTGGTAAAATATTGAAGCTGTTGATTGATGGTATCAAAGGAATAACAATTATCGTTACCGGCAGCAGCAGCTTTGACCTGGTTTATGCAACCGGCGAACCGTTGGTTGGCCGCAACCTGGTTTATCAATTATACCCCATCGCGCAGGCAGAACTATCAGTAGTTGAAGACTACGTAACGACTATCCAAAACCTGGAGCAACGGCTGATCTATGGAAGTTATCCTGAATTATGGCATATTGACAGTTTCCAGGAAAAAGAAAATTACCTGAAACAAATGGTAAGCAGTTACCTGCTAAAGGATCTGTTAACCCTTGAAAATGTGAAAGGTGCCGATGTATTATACAGGCTGCTGCAAATGCTGGCATGGCAGGTTGGAAGCCTGGTAAGCACAGTAGAACTGGGCAACAGCCTGCAGTTAAATAAAATTACGGTTGACCGCTATCTCGATTTGCTGACAAAGGTATTCATCATATACCCGTTAACGGGCTATAGTAACAATTTACGCAAGGAGGTTACCAAAAGTAAAAAATGGTACTTTTTTGATAATGGATTGAGAAACGCACTGATCAATAACTTTAGCGCTATAAACCAGCGTAATGATATAGGCCAGTTATGGGAGCAATATATATTAGGCGAACGGATAAAGAATAATAGCTATCATGGCCACCATCCGCAATACTTTTTCTGGAGGACTTATGATGGGCAGGAGATCGACCTGGTAGAATCGCACAATGGCAAACTACAGGCCTTTGAATGCAAGTGGAAAAACAACTATGCTAAAAAGCCTGTCGCTTTTGATAAAGGGTACCCCGATGCCACCTTTACAATTGTAAACCAGGAAAATTATCTTGATTTGATCGGTAAAAAGTCTTGAGGCATAAATATCATCCATGAAAATCTAAAATTGCATTTTAGATTTTCATGGATGATATGTTCAAAATGTTGATTACATATGGTGTTAATGAGCGTCTATTGATAGCTCACACTCAAAGTAATAGGCACGTTTAATGCTTTTGAAATTATACAGTTAGTCTTAGCTCCTTCGGCTATTTCTTTAAACTTGTCGTCTGATACACCTTCAATTGCCGATCCTTTTAGGTCAAGATGGATACCGGTAATAGTTAATGCCTGCATGTCCAGGTCTAAAGTAGCATCAGTGGTCAGATCGCCCGGTGTAAACCCGGCCTGCGTTAAAACTGCGCCAACAGCCATCGTAAAGCAACCTGCATGGGCGGCGGCTATTAACTCTTCAGGGTTGGTACCAATACCATCCGCGAAGCGGGTTTTAAATGAATATTGTGTATTATTCAGGATAGTGCTTTGGGTAGATATTTCTCCCTTGCCTTCGGTTAAAGTGCCATTCCAATGGGCTTTTGCTGTGCGTTTCATAGATAATTATTGAATTAGTGAGTTATTGAATTGGTGAATTAATTTTCGAAGTTAATATACAGGATTTTACATTCCGGCATTCGCGTTAAATTTAATGGTTACTTAACGGGTTTCGCACGCACATACTGCGCGGGCCATTCAATATCATGCCCAAGTAGGTGTGCGGCATGCAGCGGGAAGTAGGGGTCGCGCAGCATTTCGCGGGCAAGGAATACCATATCGGCCTGGTTGTTTTGTATCAGGTCATCGGCTTGTTTGGGTTCGGTAATTAAACCAACCGCACCGGTCAATATCCCGGTTTTTCGTACTGCCTCCGAAAACTCAACCTGGTAACCCGGCTTTAAAGGGATCTTAGCCGTAGCCACATTCCCGCCTGATGAGCAGTCAACTAAGTCTACACCATTATCTTTTAATATTGCAGCTAAAGCTACTGAATCATCAATTGTCCATCCGCCGTCTGTCCAGTCGGTTGAGGATATACGTACAAATAACGGATTGCCGTCGGGCCAAACTTGCCTTACAGCTTCAACTATTTCCAATAACAAACGTATGCGGTTTTCAAAAGGGCCGCCGTATTCATCTGTACGCTGGTTACTTATCGGCGACAAAAATTGGTGTACTAAATAACCATGCGCGGCATGTAGTTCTATCACTTTAAACCCGGCTTTTATAGCCTTTAAAGTAGCGGCTTTGAAATCGGCCTTTACTTTTTCTATACCGGCTTTATCCAGTTCAAGCGGCGCTTCTTCATTCGCCGTAAAGGGTATACCGCTGGGGCCAACGGCTCTCCAGCCGTTGGGTTGGTTTGATAATATTTGCGTCCCGCCCTTCCATGGTATGTTATGGCTGGCCTTGCGTCCTGCATGTGCCAGTTGTACACCCGCTACCGAGCCGTGTTGATGTATAAAATCGGTTATCTCTTTTAGCTTAGCGATATGTTCATCTTTATAAATACCCAAGTCGGCAAAGGTTATGCGGCCCTCGGACGATACAGCTGTGGCCTCGGTAATGATTAATCCCGCACCGCCAATAGCGCGGCTGCCCAGGTGTACCAGGTGCCAGTTATTGGCGAAACCACTTTCACTGCTGTATTCGCACATTGGTGAAACCACGATACGGTTTTTAAATTCAATATTTTTAATTTTTAATGGAGAGAACAGGTGCGGCATGAGTTTTTTTATTACAAATATGATGAGTAGCAGCGGCAGTAGTTTCACTGTTTTGTAAAATACGTGCTATGGTAATTAAATGATATGAACTTTTACAATATTTAACTATTCAAAAACCACCACTATGGAAAACCACATTTCACTACAAATTGCCGATGGCACCACTATGGCTGCCTATGTTGCCTATCCCGAAAAAGGGGCTGAAAATTCTCCCGCGTTAATTTTATTCCAGGAAGCCTTTGGCGTAAACCATCATATCCGCAATGTTGCGGACAGGTTTGCAGGCGAGGGATTTATGGTAATAGCACCCGAACTGTTTCACCGCACTGCTCCGGCAGGCGCTGAATTTAGTTACAATGATTTCCCGAGTGTTATGCCGCATTACCAAGCTATAACCAACGAGGGATTGGAAGCCGATATAAAGGCTTGTTACCAATGGCTTACCGCGCAGCGTGTAGCTACTGACAGGGTATTTAGCATTGGCTATTGTTTGGGCGGCAGGGTATCGTTTTTAGCTAATGCGGTATTGCCGCTTAAAGCCGGTGTATCTTACTATGGCGGTGGTGTAGACCAACTGGCTGATAAAGCCAAAGACCTGCACGGCAAGCACCTGTTTTTTTGGGGAGGAAAAGACCAGCATATCAAGGCCGAAAATATTAATACCATAACCACTGCTCTTGATGATGCAGGTAAGGATTATGTAAACGTAAAGTTTTCGTATGCTGATCATGCCTTTAGTTGCGATGAGCGCCGCAGTTATAACCCAATTGCCACAAAACAAGCATTGGCGTTGACGCTGGCGTTTTTGAACGGGTAAAATTAGAGCCAGGAATCAAGAGCCAGGAACCAAGACAAACAACAAAATGAGGATATGAGTCATATTTTGCCTGATGTCGTCTTTTTAATGGGATTTAAATTTGCTGATCTTGGTTCTCCTTACTCGCCTTTATCTTCCCGCTTTACCAATAAAACTTCATCACCCTCTAACGGTAGGTAACCATACTCATAACAAAAATGATAAGTTTTACCGTTTTGGGTATCGTATTTATGGGTGAGGTATTTAAAGTTGAACCCTTTTGAAGCCATCCGTTCGCGGGTGGTTTTTGTTTTACCTGTTGGGTTTAAATCTTCCAATATCCTGCGGTTACGTTTTAAAATATTGTTGATATTCCGCACCAGGTTATAACTGTTACTGTTAAGCTGGTTGTTATAATTATTGCGGCACAGGTCGTTGCAAAACTTCTTATCAGCGCGTCCGTGTATTACGTTTCCGCAATCAAGGCAGGTTTTCTCTGTATTCATAAGGCTAAGGTAATCAAAGTATTATTCGTTTGCAAACGTTTGCAAACGAAAATTGTCGGTTATAACCGTTTAATAACCGACTAATATTTTTGTCCCTCCTCACATTTGTACTGTCAATTAACAATCACAAACATTAAAATTAAAAAACATGAACTCATTAAGAAACAGCGTACGCCTTGTAGGAAAACTTGGTATGGATCCGGAAGTAAAAACATTTGACAGCAACAAAATGCTCGCGAAAATATCTGTCGCGACTCACGAAACTTACAAAAACAGTAAAGGCGAGAAGGTAACCGAAACCCAATGGCATAATTTAGTAATTTGGGGTGCCCAAGCCCAACTGGCAGGCGACATTCTTAAAAAAGGCGATGATATAGCCATAGAAGGCCGCTTAGCCAACAGCAACTATACCGACAAGGACGGAAATAAACGCTACATGACAGAGATAGTAGTAAATGAGTTTATCAAACTCGGCGCAAGAAACTAAATAGCAAATTATTGAAATCCTAAACCTTATCATTATATTTGTTATGTACTTAGAAGCAAAAGAAACCGCCCGGCTATACACGTTGTTATCAGACAAGTTAGGTAACGACACAACCGAGGCGATGTTTAAATACATCGATAACAAAACAGAACGATCTGTGGAAGCAACTATTAAAACATTAGCTACTAAAGATGACATCGCCGGTATTCATCAAAATTTCAATGATAAAATCGATGGCCTAATGGTGGAAATGGCAAAAGTTAAATTTGATCTCTTACATGAAATCAGCAATGTCCGCAAAGAATCAAGCGATTCAAAAGCGGATATGATTAAATGGGTGTTCATATTTTGGGCTGGACAAATCGGCGGAATACTTGCCATAATTATAATGCTTTTGAAAAAATAAAATGATTAATGGCATTGAAAATATCGCAACTATACAAGATGTCGCAAATTTGCGCTTTGGTTTTAATCTTGAAGGGAAAAACTATGTCAGGTGGGTTATTCTGATCCAGTCAGGGCAATTAATAACAAACTCGCTCTTAATATACTACCTGTTAAAGTAACAAGTAATTCTATAAAATCTAAAGCGCACTTGATGCGCTTCTTCATTTTACGGCGTACCCACCGCCACGGGCAATATCTTGCCGTTAAAAAACTTATGCCCGGTTACTGCAAAGTCGGCAATATACTTGCCCATTTCAAAAGCCATTACCGGCGATTCATACCCGGGGAACGCTTTCTCCAGCATTTCGGTCTGTGCCGAACCTAACGCCAGGCAATTAACCTTGATGCCCCGCTCTGCAAATTCCTGTGCCAAACATTCGGTTAAATTATGCAGCGCCGCCTTGCTGGCCGAGTAAGCCGCAAGTCCCGCGAATTTAGCGCTGCCCTGGTAACCACCCATGCTGCCGATATTTACGATATGCGAACCTTTCGGCATTAAATGGAAAAGGTTTTGTATCATACGTACATGCCCTATAAAATTGCTTTGCAGCATTTCAACAAAATCAGTTTCTAAAAGCTCAGCAAATGGCTTGTTTACTAAAACACCGGCGTTGTTGATCAAAATATCAACCCGGTTATCAAAACGACTACTGATAAATTGCAGCAGGTCGGCATAATCATCATGTACAATATCAAAGGTTATAGGGTATAAAACACAATCCGGATTTAAGCCAGCGGCTATTTCAGCCAAACGCACCAGTTTATCCTGCGACCGGGCAAGGGCGATAACCTGGTGATCGCCCGATAACAGCAGTTCTAACACCGCCTCAAAGCCTACCCCGCTGCTGGCACCTGTTACTATGATATTCATACGCTATGCTTCCTCCAATTTATCATCACGAAACACATAATACACACCTAATAAAGCCACAATTGCCGATATTACATAAAAAGATAAACTTAACACTACCGCCAGTTCCCCATCGCTATGAAATATATCGGTTACTACATATTTAAAAATAAACTCCCTGAAACCCAGCCCGCCTATACTAAAAGGAACAACGGCTGCCATTGACGATGCCAGGAAGGCAGATAAGTAAGGTGCAAACTTTCCCTCAAAGTTTAAGCCTATCATCACCAGCAAAATTGCCAGTACCTGGAAAGCTTGTACGCCTATCGCTTTAGCGTGGGCTTCCCAAAAGTGCGTTACGTAATCTTTAAAAAATTTATAAGCTACGAAGTAGTATACCGCCGTACCAACAATAAATACACTCCAGGCCAATACGATAGGTATCTTTAATTGCGGTAAAAATATGATCAGTACAACGGTAATAAAGCCAATAGCCCAAAAACCGCTTAACCTGTCGAACAATATGGCCCAGAATACTTTCTTTGCGGGTTGCTTATAGCGTTTATTCAACAGGTAAATTTTATAGCCGTCCCCTCCTATTCCGCCCGGCAAACAGAGATTATAAAATATACCAAGCATGTACAAGCGAAGGTTAAATTTCCACCCGATATGTAGCCCTATTGATTTAAAAAAGCTTAATAACCTGAATGATGAAATAATGATAGATATAAAATAAGCGATGATCGCTGCCACCATCCACCAGGGGTTTGACTGGGCAACCAATCCTTTAACTTTGTCAAAACTGATCTTACTTAAAACGTAATAAAGCAACAGTCCGGTAGCACCTATTTTTAATAATAATTTGGTGATGCTCCATAACCTGGTTTTTAAGGTCTTAGGCTTTTTGGTTTCAACTATTGCTTCCGGGTCTTCATAAGGAAAGGACTCACTTGGGTCAAACCCTGCGGATTGCTCATTATCATTTATCGGATGCTCATCTGCCATGCTTACTGAAATTTCTGCAAAGCTAATAATTAGAGATTAGTTAATTAGTGATTGTTATGAGTAAAGATTGAAGATTAGTTAATTAAAGATTAGTCCCCCGCATGAACCAGTTACAGTAAAAACTCTTCAAGATTATCCGGCGAAACAACCAAGGTTTCAGTGCCGGGGTAATTTTCCGTAAAGGTTTGTGGAAAGCGTACTTTTTTGTTTTTCCCCAATTTAAATTCAAATGCCTTTAAAAGACCACCTTCATGCTCTTCTATGAGATCAATTTCTTGTTGTTAAATATCAAATAACATAATATTGTGGGATTTAATTCCCATAATATTATGTTATTTGGGGAATATAACTTCTCAAGCTGCCTGAAATATGCCTTTTGTGCCACTTTAGAAAAGTAACCGGCTGCGACAGTTAAAAAAAATCATTAGTCTGGATATCCTAATTAGCATGTCAAAAAACACAACTAATCACCAATCTCTATTCACTAATCACTAAATTTGCACCATGAGCAAGGTAAATGTAGGCATAGTGCAAATGACATGCACTGCCGATAAACAGGCGAATTTGCAAAAGGCAATTGCCAAAGTGCGCGAAGCTGCCGAAAAAGGGGCGCAAATAGTTTGTTTGCAGGAGTTGTTCACCTCGCTTTACTTTTGCGATGTAGAGGATTACGACAATTTCAAACTGGCCGAGGCTATTCCCGGTCCCTCGACTGATGAACTCGCAAAAGTGGCGGCCGAATTAAATGTAGTTATCATCGCATCCCTGTTTGAAAAACGCGCGCAGGGTCTTTACCATAATACCACCGCTGTTATTGATGCGGATGGCACCTACTTAGGAAAATACCGCAAAATGCACATACCTGATGATCCGGGTTTTTACGAGAAATTTTACTTTACCCCCGGCGACCTGGGCTATAAGGTTTTTCAAACCAAATTTGCTAAGGTCGGCGTATTAATTTGCTGGGACCAATGGTACCCCGAGGCTGCCCGCATAACCGCGTTAATGGGTGCCGAGATCCTGTTTTATCCAACCGCCATAGGCTGGGCAACCACGCAGGATGAAGCGACCAATACGGAGCAATACAATGCCTGGCAAACCATACAACGCTCTCATTCGGTTGCTAACGGCGTACACGTAGTTAGTGTTAACCGGGTGGGCGAAGAAGCAGGCGTTAAGTTTTGGGGCGGATCGTTCTTCTCAAATCCGTTTGGCACCATCATCTATAAAGCGTCGCATGATAACGAGGAAGTTGTTGTACAAGAACTTGATTTGGATAAATCGGACTATTACCGTAGTCATTGGCCGTTTTTAAGGGATAGAAGGATTGATTCATATCAACCAATAACAAAAAGATTACTTGATGAATAATTGTCTGAACCTTGATTCATAGGATTTGAGGATTGCCTTGATTAATATTCAATAAGCAGGCATCATGAAAATCTTTAAATCCTATAACTCATGGTTCAGACAAAATAATTGCTATGAACTATCAACCATGAATATACCCAAAGGCTTTCACTTCCCCGCAGAATGGGCAAAACACACCGCTACCTGGCTTAGCTGGCCGCATAAGGTAGAGTCATGGCCGGGGAAAATCAACACAATTTATAAACCTTATTGCGAATTTATAAAGGCAATATCAGATGGTGAGTTGGTTCGAATCAACATTGGAGATGAGCAAATGCAAGCCTTTGCTATTAATGAATTAAATAAGGCAGATGTTGATTTGAATAAAATTCAGTTTTTTGATTTTCCAACCAACGATGCCTGGTGCCGCGATCATGGCCCGGCATTTTTAATAAATAATCAAACTAAGCAAAAGGTAATCGTAGATTGGAATTATAACGCGTGGGGCGACAAGTATCCTCCATTTAATTTAGATGACATTATACCAACCCGCATTGCCGAAAGATTCGATTTAGATGTTTATGATCCTGGGATAATAATGGAGGGCGGCTCGGTTGATTTTAACGGCAAAGGGACTATTTTAACCACCACTGCCTGTTTGCTGAACAAAAACCGTAATCCACACCTCAATCAGCAGCAAATAGAAACTTACCTGCACAACTATTACGGTGCCGAACAAATACTATGGCTGGGCGATGGCATAGTAGGCGACGATACCGACGGACATATTGACGACATTACCCGCTTTGTAACCGAAGATACCGTGGTAACCGTTATTGAAGAAAACAGGAACGACGAAAACTACCACATCCTGCAGGAAAATCTGAAAACGCTTAAAACCATGCGCCTGCTAAATGGCAGGCAACTGGATATTGTTGAACTGCCCATGCCCGATGCGGTAATCTATGATGGCCAGCGTCTGCCTGCCTCGTACGCCAACTTCTACATCGGCAACGCGGCTGTTGTGATGCCAACTTACCGTTGCGATAAAGATGAAAAAGCCCTCGAAATTTTGCAGGGCTGCTTTCCCGAAAGAAAGGTAATTGGTATTGATTCGACAGATATTATTTGGGGATTGGGTAGTTTTCATTGTTTAAGCCAGCAGGAACCGGAAATTTAAATTATCAAATATTTAAACCAAATATTACTGATATTTACCTACTGAAAAACCAATCCTGCCAAAATGAAAAAATTATCATTCATTATTGCTTTATTAATAAGCGCAACTTCGATAACATTCGCCCAACAACCTGCGCCGGTTCCGCCAATGAGGCTAACCACAACTGCATTTGCCGATGGTACTGTCATTCCTTTAAAATACACCCAGGTTGTCGGCGATAAAACAGTTTCTCCTGACCTTAGCTGGACCAACGTCCCGCCCGGAACACAGAGCTTTGTTTTGTGGATGCACGATGTGGACCTTTCCATAAATAAAACTTCCGAAGATAATTTACACTGGATGGTATGGAACATCCCCGGCACCTATACCGGCTTACCCGAAAACGTGCCGGGCGGCGCACATCTTGCGGATGGAAGTTACCAAATTAGCTATTTCGGGCCGGGCTATCGCGGACCGGGTGCCCCGGCATCAGGCCCGCTTCACCATTATGTGTTTGAACTATACGCCTTAGACATAAAACTGGATGAAAAGGCTGGTGCCACCGCTGTTGAAACAAGGGTAAACATTTTCAAATTAATGCAGGGGCATATTTTGGCCAAGGCCGGCTATGTGGGGTTGTTTCACAGGCCACAGTAGTTAAAATCATTTGCTAATCGTATACCAGGGTATACCCAATTTCCCGCTTTTAAAGTTCACTTTCACAGTATCGCCCACCACGGTATTTTGATAAATGCGCCTGCCAACGCTTATTTTTCTTACTTTGGTTTGCGGCCCCCATTCGCTGATTGTCAAATAATAAGAGGTACTCCTGCCATGTGATACGCTGTGATCATAAACCCTTGCCGGATACACCTGCAACTTTGAATCATCGAACACGCAATTAATTTGCAGTATACTGCCAAAGCCGTATAGCAAGGTTATTACAAGCATTAAAACAATTTGCCCTGCAATTGATGAGAAAGACTTATTGACGCCAATAAAAAACAACAGCATAAAACTTACCCCGCTTACTACTAAAGCCGGTAACCAAAGATGATCTGGTTGAAATATGTTGTACACCGCTATCGGCCTAAAAAACAATACTAAAACAGGCACTATAAAGCCTGGTGATATAAACGGATAAACGCTTCGTTTAGGGTTAGATAAAAACCTTATCAACCCTTTATAGTACACTAACAGCAACATTCCGGCAAATGGATAGCAGATATCTAAAATTGTGTTTAACCGGTTATTGTACACGATAAGCATCACACCTAACACTGCCCCTGCAATATTATAGGCTATAGCTACCCGTTTGGCCTTTTTCAGGTTAGTTGTCCTCTCTTCCTCTGTGGTTCCTAAACTGGCATCATGCAAAACTTCGGCTTGCTCGTTTTCAAGGTCGGCAGCATCCAAATCTTTAAAATTCGCTTTAACCCACTCTAAAAGTTCGCTGTTATCACCTAAGTCTGTGTAGTTTCCAATGCGAATGTTGGGAGTACCGGGTAAATTCGATTCTAAAATAATAGTTCTGCTTCTTCTGTTATCAAACGTTCTATAGCCTTTAATATCTTTAATTTGCAATTCACTGGTCGAAAAAAGGCTTGTATAAATTATACTATAACTTGATAACACAACTTTTTTGCGTATAATGTTAACAATAAACAATGCCCCAATAGCTAAAAAGACAAATGGAAGACCGTACACTATAGGGCTAACTTCCTGGTTTTTATGTATGGTTAAAATAAACACAAAAAGGCCAAATATTGCTACAGCTAATACGCTATACAATATTTTCATTCCCGTTGAAATCGTATATTCCTGTTCCATTTTTTTAAGATTTTGATCGTCTAAATTATATATTATTCAGTAAATTCTATCTTTAGAAAACAGCCGTTACGCTAAAACTTTTTATAAATATATGGATAATTATGGATAATTATACGGATATTTGCATCATATATGGATATTTATGGATAACTTTATGGGTATTGTCAATATCAACTCTGTAAATATAACGCCTCAAATATTAGCGTTAATAGCGGAGATTGATGAGTTTAAAGGCGCCTGGAAAGCCTTGGGACAGATTGCCCCCGAACAGTTGATCTCATTAAAGCATGTAGCAACCATTGAAAGCATAGGCTCATCTACAAGGATAGAGGGTAGTCACTTATCCGATCGCGAGGTAGAAGCGTTGCTTGGCAATTTGTATATCAAAGAATTTTCTACCAGGGACGAGCAGGAAATAGCCGGGTATGCTGAAGTTATGAATTTGATATTTCAAAATTATGGGGATATCCATTTAACGGAGAATTATGTTAAGCAGTTACATAGTCAACTGATGCGCTATAGTTTAAAGGATGATTGGCATCGAGGCGATTATAAGAGATCTCCCAATCACGTTGAAGCTTTCGGCTCTGACGGTAAAAGCATGGGTATCGTATTTGAAACGGCAAGCCCTTTTGAAACACCTTTGCAAATGCGTGATCTTTTATATTGGACAAATGAGGCATTCGCTAATAAAGCATTACATCCTTTGTTGATCACGTCGATATTCATTGTCAAATTTTTAGGTATACACCCTTTCCAGGATGGCAATGGCAGGTTATCAAGGATATTAACTACATTGTTGTTGTTACAACGGGGCTATAACTATATTCCATACAGTTCTATGGAAGCTGTTATAGAACAAAACAAGGACGTTTATTATGTTTCTTTACGCAAAACCCAGGGCACATTAAAAACCGCAGATCCTGATTGGGAGCCCTGGATCGTGTTTTTCCTGCGTTCATTAAAAAAACAAAAAGATAATCTTGAATCAAAAGTGGCGGCAGAAAAAATGTTATTGGCGCAACTCCCGGAATTATCTCAAAATATTTTGGAGATAATCAGTTCCCGTGGGCGTACAGTATTAAAAGACGTTGTAACTATCACCGGCGCAAACCGTAATACTATAAAAAAACACCTTGAAAATATGGTATCTTCCGGGTACCTGCAAAGGCAGGGAGCAGGCAAGGGATCATGGTATATTTTAGCCGCTAAATAATAATTATCGTACTTTTCAAACCCAAATTTACTTTCTAATCATCAACAAGCCGGTCCGGTTAATTACTCCATGCAATTTCACCGACATATCACCCGCTTTCACCGACTTCTTTAAATAAACTACCAGTTTTGTTTTTGGTATAGTTTATTGTTACTTTACTTTTGATTATAAATTTAAAAACGACGAACATGAGTAACGATATAGATTATAAAACCGATCCAACCCCCCGGCGGGGCAAAGCCGTGGCCGGGACTATCCTGTTAATTGTAGGGGCTGTTCTCCTGATAAAACAATTTGACCTGTTCTTTTTCCCCGGCTGGTTATTTGACTGGCCTATGATATTAATTGTATGGGGCCTGTATTGCGGCGCTAAACACAATTTCCGTAATTCATCATGTATCATCCTCATAATTATAGGGGTGGCATTCCTGCTTGATGATATACCCGGCTTTAGTATGCATGACATTGCGTGGCCGATAATGATTATAGGTTTTGGCTTATGGATGATATTAAGACGCAACCATAAATGGAACAAAGATGACTGGAAAAACTATGGCAATGGCAAATGGGACTGGAACAACTGGCATAACCAGCCGTCAAAACCTGCCGACCCGGTAGTTGATTATACTACCCCCGACCCATCATCCACAACCCCTCCGCCTGCCGATCCGTCTGCATCGGGCTTCCGCCCGGCCGCAGATGATTACCTTGACGCAGTTTCTGTTTTTGGTGGCGTTAAAAAAACCATCCTGTCTAAAAACTTTAAAGGCGGCGAGATCGTAAACGTGTTTGGCGGCGCCGAACTTGATTTTACACAGGCAAACATAAACGGGCATGTTGTTATTGACATCACCCAGATATTTGGCGGCACCAAAATAGTTGTTCCGCCGCACTGGCGCGTGGTGCCCGATATGGCCGCCGTTTTCGCAAGCGTTGACGATAAACGCATCCGTACATCAGCACCTGCAGACAGCGATAAAGTATTGGTGCTTAAAGGGGTTTCTATTTTTGCAGGCGTAGATATCCGCAGTTATTAATTAATCATAGCGATGGGTTTAAACCCATCGCTATAGAATAGAAAAACTAATCTCTAATCTCTGATCAACTAATCTCTACCACTTGGCTACCACATCATCATTAACTTTTTCAAAACTGCTAAAGGCGTTTGTAGTATGCGGGCTGGTATGGACCGGCCTGCAAACCTACATTCTGCATAGTTTTGAATTTGATTGGTTTATAGCCACCACCGATGGTATAGTAAGTTCCATCCTGCTTGCCGCCGCCTGCTGGTTAATCAACAATAACCTGCGCTATTACCAGCCGGGTAAAGGCAGTTACACTAATTTATTGATATGGTGCATAGCCCTTGCCGCTATTTGCATGGCGGGTAGCCGCTGGATATTGCCTTTTATAAACCCGGAGCAGGTTTACGTAAAGTTTATGTCGAAATCGCTGATCATACGGTTTTTTACTAACTTTTTGGCTATTGGATGGATGGCGATGATCAGCATGATATGGTATTCGCAGTTGGATCAAAAGGAAAATGAGAAACGTAAATCAGAAGCCGAAAAACTGGCCCGCGATGCTGAATTATACAACCTGCGCCAGCAATTGCAGCCGCACTTTTTGTTTAATAGCTTAAACTCTATCAATGCGCTTATCGGCTTTAAGCCAGATGAAGCGCGTAAAATGATACACCAGCTATCTGATTTTTTGCGCGGAACGTTAAAGAAAGACGACCAGCAGCAAATTACCTTAAACGAGGAATTAGAGCACCTGAATTTATACCTGGAGATTGAAAAGGTACGCTTCGGCCACCGCCTTAAAACCGAGGTAAGCTGTGATGATATCTGCCGGACGGCCATATTGCCCGCGCTGATGCTACAGCCCATTGTTGAAAATGCCATAAAGTTTGGCTTGTATGATACCACCGAAGATGTAGTGGTAAGCATTCGCGGCGAAATGGACGGCAATTACCTGGCGCTGATGGTACAAAATCCTTACGACCCGCAAACCTCGCGCCCGCGCCAGGGAACTGGTTTTGGCCTGAGTGGTGTGCAGCGCAGACTGTATTTACTTTTTGCCCGGAATGATTTGATGGAAACTCATCAAAATGATAATATATTTACAACCATAATTAAAATCCCGCAGCTATGACCAAAGCTTTAATTATTGATGATGAGCCTTTAGCCCGCATGGTTGTAAAGGAATATATACAACAGTTTGAACAGATAGAGGTTATGCAGGAATGTAATGATGGCTTTGAGGGCCTGAAAGCTATCCAACTGCACCAGCCCGACCTGATCTTCCTTGATGTGCAAATGCCCAAAATAAACGGCTTTGAAATGCTGGAGCTGGTGGATAAACAGCCTGCCGTTATCTTCACCACCGCGTTTGACGAATATGCCATCAAAGCATTTGAAACCCACGCGGTTGATTACCTGTTAAAACCATTCAGTAAGGAGCGTTTTAACAAGGCCATTGAAAAATATTTAGCGCAGGCGCAAAGCCCTGCCAGCGCAGCGCCAAAGGAAACCGAAAAATTATTGGAATATGCAGCGCAGTCACCCGCGCAGCATGAGCGTATAGTAGTAAAAACAGGCACCAAGGTAAAGATCATCCCCGTAGCGGATGTGCAGTACCTGCAAGCCGACGACGATTATGTAAGCGTATTTACCAAAGAGGGCTCATACCTCAAAAACAAAACCATGAGTTTCTTCGAGCAAACGCTGGATGCCCGGCAGTTTGTGCGTGTACACCGCAGCTATATGGTAGCCGTGCAGGAAATAACCCGTATTGACCCCTACGAAAAAGACAGCCACCTGGCCATCCTCAAATCAGGCGCGAAAATACCGGTAAGCAAAACCGGGTATGTAAAGTTGAAGCAGGTGTTGGGGATATAATTATAGGGTTTGTCCGCCCGGTTTGGAGTGCGAACATGGTTTGGACAGGCGGACAGCGAAGCCTATACTGCCTTATGAACGGCATCGCAAATCTGTCGCCGCAATGGGTTTGGTGAGGGTGAATTTATGCAATGATACACAAGGAAGAAATTAGACCCATAATGGTTCTTTATCCCATTCTCCATAAAAACCCATGTTTTCAATATTTACCATAGGGTATTCATTAAATAAATCCTTTAGTTTCTGTTTAAAATTTGAACTGGGATTTATCGAATTTAATAAATGAAGTAAGCAAGATAATATGCCATAAACTCTTAAATTGGTATATTCATTTACCGTATTTAAAAATCTTTTTTCTTTTCTAACAGGGATTGTTGGCTTTATTGGTATTTTCCGATTCCAAAGCCTCGAATGATGCGCGCAACAATTTCTTATAAAGTTTAAACTTTTAAGCCACGATTCTAAAATGGGGACTACTACGTTTAACGTGGTTGCTACTTCTCGTTTTTCCTCGCAATCCATTAGATTCTCATACAAACTTGAAAGTTTTCCAAATGTTAACGTTTCCATAATCATCCATGAGGGGGGTAGTATTGGTTCGGTATATTTGTTTTTATATTCTTTAAGAAAGAGTTCTTTGCAATCGTTGTAATAATCACTGATATATTTTATTAAATCGCTGTGGTGGTGTCTATTTATAAACAATGATTCATTTAAATACCAATGTGAACCATAAGACAGGGCCATACTATTACATAAATAGGCCCTAATGGATATTTCTACTCTTTCAATCATATCAATTAATAAAAATTTTAGCTTTTTATCAAATTCGTAATGATTAAGTATTAACTCAAAGGTTGTGTCTTTTTTAAATTTATGGCTCCCATCGTTTTGTTGAAATGGGTACATATACCCAGTAAGTCTGTAATAACCTATGTTTTTTAAATAGTATTTAAGCCTTTCTAAATCCTGGATTATTAACCCCCTATCTTGTAGGATTTTAATATGTTGTTCTTCTGTGAAAGGTGGTTTAGAAAACTTCATGGGCAAAAAAAGACCCGGCAAAGTGCGCATCTAAGAGAGGCGTGCCGGGTTTGGTTAATTCAAAGATAATCATTATTTTAATTCAACGCAAAATAATTTTGCAATTAGCTTCATCTTAGCCACCTGGACATCCTCAAATCAGGCGCGAAAATACCGGTAAGCAAAACCGGGTATGTAAAGTTCAAGCAGGTATTGGGGATATAATTATAGGGTTTGGGTGCGGACATAGTTTGGACAAGCGGACTGGGTAGCTTGAAAAACACGGGCAAACCCAAGACTCTGCCCACTTTTTATACCCGCGCTGGTTCCGGACTTGTCATTCGTCAAATTACGGCATTATTTTGTCAGTTGCTCAAGACAATGAATATCATTGAAATGGATATATAGATAAACATAACCTATTGCGACTGCTACAGAAATCAAATCTTTCCATAAAACCTTTAAAAATGGCTTTAAAATCAAAACCAATTGTTTTATAAAATAGTTGAGCTATTACTGCAAATATCACGGCTACAAATACTTCGCTTATTAGTACTATGATCAATATTATAATTGTTTCACTCATGTTTGTTTCCTCCCAAATAATATGCTAAATTTTTTAATGCATTATACTCATCTATTTTTAAACTTTTTTTCCGCTTCCAAATTAGCGTACGGTCTTTCCCCAATTCAAAAGCAATAGACTTATAATCGCCAGTGTTAATAAACCGGTTTACCAAATCATAGTCTCTTTCTATGCTCCAATCGTCAATGATACTTTGATAGGCTAAAAACAAGTCATTAAGAGCCTCGCTCTTTAATTTGTCGGACAGGCTAAAGAAAAATCTTTTGCTTTTCTTTTTAATATTTTGCAGGTAGTTTCGGGCTTGGGTAAGGCCTTCACCTAACATCCCGTATGCAATTTCGCTATTTATAGGTGTATCGATTTCACCATGTACAATCACATATCTCAATTTAAAACCCATCTCTTCTTTAATTAAGCGTTCTTCCAATGCGATCATAATCTTTATGGTGGACGATAATCCTTTTGTAATACCCTGGAATTCATCTCCAAGTGTAATGGTTAAAGGTGAAAGCAATTCAGTTTTATTTTGTGTATTGATCAAAGAAACGACCTCCTTGAAATCTTCCATTAGCCTATTTTGTATAGCGTTGCCGCTGTCGATGACGTCAGCCATTAATATGTATT
>Ga0206841_1016_pt1 | contig 43089 bp, 41 predicted proteins | sample Alteio_BWOrgCont_25_FD_152851 | JGI IMG/M metagenome (GOLD analysis project Ga0206841, IMG submission 152851) | Enriched cells from forest soil in Barre Woods Harvard Forest LTER site, Petersham, Massachusetts, United States -... | ecosystem: Environmental > Terrestrial > Soil > Temperate forest >... | reverse complement strand
GATTATAAAACTTCCCTATAGGTAAGTTCATACATTTTTCCATGTATCAATTAATGGTTAAAACCATGTGTTTATTTATCTGTTCATTTTCCTGAAACGCATCATAAGCCCGAATTATATAGATCGGAATTGGATTGACATATATAGACGAAGAACGTATACATTGATGCACGTAATAAATCTTTTAAATTTCCGTATTAAAGCTTGACGGATTTTTGATGGAGCGGAAATTTGAGCGCTAGACGCAACAAGATCAAGATACCAAGCCCGCCCCACTCCATTACCCCCGAAGTCCAGCGCCAAAGGCTGCTCAACCGGGTAGTAGCGTTGTATCACCAGTGTTTCCAGGAAGACCCCAAGGGCCGGGATTATCTTGCCCAGGTGGGCTTGAAGGATTCGTCCGTCCTGACCGAGTTCCAAACCGGGTGGGTCAATGGCACATTACTGACGACAATTCCGGAAGAAAGCGAACTACAAGAGGACTTGAGGGCTTTGGGTTTGCTGGACGGCCAGGGCCAGGAAATACTTTCCGGTTGTGTGGTGTTTCCGTGGTTCAGCGAGAGCGGCGATTGCGCCGGGTTGTATGGGCTGAGGGTGGGAAGCGGGAAAGCGGTTTTGATACCTGGAATAGTGACGGGGGTTTGGAACTGGCAAGCCTTGAAGCGGGGCCGCTCGGTGATTCTCGTTTCCTCCCTTCTGGATGCTTTGTTTCTTTCCCAGGCCGGTTTCAAGGAAGTGCTCTGGTCGCAGACAGACAATTTGAGCCAAGACCACTTGCGGTTATTCCAGCGGTGCGGCACGAAGGAAATTTACCTGACATTTGAGAGCCAGGAAATATTGGCCCAACTCAAGGAAGAAGAAATCGCGGCCTATCCCGTAAAACTTCCCCCGTTGCCGGTGGAACCTTCTGTTATCGAATGGGCCTTGAAGGAAGCCAACGGAGCGACGCCCATCCGTTCCGACGAAGTGAAGAAGCGGGAACCATCGGGCCTTGAGAAGAACGAATCCGGTTTTTCCATTCAGTATGGAAACAGGAGGTACGAGATCAAGGGCGTGGAGAAGTCCAAGACCAAACTCAAGGTGACGGTGAAGGCTTGCGCCACCGGCGAGGGGAAACAGTTTTACCTGGACAGCGTAGACCTTTATTCCCACCGGAGCCGGGTACTGTTTTCAAAAGCCTGTAGCGTTTACTTTGGGGAAGAGGCTGAGCTTGTCCTGGAAGATTTAGGGAAACTTGTGGAAATGGCCGAGAAATACGAACCAGAAGAGGGGCCGAAGGCCCTGGCTTTTACCATGACCAAGGAGCAGGAGGGCGAAGCTTTCGCTTTTCTCAAAGACCCCCTATTACTTGACCGCATCTTGGAAGATTTTGAGACTTGCGGTTACACGGGTGAGGAAGCCAATAAGCTCATGGGCTATTTGGCGGCGGTATCGCGGAAGCTGGACGACCCTTTGAGTGTGTTGATTCAGTCGAGATCGGCGGCGGGAAAGTCCACTTTGCAGGACGCCGTTTTGCGGTTCGTGCCGAGGGAGGATTATGAGAAATATACCCGGCTGACCGGACAGGCCCTTTTCTACAAGGACGAGAACGGGTTATCCCACAAACTCCTGGCCATTGAGGAAGAAGCGGGGGCCAGGGAAGCGAGTTACAGCATCCGCAATTTACAGTCAGCCAAAGCCCTGTCCATCGCCACGACGGGCAAAGACCCGGTGACGGGAAAGCTCAAGACTGTCGAGTATCAGGTCAAAGGGCCGGTGGCCCTGATGCTGACAACGACTTCCGTTGACATGGATTACGAGACCCAAAACCGGTTTATTACCCTGACCATTGACGAATCCAAGGGAATGACCGAGCGGATACTTGAGAACCAGAGGGTTTTGGAAACACTGGCCGGGATGAAGCAACGTCGGGAGCAGGACAAGGTCACGGCCAAGCACCAGAACGCCCAAAGGCTCTTGAAGCCCTTGGCAGTGGTGAATCCTTATGCCCTCAAGTTGACCTTTCCGGCGGACAGTTTACGGGCGAGACGCGACCACAAGAAGTACCTGGGAATCATCAAGACAATCGCTTTCCTGCACCAGTACCAGAGGGAGGTCAAAAGCTACACCATTGAGGGTGAAACCTTGTCCTACATCGAGGTGGCACTGGCCGACATTGAGAAAGCGAACCGATTGGCCGGGGAGATTTTGGGGCAGACGGTGGGCGAGCTATCGGCCCCCAGCCGGGCCTTGCTGGGCATTGTCCGGGGCATGGCTAAGGACAGAGGCCGAAGCTATCGCTTCACCCGGCGGGACATACGGGAGTTTTCCGGGTGGAGCGACTTCCAGGTGAAGACCCATATCCAGGAGCTGACCGACCTGGAATACCTGTACTCGGTGACGGGCAAGAAGGGTAAGGAGTATGTTTACGAACTGGTGGGTGGTGCGTCCGACGGACAAATGCTAAATGGAAACAGGGTGTCCGATGGACACCAGGATGGGAAGCCGTTTCTGGCCGGACTAACCAAAGTAGAAGCCCTAAACCCCATTTAGTCCTGAAAGTGGGTAAAACCCTTGTGGGACAAGAAGTTTGGAAAAAGTATCGTGCCCGACCCCGCTCTTTTTGTAGCAGTGTGAGGCTTGGTTTGTTGGTGTGGTGATCGGCGCGGGCGATGAAGCTTAACTTGGTGACTTGGAGGGTACTTGGTGGTCACTTGGCGGCTGAATTGCGAACTGTAAAACACATGGAACCAGGCGGAGTTTTGAAGGATTAAGGGCCACTTGGCGGCTTGGTGGTGGAAGGTCTATACCCCCCAAAACATTGGATACCCATCAAAAGATTTTTTCCTGAAATGATTACCTGGTAAGGGTTTTGGCCGATTACCTGCGCCCGACCCATCTCTCTCAAAGTCAATTAGTAGTGAGTTTTTGGAATTGGTGTTTTGTTCCATGCCTGGGTGACCAGGAGGGAAAATTTTTGTTTGGGTCAATGACCCGAAGGAGGCCGTATGGAAACGTCTTTTGCGGAAGGGTTGAACGAGTTCGAGAAGTACATGGGCGTAAAGGGATATTCAACTGGTACGAAGCAAGCCTATGCCAGCCATTTGGTGAGGTTTTTCGAGTGGCTGGAGGGGAAGGGTATCCGGGACGTGAGGCGGGTAGGTAAAGACCTGTTGAGGGCTTATTTGCTCCACTTATCGGAGTTGAGGACAGGGGAAGACAAGCCCCTGGGATGGGGTACGGTTTGCGTCAGGGTGAGGTCGGTCAAGCGGTTCTTTGAATACCTGGAAGCGACCCAGCAGATATTGATCAATCCCGCCGAAGTCATCCAGGAACCCAAGCGCAAAACCCGGCTCCCCAAGTTTGTCCTCTCCGAGGAACAGGTGGAGACGTTTTTGGGGTCTTGCGACCTTTCGACCCCGGCGGGTATTCGGTCACGGGCCATCCTGGAAGTCTTCTATTCGACGGGTATCCGACTGGGTGAATTACTAGCCTTGAGGGTAGAAGACATCAACCTGGACGAAGAACTTTTGAGGGTCAACGAGGGCAAGGGAGCCAAAGACCGGGTGGTGCCATTGGGGAAACAGGCGGCGGTATTCCTCAAGTCCTATCTGTCAGAGATACGGCCCAAGCTGGTCAGGAAAGGTGCCGACGACGGGCGTTTATGGATGAGTTTGTACGGCACCCCGTTAAGCGTGCCATCGGTGCAACTGATGGTGAAAGTGGTGGCGAAGAAAGCGGGGATTGAGAAGCTGGTATCACCCCATACCCTGCGGCATACCTTTGCCACCCACATGGTCAAGAACGGGGCCGACATCATCCTGGTTTCCCAACTGTTGGGCCATTCGGATTTGAGATCGACCCAGATTTACGTGAAGGTGGCCGGGGTAGACGTAAAGAAGTCCCACGCCGACACGCATCCCAGGGAGAAGGACAAGGTGGAAAAGGAGTTTCTAGAGCCTGTCATTTTCTGGAAACGGGGGCCGGCCCATGCTTGACCTGACGGCCTATGCCGAAAAGTACGTGGAGCGGTTGAAGGTTTTGAACTATTCACCCAGGACGATTGAGGGAAGGCGGTATGACCTTTTCAAGTTTTTTCGGTTCTTGGGGGAAATGGGGATTTCGGATATCGCGGCGGTGACCCGTGAGCTGGTGCGGGATTACCAGACCCACTTGTACGAGGAAACGAACAGACAAGGGGAATCGTTTACGGTGGGGTCAAGAAACAACAACTTAAAGGTCGCCAAGCTTTTCTTTCGGTTCTTGAAGGATGAGGACTACTTGGCCCAAGACCCCAGCCGGGACGTGCCTTATGCCAAGGTTCCCAAAAGACTTCCCCGTTCCATCCTGACCAAACAGGAAGTGAGGAAGCTTTTGAAGGCACCGGACACCCATTCGCTCATGGGATACCGGGACAGAGCCATACTGGAAGTCTTTTATTCCACTGGCTTGAGAAATTCCGAGCTGGGAGCCTTGAAGGTGGAGGACGTGGACACGGACGAGGGATTTTTGAGGGTGAACTTGGGCAAGGGAGGGAAAGACCGGGTGGTGCCGCTGGGAAAGATCGCCTGCCGGTATGTGGAGAATTACGTCAAGGCGGTCAGGCCGCACCTGACGAAAGACCAGGCGAACCGGACTTTGTTCCTTTCTCTTCGGGGAAACAGGATGGGGCGGATTGTTATTGCCCAAAATATCCGAAGGTACGCGAGGCGGGCCAAGCTGCAAAAGTCGGTGACGGCCCATACCTTGCGGCATACCTGCGCTACCCAGATGATGCGGAACAAGGCCAACCTGCGGCACATCCAGGAGCTTTTGGGCCATGCTTGTCTGACCACGACCCAGGTTTATACGTCGGTGACGATTGCGGAGTTGAAGGAAGCTCACAAGAAATATCATCCGAGGGAAAGGGAATGGGTGTAAAGCGAAGGGAACGATTCAAGGAGGGGTATGGGATCCACTAAGTGGATTTCATGCCCTTTTTATTTACGTGATTCTTTGATGGAACGAAGGCGTCTGAGAAATTGGGCTGGTGGTTCGATGATAAGCCCTTGGAATGGGTTGAGGGGCAATAGGTGCCTTTTATCCCCTGTCACCAAAACATTACATCCACCCCTGACTGCAATTTCCAAAACTATGTTGTCGGCCTCGTGTTGAATGGCTTTAAATTTACCGCTAGGGACAATCATTGTGGATATGCGCTCAAGGCGCATTAGAAAGCGGTCTACGGTTTCTTCGCCTTCCTTCATTTTGAAAATGAGGTTACGGCGGACTTCTTGAAGGATATGAGGCCCGGTGACGTGAGAAAAATCCCGGTCGTAAAGATGGTCGATGAGATCGGATGGGATTCCACCGAAAGCGAAAGCCGAGATGATAACGTTGGCATCCAGGCAGACAATCGGAAGGTCTTTATTCGGCAAACGGGCCGCCGAAATCCTTCGGGGTTAACTTCTTTTTTTTAACGTATTTTTGGGTTCTTGCGGCCAGTTCGTGGAATTCCTTTTTAGCCTGGTAGCGGTTGAAAGTATCCAGGAGAAGCTCGCTGACGGAACGATGCTCTTTTTTGGCGACAGCTTTTATTTCTTCCCCGGCATCCGATGGAAGCGAGAAGGTTATAGTTTTTGGCAGTTTCACAAGTGTTTTCACGTAAGCTCCTCCAAAAGATTCTTGAAAACATATTATAAAGCCGGGAAGGAAGATACAAGCAGAAGAATCGAAACGGAAACACCAAAGATTCAAAGCCGAGCCGCCGAAGCCCCCGCCTTGGTTTCCCCCTTTGGAATCCCTCTTCCGAGGCGCCCCCATTTTCAATGAATCCCCAAAGGGGGAAACCCATCCTTCCCAACGCTCAAGACGTTTTGTATGCGTTGGGTCCCTTTTGGGAGCATCGGCACGCACCACGGCCCCCGGTGCGCCCGCTGGGTCTTCGACCCGTTGGGTCACGGCTTTGTTTTTATTTTCCCTTCACTGTCGGCCAGAAAGCGGCCGCAGTGGCCCCCAAGTGTCCAGGTGTGGCCACAGGGCAAGCTGATGGTGGCCGGGGATTTCAGGCCCGCAAAAAAACGCGGTCGCTGAAAGCCCTGGTCTTTGTTATTTTTCCCCGCCCGCCCGGTGCCATTCGGCACCTGCCACAAAGCCGCCTCCGCTTCGGTTCGCTTCGGCGGATTTGTGGCCCCATCCGCCCCAAAGGGCTCCCATGTTATGAAAGAAAAACCGATGGGGTGGTACTGCCAAGCGGTTTACAATATGTACCTATATGGTTATGACACTTCAAAAAACTCGTGAAAATTTTACCGGCTTTGACGGCGTGGAAACTTGCGAAAGCGAGACGCCACAAGGTTATTCCGTGTCTTGGAGCGAAACAAATCAACGTACCATCGACCCCAATGGGAACCTAATACAGGATGATAAATATAGTTATGTCTGGGATGCGGAGAATAGGTTAATTCAGGTGAACTTCCTGAATCCTCAAGCCACCAATAACCCGGACACGGTGCAGATGACCTATGACGGTCGAGGTAAGCGAGTTGGCATTACGGAGTTACATGGGACGACAGTTTTAACGGCCAAAACCTTTGTTTGGCAAGACTGGAGTTTGGCACAAGAAAGAGATGTTACTGGCCACACTGTGACTAAACAGTTCTTTAGTTTTGGCGAACAAATCAATGGTACCAACTATTATGTTGTAAGGGACCATCTGGGTAGTATTCGAGAAATGACAGATTCAAATGGAACCATACATGCGAACTACGATTATGATATTTTTGGGAGGCAAACGAAGTTGTCGGGTGATTTGAACGCAGACTTTGGATATGCACATTATTATAACTATCAGACGACATGTCAGTATTTAACAGTATTTAGAGTTTATGACCCTGAAAAGGGAAGATGGTTAAGTAGAGACCCACTTGCGGAATCTACAGGACCTAATCTTTATGAATACGTCGATAATTACCCAATAGGGTTAAATGACCCCTTCGGTTTGGCAGCTAATTACGATGATTTAGATTATTCTCTGCCCTGTTCAAAATTAATCGACGCATTGGCAAGAAACATTGAAAACGCAAAAGCAGAAGGCACATTCGAGCAAAATGCGGCATTATTTGCTGCGCAAGAAGCAAAGATTGCTGCCAAGTGTTTTAAGGACCCAAAAGATCCTAAAGGCGCATGCAATGTTGCACAAGAAGCGACAAATAGAAATCTTAATGCTCAAAGAAGAAACCTTGGATTGCCACCACGGTGTGCGTGTAACAATAATGCACTTGGTCTTACCTTTCTTGGTCTTGCTATTTATTCGTTTATATCTACCAATGGACCTGGCATAGCCGCAGCTTGTGCTGCCTTTTAAAAAGCAAGTTTTTTTATTTTAGGGAGGGTTAAGAATGAATAGTAAACAAGAATCAGAAGAGAAGATTTTTGCAGATAATCTTCTCAAATTGTTAATGGATAGCACCGTTGCTAAGGGTGCAAATGCAGACCAGAAATACATCGATTTTTTTAAAGCGGCAGCCCCGACTGAATCTAAATTTTATTCTTTTTGTTTTCGTTGGCTTTTTGACGTTCGAAAAGTGATTTATTTTCATTCTGATTTTAGGTTTACACGGATAAAACGTAAGCAGCTATCAGGCATTGGGATTGACCTGTACGCTATGAAAAATGAGTTTTATGGAATGACACATAATGTGGCGCAATTTGGTCTGGGTCATTATTTACTTGAATGCAGTGTTGAGGATTGGTTTTTTGATGAACACGCCAGTGACGTAAAAAGAATTTTTGTTACCACTGATAAAACTAAGGAAAAGGAAATCTTAAAATTTAAATTGCTTGGCAAAGAATTGAAAAAGGCTGGATTTGAAAAAGGCCTGTGTGAAAATTTAGAGGATGCTTTGATAGAGGTTTATGATTTCGCTGATATTTATGTGGAAAATTATGCTGGTTTTTTGAAAGCCAAACGTATTCCTGCACTACACCAAAGGTTTCGAGAGCTGAATTATGCCATGACTTGCCTGATTGGTTGTACATCCCGATGGTACCCACTGTTTAAGCACATTACTTATGACAAACGGTATATGTTGGGCTTCAAAGACTAATCACGTTGTTATAAGTTTAAATTTCATCTTAAGCGTTTTGCGAGTTCGCTGAATAAGTAGTTGGAAAGGCAAAGATTAAAAATGATTTCGATTGAGCTTTCCTTAAAACTCAAGATTTCAAGGAAGAGGCGGACAAGGCGAATGTCGCGGAAGAACAAGTGCAGGCAAAAGCTCAAAAGCCCGGGTGAGGCGCAGCGCAAGCCAACAAAACTGAGGAAAGATTGTTTCGTAAAAGCCGGGGAATTCCCCCGGCTTTTTGCATTTCTAGGGGTTTTTACCCCCCCTCTCCGACCCCTCTTTCTCTTGGCAGGACGCCTAAAGGCCAAATTCAGCGGCCAGCAGAATTTAAAGTATTTATTGACGCAGGTGATCGATCCCCATGGCAACGTGGTCACCTTAAATTACGACGGCAACTGCAAGTTGATTTCCATCGTGGACGCGGTGGGCCAGACGACGACTTTTACCTACGGCAACCCCGACAACCCCTACGGCATCACCCAGGTCACGGACCCCTTCGGCCGGTCGGCCTATTTCAACTATGACAACCTGGGCGATTTGATTTCCATCACCGACGTGATGGGCATGACCTCCCAAATGGCCTACAACACGGCTCCCCAGACGAATTCCATATTTATCCAGATTCCGCCGGGCGAATTGGAGTATTTCAACATTGTGGGCGCTTCCGATGGCGATACGGTTTCCAATGGAGGCGGCGGTTTTTCCGATATCGCTGTTTCCGGCGATTTAATCCAGTCCCTGACCACGCCTTACGGCACAACCCAATTTACGTATGGGGATGACGGCGTGGGTTACGGGAGCGGTTCGATTGCCTACAACCCCTATATTGAAATAACGGACCCGCTCCAGGAAAAGGAAAAAGCCGAATATATCCAGGCTCCGGATGGTACCGCCTATACCTCGGCCACGCCGCCCCCCGGCGGGCTGGGGCCGGACCCCTATCAAAACAGCCGCAATACCTACCTTTGGAACAAGAAGGCCATGACGGACGACCCGAACGATCCGGCCTCGGCCAAGGTGTACCACTGGCTTCATTCCACCGAAGGAACGACGGAACAAATGGCGCCCATCATTGAAAACCTCAAGAACCCCAATGAAAGCCTGATCTGGTATGTCTACCCCGGCCAGACGGACCAGACCTCCGAATTCAGCGACACCATGCCCACCACACCGGCAGTAGTGACCAGGTATGTGGACAATGGGGGAACTCAGCAAGCCCAGGAATACCAGTTCCAGTACAACGGCTACGGCAAGGCGACGAACTATACCGACCCAACGGGGCGGAGCTTTGGGTATACCTATGCCTCGAATGGGATTGACCTGTTACAGGTACAGGATTCCAGCGGTGAAACCCTGGCCAAGTACACTTACGACAGCCAGCACGATCCCTTGACCTATATGGATGCCTCAGGACAGACATGGAACTACAGCTACAACGTCGCCGGGCAGATACAGTCGGTCACTACGCCGATGGGGGAAACGACCAGCTACAACTATGACGGCAACGGGTATTTGATTTCGGTGGTACCACCCCAGCCGGGAAGTACGGTGACCTATACCTATGACCAGGTCGGCAGGGTACAAACCCAAACCGACGCGGCCCACGGGACGATGCGCTATGCCTATGACAATCTCGACCGGGTAATAGGAACCAGCTATTCGGATGGAACGCATGAAAGTTACAAATACACCAACCTGGATTTGACGGGTTATACGGACAGGCAAAGCAGAAACACCAGTTACACCTACGACGGGGACCGGCACATGACATCTGTGACGGACCCGAAGACGCAGACGACGCAGTTCGGCTGGTGCGCCTGCGGTTCTCTGGCGAGCATGACGGACCCGAACGGCAACAAGACCACTTGGAACCGGGATTTTGAGGGACGGGTGACGCAAAAGGCATACCCGGATGGGTCATCGACGAACTACACCTACGACCAGAACGGGAGCCAGCTTTTAACCGTACAGGACGCAAGGAACGAGTTTACGAACTACACCTACGACCTGGACGACGAATTGGAATCGGTGAGTTACAGCGGCCCGGTGACGGGAACTTCCAATGTGAACTTCAGCTACGACAGCACCTTGCCCAGATTGACCAGCATGAGCGACGGGACGGGTACGACCAGTTACAGCTATTACCCGATTGGAAGCCTAGGCGGGGGACATGTGGAGACGGTCAATAGCCCGGTGGGGACTAGCACGGCAAATATTACTTACACATATGATGGTGACGGCAGAACCACCAGACGTTCCATTGATAGTAATTCTGAAAGCTATACCTATACCAATGATGAATTGACGAATGTAACCAACCCCTTGGGGAGCTTTGGGTATACGTATGACTCCACAACCAGCAACCTGACTCAAATTAACTACCCGAATGGCCAAAAGACAACGATGACCTATTATCAACCGACGAATCCGCTAGGAGCGGGTAGGTTGCAAAGCCTAGTAAATACGGGAGCAGGCTCCACATCAGGCCAAACGCTATCGGCTTTTGATTACACATACACCCAGGCTGGCGACATCAACACCTGGACCCAGCAGTTGGACAACACCCCGGCGGATGCCCATACCTACACGATGGGGTATGACAAGGACAGTGAGTTGACCAGCGCCACGTTGACGAGTGGAACCGGCGGGTTCGATAACCTGACGGCCAATAAAGGGGTGACGTTTGGCTACGATTTGGCTGGGAATAGAACGTCGGAACAAACCAGTACTTACAGCCATACGTTTGGCACCAACAACCTGAATCAGCTTACAAATATAACCCCCAATCCAATACCTGTTCAGGGGTCAACCAACAGGCCTGCGAGTGTGTATGTGAATGGGCAAGGTGTGACGGAAGACAGTAACAATAATTACAGCGGAACGGTTACGCCGACTGGCGGTGCCAGTACACCTATGACCATCAAGGCGATGGCAAGTGATGGGACACAGGCGGTACAGACGAACCATGTTCTCAACACACAACCGTATCAATATGATCCCAACGGGAATCTAATACAGGATGACAAATATAGTTACGTGTGGGATGCGGAGAACAGGTTGATACAGGTGAACTTATTGAACCCACAGCCAGCGACAAAACCGGATACGGTTCAGATGAGTTATGACGGGATAGGAAGAAGAGTAGCTATTACGGAACTGCACGGAACAACAGTACTAACTTCAAAATCGCTTTTATGGTGTGGAGAAAAGCTCAGCCAAGAACGAGATTCAATCGGACATACTGTTGCTAAACAGTTCTTTGATAGAGGTGAACAAATCAACGGGACTAACTATTATTATGTGAAAGATCAATTGCGCAACGTCAGGGAATTGATTGACGCCAATGGTATTATTCATGCTAATTATGATTACGATGCCTATGGTCGGCAAACAAGACTTTCCGGTGATTTGGATAGTGATTTTGGTTACACAGGTTTTTATGTTGAAAAGACACTGCGTTTCGACCTTACATGGTTTAGGGCTTATGATTCCGAAAAGGGGAGATGGTTATCAAAAGACCCTGCCGGTGAAGGAGTTGGTTACAATTTGTATGAATATGTATCGAATAATGCCTTTGACTATATTGATAATCTGGGATTGTTTCAGTGCTCGTGTTCAGGAGGGTCGGGAGGTAGTTGTCAATCTGGCCCAGCATATAGCCCGCCGGGGATTGGGGGAGGCGGAACATCTGACAATTCACCAGTCATCAGAGCTAAACAATTCCATCAGGATGTATACAACGCGTGTTTAGTAATCGAATCTACATCTCAAGATAATTTGGAATGTTTGCTTGTTGCATACACGTTGGGTATTGGAGCGGCTAGTTTAGGCCCGTGGACTGGAGTTGGAGTGGCGGCTTTAGGTGCTATTGCTTGTGCTCATCGAGTGGATTGTAAATGCGCGGGGGAGGCGACGTTTTGAAAAAAAATCTATTTTGGGATAATTCAGCTGTTTTATTTATTTTTTTAGGGTTATGTAATTTTTTATTTGATGCAAAAATGGTAACTAAATTTAATGAAATCGGATGGTTGATTTTAAATGCCGTATATTTTTTTATAGGGCTATTTTTTGTTTTGAAAGGGAAGGAAAGAATTTTTTATTATTTAATTCCATTGATTTTCTTATGTTTTTTTTCTGAAGTGATTTTTCCACCTCCGATAATTGCCGTCAAAGTTTTTGGAGTTATTGTGATAGTTTTTGGAATTTATTTAATTAAGTGGAAGTTGCCGATTGATAATAAAAATTGAATGATTAGCAATTTGGAACCCGTAGGGTAAAAATATTCATGAAGCCATCTTTGGCGGCTTAGTCCTTGTAAATTCAGGCTTTTATTCACGGTGGTAGTAGTTTAAAAGGCGTCTATCGAGATTTCCTAACAATCTTTGATTGTGATTGTAATCATAATTTTATGTCAAATAGTGGTTTTTCTTCTGTTGGGTTTTTGGATAAATACGGCTTATCTGGCACTGGACCTGATTTATCACATTACTCTGGCGATTGCAGAAACGCCTTACTAAATCTATTGGATGATCTAATCGCTGGGAAGATTTCTCCGCAAGACGCTCAAGCCGTCCTGAATATTCTTTATGGCAGATGCAAAATTGACTGCTCTAAGTTGAAAGATATAGTGGCTTCTGGAACAACTACGCTTGATATCTTTTTCTTTTTCCCGATGGTACCCGGACTGTTTGGCCCATTTAGAGCCCCGAGTCCCAAAAACCAGAGTTGTAATACCGGAGCTTAAATTTGTTACTTTGATTTAAACAAGGAGAAGTTACATGCACCAATTTGTAAATCAAAAACGATACGAAGATAAGGTTTTTGAAAAGAAGTTGTTTTTGCTATTCATGAAATCTGCATTCGCTGGGTCAAGGGACAGGCTCGAAAAAAGGAAAGATATGCTTTTAAACATATCGAAGGTTTTTCCTTATTATTATTCCGCTCTTTTTTACAACGCTAGTTCAATGTCGAAATTTATTGAAGACTTTTCGAGCAAGGCAATGAGAGAAAAGGTGGTGGAAGAATTTCGCCAAATAGTGAATTCTTTTATGGTCGTTAAAATAATTGTGGACAACTTGGTTCGTGAAAAGGAAGGGGAATACTACTTCGGCGAAGTGGATAATAACATTGGACTACAGTTTCATTTGTTCCACGATAAAATTTTGAATAAGCCGAAACAGCAGTTCAAGAGCCGAAACTTCAACGTTCTTTTAACGTCTTTTCGGAAAAAGGAAATAGATAAAGATTTGTTATTGAAATTTTCGAAGTCTTTAAAAGAGCTGTCCAATATTCTTGACATATACATTGGAAACTACGAACTCTTTAAAAGTGCGGCACGAGTTTATGAATCTCAGATGGCATTTAGAGAAATCAATTGGGCTGTATATTCTTTGGCGGGATTTATATATCGGTGGGGTGGAATATATCAATGGCTTGGTTCTCGTGAGCTTAAAACCCTCAAAAGAATATTGCCGAAAGAATAAGAATATTTATTAGGTTTATGTTCGGTGTGGATAGCTCCGAGGACTTACTCAAGCAACCTCTTCGCTGGTCACTTGAGATTCTGTTCGTTAATAAAAACTCAGAAGTCCGCCAAGTCTTTGGCGGGTTAATATTTTGCTAGTAGGACTTGCGAGGATCAGTTTAAGACCGAAATTCTTCCTTCTCGATATTGTCTTCGGCCAGGTCGAACACCATGGAAGCCCAGGAGACAGTAAACCATTGGTCGAATAGAGCATTGTCTCGTTGGGTTGGCCAGTCTTTCTCATAAATGAAATAGCCCGGCAAGATGGCGTCCAAGAAAAAAGGTTTGGATACTTCGACCATGTGGTCAATGTCGTCGTTTTCACGGAAGGGCATAAGGTAAACGTGGGGTTCGTGGTTGACGATCTCCAATCGGGTAGGGCCGTATTGGTCTGTTTTGGATAGCGGGTGGTTGTTGAGCCAGTCCACGAAGGGTTGTTTAGCGGTAATGATGATGGTGGCGCGGTTTTTTAGCTTAAAAACAGTTGGGTACATGAGGGGTCCTTCCGTCATTTTTTGAGTGATACATCGATAATTCATTTATCGACCATCGGAGGATGTCGATGATTGACAGGGTGAAGCCCTATATTTTCCTATTTTCATGGAAAATCCATAAAAATGGGAAAATAGACGCCGGATACCCCAGTTTTCTTTATTCCGGCAGAATAAGACATGGGGCAATTCTTCAGCAGTTGAAGAATTTGGCCGGAATCCGGCCATTGAATACCCCCCTCCGTATGCGGGCCGCATATCTAACCGGCTTATCCGGCCAATCAAACCTCCAGAGGGTGTCTAAATCCGACGGGTCAAACCCATTATTCTTCCAACACTGGCCGCAATGCGGCCAGTTGACACCCCAATTCTTCCAATTTTTATGGATTTTCCATAAAAATTGGAAGAAAGACCCCGGATACCCCGGTTTTCTTTATTCCGGCGGAATAAGACATGGGGTAATTCTTCAACTGTTGAAGAATTTGGCCGGAATCCGGCCATTGAATACCCCCCTCCGTATGCAGGCCGCATATCTAAACGGCTTATCCGGCCAATCAAACCTCCAGAGGGTGTCTGAATCAGACAGGGCAAACCCCCTATTCTTTTCAAAAAGGGCAAACTTTGCCCTTTTTGAGGCTTCAATAGCCTCGGCGACGCCGCCCCCCGGCGGGCTGGGGCCGGACCCCTATGAAAACAGCCGCAATACCTACCTTTGGAACAAGAAGGCCATGGCGGACGACCCGAACGATCCGGCCTCGGCCAAGGTGTACCACTGGCTTCATTCCACCGAAGGAACGACGGAACAAATGGCGCCCATCATTGAGAACCTCAAGAATCCCAATGAAAGCCTGATCTGGTACGTTTACCCCGTAGGGTAAAAATATTCACGAAGCCATCTTTGGCGGCTTAGTCCTTGTAAATTCAGGGTTTTGTTCACGGTGGTAGTAGTTTAAAAGGCGTCCTAATCGAGATTTCCTAACAATCTCTCCTTTCTTACTGCCGATATTGTCTTCAGTCCTTGGGAAGGGAATGATATTCCCGATACCTTGGTGACACCTTTCCTGATGGTAATACGCTACGTATTCTTTTAAGGCTTTCCTTAACATTTTCTCGCTTGTGATGATTAAGCGTTTCAAACATTGTTCTTTAACGGATTTCACCCAACGTTCGGCATAGGCATTAAGGTTCGGGCTTCGCGGCGGTATGGCGATTGGTTTCACACCGGCTTCTTCAAGAATTCTTTTAAATGCGGGGCAATACTGCCCTCCCCGGTCATGAATCAGAATTTGTCCTGGTCTTAGGCATCCGTCAGCCGTGGTCAAATTTCTAGCGATTTGTTTCATCCAATCTTCATTCGGATGGACGGTGATTCCAGCGACATGAACTTTGCGATCTTTGAGGCGGATAAAGAAAAGGATGTAATAAGAAACCAAACCAAAGGGTGTCAGAACTTCCCAAGTCAGGAAGTCGGTTGCGGTTAATTGATCCCAGTGAATTTCGAGAAAATCATTCCAAGTCAGTTGATTATTTCTAACCGGGGACGGCGATATACCGTTTCTCTTAAGGACGTTTTGGATGGTTTCGACATTGGTTTTGAAACCAAGTATCTTCAACCTGCCCTGGAGTGTTTTGTAGCCATCGTTCGGGTTTTCAAGGGCAAGTTTGACGATCAAGTCTTCCAGGTCAGGGCTGATTCTGGGCCGTCCAGGGTATTTGCGTCGCTTGGAGTAATCCCATTTTTGACGGATAAGTTCCCGATGCCAGCGGTAAAGGGTGGCCGGCGTGAAAAGATTAAAGGTTTTTTCAAGATAAGCCGGGTCAACGGCTTTGGCGGCGCGCGCCAAAGCGATTTTTTCAGATGAGGCGGGGTTAGGCCGACGGGCCAGGTGAGCCGCGAGAAACTTGATTTCCTGGGTGAGGTAATAAATGACGGCTTCTTGGGAACTTTCGAATATACGTTTCAATTCTGTGACAAATTTCCTGCGGGTCATGGGGGCGGCTCCTTATAAATCGTAATAAAAATACAAACAGCATAAGGCGCGGGACGCGGTTGAAAAGAATTTTGAACGGAGAGTTTTAAGAAATAAGGATTAAATATTTTCATATTAAAGATTGGATATTGACTCAATTTAAAGGTGTTCCGGTGAAATTTGCCGGGATTGAAACTGCCTTCAAATATGTTATTCTTTCTCCTCTTTTAAGCCGGTATTTCCCGAGGAACGAAGTCCATGACAAAGAAAAAAGTAGCGGTGATCGGCGCCACGGGCGTGGCGGGCCAGCAGTTTTTGGCCTCCCTGGCGGGACATCCCCAATTTGAAGTGGTGGCATTGGCCGCCTCGGAGCGTTCGGCGGGAAAACTTTACCGGGACGCCATTACGGACGCCCATGGGGCGTTCCGCTGGTATTGCCAGGAACCCCTCAGCCCCGAATTCGCCAAAATGAAGGTGGAAGACGCCGCCAAACTGGACGCGTCCAAAGTCGATCTTATCTTCACGGCGGTCGAATCCGACGCGGCCAAGGAGCTGGAACCCCGCTACGCCAAAACCACGCCGGTGGTTTCCACCGCCTCGGCTTTTCGCTATGAAAAAGACGTTCCTATTTTTATTCCCGGCGTGAACCAGGATCATGACCGGCTGATCGCGGTCCAAAAGAAAAACCGGGGTTGGAAAGGTTTTGTGACGCCCGTGCCCAACTGCACGACCACGGGCCTGGCAATGACGTTAAAACCGCTGCACGACGCTTTTGGCGTGATGCAGGTCATCATGACCTCCCTGCAGGCCTGCTCCGGCGCGGGACGCTCGCCCGGCGTGATCGCTTTGGACATCGTGGATAACGTGGTGCCTTACATCCCCAAAGAAGAAGAAAAAGTCGAAAAAGAAACCCAGAAGATATTGGGGACGATCGTCAATGGCGAGGTGGCTTCGGCGGGGTTTCCCGTTTCGGCCACCTGCACCAGGGTGGCGGTGTTGGAAGCCCATACGGAGGCGGTTTATGTTTCCCTGGCGAAGCATGCCACGGTGGATGACGTGAAAAAAGCCATGAGGGAGCACGGCAGGGCTTTTACCGCCTTGAAGCTGCCTTCCTGCCCGCCCCATTTAATTGAAGTGACCGACGATCCTTTCCGTCCCCAGCCGAGGCTGGATCGGGACAGGGAAGGCGGCATGGTGACCAGCGTGGGCCGCGTCCGCGCCGATCACGCTTTGCCCAACGGCATTAAGTATGTGCTGGTTTCTCACAACACCAAGATGGGCGCCGCCAAGGGCGGAATGCTGGTGGCGGAGTATTTGATTCATCAGGGGCACATATAAAGAATAGTTATGAATTAGTAGTTAAGAATTCTGAGTTTTAAAGAAACAAGACCGATTTGGGTCGTTAAACAGATTTTAGGGATTTCAAATTAAGATTAAGAAAAGGAGAAAATGACATGGCGACAGAACGCAAAGGGGTTATTACTTTTAAGGGAGGGCCTTTAACCTTGATCGGCCCCGAAATTAAGGTGGGGGACACGGCGCCCAATTTTAAGCTTTTGAACAGCGGCCTCGAGGAAATCACCCTGGATAACTTTAAGGGAAAGACATTGATTATCTCAGTAGCGCCTTCCTTGGATACGCCGGTGTGTTCGCTTCAAACCCAGCGCTTTAACAAGGAAATTCCGCAACTGCCCGCCGGCGTGGAAGTGATCACGGTTTCGGCCGATCTTCCTTTCGCCCAGGCCCGTTTTTGCGGGGCCGAAGGCATCAAGATGATCACCCTGTCCGATCACCGCGACATGGCCTTCGGGGACGCTTACGGCACCCATATTAAAGAATTGCGCCTGGAAGCCCGCGCCGTATTTGTAGTGGGCAAGGACGGTAAAATCAAGCACGTTGAAATCGTGAAAGAAGTGACCGAGCACCCGAATTACGACGAGGCTTTGAAAGCCGCCAAGGCGAACGCTTAACCGATGACTCCAGGGGGACGCGTTTAGCGTCCCCCTATTTATTTAATTAGGATCCTCCAAATGCTCTTGCCTTCCCTGATTCCGGCTTTTTTATTTTTCTTCACGTTCCTTTTTTATCTCCGCACCCATTGCGCCTCATTTAACATCAACGATTCGGGCGAAACCATCATGGTCTGCGACCAGTTGACCATCAGCCATTCTCCCGGCTATCCCCTTCACACGCTGTGGGGCAGGGTGAACTGCCTTTTGCCCCTGGGCCAGCCCATGCTTCGGGTGACTTTCAGCTCGATGGTGACCGCGACCCTGGCCGTCGTCCTGGTTTATTGGGTCCTAAAAATGCTGTTCCAAAGAACTTTTGTTCCGATGGGCTCATCCGATTCCATTCCGGAGGACCAACAGCCTGGGCCCTGGTTGTGGGAAATTCCGGCGGTTTTCGGGGCGTTGGTTTTCGCCTTCTCCTATCAACAATGGTTCCAGGCCTGCGGCGCCAAGGGCGGCATTTATACCCTCAATACGCTTTTGACCGTTTCGATGCTTTATCTTTTCTTCAAAATGCGCGAAAGAGGCTGGTTCATTAAATCCTTCCTCTTGATGGGTTTCCTTTACGGCTTGAGCCTGGCGCACCATTGGCCCAACCAGATCGTGATGGCGCCGGCCTATCTGTGGTTTTTCTTCGCCAGCCAAAAGCGGGTGCCCTTTCGGGAAATACTGGGATCGCTTTTCAGGCCCTTCGATCTCTGGGAAAAAATCCGCAATGTGGTTTCGGCCTTCGGTTTTCTTAACTTCATCCGGACCTTTACCATGGGGATCATTGCCCTCTCGGTTTACCTCTACCTGCCTATCCGGGCGACGCAACATCCGCTTATTAACTGGTGGGACCCCGAAACCCTGGACCGTTTATGGGGAACGGTGATCCGCAAGGGCTATTTGGGCACGGGCGACGCCCGGTCCATGACGACGATTGTCCGAAATCTCAAGCGGTTTTGGATGCACGCGGAACACCAATTTGGCGGCGGGTTTACCTTCGTGCTTTACGCCCTGGCCATTTGGGGGTTTATCTGGCTTTGGAACAAAAAACAGCGGTCGGACGCTTTGGGCATCGCTTTTTTGGGCGGTGGGGTCTTTTGTGGAATTATTCTGTTCAACAATCCGCTGGAAGGCTATCAATGGACGATCGACAACTTTTTCACGCCGGTGTTCCTGACGGTGGCCATGTTCGCGGCGGCGGGGATCGCCGGTCTGTGCGAGGGTTTTTCGAAAAAATGGCCCTATTACCATGTGCCGCTGATTATCTCGGCGTTCTGCCTGAGTTTTGGTTTGATGCCCCTTATCCTCAACTATATGGCCACGGACAAGGTGGTCGATGGACAGACGGTATATCAGGGAGTGGATCAAAGCCGCTATGTCAGCTCCTATGACGAAGGCTTGAACATGCTCAAAACGGTCAACCGCGACGGCGTCATTGTCTGCAACGGCGATATCGACATCCTGCCCCTCTGGTACCTGCAGCATGTGGAAGGTATGCGGCCCGAAGTGGTTACCTTTACCATGCAGCTTATTCCCTACGACTGGTACCGGGACCCGCTGTTTAAAACCTATCCTTTCTTAAAAGTGCCGGTCGGTTACGACGTCCGGCCCGAGACGGTGGTTCAGGACATGATCAACCAGCACGCCCAGGACCGGTCCTTTTACTTCACCAATATTTTTACGGCCCCCTGGATGCAGAAGGAAGACCCCGCGCTGCCCGAAGGATTTTTGTGGCGCATGGTTAAAACCAAGAACTTGAACTACGCCTTTACCTCCCGCCGGCTCAACGTTTTGTGGGATACCTACCGCCTGCGCGACATGGAACCGCCCGAGCGAGGCTATTGGGATGAATATACGGATGTCATGAAGGATTCCTACGGGATCGGCTTCGATTTCACCGGTTATTTCGCCCTGATCAATAAAATGCCCGATATCGCCCTGTGGAGCTTCGATAACGCGTTGAAATACCGGCAGCCCCAGACCTTTAACCGCATCTACGTCATGCTGGGCGAGACCTACATGGCGCTTAAACGGCCCCAAAGCGCGGTCAACAGCTTCCAGATGGCGATCGAACGAGGCGCCCAGGATTCCCACACCCTGGCCCGGCTGGGCGACGCCTTCGCGGGGATGAAAGATTACAGCGACGCCCAATCGGCCTATCACGCGGCGCTTAACGTAAATCCGCAGGATCCGTTGGCCCAGGCGGGAGTGAGCGCGGTCGAAAAACTTCAAAACGCCAATGGAGGCGGGGACAGCCGGTCTTGAAAACCCGTAATATCCGGCTGACGGTTGAATATGACGGAACGGCTTATTCGGGATGGCAAAAGCAGCTCCAAGCCGAAACGATCCAAGGCACTTTGGAAGACAGGCTCAAGCAGGTTTGCGGCCATCCAGTAGACCTTTTGGTGGCGGGACGCACGGATTCAGGCGTCCACGGACTGGGACAAACCGCCAATTTTCACACCAGTTCAAATCTTCCGGTTTCAAAAATCCAGGATGTGTTAAACCACCTGCTGCCCCGGGATATCCGTATTGCCAAAGCGCAGGAAGCGCCCGAAACCTTTCACGCCACCTATCACGCCAAGGCCAAGTTGTACCGTTATGTGATCCGAAACGCCAAAGACTATACGGTTTTCGACCGGAACACCTACCATCATGTCAGGCCCGTCTTGGATGCGGCGGCCATGAAAAAAGCGGCGAAATTCTTGGTCGGTACCCACGACTTTACGGCTTTCCGGGGGACTCTGGGCAAGAGGGCGAATCCCAAGCGAACCATTACCAAAATACAAATTCGAAAAAGCGGCGATAACCTTATTTTGGAATACACGGGTGTTTCCTTTTTACATCAGATGATCCGCATTTTAAGCGGGACGCTTTTATACGTCGGATTGGGCAAATTGAAGCCCGCCGATATAAAGGCCATTTTGAAATCGAAGGACCGCAAAAAAGCCGGGCCGACTTTGCCGCCGAACGGTTTGTTTTTGGTGAAGGTTTATTATCCGGCCACCTTTCCGAAAATTAAAAAACGGGGCAGGGAAGAAGAGGCCTGAAAATGAAGGCTGTATAAGGTTTTTTGAACGACTTTTTTCCATCCGATCCCGCTAAACCCGAGGTTGAGACCCCCGCCCAACTGACGTAGAATACGGCCTCTTTATCGCCCCTAAGGAAGACCGATGGCTTATTCCTCATTAACCGAATTTATTGAATTCCTTGAAAAAAAAGGTCAATTGGTCCGCGTCGCGGAAGAAGTGGACCCGGTTTTGGAAGTGACCGCTATCGCGGATAAGGTTTCCAAATCCCCCCAGGGCGGCAAAGCCCTCCTTTTTGAAAAGCCCAAAGGCAGTTCTTATCCGCTTCTCATCAACGCGTTTGGCTCGTACCAGCGCATGAGCTGGGCCTTGGGGGTTGAAAACCTGGAAGAGCACGCGGCGGCCATCAAGGAATTATTGGAACTCAAACCGCCCAAGGGGTTCATGGACAAGATGAAATTCCTGCCCAAGCTGGCGGAGATCGCCAAATTTCCGCCGGTGGAAGTCTCCAAAGGCGCCTGCCAGGAAGTGGTTGAGACGAACCCCGATTTAAACGCCTTGCCGGTCTTAAAGTGCTGGCCCCAGGATGGCGGCCGCTTTATTACTTTTCCGCTGGTTTACACCCAGGACCCCGAGACGGGCATCCGCAATATCGGAATGTACCGCATGCAGGTTTATGACGGCAAAACCACGGGAATGCATTGGCAGGTTCATCACGGGGGCGCTTCCCATTACCGCAAGGCCGAAAAGGCGGGAAAGCGGCTGGAAGCGGCCGTGGCCTTGGGCGGCGACCCCGCTTTGACCTATTCGGCCACCGCGCCTCTACCCGAAGGCATCGACGAACTTTTGTTCGCCGGCTTCCTGCGCAAGAAGCCGGTGGAGTTGGTGAAATGCAAGACCGTCGACCTGATGGTTCACGCGGACGCGGATTTTGTATTGGAAGGCTATGTGGAACCGGGGGAGCGCCGCACCGAAGGACCCTTTGGCGACCATACGGGTTATTACAGCCTGGCGGACGAATATCCGGTTTTTCATATTACCTGCATTACCCGCCGTAAGAATCCCATTTATATGACGACGATCGTGGGGAAACCTCCCATGGAAGACGGTTATTTAGGTAAGGCGACCGAGCGGTTGTTTTTGCCGCTGATGCAAAAGGTACTGCCCGAAATTGTGGATGTTGAACTTCCCGTCGAAGGGGTGTTTCACAACCTGGCCATCGTTTCCATCGACAAGCAGTATCCGATGCACGCCCGTAAGGTGATGTTCGCCCTTTGGGGTTTGGGCCAGATGATGCTGAATAAAATTTTGATCGTGGTGGATAAAGATACCAACGTGCACGATGCCGCTCAAGTTTTGTGGCGGGTAGGCAATTGCATGGATGCCAAGCGGGACGTGGTCATCACGGAAGGCCCCCTGGACGTATTGGACCACACCTCGCCCATGTGGGGCTGGGGCGGTAAAATAGGGATCGACGCCACGAAAAAGTGGAAAGAAGAAGGCTTTAACCGCGAATGGCCCGATGAACTGACGATGGATAAAAATATCGAGGATAAAGTTTTACCGATCCTCAAAAAGCATAACCTGATTTAATCATTAAACTTAAAGGATTTTTATGAGCGCGAATATTCAAAGCATGTTTGGCCGTATCGCGGGAACCTATGATCAGGTCAATCATACTTTGTCCTTCAACCAGGACATTCAATGGCGCAAAGCCTCGGTGGCTCAATTGACCCGGGATGGCTACGAGCCCAAAAAAGTCTTGGATTTATGCGCGGGCACGGGCGATTTCGCTTTGGCGGTGAAAGAGAAGAGCCCGAACGCTGAAGTGGTTTTGACTGATTTCGCCAAACCGATGTTGACCTTGGCGAAGCGAAAGGCCAATAACCAAAAGGGTTTTTGCTTTGTGGAGGCCGATGCCTTGAAACTTCCCTTTCAGGATATGGCTTTTGACACGGTCGTTTGCGGTTTTGGCGTACGTAACCTGGATTCGCCCGAAAAAGGCGTTAAAGAGATCGCGCGGATTTTAAAACCCGGCGGTAAAGCCGTTATTTTAGAGTTTTTTAAGCCTACGGGTATTTTCGCCAGGCTGGCTTATACTTTTTACGTGGGAAGCCTTATGCCGGTTCGCGGGGCGGCGATTTCCAAGGATAAGGCGGCTTACGACTATCTTCATCAGTCGGCTAAAAACTTCATCAAGGTTAAGGATTTTAAGCAATTGATGGAAAAGAATGGTTTTAAAGACGTGTCCATTGAAGCCCGCATGCTGGGTGTGGCTTACAGCGTCATCGGAATCAGGAAGTAAGAGGCGAACCATGAAGAAAATATTCGTTGCGGTTACGGGGGCATCGGGAACTATTTATGCCCGGCGTTTTTTCCGGCATTTTCCCTATGATGATTGGGAAGTGCACGCGGCTGTTTCCAAATCCGCCGAATTGGTTGCCTCCCATGAAGGCGGGTTAAACCTGCCGCCCCATGTCAAAGAATGGGATGAAAAAGACCTGACCGCTCCGGTGGCCAGCGGTTCCAATAAGTTTGAGGCCATGGTGGTGATCCCCTGCTCAACGGCGACTTTGGGCAAGCTGGCGCACGGGATGGCCGACAACCTGATTACCCGCGCCGGGGAAGTTTTTCTGAAAGAACGCCGCAAGCTGATCTTGATGCCCCGGGAAACACCCTTGTCGTTGATTCAAATCAAAAATATGGAACTTTTAACCTTGGCGGGAGCCCATGTCATTCCGGCCACGCCCAGTTTTTACGGCAACCCGAAAACCATCGAAGAACTGGTGGACACGGTCGTGGCCCGTATTTATGACCACGCGGGCGTGGATGCCGACGTTTCAACCCGCTGGCGCGCCGAAGAACAAAAAGCTAAAGAAAAATACCCAGATCGTTAATCATGCTTGAAAAATTAAAAACCATCTCCAATTTAGTGGTGCTGCCTCACTCGGTCTTCGCGCTGCCTTTCGCGCTGGCCAGTTTGCTGACGGCCACCCACGGCAGGCCGCCGTTCCGCGTTTTGTTTTGGGTCGTGGTTTGTATGGTCCTGGCCCGTACGGCGGCCATGGCTTACAACCGGCTGGTGGACGCCGATGTGGACGCCTTAAATCCACGGACCATGAACCGGGATATTCCGGCGGGGCGGATTACCCGCGTACAGGTGGCGCTTTTGACGGCAGCCTGCGCTTTGGGTTTTATGGGCGCCTGCTGGATGCTCAATCCGCTGGCCTTCAAGCTGTCGCCTTTGGCTTTAGGGATCGTGTTTTTTTATTCGCATACCAAACGGTTTACTTGGACCTCTCATTTGTTTTTAGGCTTGGCGTTGGGAGTGGCGCCGGTGGGAGCCTGGGTGGCCGCTACCGGCCAACTGGCATTCGAACCCTTTTTTCTGACAGGCGCGGTGATTTGCTTTTTAGCCGGTTTCGACATTTTGTACGCGACGCAGGATGAAGCTTTCGATAAAAAGTCGGGACTGCATTCCTGGGTGGTGCGCTGGGGCGTCGTCAACAGCCTCCAAGCCTCTCGATTCTTCCATGTGGGTATGTTAGGATTCCTCACTGTTTTCGGCGTTCAAGCCGGTTTTTCTTGTAGTTACTACGCGGGAATCGCCTTGATCGCGGCGGCCTTGATTTACCAGCATCTGAGGGCCTATACCGTTGAAACCCATCACGGCGAATTTAAGTTTACCTTGTCCCCCAAAATGATGGGCCTCAACGGCTGGATCGCTGTTATTTACTTTGCGGTGGTAGGAGTGACACTTTGGCTTTGAAACGTCTTTTAGACCAATCTCCCATCAAAGACATCTACGAAAAGGTTGATGCGGGAGCCCGTATCACGGACGAAGAAGCCCTTCGGCTTTACAATACCAACGATCTTTACACGCTGGGCGCCATGGCGAACATCATCCGGGAACGTAAAAACGGCAATAACACTTACTACAATAAAAACCGTCACATCGATTACTCCAACGTTTGTTCCACCACCTGCAAGTTTTGCGCTTTCTCCCGTTTCGAGGGGGAGGAAGGCGCCTTCGAATTTACCCACCAGCAATTAGCCGCCAAAGCCAGGGAGGCCTACCAGCTGGAAGGCATTACGGAACTCCACATCGTCGGCGGGCTTCATCCCACTTATAGCTTTGAGTGGTACGAAGACATGCTCCGTATTTTAAAACAGGCGGTTCCGGGCATTCATTTAAAGTGTTTTACGGGTGTGGAGATTAATTTTTTCGCCGAAAAATACAACATGACCCATGAGGAAGTGTTGAACCGTTTAAAAGAGGCGGGCCTTGGTTCCATGCCGGGCGGAGGGGCTGAAATTTTTCATCCCGACGTCCGGGAACAGATATGCCCCGGCAAAGGCAACGCGGAGCAATGGCTGGAGGTTCACCGTACGGCCCACCGGCTGGGGCTCCGCACCAACGCGACCATGCTTTACGGCCATATTGAAACCTACGAGCACCGGGTGGATCACATGGGCCGCCTGAGAAAATTACAGGATGAGACGGGCGGGTTCCAAACTTTTATTCCCCTGGCCTTCCATCCCGACCATACCCAAATGGATCATTTCGCCCGCCCGAGCGGCGTGGAAGATTTGAAAACCCTGGCGGTGGGCCGGGTTTATCTGGATAATTTCGACCATATCAAGGCCTATTGGATCTCCATGGGTGTCCGATTGGCCCAAATGTCTTTGGCTTTCGGGGTGGACGATATTGACGGCACGGTCATTGACGAAAAGATTTACCGGATGGCCGGAGCGGATTCGCCCGAAGTAATGACCGCAAAAGATTTACAAGCCTTGATCCGCGACGCGGGCCGCATGCCGGTTGAGCGGGACACGCTTTATAAAGAGTTGAAACCCATGCCGGAAGCAGTGGGAAGATAACAACAGGCGGCGATAGAGAAAGAGAAAAATGAGCGAAACAACCGAAAATACGCCAGTTGTTCCGGCGCCCGCAGCCGGCATTCCCGTTATTGCTCCGGTGGCGGCGCCTCAAGCGCCTGCTCCCGCGGCCGCAACCGTTGCTGCGACCGCACCCCCGACGGTTCCGCCCATTGATCTTCAATTTACCGCCAGGCCCATGAAAATCGCGGCCGTGCCTTTCCTGAACGCCCAGCCCTTAATTTGGCAATTGGCCAAACATCACCATTTGTCCCAATTGCCGCCGGTCGAGATGGGCCAGCAGCTCCGCTCCGGCCAAATCGATGTGGCTCTGGCCCCCATCGCGGCTTATCTTTTGGACCCCGCTTTGGTCATCATTCCGGTGGCGGCCATTGGCTCGAATGGACCGGTCAAAAGTGTGCGTATTTTATCCAACGGATCCTTAAAAAATGTGGAGAGGCTTTTTGTCGATGCCCGCTCCCAGACTTCGGTTTTGCTATCCCGTTTGATCCTCAAAAGATGGTATGGAGTGAAAAAACTGGAAGTCATCCACCAGGACATGGCCGATTTTAAACCCGGTCAAACGAAACCCTGGGAAGGGGTGCTCCAGTTCGGCGACGGGGCCTTGGTTTCCGCCCCAAACGGCATGACCGTGACGGACTTGGGCGAGGAATGGGCTTTTCGCACGGGAAAACCGTTTGTTTACGCTGTTTGGATGGCGGGAGACACGAGGATCGCCAAGGAAATCGAAAACGATCTTTTGATCGCCAAAAACGAGGGTTTGAAACATTTCACTGAAATCGCCGATCAATACCACGGTATCTGGGTGTTTAAGCATCCTCAAAGCAAAGAGTATTTGGAAAAGAATATTAACTATACCTACTCGGACGAGCAGGTTCAGGGCCGCTTGGAATTTCAAAAACTTTTAAAAGAAGAAGGAATGATTTAATCATGAGCACCGCGACCATTCAAACGCTTCAGGGAAAAATTCTCGACGGCCACGTGGTGAACCGGGAAGAGGCTTTGGAGCTTTATCAAAACTCGACACTCAACGATTTGGGTTCGATCGCCGACGTTTTGAAAAAAAGAAGCAAGGGCGATAAGATCGCCACCTACCTGATTGACCGCAATATCAATTACACCAATGTTTGCGTAACCTACTGCAAATTTTGCGCCTTTTACCGCGAAGAAGGCGATAAAGAAGGTTATGTGAATGAGGCGGAAAAGATCATTCATAAAATCACCGAAGCCAAGCAAAAAGGCTGCACGCAAATTTTGCTGCAGGGCGGACATCATCCCAGCCTGACTTTCGATTGGTATATCGACATGATAACAAAGGTTAAAAAAGTCCATCCGGACGTGACTTTTCACTCTTTTTCGCCCTCCGAATTGGTTCACTTTTCCGGTTTGTTCGGCATGCCGGTGATTGAAATTTTGAAGAAGTTTAAGGAAGCGGGCATGGATTCCATGCCGGGTGGCGGCGCTGAAATATTGTCCGATCGTGTCCGCAAAGAAATCGCGCCGTTAAAAGCAACTACCAGCGAGTGGCTGAGCGTGATGAGGGACGTGCATTCGCTGGGTATGCGCTCCACGGCCACCATGATGTTTGGGCATGTGGAAACCATCGAAGAGCGGATTGAACATATTTTTCTAATCCGCGAGCTGCAGGAAGAAACCGGCGGGTTTCTTGGCTTTATTCCCTGGCTTTACCAACCGGGCAACGAAAGCCTGGGACTCAAGAGCGCCAGCGGACAGGAATACTTAAAAACCTTGGCCCTCTCCCGCATTATTTTGAACCATATCCTGCCGAATCTTCAGTCCTCCTGGGTGACGCCGGGTAAAAAGATCGGCCAATTGGGCCTAATGTATGGCGCCAATGATTTGGGCAGCATTATGCTGGAAGAAAACGTGGTGGCCGCTACGGGTCTGCGCTATTTAATGAGCGTGGATGAAATGCGCAGGTTGATCCAAGAAATGGGTTACGAGCCGCATCAACGTGACACTTTTTATAAACTGATTAATTGACGTTTATTTCGCTTGGGAATTGGAGCGTTGAATGGAAATATTGGGAATTGATCATGTTGTTTTCACGGTGGGTGATATTTCACAGGCGGTCGAGTTTTATTTAAAACTGGGGTTGAGACTTCAGTTTCAGTCGGAACAGGCCGGTTCGGCGGTCATGGTGATCAGTGAAGAACACCCCAATTTGCTTTTGCTAAAGGGCGAAACCCGGTCAGGCGGACTTGAACATCCCCGTCTTTGGATTGAAGTCGAAGATGGGCAGGCAGCCGCTGAGGAGTTAAAAATAAAGGGATTTCAGTTCGCGCAGACACCTCTTTTAATTCCGATTGGCTGGCTGGTTGAAGTGGTTGATCCCTGGGGCAATATCATGGGGTTCAATGATTATCATCTTCAACCCCAGTTTGGCCGCAAGGGCGGCACTCGAAATCGAAAGGAAGCAGTTTCGTGAAAGAATACAACGAAAGCCATGCTAAGTCGGGAGTGTCAATCAAACTTCCCTCAATCGAGGTATTTCCCAATCAATATCCCGGATACACGATCCGCATCGAGATTCCTGAATATACGGCGGTTTGTCCCAAAACAGGACTGCCGGATTTTGGAACGATTATTTTGGAATACGAACCCATAAAATTTGTACTCGAATTGAAATCCCTTAAAAGCTATATCTTGGCTTATCGGAACGTAGGTATTTTTTACGAAAACGCGGTTAACCGCATGCTGCGCGATTTCGTGTCCGCGGCCAAACCCAAGTGGTGCCGGGTCACGGGTAAATTCGCGACCCGGGGCGGCATGCACTCAACCATTATTGCCCGGCAGGGAAAAATCCAAGAATCAAGCTGATTTTGAAAGAAACCCTCTTGTCCTAAAAATTCCGGCACGGATGTATACTTTCAATTCATGAGGTTTCCAGACGAAGCTGAGCCGTCGGGGTTTAAACAGGGGCTAAAAATGAAAAATTTTTATTTTTTTTATCGGGTTGATTTTTTTCCTCCCCTCCGTTTTAAAGGCCGGCGTGGATCCTTCGGTCGCGAATTACAATCAAGGCCTTTCCTTTTTTTTCAGAACCACATGGAAGAGGCTTTGGCCCGTTTTCTTCGGTCCGCGGATGAAAATTTCAATTCCTGGCAATCCTATGAAATGGAGGGTTACTGCTATTTTGAGATGAGGGAAAAGGATGGGCCTTGCTTTTGAAGAGAGCCTGAGGATCAATCCCCCGTAACAAACGTTTGGCAAAAATTTACAATGATTTAAAAGCGGGCGCGGCCGATATTCCCCTGAGACTCGTTGAAGAAGCCGATTCTATCCAGCCCGGAACCTGAGTTTCTCCCTTTCTTAGCTTCCTTTTGTTCCTGAGGCCTGGTGTATAATCACCGCCATTAATCCCAAGGAGATTTTCATGCCCGTCAAAACCGAATGGACGACGAATACTTTTGGCCATGTATACAAGGGGAAATCGCTCTACAAAGGAAAAACATCCTTTCAGTCGATGGAAATTTTTAAAAACGAAACCTTCGGAACCCTGTTGTTTCTGGACGGCAAAATACAAATCAGCCACGGGGATGAAAACCGATATCACCAATACCTGGTTTCAGCCCCCCTGTTGGCCCATAAAAATCCGGAAAGCATTTGTATCATCGGCGGCGGCGATTGTTTCGCCATCGAAGAGGCGGTTAAGTTTAAAAGCCTCAAGCGTATTTTGATGGTCGAGATCGACAAAGGCGTGGTTGATTTTTGCCGTAAAAACTATCAGGTGATCGAGAAAAGCCTGAAAGACAAACGGGTTGAAATCACCTATGAAGACGCCCGCCAATGGCTGGAGAACCACGGCGAACAATTTGATGTGCTCATCATTGATTTGACCGAACCTCACGGACCCTCGAAAATGCTTTATACCCAAGAATTTTATAAGGTCTGTAAAACCCGCTTGAAATCAAAGGGTCTCATCTCGATTCACACCGATAACTATTATTTATTCCCCGAATCCTTCGCGACCATTTACAAAACGTTTCATTCCGTGTTCCCCAATATTCTCACCGCCCGGGTGGATATGCCTTGTTTTGGGATGGGTTGGACTTACCGCATGGCTTCTTCCACTCCCATTTCAGTGAAATCAATGGAAGCCAATATCCAAAAGATGAAAAAGAAGGGGATCGCGTTTGACTATTTCACGCCTTCCACCTATTTGGTTCAGCCGACTAACGAAGAATTGAGCGTTTTGAAGAAACGCGGGCGCATTTCAACCGACAAAAAACCGTTTGATAAGTTTGAAAAGATGGAAGAATACGTCACAAAATAAAGGCCTGTTTTCAGCGGGTAATAAAGCTTGTCAGGTAGTTTTGGATGTCCGAGAAAATAACGTCGGTATTTAAAAACTCGTAGCACCTCACCTTTTTACAGGTTTTTGCCATTTTGTTCACGCAAGTAATGTTTCGGCAGGGACTTTCGGAAACATAAGTTTTGGAAAGCGCGTCCTGGTTCGCCCCCAAATATAAGGGGTCGGTCGAATCGTAGCCGGAAAGACGGGGCGGAGTCGCCCCAAAAATTGAAATGACAAAGGTTTTGTTTCGAAATTTGAATTGCCCTGATTTGGAAACCTTGCGGGCAGCCGCGATATGAAGCGGGCCTGTATCCCCCGAAATAAACACATCGCAGAAGTCAATTAAGGCCGCGTAAGCGTCCAGTGAAACGGTTGCGGGGACGATCGTCATTTTAGCTTTTTCTTCCGCAGTCATTCGCTCTAGTAGTTCGGTTTCAATGTTTTTAGCGGTATAACCAACGCCCAAAAGAATGGAAATATCCAAAGAGGACAGCTTTTTAAGCATGGCGGTTTGGTCTCGGTGGGGAATCCGGGTGTAAATGGAAGCCGTATCGGGGTTCAAGAACACGACAGGTCTATTTTGCGGGATGTGATGATCGGCCAGAAAGGCTTTGGCGTCCGCAATAGCGGCATCCGAAAGGGTTAGGGGAACGCCTGTAAATTTTTCATCACGCTGAACCGGATGGTCTTTCGTGAGCAACTGATAGGGTAAATCATAGCAGGTGAAAGCAATATGGTTGTTGCCCGTTAGGTTTATATCGTTTCGGAGAACCTGGGGGACTATGGTTAAAAAATTGAGTATTTTTTGGCCCTTGGGAAAAAGGCTCTCGTTCTCAAAAAAGGGACTGCAGTTGTAACAAAGATCGTATTGATTTTCTGCGGCGATGCGCTTGACGTTTTCAAGGTCGCTTTCGCTGGGGAAGACGATGCCGTTAAATACGGGATAGAGATTCGAAATGTTTGGGTTTCCCTCAAAAAGAGAGGCCACCGATTTTTTGACGATGAAATCGACCTGGGCGTCGGGAAAGAAATCCTTGAAAACCTTTAAACCGCCCTGCGCCAAAATGGCGTCCCCAATGTGAATGTCGGGAATAACCAATATTTTTTTGAATTTTTTGACGCTTTGAACGACCCTTAAATTTTTTCGTTTTAGGAAACTAATGAGCGGCTTGTTTCCGCCGATCGGTGGAATAAAAGTATTGAAAAACCAGGCTCCGCTTTTCGGAAACCATGTGGTGACCAAACTGGTGAGATGAAATAAAAATTTTTGAAATGGATTGTCGAGCATAGCGCTGGATACTTTAGGCATGTCTTAAGCCCCGGTCAAGAGCGGGAATGAGTTTCGGCTTACTGCCGGGCGATCCGAAGGGATAGGCATAAAAGTTCCGGAATGATAGGCTAAGCGCATGAGCCAACGTCTAGTTTTGTTCGCGAAATTTATTTTGACTATGGATCGCCCGGAGCCGGTCGAGGATGGATTCATTCTGATCCAGGGTTCCCGGGTTCTGCAGGTGGGAAAGAAGAAAGAGCTCTATTTCACGCCTTCTATGCGAATGCTCAATCTGGGCGATACGATTTTACTGCCGGGTCTGATTAACGCGCATTGTCATTTGGATTTCACCCTGTTTAAAGGCCGGGTGAAGTACGGAGGAAGGTTCAGGGAATGGCTCCGTCTGATGGCGGTCAAAAGCCGGGCGACCACTTCAGCTGAATTCAGAAAGTCTATACAGAAAGGTATTAAAGAAAGCCTGGCTTTCGGAACCACGACTCTCTGCGACGTGGCCAGCAGCTGGGAAAGCTACGCTTTACTTCGAAAATCCGCCCTCAGGTCTTTTGTCTTTTTTGAAATGATTGATATGGCCCAGCCTTCAACGGAAGCGTATTGGAGGAATTTTCGTCAGAGGCTGAAAAGCCTTCTTCACCAGATGCCACCTACCGAAACTTGCGGCTGGGGACTGAGCCCCCACACGCCTTTCACGGTTTCCAAAGAGCTTCTTCAGACGGCGAAACATTATTTAAACGACCATCGGAATATTCCCACAACGATTCATGTGGCGGAAAGCTCGGAAGAGACCAAGTATTTTAAAAAAGGTGCGGGTCCGATAGCTGAACGGATTAAAGTTTTAAATCCCGATTGGACCATTCCGCATGGAACCACTCCGGTTCAATATTTGCGGCAAAACGGCTGGATGCCCAAACTGGATTTAGGCGTGCATTTGAACGAAGTGAACCATCAGGATATAAAGTCCCTGGCCAAAAACCGGATAGCGGTGGTCCATTGCCCGGGAAGCCACGCTTATTTTAGACATAAGCTTTTCCCGTACGCACAAATGAGAAAAATGAAAATCCCTATTTGCTTAGGGACGGATAGTTTGGCCAGCAACCAATCGTTGTCTCTTTTCCGCGAGATGCGATTGTTTCAAAGAAACTATCCGGAGATTCCTTCACAAGAGATTCTTTCTTTGGTGACGGTAAGACCGGCGCAGGCTTTGGGGATGGGCGGTGAACTGGGGCGTATTAAACCCGGATATCTGGCCGATCTGATCGGTATTCCGGCTCCGAAGACAAAAACATTAAAGCAAAATCTATATGATTATTTAGTGAATTACAAAAAGCCGGTTTCTTTTTCAATGATTGCGGGAGAATCCAAGCTTCGGCTGGCGGATGACCATTAGGTTCAACTTTGGCTCATGCGCCAGGCTTGAACGGCTTTTCGGGCGTCCTGGGTCGAAGTGAGGGCTAGAATGGTGACCAACCCACCGGTTTCGGAGCTTTCATGCCACCAACCGTAGGCGGTTTTTGCTTTAGCATGGCCTTGAACCGCGAAAACCTCGACTTGGACTGTCTCTTCCACTAAAACACTTTGAAGATGAACCGCCGAGCAATCATGGTTTTCAGTGATGGACTGTTTTAAGGCCTCGATCAAATTGTCGGGACGCTGTGCCATAAAGTCCTTCTTTCATTCATTAACCCGCAGAGTTCATTTTATGGGTTCTTTGGGCTTTTGCTCTAGGCGCGCACGATTGGGCTTTAAAAATGGGCTTTTTAGAGCCTTTCGTTCTTGACAGACCTCTCAAAAACCCTATAATTCAGGCCCTTGTAAAAAAAGCTTCCTCCCTTTTTTAAATGGAAGGCTGGCGTGAGAAAAGAAGGATTGGTTAAGAAAATGCAAAAGACTTATTTGCCGACGACAAAAGACATTCAGCGTAAATGGTGGATTGTGGACGCGAAAGATCAGGTGTTGGGACGCCTGACTTCTCAAGTTGCCGCTATTCTTCGCGGAAAGCATAAGACGACTTTTACCCCTCATGTTGAAAACGGTGATCATGTCGTTATCATCAACGCGGAAAAAATCGTGCTCACTGGTAAGAAGTGGGATACCAAAGCCCATCACCGCACCTCGGGTCGTCCGGGTGGATTATCAACCGAGCATTACAAACAGCTGCGTTTAACCAAACCGGAAAGAATTTTGGAATATGCCATCAAGGGTATGCTTCCCAAAACTTCCCAAGGGGATCACATGTTTGGCCGGGTCAATATCTATAAGGGTGAAACCCACCCTCATTCCGCTCAAAAGCCCGAGCCTTTAACCTTGAAGTACAACGCTAAAAGAGGGGGCAATTAATGGCGGCTATTAAGGAACAATTCATCGCGACGGGTCGCCGGAAAACTTCCGTCGCCCGTGTTATTTTAAGACCGGGTAAAGGCAACTTTACCGTGAACGGTTTGCCGATCGAGAAATTTTTTCCCGATCAAAAATTATCCGTCGTGAAGTCTCCTCTGGAGATCGTTTCGGCCCTGGGTAAATATGATGTTCTCGCCAACCTGACGGGCGGGGGAGTGACGGGCCAGGCCGAGGCTATGCGCCACGGTATCGCCCGGGCTTTGACGAAAATCGACGCCGAGCTTCGCGGCCCCTTGAAAGCCGCCGGTTTTCTTACCCGCGATCCGCGCATGGTGGAAAGAAAAAAATACGGGCGCAAGAAGGCCCGCAGGCGCTTTCAGTTCTCGAAGCGTTAATCGAACCAACTTTCTTCGATCCCACGTTCCTTTTGGGGCGTGGGATTTTTTATTTCGGATCAAATTTTTAATGGATTCGGGCCTTTATGAATCATAAGCCTCAAACTACGCCCAAGCTGGCCGTGAACGCCGTAATTTTTAATGAAAAAAAAAAGGTGCTTTTGGCGAAGCGCACGGATAACGGAATGTGGTGTCTTCCGGGCGGTCATGTTGATTTGGGCGAGACTTTGATTCAAGCCTGCCTTCGCGAACTGGCTGAAGAGACGGGATTGAAGGGCGAGGTAGTCCGATTGGTGGGGATTTATTCCGATCCCAAGAATTCCCTTCATATCGCCCAGGGACCCGAATGGCATACGGTTCGGGTTTCATTTTTGTGTAAAATTACCGGCGGAACCATTCGGCCAAGCGAAGAAACGAGCGAGATTCAATATTTTGACGTTCATCAGCTGCCAGCGATGATCACGGATCACGCGCAAAGGGTGCGGGACGCTTATTTGGATCGCGCCGCCGCCTTTATCGGTTAGTTCAGCAATAAAAAAGAGGGAAACATGGCCATTCGGAACAAAAAGAAGCCTCTGATCAATCGCAGAAAAGGCCCCCGTGAAGCGGGAAGGGAATCCAACCCCTTTATCGCCAATGAGTTTAAGGAGCAGGATACTTGGCGAATGTTCCGGATCATGTCCGAATTTGTGGAAGGATTCGAATCCTTGCGCGGTATCCGGCCCGCCGTGACTATTTTCGGTTCGGCCCGCACGCCTGAAAACGCGAAGGATTACCAGTTGGCCCGGGAAATCGGCGCGGGGTTATCCAAAAAAGGTTTTTCCATTATCACAGGCGGGGGGCCTGGCATCATGCAGGCGGCCAATCAAGGCGCCCATGAAGCGGGCGGCAGGTCCGTTGGCTGCAATATTGAACTGCCTTTCGAGCAAAAATCCAATCCGTTCGTGAATCTGCCGGTTAATTTCCATTATTTTTTTATCCGCAAAGTGATGTTTTTAAGATACACCTCGGCGGTCATCGTGATGCCCGGCGGATTTGGAACCATGGATGAATTTTTTGAGGTTTTGACACTGGTGCAGACCCATAAAATTGACCCCTTTCCCATTATTCTGGTGAACAGCGAATTCTGGCGGGGCGGGCTGGAATGGATTAAAAAATCCTTGCTGGGGAGCAACTATATCGATAAAGATGATTTGAAAATTTTTCGATTAGCGGATACGGCCGAAGAAGCGGTTAAAATCGTCACCAGTTACTATAAATACAAAAAGCTTTTATAGTCTTCCCATGAAAAAGAACCTTCTTTTGATTCTTGCCTGTTTAGGATGGGCCTCCGCGGTTTATTCACAACAGGCCTCGTTTAATTACCTCGATTTATCGAAGGTGGTCAACCGGGGCGTGACCGAGTCGTTTGACGAGTCCACGGTCAAAGTCCAGGACCTCCAGCAAAAAATCGGTTTTATCAATATTCCGGTCGGGCTTCAAACCTTGCGCGGCATTCCCTTTCAAATTTTGGATCCGGTCCAAAACGGCGGACATTCCTATGTTGTTTTAACTGGCCATCATCAAGCCGAATTTCCCGAGGCTGTTTCCATTCCGGCGGGCCACTTAAAAACGGCCGAGCTCTTTTTTCTCCACACCTGCCGTTGGGGCGGCACCGCGCCCAATATCAAGATAGGCGAGTACGATATTGTTTATGACGACGGCCAGGTGCTGGTGATTCCTTTACACGTGGGAGTTGAAATCAGCAATTTCTGGTACGCGGACGACACTTCGGTAAGTTTTGTGGCATGGTGGAACAAATATAAAAACGCCGAGATGGGCCTCAATCTGTTCCCTTGGAAGAACCCCAGGCCCAATGTGCCGATCCAGACCATTCTTTTTAAATCGGCGGCTAAGATGCCTATTCCAATCCTTTTCGCGGTAACGGCCTCTAACCTGGAAGTGCCCGTTTCCGGCGTTTCACCCAAGCCTGAACAAACGATTCAAACCGATACGTCCAATTGGATTCCTTTTACTGCCGTCACGTCGTCGGTTCAAGGAACGGCACTGGACATGAGCTCGTTTTTAGGGGTTCCCGCAGGAAAACACGGAGCGTTAAAAATCGATTACGAAAAACTGGTTTTTGGCGATGGCACACCAGCCCGTTTTTGGGGCACGATGTTAGACGACAATTGGACTAGTTTTACGGCCGATCAGCAAGCCCAACTGGCGGACCGATTGGCCGAATCGGGCTCCAATCTAGCGGTTATTGATCTTTCCCGTTTTTCTTCGGTGCCGCAGGCATTACCAACCCTGGTAGAAGCGCTTAAAACAAAGGGTGTTTACACTTGTTTCATCAATTCCAATCAACTGGTCCTGCCGGCCGCCCTCGCCCAGGACCCGGCGGTGATTCCCGCAGGGATGCTTACCTTTGGCCAAGCGGTATGGAACAAGCCTTCGGATGACTCAGTTTTGCCCATGGCGTTTAAGGACGACCCCATGGTTCTTGATCCGGTGGAAAGCATTCCAGCCCAATTGTCCATGTCCCGTACCCTGGGTGTTCCTTGCGGTATTCTTTGGCAGGATGGACGCCCCAATGAGTATTTGTCCGAGACGCCTTTACTGATGGCGTCCTACGGGTTATTTGAAAACTGGGACGCGGTCCTGGGAATGAAGGTTTCGGGATCGGACTGGGCTAATGAACTGGAAATGGACGGCGATTTATCGAATAAGCCGTCGTTGTGGATTCAATGGCCCTTGGCGGCCCTGGCCTATCTGCGGGGAGACCTCAAACCCGGCCGGCTATTCGTTTTGAAGACCCAGGACCCGGCTCAAATTAATCCCTTGGATCAATTGAAAGTTTTGGCGCATCGTTCGGGCTTTAATCCCGGTCCTAATCGGTTAACTACCGACCCCACGGGGGAAGTGGGCCTTAAAATCGACCTAAAAGATAAAAGTCTTACGACCGATACCAAACAAATCATTTGGCGGGGCAATGTGGGTGTTGTTCAGGTGGATAGCCCGCGTTTTTCGGCTTTCATCGGGTTCCTGGGAAACCGGAAATTGAACGGTTCGGCCTGGTCGGTGGAAACACCCAACCTGTTCGCGTCGATGGGTGTTATTTCGCTGACCGACGCGCCTCTTCAGGTTTCTTCTCATTTGCTGTTGTCGGGCGTGACCCGGATGGAAAACACCGGCATGATTTATAACCAGGCCAAGACCAAACTGCTTGATAAGGGGAAAACTCCCGCGCTGGTGGAACCCCTCGCCGCCAAAATTACGTTGAAACGTTTTCGCAAAGATTCAAAGTTGAAGGTCAGGGGGCTGGACGCGAATGGAAAAGAAGTGGCGGTGAAAATCCCCACAAAGTGGTCCAAAAACAATTGGATTATTTCATGGGTGCCCTCTGTTTTTTATCTGGAAATTTACCGGTAAATAAAACACTATGGCGAGCCGAAACCGCTTGTCGTTTTTAAAATGTGGGATAATATCCACGTTGAGTTAAATACGGGACAATATTGGGGCTTTTTATGGGCGACACTAATCCGCAGGACAAGCGAAAGCACAACCGTATTAAATTTGACGGCGACGTGATCATCCATCCGGTCATGCAGTCCGAATCGGGAAACATCCTGGAAGTTCAGGGCAAGGCCATTACCGCCAAGGGGGGCGATATCAGCGAAGGCGGTATCCGGCTGGAACTGGGCGATACCAATTCGCCGACGGACATTCTCAAGGTCAGCTTCAAGTTCCAAAAGGCCAAGCCGGTCGACGCTTACGCCAGGCTGGCGTGGAAAAGCGGCGGCACTTACGGTCTTCAGTTTATCGTTTTGGACGATGACTCCCGCGCCCAGATCCGCAGTTACGTGGAAAAGCAAAAATAAGCCGATGTCGCGGCGCCCAAGTTATAACTGGCATTTGAAATTTATTTATAAGACAATTCCACCCGCGTTATCTTTTCCTCGTTGCATTTATTAATCCGTTTGGAAACCATGAAAAAGACCTATCAAGATTTAAACGAAGAACAGCGGGAAGCGGTTTTTCATAACGCCGGGCCGGCGCTGATTTTAGCCGGGGCCGGTTCGGGCAAAACCCGGGTAGTCACCTACCGGATTATCCGGCTCATCGACGAGTTGAACGTTTCCCCTTTTCATATCCTGGCGGTGACCTTTACCAATAAAGCGGCCCAGTCCATGAGGGACAGGGTGGCGGACCTGGGCGGACGGGGCAAAGCTAAAGACATCTTTATTGGTACTTTTCACGCTTTATGCCTGCAAATTCTCAAACTCCACTCGGACAAACTGGGCTACAAATCCGGGTTTACCATTTACGACGATTCGGACCAGCAGGCCCTGATTAAAGAGTGTTTATGGGATTTGAAATGGGATGAAAAACAGGTCAATCCCCGGGCGGTCCATTCCTATATCAGCGCCGCCAAAAATGAACTTAAAACCCCCAAGGACTATGACGAGATGGTGGCGGGCATTTTCATGGAAAGGGTGGCGCAAATTTATCCGCGCTACCAAACCAAGCTCAAGCAAAACAACGCCATGGATTTTGACGACCTTCTTTTTAACGCGGTCACCCTTTTGCGGCAGTATCCGGACATTTTGGAGGGCTACCGCAGGCGGTTCGAATATATCTCGGTGGATGAGTACCAGGACATCAACACGTCCCAATACCAGCTCATTTCCATGATCGCCCACCCCCTGAATAACCTCTGCGTCGTGGGCGACCCGGACCAGTCCATTTACGGCTGGCGGGGGGCCGATATCCGCAATATTCTCCGCTTCGAGCAGGACTTTCCCGGCGCCAAAACCTTCAAGCTCCAGCAGAACTACCGTTCCACCAAGTCCATCATCCAGGCCGCCCAGGCGGTGATCCGAAACAATTCCCAGCGTAAGGAAAAAGAACTGTTTTCGCTCCGTGAAATGGGTGAAACCCCCATCTATTACCAGGCGGAAGACGATAAGGACGAGGCGGAGTTTGTGCTCAAGACCATTTACGAGCGCCTGGGCCAGCCGGGACGTTCTTTCCGCCACGTGGCCATTTTGTACCGCACCAACGCCCAATCCCGGGTGCTGGAAGACGCCTGCCGCCGGCACAATATCCCTTACATCATCGTGGGCGGCCTGAAGTTTTATGACCGAAAGGAAGTCAAGGATATGCTGGCTTACCTGCATGTGCTGGTGAATCCGCAGGACTCGGTCAGCCTGAGGCGGATGATCAACGTCCCCATTCGGGGTATCGGCAGCGGTACGGTAGAGAAGCTGGAAGAAACCGCTAAAAAACTCGACCTGACCATGCTGGACGCCGCCCGTCAGGCTTCCTTTGGCGGCGATTTTCCCAAGAAAACCACCCAAGCCGTCGCGACTTTCGTGAACATGATGGATGAACTGATCGCGTTAAAGGGTTCGCTCAAACCGGCCGAGTTTGTGAAGGCGGTATTGGAGCGTTCCGGTTATTTAACCGATTTGGCCGCGGATGACACGTCCGAGTCGAAAATGCGGATTGAAAACTTAAAGGAATTGGTCAACTCTGTGGCCGATTACGAAAAGACCGCCGAAACGCCGACCCTGGAAGGCTATTTGGACCAGGTTTCACTGGTGGCGGACGTGGACAAGCTGGAAGACAAGCGCAATTGCGTCACCCTCATGACCATGCATAACGCCAAGGGGTTGGAATATCCCATTGTGTTCATCACGGGCATGGAAGAAGGTCTGTTCCCCCACAACAACTCCATCGAGGCGGACGAGGAGGTACAGGAAGAACGCCGTCTTTGCTACGTGGGTCTTACCCGGGCCATGGATATCCTTTACCTCACCGGGGCGGCCTGCCGCTATGTGTATGGCACCCCTCAATGGCGCGCGCCCTCGCGGTTTCTTTCGGAAATCCCCAAGGAAATGATTCAGTTCACCGGCAAGGCCGCCGGCATCGTAGCGACCCGGGGCGGGTTGTACGAAGTGGCCAACGCCAAGAAGAAAGAATTTGATGAACTTAAAGACCCCGAGTGGGATGACGATCCGGTCATGGCGCCTTATATGCTGGGCGATACGGTCAAGCACCCCAAGTTTGGCAAGGGAATGGTCTTGGGCCTGATGGGCTCGGGTGAGGATTTAAAAGTGACGGTGTCTTTTCCCAATCATGGCAAGAAACAGCTTTTGGCCAAGCTGGCGAATCTTGAAAAGATAGAATAAACCTTTTTCATTAGCGGGCGAAAATGTTGAGCTTTTTTACCTCTTCTGGCAATATATGCCCCCGTTGAACCAACCCTGGAGAACCGCATGGCCTTATCCGAAAAAGATGTTCAATATGTCGCCAAACTCGCCCGCCTGGAAGTGACCGAACAGGAAGTGGCCAAATACACCCAGCAATTGGGCAACATCCTGGGTTACATCGAAGAAATGGGTAAGCTGGATACGGCCAATGTGGAACCCCTGACCCACCCCCTCGATATGAAAAACGTGTTTCGTGAAGACGCGGTGAAGCCTTCTTTAACCCAGGCCGAGGTTCTTTCCAACGGACCCGAGGTTCAAAGCGGCCATTTCAAAGTTCCGAAGATCATGTAGGCCTTATGGAACTTTACCAAAAAACCATCCACGACATCGCCGCCCACCTGAAAGCTAAAAAGCTATCGTCGGTGGAACTGACTAAAGCCACTCTGGCGCACCTGAAAGCGGTCGAGCCCAAGGTTCAATCTTTTATAACCGTCACCGAGGAAACCGCTTTGGCCCAAGCCGCCGAGGCGGATAAAAAAATCGCTTCGGGAACTAATGTCACCCCGTTAACCGGTATTCCGTTGGGCATTAAAGACCTGCTTTGCACCAAAGGTGTTCAGACCACCTGCGCTTCCAAAATGCTGGAAGGTTTCAAGCCGCCCTATAACGCGACGGTGGTGGAACGGCTTAACGCCGCAGGCGCGGTGATGGTGGGGAAGACCAACATGGACGAATTTGCCATGGGTTCTTCCACAGAAACCTCTTACTACAAGAAAACCAAGAATCCCTGGAACCTCAGCTGTGTTCCGGGCGGTTCCTCGGGCGGGTCCGCTTCCTGCGTTTCGGCGGACCAGGCTTTTGGCTCCCTGGGCTCGGACACAGGCGGTTCCATCCGCCAGCCTGCGTCGCTTTGCGGCATTGTGGGGCTGAAGCCCACCTATGGCCGGGTTTCCCGTTACGGCCTTATCGCTTTCGCTTCCTCGCTGGACCAAATCGGCCCTATGACCAAAGACGTGGAAGACTGCGCTTTGATGATGAACGTTATTTCGGGCCACGATGAAAAGGATTCAACTTCCGCCGACGTGGCTGTGCCGGATTACGCGGTTGAAATGAAGAAGTCCATTAAGGGTTTGAAGATCGGCATTCCGAAAGAGTTTTTTCCGAAAGAATTGAATCCCGAAGTGTCGGAAGCGGTGAAGAAGGCTATCGAACAATTAAAAAGCCTGGGCGCTGAAGTGCATGAAATCTCCTTGCCCCATTCGCCCTACAGTTTGGCGGCTTACTATGTGCTGGCCCCCTCGGAAGCTTCGTCCAACTTGGCCCGCTACGACGGCGTGCGTTATGGTTTGCGGGTGTCGGGGGAGAACATCGTGGAAATGTATTCGAAAACCCGAGCCGCCGGTTTTGGCCCCGAGGTCAAACGCCGCATCATGCTGGGCACCTATGCCCTGTATTCGGGCTATTACGACGCCTATTATTTGAAGGCGTTGAAGGTTCGCCGTCTGATCAAACAGGATTACGACAAGGCTTTTGAAAAGGTGGATGTCATCGTGACCCCCACTGTGCCGAACCCCGCCTTCAAGTTTGGCGAAAAAACCGACAATCCCCTGACCATGTACCTGGAAGACATTTTCACGATTTCCATCAATATCGCGGGTGTTCCGGCCCTGTCCCTGCCCTGCGGCATCTCCAAGACGGACCTGCCCATCGGCCTTCAAATTATCGGCAAGCCCTTTGACGAAGCGGCTTTATTAAAAACGGCTTACGCTTATGAACAGTCCACCGACTGGCACAAGCGCAAACCAAGCCTAAAAGAAAGTTAGGAATGAGGAGTTCGAAGTGAGAAGTTAATTCATAACTTCCCACTCCTAACTTCTAACTAGGAGAAGTACATGGCATTTGAGGACTACGAACCAATTATCGGTCTTGAGGTTCACTGCGAACTTAAAACAGCCACCAAGCTTTTTTGCGGCTGTCCGACTACCTTTGGCAACGAAGCCAACACGCAGGTTTGCCCGGTTTGTCTGGGTTTGCCCGGCACCCTGCCGGTGATGAACGGCAAGGCGGTGGAGTTCGCAGTTAAAATCGGCCACGCGCTGAACTGCACCATCGCCTCCTATTCCAAGGGTATGGCGCAGGTTTCCGATCCTAAAGCCATTGAAGACGCGGTCGATAAAGTATTAGCCGAAAATCCAGCGGTTGTGGCCGACTATAAAGGCGGTAAGCAGGGCGTCATCGGCTTCCTGGTAGGCAAGGTGATGCAGGCCAGCCAGGGCAAAGCCAATCCCAAGATGGTCAACGAGATGATTAAAAAGAAGCTGGATTCGTAAATTTTATGAGTCCCGTTGGTTTTGGCCCTTCGGATATCAACAATCCCCGTAACGTGCAGTGGGGCATGGTGCCCGAAAGTTTTTGGCTTACCAAAGTTTTGATTTTTGATTTTGACTGGATCGCCCGGGAAGTTACCCAAGTCCAGCATCCCATGCCGGACCACGAAACGATCGATTCTTTGGTGGCCGGGCTCAAGGCCACCTTCCGCATCCTCCGCAGTTTTGAAATC
>Ga0206841_1015_pt1 | contig 43211 bp, 34 predicted proteins | sample Alteio_BWOrgCont_25_FD_152851 | JGI IMG/M metagenome (GOLD analysis project Ga0206841, IMG submission 152851) | Enriched cells from forest soil in Barre Woods Harvard Forest LTER site, Petersham, Massachusetts, United States -... | ecosystem: Environmental > Terrestrial > Soil > Temperate forest >... | reverse complement strand
GCCGGAATAGCTGATTATTTCGGGACAGAAACGTCGCTGTCAAACACTCGTCTCTATGGCGACCGGTCAAAATTACGAGAAGAAAGCTGAAGTCTGCGCGAAACCTGACGGCAAGAGGCGAGCAGAATTCTCACGAAAACTGTTCACTCTTCCCTGCTATGACACAGCCACGAATTGGCTTTATACTGCTGTTCCCTCTAAAACAGGAGATGCTTGTGATGGCAAAGCAGACTTTAAACCCCAAAGTGGACGCTTACCTTGTGAGGGTACAGCCCTTCGCGCAGCCGATTATGACGCACCTGCGAGCTCTCGTACACAGGGGCTGCCCTGCTATAGAAGAAACGATAAAGTGGAGCCGGCCTTTCTTCCAATATCGAGGTGTGATTCTCTGCAACATGGCGGCATTCAAAGAGCACTGCAGTTTCGGCTTCTGGGGTGAGGAGATCGGCGCTGTGCTGCGTGAAGCCAAGGTTCTAGGGAAAAACGGCATGGGCTCGCTCGGCCGCATTACCGGCGTAAAGGATCTACCCTCCGACAAGCAGATGCTCGCCTGGGTTCGCCAGGCTGCAGCTTTCGTCGATAGCGGGCAACATACGAGCCCGATCGCAGCGAGACGCAGGGTGGTGAAGTCGCAGAAACCGTCTGTCGGGACGCCTGCGGAATTTGCGACTGCGCTGCAGAAAAATAAGAAAGCTGCAGCCGCCTTTGCAGCGTTCAGCCCCAGCTGCAAACGTGAGTATGTTGAGTGGATCGCCGATGCAAAGCGCCCCGAGACGCGCGACAAGCGGATTGCGATTGCGATCGAGTGGATATCCGAAGGCAAACAGCGCAACTGGAAATATCAGAACTGTTAATTCCGTCGTTTCGCAAGGTACCCTACGGCGACTGATCAAATAGCTCGAACCCACTGAGAGAATACAGAACAACTGGCAAAAGTTTCATGAGGTACCTCCCAGACTTAAAGATGTAGGAAAATTTCATATTGGCTTTCAGAATCTTTTCAGCTTTTATCTGCAGAATAGAAGATGGAGGATTGTGCCAGGCATGTATGGATGGAAGCATTTGTACTTTGTTATTTTGCGTACTTTTTCAGGTGTAGCGGTTCTAGCGCTGTTTCTCACATCGAGAGGATTGCATTCTCAAACAAGCAATGGCACAAACTGGCATGCAGGCGGTGGTCAGCAGCAGGCGTCGGCCCCCGATCTGGAGACGCCGGTACGACAAGTGCACGATCCGGGAACGATTACTACAAGACAAACCATCAGTCCCACCGGCGCCCAGAGTGTCTTCGAGAGCCGAGTCTATGGAATCACCTTTGGCTCTTCCTCACAGGAAATATATGCAGCGACGGCCGGCGTGCTTTACAAGCTCGATTGGCAATCGAATAAGGTCTTCGAGAAGTTAAAAACCAATACGCCAGGATTACAGGGGCTGACGTACGACTCCGCTTCTCAATCCGCTCTTATGACCGTGATTCGTCCAGACAAAAATGTAGAACTGATTCCGAAATGGAGCGGCGGCGCGCAGCCGGCAGCAATCTCTCTCGGACAGAATGAAATTGCGGAAGTTGCGGTATCGCCTGCCAATACTTCAGGCACGCGCTATGGTGTTGTCGCACTGACTTTCAATGATCAGGCTGCGATTCTCGATTTGAGTTCCGGTACCGTCCTAGAAAAAGTGCGAACCGGAATCGCTCCATTCGGTGCGGTCATCGATGCAAATAATACGACCGCCTATGTGAGCAACTGGGGCGGGAGGTTTCCACATCCAGGCGATCTGACAGGAAAGATGGGGCCTAAGCCCGATGCGGATCGGATGGTCGTCGACGCGCGTGGGATTGCCGCTTCTGGAACAGTCTCCCGAATCGATTTGAAAACGGGAACGGTGACGGCTGAGATTGAAGTAGGATTCCATCCAACTTCGCTCGCACTGGATGACACGCGCCATCTTCTCTATGTCACCAATAGCAATTCCGACACAATCTCCGTCATTGACACGCAGAAAAACGCAGTCGTGGATACCGTGTCCGTCGAACCTTTCGTTCACGACGTGGCTGGAATCACGCCCGAGGCACTGGTGCTGTCGAAGGATGGAGAGCATCTGTATGTCGCCTGCGCCGGTATCAACGCGGTTGCGGTGTTTGGATTGAAGGGAGGCCATATGAGGATGGAAGGCCTACTTCCCACTGGGTGGTATCCCGACTCGATTCAGCTCAGTCCTGACGGTAAGTACATCGCCGTAGGGACGCTCCTTGGGGTTGGATCAGGCTGGAAGCGGGCTCCATCCAAGCGTTGCCTCACTCTTTCGCCAAACTGCCGGTATGTTCACAGCAATCGAGGGACAATCGATGTCATTCCCATTCCTGATGCTTCGGACCTGCATGGGTACTCCGTCGCTGTGGCAGAGAATACCCATCTGCAACTCAAGCTCAAAGGTTCTGTAGAGCAGGATAGGAGAACCGTAGCCGCAAATCGGGAGACACCTGTACCGCTGCTGGCCGGAGACGCATCGCCGATTAAACATATCATCTACGTCATCAAAGAAAACCGCAGCTACGATCAGTTCTTTGGTTCCCTTGGGAAGGGCAACGGTGATCCATCACTAGAGCAATATTCGGACGATGTGATTCCGAATCATCGGAAACTAGCCCGAGACTTTGTGCTTCTCGATAACTTCTACGCCACGGGTGGCAATAGCGGCGATGGTCATCAATGGGTCACCCAGGCCAACGAAACGGATTACAACTATCTGCCAGGCTATGGTGGGCGTAGTTATGCCGAGGACGGCGATCCAATGGATGGTGCACGCGGAGGCTACATCTGGAACGACACAATCGCCGCTGGAAAAACCTTCATCGACTTTGGCGAATATACGGGAGACGATGCGAGAGAATTTCCTATCCAATCGAAAGAGCGGCAAGAATACTTGGAGCACTTCAAAAACGATGCGACGTTCAGCCCAAGTATTCCTAATAAGGCAAACATGGATTCAATGGATCCATATCTCGCAAAGGACTATCCGCTTTGGTCATTGAGTGTACCCGATGTCGTTCGCGCACGCATCTTTGCGAGATACCTGAAGCAGTGGGAAACGAAAAACAGCATGCCAGATCTGGTCATGGTGCAGTTGCCGGCAGATCACACGGCAGGAACAAGGCCGGGATTTTCAACCCCCAAGGCGTGCACAGCCGATAACGATTATGCGCTGGGAATGATTGTCGATGAGGTATCACACACCAAGTTCTGGGGATCGACGCTGATTCTGGTTGTAGAAGACGATGCACAGGATGGCGTAGACCATGTCGATGGACACCGTACAGTTGCATTGGCGATCAGCCCCTATATCAAGCGTGGCTCCGTCGATTCAACCTTCTACTCGCAGCCAAGTATGCTCAAAACGATCGAATTGATTCTAGGATTAAAAAACATGTCCCTCTTCGATCTGATCGCGAATGACATGCGGAACAGCTTCCAGTCCCAGCCGGACCTTACACCATATACGGTACAGGTGCCCCAACAATCTCTCTTTGAAGTCAATCCTCCGTTGCAGTCGCTTTCGGGACAAGCACGAAAAGATGCGGAAGCGTCGCTGAAGATGAACTTCAGTATCCCGGATGCCGCCCCAACAGAAAAACTGAATCATATTTTATGGAGAGATGCGCGAGGTTTAGAGGTGCCATATCCGAAAGTGGCTCATGCCGTTTTTGCGCCTTACTCAAACGATCTTGATGACGAGGAGAAAGAGGAAAAGTACAAAAGCAGATAACTGCTATCGACTTTCCGTTTTCGCAGCGAACGTTCGACACTTCTGTGAAATGTTCATGTCCGCTGTCATGCGGAATCCGCTACGGAGATGGAATTCTGCATCACTCATTGAGAAGAGGAACTCTATAGACGTTGATTCGTCGATCGATCGCAACCTGACGTGTTCCAAGATTCTGTTGCCGAGCCAGATAAGACAATACCGGTTCTGCTTGCTAACTTAGAAGATGAACCATATCCCCCACTACGAGAAATGGAGCAAGTGCATGCAGAAGTCGCCGATAGAACTTTGGCTGATCCGCCATGGTGAGACGGAATGGAGCATTTCAGGCCAGCACACGAGCAGGACAGACATTCCGCTGACTGATCATGGACGACAGCGCGCCGTCGAGATTCACGAGTATCTACAGAATCAGAACTTCTCTCAGGTGCTGACGAGTCCGAGACAACGGGCGCAGGAAACCTGCCGCATCGCCGGCTTCGGCGATCTTGCACAAACAGATGAGAACCTGCGTGAGTGGGACTACGGCGTCTATGAAGGGCGCACCACCGCAGACATCCGCAAAGACCAACCTGGATGGTCTATATGGGATACAACGCCTCCCGAAGGAGAATCATTGGACGAGGTCGCTGCGCGCTGCCAGAAGATCATCGATCGTTCGTTAAGCGCAGGCGGAAAAGTTGTGCTCTTCTCTCACGCTCATCTTCTCCGAATTCTCGCAGCAACCTGGATTGGACTCCGGCCGCGAGCAGGAAGCACACTTGCGCTGGGCACGGGTTCGGTCAGCCGACTCGGCTTTGAACGTGAGACCCGAGTCATTCTGACGTGGAACCGGTCTTTTGAGGTCGAATAGTCTCAATAACCTCTTAAGAGATATTTAGGAAGGCTGTGTTCTACTTAGCATGTCTCTTGGTGACCGAGCCCAGGCGGTGAAACCGCCAGAATTCCTCTAAATGAATCCGCTAATGACTCCTGGTATGGAAGCCAGGAGTCCTGGAGCTCACAAGGGGGAAAATATCTTTCTCTTTATACGCTCGCAAAAAATTAGGCATGCTCTACGCGGTCTTCGGCACACGCTTGATGACCACTGCGGTCAGATCCGCCGGCAAATTCCATCCGCTGATCTCCAGCCCGTTTACGGTCGGCCGTATTCGCGGCAACAGAGCTTGCTGGATGGATCGCGCGATTTCGAGATCGTGCTCCACCTGCTTCACCCGCCTCTTTACCTCTGCCTCGTGCAGTGCAGCGGCTACGTACTTTCGCACCTCGCTGCTTACCATACCGGCAATAAAGCCGCTTGCCTGCAGGATCACCGCATAGAAGATCACAGCCGTCTCAGGAACCGTATGTGTGCGCAGTTCCTGTATGTTGAGCCGCCATCCCAGATAACTGGCACTAGCCAGAAAGCCGCATGCAGCCACCAAGCCCAGCAACTGCGAAACTAGTGGATTGAGACGCAGTACCGATAGCATGATCAGCGGAAACAGCGCGAGCACCCAGGGTGTTGCTACAGCCCGGTAACCAACTGCCAGTGACGGACTGGAGAAATATGCCACTCCCAGTACAGGCACAATGACCCTCAGCCAGTATGTTGCACCATAGTAGCCAGTCCGGCAGTTCGCGACTTGTCTGCAGTGCATTACCGACCTCGTGCAGCGTCCACAATTCGTATGCCACCATAGCCAGCAGAAACATCGCTCCCCACGGACTCATACGCGACCCGAAGATTTCGATTCTGGCTGCGATGGCAATGGCGAATACAAGTAGAAACGCGATCACGCCGTAAATGCGGCGTCGCTCGCTGGCAAGAAGCGCCTTGCGAAAAGCCTGGGAGTCGATCTGCAGATCGTCCATGGATCCTGTTTATCGTGCTGATGGACTAGGAAGACGTTGTTCTGAGGAAGATAAATCGCCAACGGCGGTTAGTAAAGAACAAGGCTTCGGCTCATCCTCCAATACTTTCGTGCTCGGTCCAATACGAAATTGACGCTGTGCATTCCGCTCTTCAATCTCCACAAGGTGGCTCACCACAAGGAACTGCCTTCAGAGAATGACCCGCGAGCGCAACTCGATTGGATTTCAAAGGAGCAAAAATCACAAAGCTGGCAGCGGCGAGAATCCAAGCACCAACACCTCCGTACAACATCACAAGCCCAAAACCATGCACAAGCGCCGTGTGAACGACGGCTCCAGATGAATCCAAAGAAGACAGCTCCGGAAACACTTGCTTGAGCGAAGCAAAATTTCCAGCAGCGATCTTCTCTGCGAGAGAACGCAGCCGAAGCGTATCCAGAGATGCGGGAAGAGCGCTCTTCAGATAAGACAAGACACCTTCTACGAGAATGAATCCCATCAAGGCAATGTTGATAGCCAGCGTAATCAACCGTGCGCTCATGTCGATACCCGAAGCCATGCCCGCACGAGTGCTCGGAACCGAGCCCGTAGTCGTATTTGTCACCGTGGTATTGGTCAAGCCCAGCCCGATGCCAGCCAGCAAGCAACCAGGAAGCATCGTGAGTCCGTTGGCATGGTCAACACTGCTGCCAAACTTCATCAAAATGAAGCCCAATCCAATGGTGAACATGCCTGCGGGAATAACAATGCCGGGTTGGTATTTGTGTGCAAGCCTCTCTCCTATTGGGGGAACCACCAGTGTAGGCAACGTATAGGCCAGGAGCGACAATCCAGCGGTAACGCTGCCATAACCCAGCGCTCCTTGGAAAAAAATCGGCAGATAAATCATGAATGGCCAGAAACTGAAATTCATCCCCATCGATCCAAGAAGTGCGCCGGAAAAATTGCGAATCCCAAAGACCGAAAAATCAAACATCGGGCGAGGATTCCTCTTCTCCACGACAAGAAAGATGATGAAGCTCACCGCGGAAGCAACAATGATGCTGATGGCGGCAGCACTGGTAAAACCAAGGTCAGGCCCTTGCGTAATGAAGTACGTTAATCCAAAAACTGACAGCGAAAGCGTGACTATGCCTGCCGTATCGAGCTTTTCTGCATGTGGATCGCGCGATTCCTGAACACCACTAAAAACAAGAATCAAAGTAATGGCAGAGAGTAGAACATGAACCAGAAAAACCCATTGCCAGTTCGATACGGCAACGATCATTCCACCGATGATCGGCCCAAACCCCAGGCCAATGCCGAAGATAATCCCCCATACTCCAAAGGCTTTGACTCGCTCCTCACCTTCCTGAAACTGGTGAGAGAGCACAGCCACCTGACAAATCAGCATCGTGCCCCCACCCATTCCTTGAAGAAACCGGCTGACAATCAGAACGGGAACACTCTCGGCTAAACCGCATAGCAGGGATGTGACGCCAAACGCGGCTATACCAATAACGAAGACACGCTTCCGTCCAAACCGGTCCGCCAACGTTCCCGTTGCCATCAGAACAGTGGTACAGGCAATGGTGTAGGCATTCATGATCCATTGCATGTCCTTGAAATCACCGTGGAGTACTTTTTCAAGAGTAGGCAGTATCACTGGCACGCTGGAAATCTCCAGACCGAACATCAGTGATGCTAGGCATACAGCAGCCAGGGCAATCGCATTTTTACGAGCCGATGAGAGCTTCATGAGCCCATCTTAGGCAGGCTCTGTCCATGACGGAAATGATTTTATTTCTTGGCATTCATGAATAACCATCATCATTTATATTGTGATTATGGACTTTGATCCGGGACTTCTGCGTGCTTTTGTTGCCGTTAAAGAAACCGGAGGGTTTACCCGCGCAGGGCAGCGGCTAAATCTTACTCAATCGGCGATCAGTCATCAGATACGGCGACTCGAAGAGCAGGCAGGCAGGCAATTGCTGCGACGCACTACGCGGCGCCTTACTCTGACCGAAGATGGTGAAGAGTTCCTCCGTCATGCCGAGCAGATTCTGGCTTCACTGAATGCGTTGACTCAGCGCTTCCTGCCATCGCCAGTTTCCGGCGTTGTACGCTTCGGCGTGCCCGAGAGCTTCATGGGCGACCGGCTGCCACCGCTGCTGTGCCAGTTTGCTCGCGCATTCCCCTCCGTGCGTCTCGACGTCAGCGTTACTACCTATCTCGATCTGCGCGCCATGATCGAAGCTGATGAACTCGATCTCGCTGTAGTGCTGTGCATGTCTGGCAAAAAGGACGAGCTGGTTTTGCGGCAGACACAGTTCGTATGGGTTGCCGCTGAAACATTCGACGCCCCACACGGCTCGCTGCCTCTCGCGCTTGCTCCTGCGCAGTGCGTGAACCGCCAGATTGGTCTTGCGGCGTTAGCCGGAACCTCCATCGAATGGCATGTCGTCTTCACCTCACCAAGCCATCAGGGACTCCGGGCTGCCGTATTGGCCGGACTTGGAATCACAGTGTTGACACTGGACGATCTGGAACCGGGTATGAAAGTAGTCAACGGCCAATATGGCCTGCCGTCATTGCCTAAGGTCGATTTCGCATTGGCCTGGAACGAGAACGGCCCGACATTGGCAACCCGAGAATTTGCCCAAATGATCCTGAATATGCCGCAGACAAGTCACTCGCCAGTTCAATCTCGTAAAAACGCATTGAAAACAAATACCAGGAACCGTCATCAAAAGCGGCGATTGCGATTAACCACCTAAGCCTCGGCTAGATCTGGCAGAAGTCAGCGCTCTAGTGGACGCATTGATTCCGACGACGTCTCTTACCTAGCAGCTGCTGTAAAAGAGATAAGCCGGAGCTATTGGCAAGCTCCGGCTTTGGCAGCATTCAGGCCGCAGTGAATGGTTAGTTATTGTTAGGAAAATCGAACAGGTTAAAGAGGTCGTCAATGGCCGGGCTGTTGACCGGCACATAGGGGTTGCCAGACGCTGTAACCGGGTTGGGGAAGTTGTCACGGCTGCGGCGTGTTACAGTCTCCAGGCCCCAGTTCCTCTCGATGAACTTCAGGATTGAAACGTGGTCGGCATACGAGTGGTCAATGTGACCCGGCTTCGTATAGGGAGAGACGGCAAGGAAGATGATACGCGTGCCGTCGCCGAAGTAATCGAGCGGCTGCACATAGCCGGAGTCATAGTAACCGCCGCCTTCATCCTCGGTGATGAAGATCGCGGTGTCTTTCCAGAGCTTCGGGTTCTTCTTGACTTCATCTACGATCTTCTTGCTGAAGCCTTCAAAGAGATCCAGTTTGGAAGATGACGGGTGACCATCGACCAGCCCGCTGGGCTTGACGATGGAGACTGCCGGCAGCGTTCCGTTCTTGATGTCGTCATACAGATTCGCCGTGTCCTGGATGTGGGCGGTGCGGATAGACGCATTCGCCATGATCGAGGTGTCGTACTGGAAGGGATTGCAGATGTTGCAATACTCGTCAGTGTCCTTCCCGACAGCTCCATAGTTCAGCTGGTACGGATCAGGTACGTAGTTATTCCACTGGTCGCCGTAGTACTTCCATGAGATGTTCGCTTTGAGCATCACGTCGCCAATGCTGCGAACAGAAGACGGCGGGATCGTAAAGACGGTGTTGTTGGGGCTGGGATCGGTGTAGGCGTTGTTGCCGTTGCCGAAGTATCCCGGATTGTAGTTGTTCAGGAGATAGTAGTGACCCTTCTGGCAACGCGAAGCGATCGGCGTGGGCAGAGACTTCAAATAGTCCAGAATCGGAGCAACGCCAGGCTGTGTTTTGTCAGAGCAGTCGGTGTAAGATCCGCCGCCGTAAGAAGCTGAGCCGAAGGAGCCACCGCCGTAGCCGTCCTCTGAATACCAGTTATTGGTATTCTTGGCCGGATTCGGGTTTTCGACTTCGTCGACAACACCAGCGTTGGCCGTGCCCTTCCCAACTTCCTGATCATGGGGCGGCGTCAGCGGATTGCCTTTGCCGTCGCTGAACCAGATCATGTCGCCGTGTCCGAACATGATGTGGTTGGCGCCTGTTCCGCCGTCTACTGACTGATGGAAGTTGTCGCTCATCGCGTATTTATCCGCCAGGCTCTTGAAGTAAGGTACGTCGCCGTTCTGGACGTTATAGAAGCCCAAAGCGGTTGAACCCTCACCGGTCGTTGTGCCACCGGATGTAAATTCCGTGCTGAAGTTTGCTGGCTGCTTCAGGCCATTGGTGCCTGCACCTACCGTTACTTCCACCCAGGAAAACAGCCCAGCGTTGCAGCCGGACGGATTCTGCCTTGTGGACTTGGTGGCATCGCAATTCAGCTGCTGCCACATCTGGTAGAAGCGATGGACGGGACTCTGTGCATACGAGTTATATGTGAAGGCATCTCCATTGGTCAGCTGGAACGGACCGGGAGGAAGGCTGTCCACGTTCTTGATGCGCGCGTCCGGTGTACCGGAAGTCTGGCCAGTACCGCCTGTAACAAGATAGGCGTAATAGTCTGCCGGAAGGCCGTTCTCCGACTGTCTTGCCAGCTTGAGGCTATCGTTCTTAACGAAAGAGTCCTGGGGCCCGCCGACGAGCGGGGCGGGAAGCACCTCTCCTGGAAAGGTAGTCTTGGCAGGGCTCAACAGAAATCCATCATTAGCCTCGTCATATGCCGCAGTCTGCTCAGCCTTGTAGAAGTTCTTACCGGGCGTTCCGTCCGCTTTAACGATGCCCTCGGAAAGCAGGTTCCAGACTGTTTCGCCCCTCTTTGGCACATAGGTTGCGAAAACGTGGTCAAAGCTGCGGTTTTCGCCAATGATGACGATCACGTGCTTAATCGGTGAGGTGGTGTCGTTGTCACGGGATGGTGCGTTTTGTGGGGAATTTGCGGCAAACGCGTTGCCGATTGCCAGCTGAAAGATAGTTGCGGAAACAAGACCCGCACGCATCATCCGCGTGGCAGTGGACGCAAACTGCTTAGCAGTCATACTTCCTCCTGTGGTTGGGGCGCTAAACCCAACCCAGAGGAGAATAAGGCCCGAACAAGTGGTGGAAGGTGTTTGTTCCGTGAATATAGAGTTAAATGTGGACTATCTTTCGACAACAACGGTCTTATCGGAAAGTCCGGGAAGTTCTTACCTGTAATTCTTACTTTCCCGGGGATTTATTACATTCCAAAGTATCGCCTTTACCTGAGCTACAGGCCGCCTGTGCTGCAATGGGAGATGCTTCGGGATCAATCCGGATAGTGCCCATCATGCCTTTGTCTTCATGTTCGAGCAGGTGACAATGGTATGGAAATGTCCCCACGATGTTGGGATCGCGAAAGTCCATACGTATGCGAATGCTGGGGTAGGTTAGCAGTCTGCCATTGTTGTATGGGACATTGACCGTATCACGCAAAAAATTCTCCTGGACCTGTCTTCCCTGATATTCAAGCAGCAGAAAATGTAGTTGATGAATATGGAAGGCGTGGAGTTCCTGGGAACGGTTTTCAATAATCCAATCTTCGACTGTACCCTGCTGGGCCACAATATTTGGGACCGTCGAGTTCATATCGAACATTTTTTGCGTCTGACCTTCTTCGGTCAGATAGAATTCGACCGCACTGGTCGGATCGTTGGGATCGGCCAGTTTCTCCGAGAAATACAACCGCCGTACACGCACTGGGGCTACATCTCCCAGCCATTTCATTTTTGGCGGAGCAAGAGGCTGCGGCGAGTTCTGCAATCTTGATCGGGGTTCAGGAGCATCCGGGGTGGCAACAATCCTCGCCAGCATCCTGTTCGTATCATTCTCACCGCCTGGCCCTGTGTCCACCGTGCGCGTAACCAGCAACCCAGTCTCGCCGGCAGGTGGCCCTTGCACCATAAATTCGACGCGTGCTCCCGGGGGAATGGCGAGATGTGTCTCCCCGAGAACCGATTCCGCAGCCGTCTGATTCTCCAATCCGTATCCTATCGGCACTCCATCCATAGCTACGAGACCGAGCGGTTGCGGTTTGTTTTGGAAGAGGACCTCAAGATTTAAATAGGTAATTGCGGAGGCATTTAAAACCCGCCATAACTGCTGCTCTCCTGGTTTCATTTGGATCGTGGCCGGCGGATAATCCGGGTACGGCACCGGCACATAATTGATAGACAAGTCTTTCGCTGGCTTACCAAAGCCCGTGCCATTATTGGCTGAGTCTCCGTCACGATCAATCATGAATTTTGGCACCGTAGGCTCGGATTTTGAAGGCGGCGCATTGGGATTCACAAGGTCCTGATCCCGGATGATGAAAACGCGCTCTGGCAGTCCAGCCACTTCCTTTTTGGCGCGCTCGATTCCCTCCACAATCAGGGCTCCCGAAGCACCGCCAAGCACCTGCTGCTTACTGAACCCATGAATGTGCGGGTGATACCAATAAAGACCAGGCGGCTCATCGTCGGGAATGCGAAAGCGATATTCGAATGAAGGGTCTCCCGGTTGAAGCGAGGTCTTCAAAACATCGTCCTGGTGGCAGGTCGGCGGAATGGTCAATCCATGAAAATGCAAATTGGTGGAGATGATGCTCATCGTTCCAGTTGTGCAGGTGTTACCGCCCATTTGCGAGTGAATATGCGGAACTTCTTCATGGGCGGCTTGTTTCATTTCATTCTTCAGATGAATAATGACCAGATCGCCAGGATTGACACGCAGATTGGGAGATTCATGGCCCTCGGCATCTGTAAAACAATAACGTGTGCTGCCATTGTTCTGGGCAGAATTGAAAGCCGTTAGATTGATTTCAAGCACGCCGTCTTTGCTTCGAACATCTGCCGGCTCCCCGACTACACTGCCAATCTGCGGACGCGCACAGGTTTCCGTGGTCAAGGATTGGCCACGCAAGGGCCCGTTCGAAAGTGCAACTAGCAGAACACCAAAGATGATGAACGGGCCGTGTAAAAAGCGAAGGACCTGTCGGAAGGCCAGATGAATAAGCTGTAACTGCATCTTGGTCCTTGACATCATCATTTCAATAGTTGCCACCCGCCGCATTAAAACAGGATGAAATGAAGCTTGGTTAATTCGATTATGCCGGCAGCAAAATCATATAACGCCAAGTTCGACTGGTGCACTAACAGATGGGATGAGAAGGCCGGTCTTCCAAGAGGATGCGTTGATTCAGCACGCCGAACAAGACTGAGGTGAAATCGAGCTCCCGATTCCCTAGCTATAGCCCGCGGACTTCGCGTTATCCATTGACCCTCAATGAGCGCACTGGTGATTTGGCAGCAGCCGTTATTGATTTACTGGTGACCCCGGGAAGATTCGAACTTCCGACCTGCGGTTTAGGAAACCGTCCAAGGCCACATGCATCGAGTAGCAGCGTATTGCATGGCGTCCGTATATGGCTTGTTTTTAGTCATTTAGCTCGAACTCATTTTGCATAGAGTTGCAGGAAATTGCTCCAAAGTACAATCCAAACTGACACCAGAACTGACACCAATTTCTCCCTCGGGCCTGCGGTTTTTAAAACCATTTTTGCCGTGTGCCGCATGTGAAATGCACAAAAAGTTGAAAACAAACTGACACCAAACTGACACCAAAAATAACATGACAAATGAGGGTTTTCGACGCGACTTGAAGAGTGACCGGTACAAGCCAAGCCCCACACAAAGAAAGCTAATCCCGAAGCCGCCAGCCGGGGAGGCTCCGACTCCTCGGCATTCCGACCGTCGCGAAACCGACAGGCTTGATCAGAAAAAAGAGGTCATATTATTCTGGTCATATCGATAAGGAGACTGTCATTGGGGAGTGGAGTGAGTCTTCTCGATACACATATTTTTATCTGGCTCCTGATCGCCCCCGAAAACCTTTCACCAAAAGCAAAGAAAGCGATTCTGGCGGCCCGCAAATCCGGGCCGCTTGCTCTTTCTGCAATCAGCCTTTGGGAAATTGCATGGCTGGCGGAGAACAAGAGAATCAACATCGATGTGAGCGTCGATTCGTTTGTCAAAAAATGCGCGTCTTATGTACAGGTTCTCGCAATCACTCAGGAGATTGCGGTTCGTTCTGTTCAATTTCCAAAATCTTACCCGAGCGATCCGCAAGACAGAATTATCGGTGCTACCGCGATTGTTGAGGGCATTCGCCTTTTGACTCATGACAAGCTGATCGTGAGATCGGGCCTGGTTCCTCTGGCACTGTAGTGCTGAATACAAAGTCGTATGCCACCCACCAACATACCTACGCCGGAGGTGTGTCCGTTACGATGAGGTCTCTTCAGCTCAGTGCGGCGGGTCTTGCGTCAGGCAGGCCATATAAAACAGTACATTTCAACTCTCAGAATGTATACCTTAAGCCGAAATTTGGAAATCGTGACATTTGATACTGCGCGCTCACACACTTCTCAGGATCTTTTATGCAACCACCCATCGCTCCGAGACGTGGCATCCAGTAATAACCAAGTAAATTCTGTCGATCAAGCACATTTTCGAGTCCAGCATATGCAATCATCCGTTGCGAACCGATAAAAAAAGTGCGATCGAACTGAAGATCCAATCGAGAATATGCGGGACCTCGCAGTGCATTAATTCGGCTTACATCATAAATCGGCCTGTCCTGTAGTGCGGAGAGACTGAGAAGATACGGGGTATAAGGTCTGCCTGTCGAATATTCATAACGCCAACTCGCTTCATATTTCCTGCCTGCTTGATAGATGCCAGCACAGTTTGCCACGATTGGATAATCGAAATTGCCGGGTCGCTCGATGCCGTCGAGCCCAGCGTATTCAGCTCGCGAATATGCGATATTTGCTTGTCCTAGAAGGTGTGAACCGAGATGAGTCTGCCCAAATACCTCAACTCCTCGCGTCGTGCCAGTCCCCTGGCTTGTCAATGGAATCCACAGAAACTGTTGCCCAAGAGTGTCAACCATATTAGCGAGAGATAGTGTTGGATACTCAGTCGAAACGGGATAATCGCGATAGTTTTTCTGGTAGGCTTCGATCCCTAGCTTGCTGCCATGACCGTTGTATAAGTCAACACCTGCAATGACATGCCGAGCACGAATTGGATTCAGTCCATAATTTTGCGGCCACGATGTTAGGTAGATGAATGACGGCATCTGGGCATATTCGCCGAAGCTCGCATGCATTGCAATGTGAGACGACAGCAGTAACACAGAGTTCAATCTCGGCGTTACCGTCTTGTGTCCTCCAAACTGAAAGAATTCTGTACGCCCACCACCACTAATGCTCAAACGGTCGGTAATGTGCCAGGTTGCTTCAGCATATCCACCTTTTTCCAAGCTCGTAAAATGCGGCGCAAAAGAGGTTGCGTCCGTGTCATCTGGATTACTGTTAAGTACAGATTGCTGACCTTTTGGCTGCGAGACGTCATAATTAATTCGATACGAGTGTAGAGCCCCTCCAGCGATTACCGTCAGTCGAGAGCTAAAGGCCAAGTACTCGTCGTATCTGGCATTGTCCATGCCATCGTGAGTTTGTTCGGAATATACAGGCGTTAGCACATTTGATAGTGGGGAGTGCTCTCCTGGAACATTGGTGTTAATGAACTGATTCTGTTGATTGATAGTCTCGTGCTGCTCCGAATCGCTAACAGTCAGGTTGCCGAAATTGTAGCTAGAGAACATATGCTGCCAGCGGGCTCCGATGGTAGCGCGCCAACCGCTGTATTGCGTCTGGATGGTGTTTGTCTCGTCCCGATCTAAACCCTCAGGCTTAATATTGATCGAGTCGACGCCGCCTATACTCAGCACAGATACTTCATCGCTCGGAGTCAGTTTTCTGTGGGCGCTCACCATACCATTCGTATAGATTGGGACTCCATTAAGGCCGATATCATTCGTAAAGAGATTAAGAAGGCTCCTGTGGGCTGACACCAATAGCGAGCCGCCATTCGCTAGTGGTGATTCAGTAACGCCTCCTGCTCCGACAAAACCGAGATCCATCTCGGTGCGCCTCTGATTCAACTTGGTTTCCCGTGTGTGAATATCTACGACTGACGATAAACGCTCCTCATAGCTAGCGTCATAGCCACCGGTGCGCAGATCCACATTATCGAGGGCAGTTGTATCAATCATGGAAACAAGACCTCCGGTACTCGCCTCCGTAGCAATGTGATTGAGATTCGGCACTTCAATCCCGTCTACAAGATAGAGATTCTCAATTGGATTCCCGCCGCGCACGAGAACGTCGTCACTCTCGTCTGTGTTAAATACAACGCCCGGAAAAAGTTGAAGATAGCGGGAGAAATCTCCATATGTTCCCGCCGAAGCCAAAACCTCCGCAGCCGAAGCATGGAATGGTTCGGGCGCATTCCGATCTGTCGCGTTCGACCGGTTTGCCGCACTCACCTGAACCGTTGTGTTCACTAACGCACTACCGTTTACGGCGGCGGTAGCCGGCTCTTCAACTGGCGCCTTGCTGCCGGAGACCGGACTGGTGTTGTCAACACTTCGAGCTTCCGCAATTTGCTTTGGCGGTGCGGTTTGCGCTCTTCCCGTCGACACTGAGATTAGCAAGCTAACGAGGAAGGGGATGACAGCCGACTTTGACAACATGATGTGCTCTCTATCCACACATAGCGTGGATAGTTTTCATATCGGCTGACGAATCGCCTTGTTCACGGCGATTTGCACTTATTTTCCACCGTTGATTACAAGCTCCTAAGAAATAACCTCTATTAGGACCGGATGCTTCCTGCTGTCCCTGCTGCCGACTGCACCTGCATTAGGTGTTAGGTTGAGATAAAGGAGCGCTAACACAATAGCAGCTCCTTTATCTCATGTGTGTGATAGATCTAATCGTCGATCTATAGTTATGCGAGGCTTCGGGTAAGATAGCGGTAGAAATAATTGACACCGCCGCACACCCTATAAAGTTCCTTCGTCCAGGACCGGCATGCTGACCTTCCATAAAGTTGGAGAGAGAGCTGATCGATGAACTGGATACAACCCTAGCGGGATTGTCTTGGTATGAAGATGACCTGATCCCTCAACGACGTGATGATCATGGCATATCGTAACTGGTTTCAGTCAAAGGGGGGTGCTGATGATTCATCGAAGCGTTCCCGTTATCCCCGCTCAGGCGACTCCAATCGCCAGGCAACTGCGCTCCCCTCCTCTACCCAACGTTGGACGCGAGTCTTGCGCACCCGCGCTCCCTACCTCATGTCACTCTGTGTGGGAGGCATCGCCTTACACGCCCCGGGAGCGATGGAACCGCGCCCGGTCCCCGCGGGCAATGTCTCCTATGCAAAGCTCGACTCAAGAAGCGCATATGTTGTTTCCTATGCTCTGAAAGTGATCAGGCCTTAGCGCAGAAAAATCGAAAGAATCTGCTCCAAGAGGATTGCAGCATTAGTCGACGGTTCGTTGTCTTGGAGAAGAGATTTTCTTGCCCCTATTCACCCGAAGTACTCGAGAACGCTTTGCGGATCTTCGATAAAAGCCAAAGGAAGGCGTTCAGACAGATGAAGACGACGCACCTAAAAGAAATGGAATCTTCGCACCTGATCGAGCATGAAGCGATTCTTCTTCGGGATTAGGCTACGGAGATGGCTGAGGGGGAGAAACATGATTGATCAGCCACCTCACGGCTAACGCGCTTTACGGCGAGGACATCTTCGTTGAAAGATTATGAATTCCTACGCGAGCCTATATTGTGCGCATGCAAAGCTGATTTCCTTCGTTAGACACCAGGATAGATCCACAGAAACATTCTTCCCGTCACTCACGCCTGATTTGTCGCCGCCCTTCCCTAACCCTGAAATTGTCCCAAATCTGGGTCACTTCTGTGTTGTCTGTGGCTCGCTCGGAACTTGTTGCTACTTTCTTAAGGGTCGTTGCTCCCCTATGCTGCTCGGCGTAGTCAGACTACTACTCGACCATATCTGGCCCGAGCCTCTGCCTAACTGGAATGTAGCCGGGTTGAAGTAATAATCATTTACCGAATACAGGATCATCGGTTGCGCCAACATTCCGGCCAGCACTGACGACCAATTTGCGTTACTCACCCCCACGTTGCTCATATAGACAGGGGTCGGGGAGTGTGGGCTATTACTGCCCAGGTTGAAATTGACGGTGTTGAATCGGCTCGCGAAGCGGGAGTTCGTGATCGATATGGGCGACGCGTGAACGTGAGTAATTGCGTATTTGGCTGCCTGTTTCCCCGCAAACCAACTTATGCTGTCGATGCTTGTCCCGGGAATCATTGCAGACCCGCCACCGATGCTGAAGGAATAGAACGCAGCCGAACCCTCAGAGCGGCCACCGTGTAAAACTAAGATTTGATCGGGTGGTGTTGTGACGTGCACGTCGATGCCACTGTTCTCATCCCAATCGCAGCCCTCGCAACTAAAGCCGCCACCTCTGATAAGAATGCCGTCGCCTCCGCTCGTGTCGAAGGTGCAACCAAAGCACCTATTGTCAAGCACGTTGGATTGAACGCCGTCGCCGACTACCAAATCAGCAACCACTGCTTTCCGCATTGAAACGTCGTACATATTGATGTGAGAAATATCTCCGTGTTGCGTCGGACTAATTGCAATGCCGTACTGCCCGCCGCTGACAGCGACGTTTCGCATATCGCCATCTTCAGCAGAACCCGTCGAGATGTATTCAATGCAGTAGGTAACATTGCTATTGCAGCGGACGGCTAGATTTTGAATTGTGCTTAAGGCCCCGTTATAGACGCGGACGCACGCTTCGGTGACCGTGGAAGGAGAACAGACGATTTGCGTAGCTTTTCCTGCGCCTATCAAGGATGCGTTAGCAGCAGAGGTTGTGGACGACCCTGCAATGTCAAAAATGCCGTTGTTAACGACATACGTCTTTCCCTCAAGACTCATAGAGCAAGCATTTGCCGGACACGCCGCCCGCTTTGCATGCATTGCCGTGGTGCCGTCTGTAGCGCCTGTACTCTGCGCATAGACGACTGACGCAAACATGAACAGTACACCCACTTGTAGCTTCATTGTGCCCTCGCCGGCAGCAACCACTATTGTTGCGCCGGTTAGTTGTGCCGTCAATTTGGGCGTTGGCCGTAACCTGCAGTGCCCATAATAGTTTCGGCGCTCACACCAGAGACGGTGATTCGCAAAGGGGCGCTTCCATTGACAATTGTGGGCGTGCTCCCCGTCACAGATTCAATCTTTGGCAGAGTATTTGATCAGTTCCGAGCGGATTGTCGGCCATCCGGAAGTACGCCGATTATTTCCCACCAGCCTCTTCCAACAACGTTGCCATCAAATCTTGAATCAGAGTGAAGTGTGGGGCATTCTGACGCGAACTTTACCAAGAATTCTGTTGACCAGCTGCTGGAAATCCAGTCGCGGGCAGAAGAGACTCTCCACGATCACTCATGCATAAACGCCTCTCCGAATTGTTTCTTAGTATGCGCTTGTTCAACAAGGATTGGCCATCAAGAGTGAACACAGCGATACGCACAGGATGGATCAGCCATTCCCTGCCCCGACCATAAGTAGGTAATTTTGACAACCTTTTATGCCTCCCAACTACGCCACAAGTCCCGATGGACGAGCCGCAAGGTTTTAAAAACAGCTGGCATCGGACTGATCCTGACAATCCACCCGGACTTGGATTCGTTCTGCCTCCGCCACAAACGTCGCATCCAGCACATCGCTAATTCCGCATATCTTTGCTTATTGTGTGGATACCCGGAGTGTTGCCGCGCGACGGGACGGCGGCGGAGACCTATGATTGATCCTCTTAGCGTCCATCGAGGAATTACCCGGCGTTAATCGACGTAAAAGAGAGCCGGGCATTGACGCCTGTGTATGCAGCAGCGTCTGAGTTGAAATATTCAGCCCGAACGGCTTAACATGCAGCCTGACAGTTCGGAGACCTCTGTTCGGTACCAGAGTCTAAATATTTTATTCATATAAGAAGGTGATCATATATCTCGATGAATCCGCCGGGGAAAATGTTCAGCTACTTGTTCCGGCTGACAACCCACGTTTTCGAGGATAAAACGATTCTGTGGAGGTACTTTAAGTTCGATGTAGTTGAGCGGAAAAGGCTTAGCTGTTATTTATTTAGGTTCGTACCAGAAAACCCCTTTTCAGTGAGAACTATAGATCGAGAAGATATTTAACATTGGCTTGGATTTTTTCCCATCGTTCCTCCGGCAGACTTTATTTGCATCTACTTCTTGCATCTAACTCTGGCGGGGTATTTTCAAAGGAGTTCCATCTCACAATTAAGCTCGACACATGGAGGACCATTTGATGACCAAAAAGTGGCTCTTTTTTTTGGGAGTATTGATGCTCACGCCTCTTATGACATCGGCCCAAGTTGCACCTGCTCAGAACGGTGGCGGCGGTAAATTCAGCATGGCCTTCGGGGCCGGATTCTCAGGATTTAATACGGATTATGTTCCTGAACGCATGTACGGCGTCACTGCTTACTACGATATAGACTACGCCCGTTGGATTGGGGTTGAAGTAGAAGGACGTACGATACAGTGGAATGGGTTTAAGAATGTCCGCGAAGATACAATTGCGGCAGGTGGGCGTGTTAGGCTACCACATTATAAACGATTTATTCCCTACGCGAAATTTCTGGGAGGGATAGGCAGCATAGATTTTCCAGCGTTTCCTAACTTTCCCAACTATACGCATGACACATTTGCCTTCTATGATGTCGGTGGTGGCTTGGACTACAAGTTAGCGCAACATGTCTACTTGCGCGGCGATTATGAATATGAATGGTGGCCTCGCTGGGCGCCTAACGGCTTAACCCCAAATGGATTCACAATCGGAGCAAACTATCGTTTCTTCTAGGAGAACCTGAATTAATAAAGCGGCCGATTTCAAGCTATTCTGGATACGAAAGAGCGCAGACATTGGCCGCCCCGGGCGGGATTGCTTAAGTGTGTTTTGCGCCGTTGCTGCCTTCTGAGATAAACATGACTCTTCTTGAGGCCACTAGGATCGCCCTCTTTCGCAGCTGCTATACATAACCACGATTTTTTATCACATCTAACGTTTGCCTGCAAATACTAGTTACGCGGGAGCACTGAGAATCGAATCATTTGTTGGGATCCCGCTTGCCCGAGCGCCCGTTGCGGTCACTGATCGGTGTATGAACTCAAGTTGGTATTCGTGCTTGCATTGCTGGGCATGCCCTGACTTGTCTTGTTCTTGAGCGAAAGTCGGTGATCCGTGGATATACAGACTTTCTTTTCTGATCCCCGATGAGTCTTCGCAGCTTAAGTCACGTTTCCAAAACAGGCTCACTACGCATCATTTTGCGAAGCTTGATTGGACTTACATAAGCATGACGCTCAAATTCCTGGGCAGAATTTCGGAAGAACTCGGCCAGGTTCCCTGCGAGAAATGCTTGCTGTCAGCTAAACTCGGGCTTCACCCCATTGATAACTGTGTTGTTGCTAAGCTGCCTGCCGGTCTTAATAATGTGTCGTCATTGCACTCCGAAGTTCGCATTCGTGGTTCGAATATTGGAATCCGCCGCATGCGGCTGTTTACCAGTAATTATGTTTTTCAACGGTTGCACCGCCTGCAAAGCATTGGTCATGATCCCCGATAAATGAGGGAACAGTTGATCCCGTGGCTTCTCAATTGGTATTAAAGCGATGGCACTACAAAAACTAATGCTGTATGCCTTTCCTGCGTGCGACCTTAATTGCGGTCATAAATAAGATGTAAAAGTCGAACTTAAAAGACCGACGTTCTAAATACTCATAATCGAACTGCACCTTGACTGGGATGGAAAGCTCATCACGTCCATTGATCTGTGCCCACCCGGTAAGTCCGGGCGCAAGAGTATGAATACCACGCTCTGTGCGTAGCGCAATCAGGTCCGTCTGATTAAACAATGCAGGGCGTGGTCCGACAAAGCTTAAATCGCCGATAAGAATACTGAACAATTGGGGCAACTCATCAAGGCTCGTCCTCCGGAGAAAACTTCCAATAGGAGTGAGATATATCGACGGGTTCGACAGTAGATGGGTGGCGACTTGTGGAGTATCGATTCGCATACTTCGAAACTTGGGCATGCGAAAAATTCGATTGTTCTTTCCTACACGATTAGACCAATAGATGGTTGGCCCCTTAGATGTCCCCTTGACAAGTAACATTAACAAAAGAAGCAGTGGTAATAAAATCAATAAGAGTGTACAGGCTACCATAACATCGAAGACCCGCTTGATCCGAGGCATCCAATATCTCCAAAGCTATTGCCTGGTGTTTCGCTATTCGAGAGGCAAAGACTCTTGAATCCGCAAGGGACGCATTAAAATGTCGTAGCTTTAAACCTGTCACTCTTCTCTACAAGAGTTTTCGACCAAAAGCGTTCATGCTGCCTAATCATCTTTCATCGTCCTTTGTTGATTGAGAAACCACTCTACTGTGCGATTTAAGCCCAAATCAAGAGTTATCGGAGCCCTCCAACCCGTAACCCTATGGACTTTCTGTTTGTCCAGTACAAGTGAGGAGCAGAGTCGCTGCACAGCTTCCTTCTGTCCCAGCATAGCTCCCGCGATAAGTAAGATTACTTCGGGACAGCGTATTAGCCGTGGTGAACGATCCATTGCCAGCGCAATACGGCGAATGAGATCCGGAGTGGAGATGTCCTCGGAATCACTGATCAAGAAGCGATTATTTGCAGTTGTAGGATGGTCTACCGACAGGCAGAGAAAATCGTTCAGGTTATAAACACTGACTAAACTTCTATTGTTATGTATGCTTCCTAGAGGCAAAAGGGCACGACGAAATAGGTATTTCATTATCGCAAGAAAATTGCCTCGCACATCCGGACCGTATACCAAGGGTGGTCTAACAATCACCCATTCCATCATAGTTCCTGCTGCAAGTTCGATTAGACGCTCTTCGGCCTCCCATTTTGACTGCCCGTAGGGATCGCAATAGCCTGGCGGGTCGTCAGCGCAAAATGCATTATCGTTTGTCACCTCACCATTTACCTTAACGGAGCTCAGATAAATAAACCGTTTTACACCGCTCTCGATTGCAAGCGATGCAAGATTCTCGGTTACTCTCACATTCACATCCCGGAATGCACGGAGTGGATCCTTGGCGGTCTCCCGCATAACATGAGCACGCCCTGCAAGGTGAATCACGGCATCTGCGTTCCGAAGGATTCGGGAAAGAGCAGTACTGCGGCCCAGAGAAGGAATCCGGCAGACCTGCAGGGCGGCCGAATTGCAATCCAAATCTGGTATGTTCGCCTGCTCCCGGATACAAGCGGTTACGTCTCTACCCGATTCAACTAGTTTCCTGCAAAGATGTTGCCCGATAAAACCATTTGCGCCCGTAACAACCACATGCGTCCTGTTCATTGCTGAGCCTTTAGGACTTTTCCTTCAGATGGCGTGCATAACCTGACACTTCACCTCACAAGAAGCGATGCTCAGCGGCGGCAACTGTTTCATTCTGCGCAGAATCGAAATGTGAAAGGATCTGTCCGGCAATCTTCTGTACAGAGAACGTGGTATCACCGAGCGCACGTGCGTTCCTACCCATGCGTTCGCGTATTGCGGGATGCGTAGCCAATAGCAGTACGGCTGCAAGCAACCTATCGTCCTCGCCATTTATACAAGCGATTCCAGCATCTGTACGGTGCAGAAATTCAGCCAGATCATTTCCTGGATTGATACTGGCGAGTATGGGTTTTCCGCACAACACATAACCGAGCAATTTCCCAGTAAAGTTATGTGATTTCAGGCGCCTATCGAGACTTATCAACCCAACATCAAACTCAGACAAACACTGCATATATTCCTTCTGTGATATCGGTGGCAGTATCTCGATATTACGTAGGCGTTGCGTCTTAATTTCCGTGTTAATCCGCTGCGCCTCACTACCAGTTCCCATCAATAGAAAAAAAATATCATCGCGATCTAGCAAATTCTTCGCAAGGCGCACAATGTTGTCAATATCCTGAGCTACGCCGATGTTTCCACCGTAGAAAAAAACGATTTTGTCTACGAGCCCTAACCTTTGTCGCCATCCAGAAGTGCACGTCGGTTGCTCTCGCATATTTAGCCAGTTATAGAGCACCTCAACGCGATAACTATTGCGATTCAACTCTTTTTTGAAATAAGAGATATCCCCGGACGCTTCGACACCGATAATATCTGCTGCGGCATATTGCGCCAGTTCTTTGTGCTTTAGATATCGATACAGCATACCTTCACGAAGGACTCCTGCTTCTACAGCCCATTTAGGGAAAATGTCTCGTAATATCAGGTAAGAATGGCAATCCCAGATCGATTTCATCCTACGTATCAAATCCCCGAAAAAGATAGTAGGAGAGTAGAAGACAACTAACTCGCACGGATTATCTTGAAGTAGCTTTCGGACGCTTCGCCACATAATAGCGGACAGGCGACTCTCCCGCCACAGTCGGAATATTTTGTGAGAATATTTCAAGTCCCCAGTCTTCACCCGTACTACAGTCACACTATCTTCTTCGGTAATGCATGCCGAACCTTCAACAGCATCGCTCGGTGTGACTACGATCACTTGATGACCTTGTCGGACATATTCCACCGCGAGATCATGCATCATCTGAGCGGCAGACGTCGTACTAGGAGGATAATATACAACAACCAATAATATACGCATACATTTCAATTCAGGTCAGTGACCTGCCCCAAATTCTCCACACGACGTTATAGCAATTTAGCCAACAGCAGGAAAATTATCCAGGCATGGAAAAGGACCCGCATCGACTGTTCTTCCTAAATTTCCACTTGGACAATGTTAGAAGACCTCAGAACCGCAATTTCATAAGTAACATGCTCTCAAATTTATACAAGCATCATCATGGCTATATCGTAGGTCTGTGCTTGCAAAATTCATTCATATTCCGCGATCACAAATCGTCATACTTTGTGCCACACCATCCGATTTACATAGTTCACATAGCTAAGAATGATTCGTACAATTTTTTCGGATACATTCGGAATTGCGTAATCCGATACGACTCGTAACGTCCGATGCTCGCCAGTCGGCTGCCCCTCCAACACTTTCAAGGCGTCCAGCACGGATTGCAGATCCAGGCCCGTCATCATTACCGCACCTTCTTCCATGCCTTCCGGGCGCTCGTGTGCTTCGCGTATGTTCAGAGCCCTAAAATTCAGAATTGAAGATTCCTCTGTTATCGTGCCACTGTCCGAGAGCGTCGCCCGGGCCTTCATCATTAAATGACAGTAGTCGGATAGGCCCATTGCCTTTACCAGTCGGATATTTTCGGAAAAGCTCACCTTTTCGGATTCTATTCGCTTCCGTGTTCGTGGATGCACAGAGACAATCACCGGCAATTGACGTTGTGAGGCGATCTCCTCCAAGAGTCTTGCCAGGTTCTGAAACTGTCTTGAAGAGTCGATATTCTCTTCGCGATGCGCGCTCACCACGAAGTATTTATCTTCGATCAAGCCTAACCTGGCCAAAATATCGGAGCGGTCGATTTTCTGGCGATAATATGTCAATACTTCGTACATCGGACTACCCGTCTTGATGATTCGATCCGGCGCAATTCCTTCTCGCAGGAGATACTCACGGGAAATGTCGCTGTATGGCATGTTGACATCGCTGATGTGGTCGACAATCCTCCGGTTAATCTCTTCAGGGACCCGCTCATCAAAACACCGATTCCCCGCCTCCATATGAAACACGGGAATCTTCTTCCTCTTAGCGGCCAGCGCGGACAGCGTGCTGTTCGTATCACCAAGAATCAGAAGCGCCTCTGGCTTGATTTCGGAAAGGACCTCGTCCGATTTCCCAATGACCAACCCAATCGTCTCAGCTGCGTTTTTTCCGGCTACATTAAGAAAGTAATCCGGACGTCGAATTTCCAGGTCTTCAAAAAAAACCTGGTTCAATTCATAGTCATAGTTTTGTCCGGTGTGGATCAATACATGTTCGGAGTAGCGGTCGAGCGCGGCGATTACCCGCGAAAGACGAATTATTTCAGGTCGAGTGCCAACAATCGTGGCAATCTTCATGCGTTCTCCAGGGCCAACGGCTTGCTCTGCTCCTCAAAGTCAACAGGGAGATAGTAGGTATCCGGACGATCTGGATTGAACAGCTCGCTTGACCAGAATAGAGTAACCATTTCACTCGATCCCACATTTGTGATCGAGTGTGTAAGTCCGGGGGGAATGTCGATGACCTGGTATTCAATGCCTTTAACGAGATACTCCTTAACAGGGCCGCCTTCAATCGCCCGCATCCGGATCAGTCCCTCTCCCTCCACCACAAAGAACTTCTCTGCTTTCGTTTGATGATAATGATTACCCCGTGTTATGCCGGGCCTAGTTCTCGAAACGAAGATCTGTCCGAAATGTTTTTCTTTGATGAATTCTGCCAAACTACCGCGATTATCCGCCTTAATTTCCAAACTGTGCCGCAGCGCAGCGGATGGAACATAAGATAAATAAGTCGCATAAAGAGCTCGATTGAACCAGCCTGAAAAATCAGGAGCAACTAACGTAGCCCGCATATCATGGAAAGCCTGAATCCGGCCGGCTAGATCGCCGAGACGGATGCGATAGCTTTGCACATCAGTAATCAATTCTGCTCCGCTTCGTGATTCATCAACCTCAGAGAGAAACGCCGCCACTACATCGCCCACATAGCTCAGATCGATCTCTCGGGCTGGATCGGAGACGTCAATCGCCAAATCATTTGCGATGTTGTGGCAGAATGTTGCCATGACTGAGTTGTAGTTGGGGCGCCCCCATTTTCCAAACAAGTTCTTCAGGCGATAGATCCGGACACAAGCCCCGGTTTCTGCGGCAAACTGGAGCAGGATTCCTTCCGCATTTTTCTTACTCATGCCATATGGATTATTTAATTCTGCCTGAATCGAGGAGCTGAAAACGATCTTGGGAGCACGTTTCGCTGTCCGCAATGTCTGGCATACCTTTTCAGTAAAGCCCGCGTTCCCGCTCTCAAATTCGCCGGGGTCGAGCGGCCGGTTGACTCCTGCCAGAAGAAATATTAGATCAGCTTTAGACATGCCGTTTCGGAGGTCTTCTTCCGAATCTTCTCGACCACACACTGTAGTCTCACAGTCTTTGCGTTCGAACAATTGAACCGCCAGGTTGCGCCCCAGAAACCCCTTGCCACCAATGATAAGAACGTTTTTCATACTAGCACCGTCTTCCCATTCATTGCGTCTTGTACGCACTGCAGTTGCAAAAGTAGGGTCATCATGGCATCTACATCCAGAAGTTCTGTGTTGTGGGAATTGTAGTCAACCGCTTCGGAAACCTCTTTTTTTCCTTTGCTGAAAAAACTCGAATAGTTCAAATCCCGCGCATCTGCTGGAACTCGGTAGTAATCGCCAAGATCTTCGGCCTGAGCCATCTCTTCCCTGTTTAAAAGCGTTTCAAACAGCTTCTCACCATGCCTTGTGCCGATGATCCGGATTTCGTTCCGGACATTCAGAAGCTTCAGCAGGGCTTCTGCCAGAGTCCCGATTGTGGCCGATGGAGCCTTCTGTACAAAAATATCCCCGGCCTTACCGTGCGCAAATGCGTATAACACCAGGTCTACCGCCCCCTCGATGGTCATCATAAAACGAGTCATGTTTGGATCGGTTAAAGATAATGGCTCTCCAGCCAATATCTGGCTCAGAAATAATGGAATTACCGATCCTCGAGACGCCATCACATTGCCATATCGAGTTCCGCAGAAAACAGTAGAGCTCTCTCCATACATCCGAGCCTTAGCTACCATGCACTTTTCCATCAACGCTTTCGACATCCCCATCGCATTCACGGGATACACTGCTTTGTCCGTGCTTAACACGATCACCTTGCTGACATTAAAAGCAAGTGCTGCCTTCATTACGTTCTCAGCCCCGAGCGTGTTCGTTTGCACAGCCTCAATAGGAAAGAATTCGCAGGATGGAACCTGTTTCAACGCTGCTGCGTGAAAAACAAAGTCCACGCCGCGCATCGCATAGAGAACGCTGTCGTAATTTCGCACGTCTCCGAGATAAAATTGCACTGCGGAGTCCTTGAGACGGCTCCGCATGTCATCCTGTTTTTTTTCATCTCTGCTGAAGATTCGGATCTGACGGAAGCCTACCTTGCTGGCCATGTCGACGACCGCGTTGCCAAAGGTACCGGTTCCCCCGGTGATCAAGAGAGTCTTTCCAGCAAATATACTCAAGTCCATCTCGTTGGCCATGATATCCCGATCAATCAATTTATTTGAAGGAATCTAAGGCGCCCATCAACCTCAGACGGTATTTCATTTGAACCGGCCTCACTCAGTCAAAGGACGCCATCTTTGATTGATTTTATTCCTTCTTTTAGGTATCGTCGCCATACTTTGAGGAGCGCGAATTGGTTGCTGCTAGGTCGAAGTGTCCACACAGAATGAGATGACCTTTAGGGAAGGTTTCCCTCACCTATATTTGTGTGGGTAATCCGGGCTAGCGGATTGGAACTATCCGAATGAAGCGAGTACTGCCTGAAACATTGCTAAATGTTCCTGCACCGCCTCTTCAGCCGAAAACTGTTTGCCGTACTCACTAGCGCCCCTTAAGTAAACAGAATATGTTTGCTGATCCATATCAACGCATCTCTGAAGTACGGCAACCCATTGTCGGCGGTCACTCAAAGGAGTATCGAAGCCTGCGTGCAGGGCATTCAGGTTAAGCCATGGAGTTGCATCGCTAAGCACAACTGGTATGCCATTAACGAAGGATTCCACTGCCGAGTGACAGAAATTCTCTCCGCGCGTCGGTAGGACAAAGAAGTGATGCTCATGCAGCACTTGGGGGACTGCGGAATGGTCGAGTGCGCCGTGATATTCCGCAGTGATGCTACCTGGAAGCTTTTCCAGAAGGTCCTCACATCTACTCCAATAGGTAAGATCGCTGTCTGCCACAGGACCAAATAGGTTGAGTTGGACTTGCCCTCGGACTTGCTGCAGAACTTCGAGCAAGAAGTGGAGGTTCTTCATCTCGCTCATCCGTGCGATGAACGCGAATCTAACCGATCCAGGTTCTTTCTTGATGTTTGGAGCGCTCGATGAAAAGATATCACTTATGTTGCGCGTAACGTAGATAAAATCGGGGTCAAGCTGCCGCGTTGGTGCTGCGCGCAGCAGATCCTGTTTCTCACGAAGAGTAGACACCTGCCAAAACAGGTTGTCGTGAAGCCCTAAAATCCTTGTTAGGCGGCGGTAAGCCTTTTTTTTCCACTTCTTGATTGCCATCGCTTCGGGAGCAAATTCGCCACGGGGTGCTAGTACTACGGGAGTGTCTCCGAATGTGCGCGTGTATCGAAGTCGCATGACTGTCCGCGTGATTGGGTCTAGAAATGAATGCAGACTGATGACATCCGGTCGTGCTTTGAAGAAGGCTTCTCGGAGAATCGCTGGCCCTAGCGACGAACAATAGAGAACCCAAGCATTGCCAACGCGATGCCACCTGTTTGCTATTACTCCGGGATAGCTCTCGCCGTCGCTAGCGTCTCGGTCTCTGGTAACCACGAAGCAATCAAAGTACGGACTCAGACTGTTCACCATGTTTGAGACAGATCGGATGGGCCCGCCAGATTTGTACCCCGGGAGATAGCGCGGCGCACAAACCAGAATGCGCCTGCGCTCTCCGGTATGATTTTCCTGTGGTGCTAGGTCCACTATCGGTTCAATCTGCACTGACATAAATCCTAACTCGCACAGCCCAAGCTCGATGAAGTCATCTTCGGAAACCAGGGTAACCTATTAAAATCAACTCCAAACAAACAACGGGACGATCAATATCGGAAAAATAGGCAACCAGCGCGAACCCTAACAGCCCGTCATCGTGTCTACTACAGTTCTGGCTCACCGTCGTGCCCACGGAGTTGCAGGAGATGATGAGGGCTGGGGTGAAACCGAGCCAAAGTAGGGTTAGGGAAACCGGCAAAATCGAAGCTATCAGGTGAGCGAAGGGCACGCATGCCGCGTTCCGGAAATGGGACGAACGACGCATCGCTATGAGAGTCGTCCTCACAGGGCCCTGGCCTACAGGACACCTGAAGAATTCGCCAGCAATATCGCGGTTAACCGCGATATTGCTGAACCAAAAACAAGCCGATTTCTAAACCTCTAGTTGGCTCAGTTTTTCCGGGCCCTTCAAATACCAGTTTGTCTCTCCCTTCCACTGGTACAAAATTCGCCGGGCACTCCAGTGAGTGGGCTTAGTAATGTTTACTCTGCGACAGGCCACTAGTTACGGCGTGATCGAACAGACATCCCCACTCAGTCGCCAATGGCATGGACACCTCAACGACTGCATGCGTTGCGCCTCCACTTATGCGTTGAGTCATTTTGAACGTCCGCACCGCAATTGCCGCTTCCGCGAATTAACTTCCAGCTGCAATGGCTTGTAAAGCTCCTCAACTTATTGTGACGAGTGTTGATATCAATTAGACAGCTTCAACGAGCGGGATCGACATTCACTCCGCCCTAACACGCCGCAAATCGGCTTCAGCCATCATCTGAATCAGTTCTTCAAAGGTTGTCTTTGGTGCCCAGCCCAGTCGTGTCCTGGCCTTGGCCGAATTGCCAAGGAGCCGATCAACTTCAGCAGGACGATAAAACCGCGGATCGATGATGACGTAATCCTCATAATTCAAACCTACATGAGCAAAAGCGATCTTACACATCTCCCGCACCGATGTTGTTCTTCCCGTTGCGATCACGTAGTTATCAGATTCGGGCTGTTGCAGCATCGCCCACATTGCTTCAACATAGTCTCCCGCAAATCCCCAGTCTCTTTGCGCATCGATGTTGCCTAGCCGCAACTCTTTCTTTTGGCCGAGCGAAATCCGCGCCACGGCGTCTGTGACTTTTCGAGTTACAAATTCAATTCCCCGAAGCGGCGATTCATGATTGAAGAGAATCCCACTTGATGCGTGCATTTTGAAGCTTTCGCGATAGTTCACAGTGCTCCAGTGGGCAAAGAGCTTTGAGAACGCATATGGGCTGCGGGGATAAAATGGGGTTTGTTCATCCTGCATGGGCTGCTGAACTTTGCCGAACATCTCGCTGGTTGAAGCCTGATAGAAGTGCGCTTTTGGATTAACAATACGAACCGCTTCGAGGACGCGAAGAGCACCGACAGCCGTTACTTCGGCGGTTAAGAGCGGCTGATCCCACGAAGTGGCTACAAAGCTCTGGGCGGCGAGGTTGTAAACTTCCTCGGCCTGAGTCTTTTCGAGAGCCCGCACGAGCGAGGATAGATCTAACAGATCCGCATCGATGATCTCCACGTCATCCAACACCTTCAGTTCGCGCAGCCTCCAGAGAGTGTCAGTTCCTCTGCGCGCGATCACCCCGTGCACATGGTAACCCTTGGCAACGAGAAACCGTGCAAGGTAAGCTCCGTCCTGACCCGTAATCCCCGTGATCAATGCATGCTTGCCGTTCATTCGTTTTCCTCAACTTCCCGCAAAATTTCAGTGAGCGTAGTTTCAAAGTCGGTCTCTGGTACCCAACCTATGAAATCACGTATCTTTCGTGGGTCACCGACCATGCGGCGCTGTTCGCTCGGCCGTAGCCTGTCGGCGTCGACTTGAATCTCTGCCTGTACGCCGGCGATGCGGAGAAGAGCATCCACGATGGAACGCAGGCTTCGTTCCCGCCCAGAACAGATGTTGTAGATCTCTCCATTGCGTCCCTTTGTCAGGAACATGTGATACGCGTGCACTACGTCGCGGACATCCGTGAAGTCCCGCGTCACGTCTAGGTTGCCCGTAACAAGGATCGGCGCTCGCCGGCCACGTCGAATATCCACAATCTGGCGGGCAAAGTCAGCGACTGCGAACTGCAGATTTTGCCTGGGCCCGATCTGATTGAAGGGTCTGGTCAACACCACTCTGAAGCCGTGGGTCTGGCTCCACTGATAGCAAAGGGCCTCGGCCGCGATTTTGCTGACTGCGTAGGGGCTGCGCGGGCGCAGGGGGTTGAGCTTCATTAACCGGAAGTTGCGCGTCATCCGTCGCGCCGTAAACATCGGCCGATCCAACGTAAACGAATACGCCATTGAATCCAATTGCATTAAGAGCCTGCAGCAAATGCAGCGTGCCAAAGAAGTTTACATTGAAAGTCTCGGTGGGATTGTCGAACGACGAAGCGACCGAACTTCGCGCCGCGAGATGCAAAACCGCGTCAGGCCTGACTGAAGCAACAGCTGAGTGCACGCTTATCGGATCACGAAGATCCACCGCGTCACCAGCGCTGGCAAATGGAACGCCACCGTAACGACTGGAGAAGTGCCGCCCCACAAATCCGCTGCCGCCGGTAATCATGATCTTCATCGAATTGACTCATCTCGTCGTCGGGCGCGGCTCAATATAGCTTGCAACAATCCCGTCAACTGCGTCCATTTCCTTCAAGCATCGCATGGACGTAGGCGCGGACAGCGATGTCTCGGCCATAGTGTCGATGAGCCTCCTGATGCAGCCATTGTGGATCGTGAAGGGGTAGTTTTCCCTTGAGAAAGCTACGCAGTAGGCTAGCGATCTCGTCGACCTCAGCAGACTTGGCCAGCCAAGATGGCTCGAACCTGCCTACTATTTCAGGGATCGCGCCAACAGGCGTCGCCAGCACCGGCCTACCCGCCGAGAGCGCCTCAACTGCGATGAGGCCGAAGCACTCTAATTCTGTGGTTGGTAGCACAAATGCGTCACATCCCGCGTAGGCCAGTGGAAGTTGATCATCCTCCAGCCGCCCAAGAAATCTGACCACAGCGTCAAGTCCCAGTTCTCGCTGTTGCTCCTCCAACTTCGCACGCAGCGGACCGGATCCGCCGATCATGAGGCGGAACTCCACTCCCTCTCTCCTCAAAATCGAGACAGCACTCAACAGTCGGCCCAATCCCATACGCGGCACTAATCTCCGCAAGGTAAAGAGTATGGGAACATCCGTTGGCCAACCAAGCTGCCGCCTTGCGTGTTCGCGATCCAATGGAGTGTACCGAGCAGAGTCCGCCCAACCCGGAAAGAGTTGGATCGAACTCGCCACTTCCGGGCCGTGAATCTTGCTGATGCAGTCAATGGTGAACTGCGATTCCGCGGAGATGGTTCGTGAGCGCCGAAGGCATTCCTTCTCCAATCGATTGATCATCTCCAGCCCAAGGGGTGCCGTCATACGTCGAAGCAACCCGCCGTTGCGCCACACAATGGCCATCTCCATCTTGGCTGGCGAATGAATGTCATAAGAAGAGTGGACCGTGTCTCCATAGAGATCGAGAGCCGCGAGGTAGGGCAGCGGAGCGTGACCGTGAACTGCATCGACCTCCGATAGATGGCGCATGAGTACGCCGCGCGCAGCCTTCTGGTGGCCGGTACCACGAGCAGGATTCCAAGACGCTACCTTTGCCGGTACATACCGCAAAAGATGGATGCCCTCTTTGACTTCGTACTCAGGTTGGTTCGTGTTGCCGGACGCTAGTACCCAGACCTCGTCTCCGCAACGATGCAGTTCAGCTGCTTCATCACGTACAAATCGCGCGCCGCCGCTCGGCCTATCGCTAAAATGTGCAAGGTTCGTAATAAGGACCTTCATAGCGCCCTTATTGGCCTTGGATAATTTCCGAAATGTACAGAATGGATTGGTCGGCCGTAGATGACATACGACATGACCACCGCCACAATACCAATCTGAATGGCTCCCGCAACGAGTGAGACAACGTCATTTTCAAGATTTATTAGTGGAACAATCAATGATAGATAAACGAATAGGCCCCGCTCAGAAAGAACACCGCGACAAATCCAGTTCATATACGATTGCAAACCTATCCCATACAAAAACATTCCGACTACGACTCCCACTGTTCCATAAAGGGTGTATAGGTCGCCGATTGGCGTCACGGCAGAAGATGTCGTATCCGGGCGACCGAGAGCTATGCTCAGTCGCTGCCCCTTATTGAGTACCGGCTTATCTTTCCACAAAAATCGTGGGATCAACGGATAAACTGGCGCTAGCCAAACCCGCTCATCACCGTTCAATAAGGAAGGAGCAGGAAGCTCAATAATGTCATGGACATAGGTAAGAAGGGAGAGACGGCTGGTAGTCATGTCCAAAGCACCCTTCGCTTGATCAGATGTCGAACCATGTGAGAAGGCTACATCGACAAAGGACTTCCATAATACATCTCTGAGTCCGCTTATGGTAGTAGCCTCATTACGATATCCACTCTCCAAGTTCACGCGATACGCATTTACAAACGGGTAGACCACCATGAGCAACAGGGGCAGCAAGAAGGCCGCCCGGGGGATTCGCCTTTTCGTGATGCCATAGACCAGTACAAGGACGATAAGCGGTAACAGCATTTGGCTCTTCATTCCAGATATCGCTCCAAAACCGAGCGAAAATGCGATTGAGACCCAGAAAAGGAACTTAATAAAACCCTTGGAACCCTTGGCAAATACCTCGATGGCCGAAATCACCATTGCGGCGATCAATAGGTTTCCCAGAGAAACAAGGAGGTCCATGTATGCAATAAGAGCTTCCCGTGCCCCGATTTGAGCTGTAAACGACAGCAGGCCCGCCTTCCACATGATCCACTTCGATAAAACACCAACCATCAGCATTGCCGCGCTCACGAATACGACGCGATTCGTCGTATACCCCACCTGAGGCACGAATCGCAACTGCCTTCGTTTCATGAGGATTAGGCTTCCGACCCAGAACGCGACAAAGCCAACAAGAGTGAGGATGATCGCGTGTACATATACGAAATCCACTTGGTCATCCCCCGAGACAAATAACCAGGCTGGTACAACTATGAACTCCACGAGTGCACGAATTGTCAGAACTACAGTGACACTACACCACGCCAGCTCTTTTAAGCCGTATAGGCCCAAATAGGCGAAGGCCAATACGATAAACCAGCCTTCCATTGCATTGAAAGTGGCCAACCTTGAATCGCTTGAGACCAACAAGGTAGAAAGAGTCCAAATACCCCAAGGGATACCGACAGCCAACATGGCCAATGGTATCAACCCAGAAGTCCCCTGTCCGGTGAGGTAGGGATTTAACGGCTTTCTGTTATTGGCTCTCATCGTTCCTTTTTGAGCGATCCCCAATCAGTTGAGAAAACTGCTTCGAGGTAGTCAAGACACCTCAACTTTGGGCAAAAAGACATCTCGTTCTTTGTGAGCCCAATGTTCGAAATGCCAACGTAGGATTTTGGCCATGCGATTGTCATAAGAATAGGCGGGGACGCACCGAAGGTGACCGGCACGCGCAACTTTTTCACGTTCTGCTGGATGCGCAAGATAATAGTCGATTTTATCTGCAAGCTCTTCCACGGATTCGAAACATGCTATTTCTTTCCCCTCATGATAGAGATCCAACACCTCAGAGTTCCGCTCATGTAGCATGAAGCCGCCAGCAGCCGGAATAGCATAACTCCGACTGGTTGTCAGATCACCAGAAGAGGCGCCTCTGACCACACCGCTCATGATGGCGAGATTGATTCGTGCAGCCAAAATCGCCCTCACGAAGCGTTCCCCGATGAGTGGGAAGCCCTTGATACATCGGCGCAGTTTACTCGACTCGGATGAGTCCTTCCAACGATTCCCCCAAATACACAAATTGAGATCTGGACGAAGCGAGATGAGACGGTCAAGCAATTGTTCCTTGTATTGCGTGTGCGACGCAATAAAACTTACATCGCACCGATATTCCGAGATATCTCTCTCGTCGAGTTCGAGGGGTCGGTGCAAACCGGGATTGTAACCATGCGGCAGGAAAACACCAGATTTCAACTTGATCTGTTTGCTCACATCGTCATACCAGAAAGGTTTCGTGTGAAAAATGCAATCGTACTCAGGCAGAGACAGCGGTAACCATTTCCCATGCGCAAATGCAGAAGTATCGGGGTAATAGTTGTACAGTGGGATTTCATGCCGTTTTATCGACTTCAGGGTACTTCTATGAATCCAATTTCCCTTGTACGCAAAAAAAACGTCAGGACAAAAGCTTTCCGCCGCCTTTAATATTTGAATATTGAATTCATCGACCAGCCTGGACCAGAATACGCGCCGAACAATTCGCGAGGTAAAGAGGTTGACCTGTGGGAAAGACGATTGCAGGTCGATATCAAGTACATCGCATCCCAAGCGCCTTAAAGCCTCAGAGCAGGCCCGAGCGTTACTGCCATGCCAATTCTCGCCAACAAACAATATTCTTAACATTTAGCTCTTCGCTTGTGGAATCTCTTCTATTTACGTGCAATAGCCAGAAAGTTTTGAGTAAGAATCAATCCGTCGTTGGTATCACCAGTTTGCGCTGCATAGACAATTCTCAAGACAGTTCTCGCGATCTTCCATACTAGATAACGGATCACACTTAAGCCTCCATGTACAACGGGAGTATCCTCATAAGTGGAAATTTGTGAGAAACCGGCGCACCGAAGTAGCTGGCCAAGACTGTGCCTGTTCAAGATAAGTTCATGAGTAAAATCACCATATGCTATCGAACCTGATAAAAAACCCTCACCATTTGGCAGATGGAGGATAAACAAGCCGCCTGGAGTCAATACTCGAAACACTTCGTCCGCAAACTGCAGGGCTTCTTCTTTTCTATGGTGCTCAAGTACATCAAACGCGAGCACCACGTCACAACTCTCCGGTTTGCGATTGGCTAAGTGATCGTGTATGTCGCCCTGCTTGACGCAGTCTAAGCCGAGACTATGGGCGGCTTCTACCTGCTCCGGAGAACGATCAATTCCTTCGAGGCAGTGATATCCCGCTTGTTTCAGCCAGTGCAGCCAAATGCCGTAGCCGCACCCTAGATCAAGGACCCGGGCACTCTTGTTATCTGGTAAGTGTTTCGACAGCCTTTTGAAATAGGGATACGCCCCCTGGAGACGCGCAGATGCCTCCAAAAGGTCAGCGCCACGGTGATGTGCGAGATAGTGGTGGTAAAGGCGATCCCGGTAAGTTTCTCGCTCTTGTGTAGAGGTTACGCTAGTCATCCCCCTCCCAATTGTGTTGCGATTATTCCTTCAGGCCAAGGATCCGTTGCCGGCGAACGAGAGCCACACCGGCTCACCAGGGTGGAATAACCGCATGTCATCTTTGAAACATGCGACATAATTACCCTCGGTATAGTTTTCTAATTCCCACTGCCAGTAGGGATAAAATTCAACCTGAGAGCCGGTCAACTTCCCAATCCTGTATCCTTTGGGATTCAAGAAGCCAAAAACATCCCGCAAATAGTTGCGGGATCCTATCCACCGTTGATTGTATTCGAATTGAATGTAACGAACGGCCTTTCTATCGAGCATTCCAGATGCGCCAACAATCACGTCAAAGTCATGACCTTCGGCATCAATTTTTAGAAGGTCAATCATCCCGATCGAGTTTGTTTCGCAATAGAGATCGACAGTTGTCAGTTGAACTTCCTCGCTCCCCGGATTACGCGCGTCTAGAGGTTCCACAAGACTGTTCGTGCCCATCCCACTGCCAAACACATGCATTGTCGCAACCCCCGCACGCCGGGAACAGGCCTCATTGTTAAGAGAAACTTCGGGCCAGTTGCTGATTCGTTCAGAAAGCTCAGCAAACGTTGCGTGACAGGGCTCGAAGGCATGAACGCGTAGCGGTACCTGAAGACTGTGAGCGCTCTTGACTAAGCTATCAGTCCATCGGCCTACATTTGCACCTACATCGAAAACCGTCACAGGAACATTAGATTGCAGAGCTACAGTTTGCACCAACTTTTCCCCATTCGACACTAGGTCATTGGTTACATCCGCTCTCGCCGCTCGCATTAGGAAACGGGAGGCCCTATAGAGATTCTTGCGCCCGATTAGCAAACTACATTGTCGTATCGCGTCTTTGGCAATCTCCTTGATACTGTCCTCCCTAGATCCAACCAATAGACTGCTTTATCGCCTATTGGGATCAAGAATTTCTGAGCATGCTGTATTGCGATGTTGACCTTAATCCGAGTTCTTCTACTCCGAAAGAACGTCGCCTGCCCTGTTCTCTTCCAAATGCTGCTCTCGGCCATTACCCGCGAAATCCTCGTGACTTATTTCAAGACTCCCATCAGAGTGGGTGGGCTGTCCTTGCCGCGCACTAGAAGGTCCCGAAATTTCAACCCAAGCAACCTGTGTGACAATCCAAGCATGAGCAAAAAGCTAAATGTATATGCCACAGACGAGACAATCGCAGCGCCAATGTATCCATAGCGTGGCACCAGCAGATAGAGGCCGATGGCGGTCACAGCCATGCTCGCGCCTTCGGCGCAGGATGGCAACCCCGGCCTTCCCAACGCGCTCGCCCCGTTATAAAGGACCTGATTCAGGCCGATCATTAACGCTCCCGGCAGTAAGATTCGGCAGGCCAGAATCGACCCCGAAAACGCCCCTCCGAAAACGAGCCGAATCAGCATTGGGCAAAGCATGTAGAGCAAACTGCCACAAATCAGCAACCAGATCAGCGATGCCCGAAAAGAGTGCCCTATCGTCGCCTTGGCGTCTTCCAGATGCTGGCCCGACCCGCGTGCAAACGTCACGATGCCTGCGGCCTGCGGAAACACCGTCACCACAGTCGAGAGCGTGACTGCCACGACGTAAAACCCGAGTTGTTGCGGCGGCACAAATAATGAAAGTACAAGCTGGTCGATGCGCTGGTTGAAGTAGTTCGTCAGATTTGTGGCCTGTGCGCGAAAGCCAAAGTGAATCAGGCTGGGAATAGTCAACGCATTCCACTGCCACCGTGGTTTGAGGATATGCCAAACCATAGTCACGCCTAACACCAGTGTGACCACGTAACCAAGAAGTTGGAAGAAAATCACTGAGGTCAGGTTGGCATGATGCGTAAAGTAAAGTCCAACCAAGCCGACGAGGTACGTTAATGCTGGTGCCACGCGGATGATATTGAAGCGCAGAGGATCCTGCATGCCTTGAAACAGGTTGGCTGGATTTCCACTGAGAATCAACACTGGAGTGAATAGGGCGAAGATGCTTCCCAGGTGCTGCACTGTGGGAGAATATTTCGCGAGGGCGAAATGAACGGCAATCAGGCCAACGACGACTGAGACCGCACCTTGGATTAGGCCGATGGACGAGACTGCTGTTGCAACCTCCGAAACAGTGAACGCGCGGCGCCCTATATTGAACGTGATAGCTTGATTGATCCCGAGGGCGACCAAACCGACGATTGCCATCGGCCAAATAATAATAGCCGCATACTCCCCTCGTCCGCTCGGCCCGAGCATCCTCGCCGCCAATATGCCCGTCAAGGTTCCCAGCCCCAGGAGAAGTCCTTGCCCAATCGTGGTCGACCCATAGTGTTTGACAAACGCGAGTTTGGCGGCTCTAGGGCTATTGGGCATCTTCTCAGACGTGGGAAGTGTCCCTTCTATCGACATGTCTGCCAGGCGCTGACCGTTGAAGACACTTGCGGCGGGCACCGTATCGTCGGATTCGGGATGTTTTATCAGTTGCACAGTTCAATTGGTCCTTCGTGACACCGAGGCCGGTTTGGGCTTCCATACGTCTCTAAAATTGCGGATCCACCCAGGCTTATTTTCGGCAACCCATTTCCTTAAGCTGCAGTGCCGCCTCTTTTAGTTGCAGTGCCGCGACACTAATGTCCTGCGAATTTGCGATCCGTCTTGCTGCTTGAGACATTGAACGGTAGAGTGATGGGTCCTCATATAGCCGAACAATACAGTTTGTCAGGGCCCCAATATCCGACCAGGGGTACACCAAAGCGTTCTCGCCGGGCCGAGCAGAATCGGTCGGACCAATGCATCCAATCCTATCGCTGAGGATCGCAGGACATCCTAAGGCTCCTGCTTCGGCTATCGTTTGCCCCTTCGGTTCGTGACGTGACATAAGCGTCACTACATCGGAAGCAGCATAATACTTTCCGATTGAGGCTTGGTTAATAAAGCCCGTTAACACTATATTGTTCATTTTATGATTTGCAATAAACGCCTCCAGTGTTCCTCGTTCCGCGCCTTCGCCCACCAAAAGCCCCCACACGTTCAACCCTTGCCGAGTGCAGCGTAGAATCGCCTCCAGCAGATGGGTCGGACACTTTAATGGAATCAGCTTTCCTGCGTAGACCACTACAAGAGCATCGACCGGAATTCCATGTCTCTGCCTGATCTCCGACCGCGTTCCTACAGAATCTCCTGCCGAATCAACCAACCGCTTGTAATCAATGGGCAATATTCCGGGAAAAGTTCGCTCCAGCGGGAACCCATAGTGTTGAAGATAGGCCCGATTGTTATCTCCGATTGAGATCGCACCATCCAAGCGCCGATAGAACTGCTTGACGATAAGAGTCTTAGCTGCCCGTTTCCACAGAGTGCGTTTTGGCATGAGGTTCGAATCGGAAAATATCATTGCCGGCACCCGGTTCCGGTTACACCAGTTTACGACCCTCCACATGGTGCGATGAGCATAGCCGTTAATCTGCACCACATCCGGACGAAATCGCTCTAGCGCAGCGCCGACATCAGAGTTATCCATTCCCCAGAAACTATGGGACCTAATCTCCTTCCCGCTCTCTAAAAATTCCCAGTCGTACCCTTCAAGGAGTGGAATGTCCCACTTTACCTTGATGCCAAACTGCGGATCGTGATAACTCTCAGCTCCCCAGTTAGAGCAGAAAAACACCTTCAAGACCACTCCTGATGTAGCCGCCAAGGAGCGAAACCACGGCGCGAAGTACTGGATGGGGTGACTCCCGACGATTGCAATTCGAGTCGGAGAGTCGCCGTTTGACCCGAACGCTTTCCCGTCGCGGTCTAGTGCCAATTGTTGGTTATTCGTTCTTACCATGGTCTATGGCCCGTATTTCGCCACAAGAAAGATAGATATTGCGGATCGATCTTATGGACATGTTCGATCATATGCGAAGTACAGAGCACTTCTGAGCGGATCGGACTTTGGCACCTTGACATCGCATTGTAGGATGAGTCAACGAGACTCAGAAAGCTTCAGACAAACGACGAGCTCATTGTTCCTTCCGACCGATGGCCAAAACTCCGCTCGCTTGATCTAGTGGAAGTTTGTCAAGCGTGGTCAAACGATAGCGAAGGTCAACTAGGAGATCGCAGCATTTTCGGTGTATGTCAGATCCGTGAGTCGCAAGGAAAATCGTCGGGCTATACTTCGCAAGGGTCTCGGAAGCACCTTTCAAGGCATCGTATTCCCCTCCCTCGATGTCGCACTTTATTAAGTTCGGTGGAGGCAGCTCTCCAGAAGTGACAAGGTCATCGAGTGCCACGGTGCGGACCCTCAAGCTACCGCGCGATTCAGGAGTCAAGTGCCCCATCGAACTATTAGGGCCTCGATCGAAGAACGCTGTACCTTCAGATTGCCCAACCGCGGCCTCCCAAACGGAGCAATTTGTTACTCGATTTAGTTTCAGGTGTGCGCGAAGGAAGTCGAGATTCCGTGGAACTGGTTCGAAACTGAATACCCTTCCTTCAGGGCCGACAAGGACACTCGCCAGAAGTGAGTAAAACCCCACGTTTGCTCCTAGGTCGAAAACCGAATAACCTTGCTTGACCGCCGCCGAAAATGCCTTCTGTTGAGTCAGTTCGTAGCTTCCAAGCCAGCATCCATGACTGCTTGACCCGACTATCCAACGCTTACCACGAAGGGGTCCCTGCACGACAGGGACCCTAGCGCCGGATGGCAAGAGTCGAAGTGGAACCCGCAGCACTCGCCCCAGTAGATTTTTGTCCGATACGCCAGAGAAGTTCATATGCTAATTCCCTTACAATTCCTGGGGTTCCAGTCCTTGGTCATCGGGTCACGGTGTAAATAGCCGCAGAAGAGGTCGCAGCCAGGATGCCTTGGCTGTTCAAGAGAACTGCCTTAAATTTGCTCATTGGCACATACAGTACATCGGTAGCGTGCAGGGGCATATCGCCGCGTTCTCCGTGAGACATCTTATCAAGCGGGATCTCAAAGCTGACTTCAGTACCGTCCGTATTCCTGTGCAAGAGATAGATATTGCGGACCGACGCAGGCAGGGCTGTACCGTTCGCCAGTGAAACGGCTTCAAGTACCGTGAGCGTGCCGTCTTCCTGCATCACATATCCGCCAGGCCGTGTCACAGCACCCATGACGTAAACAATACCCGCGCGCTTGACCTGTACGGTATCGCCGGCATATACGATTGCGTCTTCGACAGCTTTTGGATCTGTAGCCCTTGAATAGTGCACCATCACAGGTTTCGCCTTCGAATTTCCGCGAGTGATCAAAACTTCATTGCCGGCGGTTACGGTCGTTCCCCCCGCCAGCGCCAAAACGTCTACCAGCTTACGTGGAACAAGCAGAGGATACCTACCCGGACTGCCGACCTCTCCGATGACCGTGACTTCGGGTGCCGCGTATTCCAATATGATCAAATTCACTTGCGGATCTCTCAGAATCTGACCGTCCAAGAGCCTCTTCTGAATTTGAATCCTTGCTTCGGGAACCGTCTCGCCGGCGAGGTGCACCGTCCCTAAAACCGGGACTGCGATGTCGCCCTGCTGGTCAACACGAAAACTTCCGGTGAAATCAGGATCGTCAAGGACATTCAAGCTCACCATAAATCCCGGAGCCAGCGTCAACTTTGCCAAATCCTCGGGCACCAGAACCAGGCCTGGTCCGTTCATTGGCACAGCCGCACCCGCCCTGTTACCGCTAGTAGCCGCAGTTGTAGAGGAACCGCCCATCGAAGAAGGAGATATCTGCTGGGCTCCCACCTGCGCAGTGCTGATCTCCGTAAACATAATCAGCAAAGCAGCCATGGCGAACCCTATAAAAGATCGCCTATTCGCCATTTGAATCCTTCTCCCCATAGTAAGAGCCATAGTATTCGTATTCATACCCATAGCTATAACCGGCCAACCTAGGTCTCATTCGATTCACGACAAAGCCAATCACCGGCAGTCGATTGCGCTCAATCATGTTCTTTGCACGGCCAAGTTGCGATCTCGTGACAACGCCCACCCGAGATACCCAGATCGCAGCATCCACCTTCGTGTAGATTAGGACAGGATCTGTAACCAGAAGCGCTGGAGGACTGTCGATAAAAACAAAATCATAAGTCGAACGCAGCAGCTCTATAAGCTCGCCGAAGGCCGCCGACCCAATGAGCTCCGACGCGTTTGGCGGATGCGGCCCCGCCGGCATAATATCAAGAGTGGGTACTCTCACTCCGCGTATCGTAGCTTCATCATATGTAGCCGTTCCGGTCAGCACATTGCTCAGTCCCAATTCGTTGGGAACTTCAAACACCTGCGCTAACCGCGGCCGGCGCATATCGGCCTCCACTATTATGACCCTCTTATTGTCTTGCGCGAAAGCAGCCGCTAGATTCGTAGAGACGGTGGTCTTTCCTTCCTCTGGAATACAACTTGTCACCAGAATGACTTTGAGCCCACCTCCCGCGCGGGAAAGCATGATCGAAGTCCGTAGAGCCCGGAGCGCCTCAGCCGCGGGTGAATTAGGATGGCTTATCATCCAAATTGGGGAGGAATCAGGTAACCCGTTCTTCGCTTTCTTTCGCCGGACGATTGGTACACTCGTTCCACCCAACGATGTTCTCGATGCACTCCTTCGCTCTGGAATGATTCCT
>Ga0206841_1014_pt1 | contig 44244 bp, 46 predicted proteins | sample Alteio_BWOrgCont_25_FD_152851 | JGI IMG/M metagenome (GOLD analysis project Ga0206841, IMG submission 152851) | Enriched cells from forest soil in Barre Woods Harvard Forest LTER site, Petersham, Massachusetts, United States -... | ecosystem: Environmental > Terrestrial > Soil > Temperate forest >... | reverse complement strand
ATTTTTTTAGGGTTACACCTTAACCATCCCATTAAAACAACATATTCATTAACATTAAATTACGATAAAATGAAAATAGTAAAAGTAATGTACACCGCCATTCCCGGATTTGCTGATCAAAACCAGGCCAACATAAAAAATGTAATGAACGATCTGCGGCAAATTGCCAATCCGGGGATTTTCTATCATGCCTGCCTTTCGCCCGATGGTAAGAGTTTCACTCATACGGCATTTTTCAAATCAGATGAAGAACATAAAATATTAAACGACCTGCCGTCCTTTATATATTTCCAGCAACAGTTAAAAGCAGCCGGGTTTGAGTCCCCGCCAAAACAGGAGTTATTGACTTTGGTTGGCTCGTCAAAAGATATTTTTAACTGTTAAAAAGGAAGACAATGAAAGATAAAATAGGCACAAAAGAAAATCCTATGGCTTTAAAAACACCGCCGTTAAGTTCGGAATATACGATGCATACCGATATGAAAGACGGCAAGGATATTTTAGTTTGCACGGTTGGCAAAACTATTTTGCATTATGATTACCGTTGCCTTACCGATTTGCATGATATGCTTAAAAAACATAGCGATTGGATGGAACTGGGCAGCGCCGACGAACAAAAACCGGCAAAAGATGGTACGGTGGAAGCCTGGGGGCGCTCGGCGGATAATCCTGTTGGCGGATGGTACGGGTTAAAGAAAGGGCTGCGTGGCAGGTTTGGTATGTACATTCCGCCATTGATGGAAGCGTTGGGCCTTGCCGAAGTTACACACGAAGCAAAAGGAAATAAGATGAGGGCAAAATAGTTTTGTATATTTAGGCTGCCAATTCTTCAAAAACTTAGTTTATGAAAAAGACCAGTCTTTGCTTATTAATACTAATTTCCTTATGTATTCAAATTGCCAGCGCCCAGTTTAGCGGCTACACCTGGAAGATCATCAATGCCACCGGCGCTTACCTGCCCCGCGAAGAATGTGATTTTGTCAACGTAAAAGGCATGTTTTACCTGCTTGGCGGGCGGAAGGTACAGGATATTAATGTATTCAACCCCAAAACTTCAACATGGACAACCGCTGCTAAGCCGCCTGTGGAAATGAACCATTTCCAGGCCGTTGTATATAAGGATGAGATCTATATATGCGGGGCGATGATGGAAAATTACCCGCACGAAAAACCGCTCGATCATATTTATATTTATAACCCCGCGTCGGATAGCTGGCGGGTAGGGGCAGAGATACCAAAGGACAGGCTGCGCGGATCGGGCGGGACGGTTATCTATAAAAACAAGTTTTATATGGTTTGCGGCATACAGGACGGGCACTGGACGGGCAACGTCGCCTGGTTTGATGAGTACGACCCGCAAACCAACCATTGGAAAAAACTGCCCGATGCGCCCATAGCACGCGATCACTTCAGGGCCGCCATTGTCGGCGATAAACTATATTGTATAGGCGGCGGGCAGTCAAACGCGATGGAGAAGAAATTGTTAGACAAAATGGTTGACGAAGTTGATGTTTATGATTTTAAAACCGATAAATGGAGCGTGGCCGATGCCAAATTGCCAACCCCACGTACAGGCGTTGCCACAGTAGTTGTTGATAATGAAATACTGATAATGGCTGGCGAAAGCCTGGCTCAAAAAGTATCGCATAACGAGGTAGAGGCTTATAATGTTAAAACAGGCCAGTTTAGAAAACTGCCGCCATTGTTTGAAGGCCGCCATGCAGGCGCCGCGCTTTACTTTGACAAAAAGATATACGCCGTAGCAGGCGTAGGCAACAGCGGCGGTTCGCCGTTATTAACTTCGATTGAGTGCTTTAGCGATAATCAGGACAGAAAATAACCATCATCCGGCAGCGTAAAATTTATGAATTACAAACAAATAAAATACATTCTTTATGCAATAATTTTTTTATACTTTATAGTTGCGGCTTTTATATTACTGACTTTGACCGGGGGCGTTGATTTTGATGCTGCATTATGTATAAAAATGGCGGACAATGCCTATAAACATATCCCGTTTAATAATTATGCCCATCCTGACCCTCAAAATTTAAATAAAGATGGGTATGAATTTATGACATGGTGGTCTCCCGGCCAATATGTCCTCCCATTATTAATTAAAAACTTTTTAAACGTAAAACTTGAAATAGCCCTAAAAATACTAACAGCAATTTGCCTGCTGTTTTCGGGTTTTGGCATTTTTAAGTTATATGGACAATTGGTAAATCGCAAAAAATATGCGGGATTACCAAACGACACTCAAACAAACGTAATTGTCCTGGTATCACTGGTGTTTACTATCGGCCAACCTTTTTTCTTGTCAAATTTGTTTTTCTATGATGGCGGCGGTATTTTAATGCTTACGTGGTGCCCTTGGTTTATTTGGTGGGTAATAAAATTTGGGCGTATTACCTTTTATAGTTTATTAACACTCCTGTTTTTATCACTTATTGGTTTTTTCTTAAAAATAGCTTTTACAAGTATTTTTATGGGGGCGTTATTTTACCTGTTTTTATCAAAATCAATAATAATCGGTAACCCTTTCGATAACCAAAACTTAAGGAAATTATTTTTAAATGCTTTTTACCTGGGACTCGTTTTCGCGGTATATATTTTTATAGTAAAAACAGTCTTTTTAAATCATAATACAAATATTAGCGATTCATCAACCGGGATACGCTTACAGCCAAGGGTATTGGTGTACCCTGTTGTTGCGCCAATGTTGGGCATGTTTTCATTAGATTTTATAGATAGAACTTATCAATGGATCATTGCCGCGGCCTTTATATTACCTGTTTACTATCTTATTTTAAAAAGTAAAGCCATTAATTTATCCTATAAATACATATTAATCAGTTTTGGAGGGATTTGTATCGCTTTTTTTTCCATTTTGTATGTTCTCAATGTCGATGTTTCGTATGCCCTGCGTCATTATAGGATAATTACTATCCTGCTAACCCCCGCTTTTTTTATCAGTATATGGAGGGGGGGCAATTGGGGAAAATACTTTGCAGGTGCTTTATTGAGTTTGTGTACTGTAATAAACATTACTTATTTTGTTAAGGCGTTAGCCGGTACTGTTCATAATGAAAACGCTGTTAGTGACTATAGCGGACTTCAATCCCCATTTCCTGCCGCCTTGATAAAAAAAATACATAGCCTTGATAATTTAAAAGATAAAGGAAGAGAGATATTTTATTTCAAAAATGTTGACCCTGCTGTTGCGTTAGAAGTAAGGAACAACAGGGTGTTGCTGGAAGATAACTTTGCCAATTTTCACTTCAACAATAGTTTGCGATTTAAACCTACTTTATATTTTGGCTATAACATCGGCGCTGTTTACATGATATACCCGTTAAATGATTTTAAACAGGATTCAACAACTTATTTCACCAGGTTCGAGAGATACAAAAAATTTGAAAAAATATACCAAACCGGCGGATACGCAATTTATCAGGCAGTGGCAATGCCTTAATACCCCTTCCCCTCCTCTTTTTTTTATGGTGGGCGCGGTGGGATAATACAGTGGCAATGATTTTGCCGGTATGTTTTTAAAATGACGTTTTATGAAGATTATTACCTCCTTTTTAATCCTTACGCTTTATATCAGCTTCACCGCTCATCCCCCCGCCAAACCCCAACAGGTAACCCTTATAGTTTTAGGCACTATCCAGGATGGCGGTTCACCGCATATAGGCTGTACAAAAAATTGCTGCAAAGACCTGTTTGCCCATCCCGATTATACGCGCAAAGTAGTTTCGCTTGGGGTTATCGATCGGCAAAACAAGCAGACCTGGCTTTTTGAAGCCACGCCCGATATGCCCGCGCAGGCAAAAATGCTCAAAACCGCGTCGGGTTTCCAGCAAAAAGAAACACCCGACGGTATATTTGTAACCCATGCCCATATAGGCCATTATACCGGGTTGATGTATTTAGGCAAGGAGGCGTTGAACAGCAAAAGCGTGCCCACTTACGCTATGCCCCGTATGAAAACCTTTTTAGAAAACAATGGTCCGTGGAGCCAGTTGGTAACGCTGAACAATATAGCCCTGCAGCCCATTCAAAATGAACAGCCGGTTGTTTTAAGCAATAATATAAAGGTAACCCCAATCATTGTTCCGCACCGCGATGAGTTTTCAGAAACGGTAGGTTACCGCATTGAGGGGCCGAATAAAAAGGTATTGTTTATCCCCGATATAAACAAATGGGCGCTATGGAACAAGGATATAGCGAAAGAAATAGCAGCCGTCGATTACGCTTTTATTGACGGCACCTTTTACAGCGGCGATGAAATACAAACCCGTAACATCGCCGAGATACCGCATCCTTTCATTATCGAATCCATGAAGTTGCTGGCTAACTTGTCCGTCCGCGAAAAAGGCAAGGTTTATTTTATTCACTTTAACCATACCAACCCGGTGATCAACCCCAAAAGCCCGCAGGCGGCGACGGTTTTACTTAATGGTTTCCATTTGGCAAAGTTTGGGCAAAGGATTAGTATTTGATGTGCAGATGTGTGATAGATGTGCAAATATGCAGATGAAAATGATTGCCTTAATGTACGGTTCCCCTCCTCGGAGGGGGCGCGATGGCAACGTGCCGTGGCAGGGGTGGGTTAATACGCCATGCTGATCAAACCCTCCATTTAAAAGCCTTATCATCCACTGCCCGCATGGTGCAAAGAATACCATTCAAATGATCGTACTCATGCTGCAATAATTCCGAAAGGTCATTTTCGACATGCCATTCCTGCGGTTGCCAATGCTCATCCAAATACTTTATGGTAAGCGACCGGTGCCTTTGTACCTTAACCAGCAAATTAGGAAAACTCATACAATCATCCCAAAGCTCAAATAAGTCATCACTCAGATCAGCCAGCTCAGGGTTGACAAAAACAATGGGTTTATCAATGTTCATATAGATCAGCCGCTTCATTATCCCTAATTGCGGAGCGGCAATGGCACGGCCAAAATTGTATCTCGCCCTTACTTCGCGCATTACATTGTCCATATTGGCAACCCAATCCTTTACTAATGGCAATTCCGGTTTTAACACAGGATCGCAAAGCGCATAAAGACGCGGGTCGCCGAGGAGGAGGAGATCTTTCAGGGTTTTCATAACCTGATAAACTTACGAAATTTTAGAAATTTCGTAAGTTCATTTCCCGGTTATTTTGTTGTCCAACAATGTTTCCAATCCCTTTAATTTGCTTTGCCAGAATTTATCAAAGTATTCTATCCATTTTTGTAATTCGTTAAAGCCGTCCTGCTTTAAGGTGCAATGCCGTTCGCGGCCAATGTCAACTATCGAAATAAACCCTGCCGTATACAGCACCTTTACGTGCTTTGAAACGGCAGGGCGGCTCATGTCGAAGTTTTGGGCCAGCGAGTTTATGGTCATGCTTTGTTCTGAAAGCATTTTTAGCATATAGCGCCTGCTGGGGTCGGCAATTACCTGGAATGTGTCAAGCCTGGGCTGTATCCTGTTTTGCATCGGTTATCAGTTTATCAATTTTTTTCATATTGCTCAACCAGCCCGCGTTCATTCCGTTAAACAGGGCCAGGTTTGCTTCCTTAAAGCCGTTATGTTCCAGCAATAGTTCGGTTCCGTTTTCTTTCGCTGTTAATGTCCAGTACACAAGCGAGTCCACGTTAATCTGCCTTTCGCCGGGGCCGCCCTTCATGCTATAGGTTAGTTTTTTCAGCGGATCGATCTCCAATACCTTGCAGTAGAATATCCCGTCAAAATCCATGCTGGGTATGGGGCCGGTTCTAAAGGTAAAATCCTTGCCAATAACAGGCTCAAAATCGTTTTTCATTAACCATTGTACCAATAGTTCGGGTTTGGTCAGGTAATCCCAAACCACTTGTGGCGCATGGGAGTAAAAATAAGTGTGTTTAATTTGCTTTGTCATAATAAGTAACTTTTAAGTTATTCAAATATATAAGTAACTTATGAGTTACGCAAATTTATTTTTTAATTTATTTAGAGAGGAATTGATACCTTATTGACAGGTTATATTTAATTGAGTATTTTTGTTGAATACAAATCGAACACAATGAAAATATTATTAGACATACCCGACAATAAAGCATCTTCGTTAATGGATGTGTTAAAAAGTATTTCATACATAAAAGCTAAACCCCTTACCGATGTTAAAGCATTGCTGCTAAAAGAAATAAGGGAAGCTGTTGAAGAAATGAAACTTATAAGAAGCGGCAAAGCCACAGCCCGTAACGCCGAAGATTTTTTAAATGAGCTATAAGGTACAGTCAATAGTTGTTTTTGAGAAACAGGCCAAAAGACTGATCAAAAAATATGCTTCGCTAAAAAATGAACTTTTTGAGCTGATACAACAGCTTAAAAAAAATCCCCAGCAAGGCACACCTATTGGCAAAAGTTGTTATAAAATACGCGTTCCCATTGCTTCTAAAGGAAAAGGTAAAAGTGGCGGCGCAAGAGTAATTACTAATTTTGTGGTAACAGACCAAACAGTTTACCTGTTGTCTATATATGATAAGGCTGACAAAGAAACGCTTACCAATAAAGAGCTTGAAGAACTATTGAAATATATTTCGTTATAAATAGCGAAACCCGGCAAATAAATTGCTACCTTTTGTCATGCAATACCGGTTCCTCTTTCTTATCTGTATCGTGCTAACTTCATGCGCACCAAACCGCATGGTGGAAACTGACCTATATTTCGGTATGTCTAAACCCGGCGGCGGAATGGTGACCGGCCAGGAATGGGACAATTTTAAAGAAAACCAGGTAAGCGCTGTTTTTAAGGAAGGAAGCACTATCATAGATGCCACCGGCAATTGGCGCGACCCCGAAACCGGGAAACTCATAACCGAGCCAACGCATGTGGTGGTTTATTTTCATAAAAACACCACGCAACTATCAAAACAAATAGACAGCCTGCGGCAGCTATATAAAACTATGTTCAGGCAGCAGTCGGTATTGCGGGTAGATAAAAGGATGAGGGTGGGGTTTTGATTATCTTTATAGGCACGAGGCATGAGTAAATCAATTTCGCAGTTCATTTCTTACCTCGTGTTGTTCTCGGGAACACTATACTTTATACCTATTTAATGATCTTTTGTAAGTAAAATAATTAACAATTAAATATAATATAAGACCTGATGACAAAAGCAAAGATTCGTTAACAGAATTAGCGAAAATAAAAGTTGTTATTAAGAGTATACTCGAAATGATAACTAAAAATATGATGAATTTATTAAACTTATATACATATTTAAACAGGGCAAATTGCAAGATGATTGCAATGGATAACGAAACTAAAAAAAACATACAGAAGCCAGCTCCAGGAAGAAAGTCGCTTAAATGCCTCTCTTGTTTATAGTAAAAATTTTGAAATAAACTTATGAGTTCGTAAACAATCGAAATGCTCAGCAAGCCAAATATTGGAGGAAGTATATTTACTATAGCTATTTTTACGTTTTTCATATGTGTACTAATCCCCCAACCTTTACCCTTATCCATCGTAGTTACACCCTTGCTCATCCACTCAGGCATGGGCGCGCTTTTAAAAAGTTGTCAAAAAATTGTGTTTCGCGTATTCTTTTACTCATCAACACTTCTATCATAAGTCAATCTTGGATCTCGTCTTTGATGAATAATTGCAATGATCACAATTTGTTTCGTCGCCTCATCAATATAAAAATGCACTGCATAAGGAAATACCTCTGTAAAAGCTGTTCTTACATTTCTATATTTAACTTCGTAACCTAATGGATTTTTCTGCAATCTTTGTATACATCTTTTAACCTCGCGGCTAAATTCCTTCTCCAAACCCGGCCGCTGATGTTTATACCAGTCTTTTGCTTCTATAATGTCTACTTTTACGACATCAAAATAGTGTAAAGTCAATGCCATTGACTACCTATCCAATTCATCCAGTAATTCAGAGATCGGCCTGATCAATTGCGGATTTTTTTCCAAAGCATCCAGGCGGCCATCGATGAGTTGTTTATGCCATTCGGGCAGTTTGGAATCCAAATGATCTACGTCCGGGTATTTACCTTTGATCATTTCCCATTCTTCTATAGGCAACTGTACAGCAGTAACCTGTCCTTTTTCATTTGAAAGATATTGAACGCTCATCTTATCAAAATTAAGCAATCCTAATTAAATTATCAAAAAGAAAAGTTTTGAATTTAAAACAAACAAAGCCCGATACTTTCGCGTCAGGCTTTGTCTGTCTAAATTAAAAAGTTCTATTGATCACTTAATTTAAACCCCCAATCTTTCCCCTTATCCACAGCAGGCACACCCTTGCTCATCCATTCGGGCATGGGCGCGCCTTTTAAAAAGTGGTCGAAGAACTGGGCTTCGCGGATGGATATATCCTTGCGGTTTTGGCGTTGCACCAGGTTATGGGCCTCGCCATTATACATCAGCAGCCAAACGGGTTTGTTTAAACGGCGCAGGGCGGTAAACATTTCAATGCCCTGGTAATAAGGCACCGCGCCATCGGCATCATTGCTCATAATAGCCACCGGCGTATGCACATTAGGGAAATGAAACAGCGGCGAGTTTTCAATATACAGGTCAGGCCTGTCCCATAGCGTAGCGCCAATTCGGCTTTGTGTTTTTTCGTACTGGAACTGGCGGTTAACGCCTGTTTCCCAGCGGATACCACCGTATGCAGAGGTCATGTTGGCAACCGGCGCGCCTGCCCAGGCGGCGGCGTACATATTGGTGGCGGTAATTAAATAGGCCACCTGGTAACCGCCCCAGCTTTGGCCCTGTATGCCCAAATGCTTGGCGTCGACCCAGGGGTTTTTCTTTAAATATTCAACACCCGAGTTTACATACTCCACCGCCGATTTGCCCGGATGCCCGGTTTCGTAACTAATATCCGGCGTAAACACCAAATACCCGTTGCTCACAAACCAGGAGATTGGCAGGCGGGATGGGGTTGGCGCCGGGGCCTGGTAACTGTATAAAGTTTCGGATACCTTTTCGTAGAAATAAGATATCATTGGGTATTTTTTCTTCGGGTCAAAGTTTTCCGGTTTGAATAAGATGCCTGTGCCCGGATGGCCTTTTGGTGTAGTCCAGTGTACCAGTTCGGCAGTGCCCCAGTTATAATCAGCCTGCTGCGGGTTAATGGCGCTCAGTTTGATTTCCTTTTTCAGGTCGGTTGATACATACAAGTCTGGCGACTTTTCATAATTTGATTTGGTATAAATAAAATCATTGCCATTTTTAGCCACCTGCAAATTGCTGTAGGTAAACGGCGCCATAATTACCTTTTCAGGGTCGGCAGAGCTATTCATGGCTTTTTTATAATAGCCCCATTGTTTGTTCACTTCATTTTGGGTAAGTAGCCACAGCAACTTGTCGGAAGGTATTGCCCTTTCATCCGGATCGGTAATGCGGTAGCGGAAGATGAGCTTATTTTTCCTGCCGAAATGATTGGTTAAATTGGTAGCCGCCCCGGTGGCAGGATTTATCTTCCAGATATCATAACGGTCATATATCAGCACGTTCTTATCGCCCTGTTCCCAACCCGCTATACCGTACGCGCCGGGGTCATCAGGTATGTCGTTATCTTCTTCACCCATTTTGGTGCCTGTTGTAGCCGTAAGGTTCACCTTTTTACCGGTGCTGATAGAAAAACTGTTCCAGTTTTGCTTTTTCGAGTCGAACCAAACCACGTAATTGCCGCCCGGCGAAATGCTGTAACGAGCCTTTAACCGGGGATTGATCATCTTGCGTTCGCCGGTTTTGGTATTGATCAAAAAGGCCTGCTCCCGCGACCCGCCTTCCCACTGCGACTGGATACGCGCGCCGGTATCGGATACGCCCAGCACATAATCACCGCCATTATTTTCAGGAACGGTTACGTTTTGTATAGCGGCATCAGCCAATTGTACCAGCTTATTATCTCCCGTAGCAGGTCGGATAACTGCCAGGTAGCTGCGGCGCAGGTCGCGCTGCACGTTATGCAATTGTTCTGATTGCAGGTAATCATCCTTATAGTTCCATATATCCAGTTTGGCCACTTCAAAATCAACAATAGTAGTATCAACCGGCTTCGGAATAGGTGCGGTCGTAAAAAACAGGTTGCTGCCGTTCTTGCTGAAATAAATACGGCCACCATCACTAACCGCCCATTTAGCGGTCATCCCCGCAGAACCCGGCGCGGCTATAACTTTGGCGCTGTCGGCCTTGGTGTTATAATAGTATAAGCTATAAGGTTTTATCTTGTCCTTTTCAGGGTTTTTCTCGGCCGTAAAAGCCAGTTGGTTGCCGTCCTCATCAAAAGTTAAACCACGATAAGTGCCGCGCCCGGTACTGATGGTTTTTAAAACATCTTTTTCAATATCATAAACATACACGCCGGTTTTTACATCGGTTGCCCTGCCGCGCGGCGCTGTTACGGTGAATGCCAGCAGGGTACCCGGTTTGTTTAGCTGGTATTCGCCCGCGTTTTTAAATGATTTGGTTTTACCTGTGCCTAATACTCTCACAATCAATTCGGATGCAGAAGCGGGGGCTGCCGCTACTTTCGAGGTGTCTACACTTGCTGCGGCTGTAGTCGTAGCTGCTGCTGCGCCGCCTCCGCCGTTACCACCACGGCCACCGCCTCCTCCGCCGCCACCTCTGCGGCCTCCGGCTGCTCCACTGCCACCGCTGGCAGCAGCGCTGTCAGACGGGATGAAATAAACCAGCACAGGCGCTTTTTCGGCCATTTTAAACGAACGCACTGCTGGTATCTTTTCAATACCGGGCTTGCCCAAAGTAACAATACCCATCGTATCTTTCGGGAACTCGCTTTGTTTTTTCTTTTTGATGCGCATCTGGCGTACTACTTCATAGGGCGGTTTGATCATTAAAACGGCAAATTTCGAATCGCCGGTAAAGCGGGCCGTATCACCACGGGCGATACGTGTTTTGTTGGTGTTAGCGGCATCGGTTATCACCAGTTCGCCATCACCGGCCTGCGCCCTGACGCCATACAATATCCATTTGCCATCATTGCTGATGTGGTCGCCGGCGATGCTTTGCCAGCCGTCATAAACGTTCTGGTCAAGTGGTTTTTTAGCGGCTTTTTGAGCCGATGCGCTGAAAAAAGCGCAGATAATAATTGCGGGGAGTATAAGTTTCTTCATATCGGGGGTTTTAACCCTTAAATATGATGATTTTTTTTGAATATCGAATAATGAATGTTGAATATCGAACGCCGAAGTTGAAGTTTTACATATAATAAAAACGATGTTATTATAAGGAACGAAGCAATCTCTGCGTTAGCCCCCTCTAAATCTCCTCCGGTAGGGGAGACTTTTTGATTTGGGTATATTAAAAAGAGGATTTTTAACTGAACGATAATTTAAAGTCGCCCCCAACCGGGGGAGATTTAGAGGGGGGCTGAAACGGATATCATTTATTCGCATTCTCAACGATCATCCTCACGCGTTCCGCATCGGTTACATCATTGCTGTATTCATCGCCATAATTATTGTTCATAATAATATGGTCGTTTTTATAGGCCATTTTGCTTTGCACCCTTATCCTGGCAGACGAATGTACTTCAGCGACACCTGTATAATGTACCAGGTCGGCAACATTGGTTTCATTAATGCCGCTTCCCGGCATGATAATGATACGCCCACTGGCTTTTTGGGTTAATTCGGCAATGCGGCGCGAACCCTCAATTGCGGTAGTTTTTCCGCCGGAAGTTAATATCCGTTCAAACCCGATCTCAATAATGTCTTCCAATGCCCTGAACTGGTCGCTGCAAAGGTCAAACGCCCGGTTAAATGTAGCCCCCATGCCGCCGGCTTTCGCCATCTGCACCAATTTAACGCAACGTTCTTTATCAACGCTACCGTCGGCATTTAATATGCCGATAACAATACCATCGCAGCCCGATTCTATGCAATGTTTTACATCTTCGGTCATAATTTCGTACTCCAGGCCGGTGTATAAAAAATCGCCGCCACGTGGCCTTATCAGTACATATAGTTTAATGCGGAGTTGCCCGCGGGCCAGCAATATGTCGCCGTAAGATGGGGTAGTGCCGCCCTCGTGCAGGTTTTCGCAAAGTTCAATACGCGAAGCCCCGCCGGTTTGACCCGCTAATGCTGATGTTACCGAATTGGCGCAAACTTCAAGTGATACGGATCGGTTCATGGTTAATGACGCATAGATAATAGTAGTACCGGTATTTATATTTATATTGAACTATAAACACCGCGGCAACTAAATGGTTTTTTTAGTTCATAGTTCATGGATGATGGTTCATAGTATTTGGCACGGATAATTGCATTACCTTAGTTTTATGTGGTCGACTTAACTAACAAATTGAAAATAACCTACTCACCATTCACTACTCATCGCCATGAGCTATGAACCATCATCTATGAACTAATAAACGCTCTTCCCTTTTACCAGCAAATCCTGCTTCTCGGCATTGCAAACCGCGAATGAAAAGCCCTTTTGAATAGCATAAGCGCCATATTCGCCTTTTTTGTTGATGGCTAAAAAGCCAACCTGTATGCTTTTGGCAGTGTCGGGTTTGCGTTTAATAATGCGGTTTACCGCTTCTTTACAGGCATTTTCAGGACTATAACCCTGGCGCATCAACTCGACAACCAGAAAGCTGCCTACATTACGGATCACCTCTTCACCAACACCTGTCGAGGTAGCACCGCCAACTTCGTTATCTACATATAAGCCGGCACCAATAATGGGACTGTCGCCAACGCGGCCGTGCAGCTTCCAGGCCATGCCGCTGGTAGTGCAGGCACCTGATATATTCCCTTTAGCGTCAACAGCCAGCATACCAATGGTATCATGGTTGTTTTTGCCGCCGGGTTCCATGCCTTGCGTGTTTTCAAAGTTGATAACCGGCGCGTATTTAGCTGTTTTTAACCAGTCTTTCCAGGCCTTTTCTGATTCGGGTGTCAGCAACTTTTCTTTTTTAAAGCCCTGCTCAACAGCAAATTGGGTAGCGCCTTCGCCAACCAGCAATACATGCGGGGTTTTTTCCATTACCAAACGGGCCACAGATATGGGGTGGGCTATATATTCCATCCCGGCAACGGCGCCGCAATCGCCAAACTCATCCATTATACAGGCATCCAAAGTTACATGCCCGTCGCGGTCGGGATAGCCTGCCTTGCCTACGCTGTGGTTTTTTAGGTCGGCTTCGGGTATTTTAACACCGGCTTCAACCGCGTCTAAAGCCCTGCCGCCTTTTGCCAGCGTTTTCCAGGCTTCTTTATTGGCTGCTATGCCGAAATCCCAGGTCGAAATTACTATCGGGAAATTTGTCGCCATGCTTAATTTGGTTGTTTTAGCAAAGCTGGTTTGGGAGAATGCTGCCAGCGAAGCTCCGGCAGCCGATATTTTAATAAACTTACGGCGGTTATACATAACCACTAATATAGGGGTTATGCACCAAGTAACCTAATGAATATTAATAGCGCGGTAATTTTATTTCATTTTTAGCAATAAATAAGCTGATTACCGGCTCTTTTTTGCGAATATGCCAATAATCAACGACATAATTGCTCCCGTAAAAAACTGGCCGACCAATGCCTGCATTACCTGCATGCCTGGGGAGAATTCCTGGGCTACCAGGGCCGAATGTTCTTTTATTTGTTGTGCCGATTCGCCATTGGCAATCATTGCTTTTTGAGCGTCTTTCACCATATAGGCCGCATAACCGGGATCAAGGATGCAATAAAGGAGACTGGAGACGGCAAGGATGACTGCAATAGTAACAGCAACAGTTAGCCCGGTTTTGATAGCCTGCCCATAACTAAGCATACCGGTTTGTTTTTTTACATCCTGCATGGCTATATAAATACCTATGCCTTGTATAGGGATGGACAACAGGCCGCCGATCCCCCTGATTGTGCCAACCTCTATTTGCCAGCCATATTTTTCTTTTAGCCAGGTGCATAAAGTAAACGAGCCAAATAAGAAGACTGCGCTTATAACCGCAGTTACCAATCCAATTTTTAAAGTTGATCTCATGTTTTTAAAGTTTATGCTGCAAAGCTGTTGGCTTTTTAAATGTAAAGCAAATTTTTGAGGGTGGAAAAAAGGTGGAGTTTGGTTTTTGAGTTGATTGGAGATTAGTGATTAGTTGGCTGGTGCTTAATATAATCGCTGGGCGAACCAACCATTCACTCAATCAACCCTCACTCAATCAACCTTTTTTTATAAATGTTGATAACCTCTTTCCTGTTCCTGATCTCCAGCTTGGCATAAATATTATTGATATGTGTTTTAATGGTGCTTACTTCAACGTAATTGACGGCGGCAATTTCTTTGTTGCTTTTGCCTTCGGCGATGAGTTGCAGGATAGTCATTTCTTTATTGGTTAAATTTTGCAACGTGTCTGCTTCCGCAACGGGATTGATATTTGACTGTCTATAGCGCGAAATAAAAAATCCTGCTACTAAAAAAAGGATAGCCACGGCAGTTATATAATAATCAAACTTAAAATATTTGTAAACCAGGAACAGGTTGGAAACCTGGAAAAGTATAATAGCCAGTGATGCGGCTATACCTATTTTAATGCTTGTTTTAAGATTTACCAAACTCATTCTTTTCAAAATCTTTTTGACAATTAAAACAATGCCATGATTTGTTGGCATAAAAAGGGTAAACTGCAATCAGCGCCGACAGGGCGGTTACAAGCCAGTCGGCCTTTACCTCGGTAGCCGGGCCATAACGCACATTTGCCGAACCGCAATAAGGGCAGGTAACTGCGGTTTCGGCTACTGGTTCATCATCCAGTTCCAATTCTTCCTGTTGGGCTAATATTTCGCGGCATTTCTCTATATCATGCTCAAATACCTTTATTTTGACCCCACCCACCGCATTGTTATATATCGGGTTGATCCCAATGGTCATGCTGTCCGCTATATAACAGGATATGCCGTTAGCTTCCAGCCGTGCGCGGATGATTTCGGCCAGCATAGGGTCGTAATAGGATTCGAGCGTTACAATTTTATCCTCCATAAAAAACTATAAAGTTCAACTAATATACTTAGTTTTATTTAATTTGGCTGTTATGAACCGCATCGACCGCATATCCGCCATTTTAATTCAACTGCAAGCGCGCAGGGTGGTTAAGGCTGCCGATATTGCCGAACGGTTTAATATCAGCCTGCGGACCGTTTACCGGGATATACGCACCCTTGAAGAAGCCGGTATACCGCTGATAGGCGAGGCCGGTGTAGGCTATTCCATAATGGATGGTTACCGCCTGCCGCCGGTAATGTTTACCAGGGAAGAAGCTACCGCCTTTTTAACCGCCGAAAAATTTGTAGAACAATTTACGGATACTTCGACAAACGCGAATTATAAATCGGCAATGTATAAAGTGAGGGCAATACTCAAGACTACCGAAAAAGACCTGCTGGAAAACATGGATGGCAGCATCGAGGTTTTTAAGAGCCACCCTAAAATAGAGGCCGCGAATAAAGACCATATACAAACGTTGTTAAACAGCATTGCTCAAAAGAACGTACTGGCTATCGATTATTTTGCAAACCATAGCCAGGAGCATACCAAACGTGATATTGAGCCGATTGGGATTTTTTATAAAGACGGCAACTGGCACCTCATCGCCTTTTGCCGGATGCGGGATGACTACCGCGATTTCAGGGTTGACCGTATTAACCATGTGCTGGTAACCGACACGCATTATAAAAATAAGCACCCAACTTTAAAGGATTATATCGCCCAAACTGCAAAAGAGCAGGAAATGGAACTGGTAGTAATGCGGGTTGAAAAACCGATTTACAACCATTTGGAATATCAAAAATATTACAGCGGTTTTGTATCCGAAAAAACGGTTGGCGACCAAATGGAAATGACCTTTCTCACAAGTTCAATAGAAGGTTTTGCCCGCTGGTTTATGATGTTTGGCGACAATGCTGAAATTATTAGCCCGGATAGTTTAAAGGAACGGATAGGGGAGCTGGCCTCATCATTAATTCAGAAAAATATTCAGTTATCAAATTCACTGCTGACATAGGATTGTCATTGGGCTTGGTTTAATTTGCGGAAACAATCAACTGGTTGATTGTGTTGATTAGGTGTGTAGTTGATTCGGTTAACTGCTAATAAAAATGTCAACCTAATCAACTTAATTAACCGCCCACTTAATCAACTTAATTAACCGCCCACTTAATTAACCAACAATGACATCAAAAACAACCATCAATTTCAAAGCGCCGATTGAAAAGGTTTGGCAAGGCCTTACCGACCCGGCAATGGTAAAACAATATTTCTTCGGCACCAATTTAAAATCCGACTGGCAGGTTGGAGGCCCCATCACATTCAGCGGCGAGTGGGAGGGACACCAATATGAAGACGGCGGTGTCATCCTTGATATCGACGCGCCAAAATTATTGAAGTATACCTATTGGAGCAGCATGTCGGGCACCGAAAATAAGCCGGAAAATTATAATAATATCACTTACGACCTTACGGAAAAAGACGGTGTAACTACCCTTGTTATTACCCAGGAAGGCGTTAAAAACCAGGAAGCTGCTGAGCATTCCGAACAAAATTGGACATCTGTTTTTGAAGGATTGAAGAAAATGATAGCGTAAATTTATTGTTCATATTAATGCTATAATTAACTCATTAAAAGTTTTTTATAGATCGATATAACAAATAGTGATATGTTAAAAACAGGAGAAAATCAAAGAGCGTTGTCAGTCTGAGGTACTCGAAGACCGTGGGCGAAGGCCTTTACGCACATGCTTCGGGAACCTCAGCATGACACCCTTGCTGTCTAAACTACCTGATAAATTTCATCCGTTTCCCAACCACATCAGTTACAAACTTATTCCCACTCCAACCCAAATTTCCGGATACAATTGTATGCGCAATTTTTGATTGAAAGGTAGTCCCCTCAAATGGGCTCCATTTGCATTTATATAAAATGTTATCTTTCGTCACTGTCCACGGATCATTCAAATTAACCAGCACCAAATCGGCCCAATAACCCTCGCGGATAAAGCCGCGTTTTTCAATTTGAAAGCAGGTAGCCACATTATGTGCCGTTTTTTCGGCTATCTGTTCTAAAGTAATTTTTCCCTGGTGATACAACTCCAATAAGGCAGGCAGGGCATGTTGCACCAATGGCCCGCCGGATGGGGCTTGCAGGTAAGGCTGCGTTTTCTCTTCAATAGTATGCGGGGCGTGGTCGGTGGCGATAACATCAATATGGCCGTCTAATACCGCTTTTAAAATACCATCACGGTCATGTTCGGTTTTGATGGCCGGGTTCCATTTGATGAGGTTACCCTTGGTTTCATAGTCTTTATCAGAGAACCAAAGATGATGTATGCTGGCCTCGGCAGTTATACGTTTATCCTTTAAAGGCTTGGTATTATCAAATAAATGCGTCTCTCTTTCTGTCGAGATATGCAGGATATGCAAACGGGTATTGTGTTTTTTAGCCAGTTCAACCGCCATTGATGAGGAGAGATAGCAGGCTTCGGCGCTCCTGATTTTTGGGTGTAGCCTAACCGGGATATTCTCGCCCAGTAATTGTTTGTAATGGTTCAGGTTGCTTTTTATAGTCGCCTCATCCTCGCAATGTGTAGCTATTAGCATGGGCGACTGCATAAACAGGTTTTCCAGCGTAGCAGGGTTGTCCACCAGCATATTCCCGGTAGACGAGCCCATAAAAACCTTAATGCCGCAAACGTTCGCAGTATCAGTACGCAAAACCTCATCTAAATTATCATTGGAGGCACCCATATAAAACGAATAGTTAGCAGGCGAATTACGCGCCGCTATTTGATACTTTTCTTCCAGTAATTCCTGTGTCAAAGTGTTAGGCACTGTATTGGGCATCTCCATAAACGAGGTTATACCCCCCGCTACTGCCGCCCGCGATTCAGAATGAATATCACCCTTATGTGTTAGCCCCGGTTCGCGAAAATGCACCTGGTCGTCAATTAAGCCGGGCAAAAGGTGCAGGCCTTCGGCATTGATAACCTTATCTGGTTGAACATTGATAGATTTATCAATACGCTCTATTAAACCATCTTTTATTAAAATGTCAGCAACATATTGCTTGTTTTCGTTAATGATGGTTGCGGATTTGATGAGGATACTTGGCATGTAGCAAATATAAGTTTTAAGTCGTAAGTCTCAAGTCAGTAGTTGTAAGTCTATTATAATATCTTTCTGACCAAAAGGCTAAATTTTATTTTACTATATTTATGCTTAAATGTCAAACACCATTTTGAAGACACTTTTAGTAGTCGCTTTTATTTCTATTAAGCTAAATTGCTTTGGTCAAATATATTCACAGAGTGATTTTGTACAAATACCAACTCCCGCACCCGAGAGCAAAGAATGGCATGAATTCAATTTATCTGTCCGTACACCGATAAAGGTCTTGCTTGTAAAAGGCCAGCTTCAGCTATCAAAAAATCCTCGTGAAGATTATATAAAATATAAGTTGCCTTACGGTGAACTTGTAGCGTTAGACATGGGTGAATTTGGCGGTGGATTATATTATAAACCTGATAATGATACGGGGGATGAAGTTTTCCAGATAAATGGGAAAATAGTGACTTTAAATAATGAAATGTCAAATTATGGGTGGATGTTCTCAAAGGATAGCCCCGAACATGATTTAATAAAAGGGATGCACGTATTGATACACGGAGGAAATGTTAATAGTATATTTACCTATAAAGACAGCACATATTTTATCGACGGTTTAGCACACATGGCAACCAATAAGGGTAGTCTTTACAAAATAGAATATCACAAAAACTCTTTTAGTATTATAAAAATGCTCGATTTCGACGACGCACCCAGGTCTGTTGCTGTTTATAATGACACCATTTTTATAGCAACCTTTAAAAAATTCTATATAATAACAGACTGGAAAAAAGAATTAGTATTTGATAACCTCTTTTGGTATGGTTTTAACCCAAGTTCAATTGTTGTAAAGGATAATAAAAACATCTACTTAGGTATGGTTGGGTTTTATGCCAAAATAGATTTAGAAAAAAGAGATTTGGTGCTTTATAAATATAATAAATAGGCAATCCAAAAAAGGAGATGTATTTGTCAACTTGTTAAAAGTTGACAAATCTTTCGGGTTAAAAAGGCTTTCTCCTTTCCCCTCAAAGAAAACTATCTTTGCCGCATGGCGGTAACTTTCGAGGATTTTCAATTTAACAGGCAAATTTTAAATGCCATTACCGATGCCGGTTATACCGAACCTACGCCCATACAGCAAAAAGCCATTCCGCCGATATTGAACGGGCAGGATGTAATGGGCATAGCGCAAACCGGCACGGGTAAAACCGCGGCCTATGTATTGCCCATACTGATGAAGCTGAAATACGCGCAGGGCGATCATGCCCGTGCCCTCATCATCGCCCCAACGCGCGAACTGGCTATACAGATAGAAGAAAACTTCAAAACATTTGCTGCTAATACCGATTTAAGGGTGGTTGCGATATACGGCGGCCTCGGCCCAAAAACACAAATTGAACTGATCAATAAAGGCGTCGATATTATTGTAGCTACCCCCGGCCGCTTTATGGATATTTATTTGGCGGGGCATATCGTTACCAAAACATTGCAGGTATTAGTGCTGGATGAGGCCGACAAAATGATGGATATGGGTTTTATGCCGCAGATCAACCGCATATTGGAAGTAGTGCCACGCAAGCGCCAAAACCTGCTTTTTTCGGCTACAATGTCTGATAAGATACACCAGCTATCTGCCAACTTTTTGGAGTTTCCAACGGTTATTGAGATTAGTCCGCAGGCTACGCCAGCCGAAACGGTTGAGCAAAAGTTATTTTATGTGCCTAATGTAAAAACCAAGATCAACCTGTTGAAAAAACTGCTGGACGAAGAAGGAAATATAACAAAGCTGATGATATTCTGTAAAACGCGTACTGCTGCAGAGGATGTATATAAGTTTTTGTCGCGTAAATTTGGCGAGGCACAAGTGAAAGTATTACATGCCAATAAAGGGCAAAATACCCGCATCAATTCCATGAACGCGTTTAAAAATGATGAGGTGAAGATACTGGTAGCAACTGATGTGGCATCGCGCGGCATTGATGTCAGTGATGTGAGTCATGTGATAAACTTTGATGTGCCGGTGGTGATTGAGGATTATGTACACCGCATTGGCCGCACAGGCCGCGCCTTGCAATCGGGCGAGGCCATTACCTTTTGTAACCCGGCTGAAGAATATTATCTAAAGAAAATACAAAAACTGATACGCCAGACCGTGCCGGTATTTGCTATACCTGCCGATGTGTTTATTGAAGCGACACCTTACGAGGAAAGGCAAGACCAGGACAGGGAAATTGATATGCAAAAGCGTAAGGATGACCCTGATTTTAAAGGCGCGTTCCACGAAAAGAAAACCGCTAACCAGCATAAGAAATTTGATGCTGCGAAAGCAAAGAAGTTAGGATACCCTAAGCCGGGGGCGAAGGGGCCGGCGAGAAGTTTTAAGAAGAAATATTAAATAGTAACCACCTATGTCATTTCGATCCGCCTTTTGGCGGAGAGAAATCTATACACCTGCAAAGTAGCACACCTGCAAAGCGGGAATGGCTTTTGTATAGATTTCTCTCCGCCAAAAGGCGGATCGAAATGACAAAACAGTATTTATCAAAATAATGAAATTCAGAATAACCCCCCTAAACATTGCCAGCGCGGCTTTTTTAGTATTGGCAATTTACACATTTATGCACGGCGCGGGCGTTGCAGGTAGCAAAAGCATCCACCTGGGCACGGCGATGGGCCTCATTTTTATACTGTTTGCCTTTGTAGTGTCATTTATGGATATAATGCTGCGTAATTTTTTCCCGCAGACCAAAAAATTATGGTTAATAGAACTAAGCTTTATAACTTTGGCAGCTATTATATTTTTACTTGTTAAATAAATACCAATGAATACTGCTGAAATAAAACTGACCATTGACCTTGACGATAATAACGTGCCCGAACGCATTATGTGGGAATCAACCGATTCAAAAACCAAAGAGGCGCTGCCTGTAAAATCATTTATGCTGGCGCTTTGGGACCAAAATTATAGCAATGCGCTGCGCATTGACTTATGGACTAAGGATATGCCAGTTGATGAAATGAAAACATTCTTTTATCAAACCCTAATGACCATGGGCGACAGCTTTTTACGCGCCACCGGCGAAGAGAACATTGTAGAAGACCTGCGCGATTACTGCGCCCACTTTGCCGATAAAATGGAATTGACCAAATAATATTAAATTATTACTTTGGCACGGTTAGCAAAGCGGATCAACAAAAAATAAACTATTTTACGGCTGTAAAACAAAATTGATAATATTTACTTATTGATGTAATTTATACAACCGTTTGTTTTATAATTACGTATATAATTAGTTTTAAAGTGTATTTAAGAATAGACCTTATTAAATGGTAAAATTATCGTTTCGCACCCAGGTTTTAACCGGTTTCGCGGTATCTATTGTATTGGTATTGGCTGTTGGGATACTTTCTTACAGAAGTATCTCACAGTTTAGAGAAGACACCGTTTGGGTTGACCATACCCAAAAGGTGATTAAAACCTCAACCAATTTACTGCAATTGATGATAGATGCCGAAACTGGCATGCGCGGATATGTTGCCACCGGTGAGCCTGTTTTTCTTGACCCTTATAATGTTGCCCTGCCAAAGATCAGCACTGATCTTAACGAATTTAAAGAGCTTATACAGGACAACCCCGTTGAAGTAAGACGGGTTGATTCGATAACAAATTTAGTGCATGACCAGTTAGCTATCCTGAAAACAAATATTGATATCCGCCCTGAAAAAGGCCTGGATTTTATGGTGCAAAACCATATGCTTTTAAATGGCAAGCATAATATGGACCAGATACGTGCGCTGAATGATGGTATCATAAAAACTGAAAACGACCTGCTGGCCTTACGCAAGGCCAACTCAGAAGCATCATCAACCGGCGCTATTGTTATCATAATCACCGGTTCCGTAATTTTCCTGGTAATTATATTGGTGCTGTTTTTCTATATACAGGGCACCTTTGAGCAGCAAAAGAAAATAGAGGAAGAAATACGGGTTACCAATGCCGAGCTTGAAAATGTATTAAGCGAAAATGAAGCCAAAAACTGGCTGCTTACCGGCACCGGTTTACTAAACGAAAAAATGCAGGGCCAGCAAAGCGAAAAGGAACTGGCGCAAAATATATTAACCGAGGTATGTAGCTATGCAAAGGCATTAACAGGCACATTTTACCTGCTTAATGAAAAAGAAGCTAATCTCGAGCTATATTCTTCATACGCGTTTCACAATTTGGATGCGCTGAAAAAGACGGTCAGGATAACCGAGGGCTGGTTAGGACAGGTTGCAACCGATAAAAAAGCGGCCATTGTTAAAGGCAGGCTGAATGATAAGCTGAACCTGGAGTCGTCGCTGTTGAGTAATGCGCTTACCGAAAGTATAATCGTTCCTTTCTTTTTTGATAAAAAACTGAAAGGCGTAATGGAGGTAGCCTTTAAAGATGAGTTGAGCACCAATGCCCACAACTATATTTTAGCTGTCGCCAATGATATTGGCATAGCCGTAAATACCGCCCAGGCCCGTACCATCATGCATGACCTGTTTGAAGAAACCCAGCAACAGGCCGAAGAACTATCCGCGCAGCAGGAAGAAATGCGTGTTACCAATGAAGAACTGATGAACAAAACAGAAATGTTGCAGGCATCAGAAGAAGAGTTAAAAGTACAGCAAGAAGAATTACGGTCGATAAATGCCGAACTTGAAGAAAAAGCCAGCCTGCTTGAAGAAAAGAACCAGGCTATTGAAGAAGCCCGCGGCGCTATCAACGCCAAAGTAGAAGAACTGGAAATAACCGGCAAATATAAATCGGAATTTTTGGCCAATATGAGCCATGAGTTGCGTACGCCGCTTAACAGCATACTGGTGCTGGCGCGCATATTAAAAGATAATAAACCGTCTAATTTATCAGAAGACCAGGTAAAATATGCCAGTGTAATATTTAACGCCGGTAACGACCTTCTTACGCTGATCAATGATATCCTTGACCTTTCAAAAATTGAATCGGGAAAAGTGGATATGGAGAATGAGCAGATAAAGGTAGCCGATATTTTAAAAGACATGGAAATGTTGTTCGCCGAAATAGCAACAGGCAAAAACATCAAATATACCACCAGTGCAAGTAATGTGCCTAAAGATATATACGCCGATAAGGGCCGGGTTGAGCAGGTGTTAAAAAATTTACTATCCAACGCGTTTAAATTTACGCCCGAAAACGGCTCAATAGCTATAAACGTTGTGCCAGGCAAAAAGGATGGCACTATCAGTTTTTGTATAAAAGATTCGGGAATTGGGATACCGGTCGATAAGCAAAAAATAATATTCGAGGCATTTCAGCAGGCCGACGGCTCTACCAGCCGTAAATATGGCGGTACAGGCTTAGGTTTGTCCATTAGCCGCGAGTTGGCGGCATTTTTGGGCGGCGCTATAACGTTGTTTAGCGAACCCGGTATTGGAAGCGAGTTTATATTAACTATCCCGTTAAAAGCCGAGGATGCGGTTATAGAGCAGAGTGTGCCTGACGTAGAAACACTAAAACCGGTTGGCGAATTTTTAAAACCTGTGGTTAAAAAAGCCGACCGCCCAAGTGATAAGGAGGCAACCGTAGTTATTGTAGAAGACGATAAAAACTTTGCCGATATATTAAAAAACTACGCGCAGGATCATGGCTATCGGTCAATTATGGTGTATGAGGGAACAAACGCCGTAGAGATCATTAAAGAAAACCTTCCGGACGCGGTAATACTGGATATCATGCTTCCCGGTAAGGATGGCTGGCAGATATTAAAAGAATTAAAGGCGATAGAGGAAACGGCTCAAATTCCTGTCCATCTGATGTCGGCAGGTGATGCCGCTGAAAATAAAGTACGGCGTGAGGGCGCTATCAGCTTCCTTAAAAAGCCAATTGATACCGCCGCGCTGGATAAGCTGTTTGGCGATATTATGCTGCATACAGGTACACGTTTTACTCAAATATTACTGGTTGAAGACCATAAAGCGCAAAGCCAGGCGTTGAAAGATATGATGGTAAGCAACGGTATTACCGTCGACCAGGCATTTGACGGCGAATCGGCCTACCGCATGTTGCATGAAAAAGAATACCAGTGTGTAATACTGGATATTAACCTGCCGGATATTTCAGGGCTCGACCTGCTGGATAAGATAAAGGCGGTTGATCAGTTTTCATCGCTGCCGGTAATTGTCAATACGGCTATGGAACTGGATAAAACATCGGTTTCACGCCTCATGAAATATGCCAACGCGATGGTGGTTAAAACAAATAAATCGTCGGACAGGTTGATAGATGAAGTAAACCTGTTTTTAAATAAGATAAGCGAAACAACTAATAATAACAGCCCAACCCAACCTATAAGTAAGCCCCCTATGACTACTACCCGTAAAGACACCATTAAAGGCAAAAAAGTATTGATCGTTGACGACGATATGCGGAATATATTTGCCTTAAGCAGCGCGCTTGAAAGCTATGACCTGCTTGTTGAGATTGCTGTTGATGGCGAAGACGCGATAAATAAACTGGAAGAAATTACGGACATCGATATTGTGCTGATGGACATTATGATGCCTAAAATGGATGGCTATGAGGCCACCAGGCATATAAGGAAGCAAAGCAAGTGGGCAAAACTTCCCGTTATTGCGCTCACTGCCAAGGCCATGAAGGACGACCGCGAAAAATGTATTGCTGCCGGCGCCAATGATTATATTACCAAACCTGTTGATATTGACCGGCTAATATCATTAATGCAGCTTTGGATGGAAAGGTAATGGAAGGCCTCACAAGTACCATAAGTCAAAAGCAATTAGAGGAGCTGATTGACCTGGTAAAAAGAATTTATGGGTTTGATTTTTCCGATTATACAAAAGCATCCTTAAAACGAAGGATTCTGCGGATAATGATGCTCAAAAAGCAGGAGTTTTACGACCTCAAACATATCCTGGTTAATAACGTTAAATTTTTCCAGGAGTTTTTAGAGGAAATAACGGTAAACGTTACCGAGATGTTTCGCGACCCGGCCTTTTACAAAGCCTTACATAACCAGGTTATACCTTATCTTTCTACTTACCAGCATATAAAAATTTGGTGCGCTGGCTGCTCGTCGGGTGAGGAGGTATATTCATTAGCCATATTGATGCAGGAGGCGGGTTTGACAAACAAATCGTTTATTTATGGTACAGACATCAATACCGAAATGCTTAAAGAAGCGCGTAAAGGCATATACAGCCTGCGTAAAATTAAAAGCTATGCCGAAAATTACCAATTCTCAGGATTAAAAGGCTCGATCACCGATCATTTTACCATACTGTATGATGCCGCTACTATTCATAATGAATTGAAACATAATACGTTATTTTCTGTTCATAATTTGGTATCTGATAGTATTTTCAACGAGTTTCAAATGATTACCTGCCGTAACGTCTTTATTTATTTTGAAACTGAATTGCAGGAGAAAATATTAGAGCTTTTTTATAACAGTTTATGTCCGCATGGTTTTTTATGCCTCGGCAACAAGGAAACTATACGGTCGGATAAATTCAGGAAAAAGTTTAAGGTTATCAATTCAACAGAAAACATTTATCAAAAAATTGGCTCTTGATAAACATATAATTAAACGCTGGCATAACGCCGACATATTGTTGTTGGGCGGGTCTGCGGGCTCATTCAAATTGATATTTGAGGCGGTTAAGGGGCTATTGCCAAACTTGGATAAAACAGTCATCATCATCATTCACCGGAAAAAGAACTTTTTTAGTGAAATTGAAAAACTCTTCAATGAGAATATTCGTATGAGATTCAGGGAAATTATGGACAAAGACAAGATAGAATTGAATATCGTTTATATCGCCCCTGCAAATTACCATACACTTATTGAAAAACAAGGTTACTTTAGCTTAGATGTATCAGACGCAGTATGGTATTCAAAACCATCTATAGACGTAACATTTGAAAGCGCTGCTGATATTTATAACAACCGTTGTGCAGCCATATTATTTTCAGGCGCCAACCAGGATGGGGCCGAAGGGCTGCTGAAATTACGTAACAGCGGCTCCTTAACGATAGTTCAGCACCCGGATGATGCCGAAATGGATGCGATGCCCAGGTCGGCAATTAATATTAATGCTGCCGAATATATTTTAAGAACAACAGAGATATTAGAACTTTTAAAAACATAACTTTTTATTCCGTATCCCCTTTATTTGAAACTTAATGGCCCCTGTTAATATCCTGATCGTTGATGACCGCGAAGAAAATATAATAGCGCTCGAAGCGCTGTTAACGCGCGATGATATCCGCATTTTTTCTACTACATCCCCTAACGAAGCGCTTAAAATTGCCTGGGAAAACCCGGTATCAATAGCCCTGGTTGATGTCCAGATGCCCGAAATGGACGGCTTTGAACTGGTTGAAATGCTCAAATCAAACCCGCGCACAAAAGATATACTGGTAATTTTTGTAACCGCCATATCCAAAGAAGTCAAGTACGCTGTGAAAGGATTAGGTGTGGGCGCGATTGATTACCTGTATAAACCGCTTGACCCGTATATTACTTCTGCAAAAGTAGATTCATTTATACAACTGGCGCGGTGCCAGGCTGATATTAAGCAGAAAAATGAAGAATTACAAAACTTTGCCGTAGTGGTGAAAAACTCTGCCGATATTATTTGTACTGTCGACGCGCAAAACCTGCGCATAAAAAGCATTAACCCCGCCGTCGAAAAGATACTGGGTTTCAAAGCCGAAGAATTAGAGGGCAAAAGCATCATCGACCGGGTAGTTGAACCGGATCAGCCAGGATTCAGGAAGAAGCTGGGCGAAATGATAAAAGACAATCTTAGCCTTTCAATTTTTGAGTTCCAGTTTTATACATTTGATAAAAGGACCATATGGGCCGAATGCCGGGCATCTTATCGCAATAAAGCCATGTTTTTAAACATCAGCGATATATCGCCCACCAAAAGCTACCAGCAGCAACTGATCAAATCAAAAGAAACGGCAGAATATGGAAAAAAGGTAAAGGAAACGTTCCTGGCCAACATGAGCCACGAGTTGCGCACGCCTATTGCCGGCATTATAGGATTGGTGGAACTTTTAAAGGATACAGAAATTAACGATCAGCAGGCGCATATGCTTAAGCTATTGGAAACATCATCACAATCATTATTGGGTGTAATTAATGATGTACTGGATATTTCAAAGATCGAAGCGGGTAAATTTAATATTGTGCGGTCGCCTAATAACCTTTATGAACTGGTAAGTTCTGTATCCAGCTTGTTGAAATTTAAAGCAGACAAAAAAGGTGTTGAACTGTTTTTAGAAATAGAGCCGCAGGTGCCAAAAAATATCATGGTCGATTCGTTGCGGTTAAACCAGATATTGATGAACCTGCTAAGCAATGCCATCAATTTTACCGACCGGGGGTATGTGAAATTAAAAATCGCTGTACTTAAACACCATAGCGATAAAGTAAAATTAAAATTCAGCGTGGAAGATACAGGAATAGGCATACCGGCCGACCGGCTATCGGGTATTTTTGAATCGTTTGAACAGGCCGATGATGATACAGCCAGCAGGTATGGCGGCACAGGTTTGGGTTTGACCATTGTAAAAAAACTGGTTGAGTTAAAGGGCGGCGAGATCAGCGTAAGCAGCCAGGTAGGCAAGGGGAGTGTTTTTAGTTTTACCAACTGGTTCAGCATTGTTGAGGAGCCTAAAAAAGTAATTCCTGAAAAGCCAGGCAAAGCGCTCGCGCGATTTAATAACCTAAGGGTGTTGGTAGCAGAAGATAATATGGTTAACCAGTTTATGCTGTCGAAAATGTTAAAAGACTGGGAGGTGCAGTTTGATATGGTTGATAACGGACGCAAAGCCATAGATAAGCTAAAGCAGAAAAATTATGACCTGCTGTTGATGGATACCCATATGCCCGAAATGAATGGCTATGAAACCGCCAAAAGCATCAGGTTTGACTTTGAAGAACCTACAAGAAGCATCCCCATCATATCACTATCCGCGGCAATGCTGGGGCATGAGCAAAACGAAGCCATTGCCACCGGGATGAATGATGTGCTTTCAAAACCATTTCAGCCTTACCAGCTACATGAAAAGATAGAGAAGATAATAAATGATAAGATACTGGTCAAAAATCCAGCTTAGTTTGTCCTATGCCCAATACTTTAGCTTCATGCTCTAACAGCCATTGCTTGCGCCATAAGCCGCCTGCGTAACCTGTAAGGCTGCCATCGGCGCCAATAACACGGTGGCAGGGAACCACTACCCATAAATTGTTTTTGCCGTTAGCCGCCGCTATGGCCCTTATGGCCAGCGGTCTGTTCATCCGTTCGGATTGCTGGCCATAACTTATAGTTTTGCCGTAATCAATTTTTAAAAGTTGCTGCCAAACTTCCTGCTGAAAATCAGTACCAGGCTGTTTAATAGGGAAGTCAAACACTTTCCGTTCACCCGCGAAATATTCATCCAATTGCCGGGTAGCTGTTTTTAATAATTCTGATTCGGGCGCATCCACAGCAATTTCTTCATCCAATATTCTTACCGAACTGATAAAACCATCATCTTCTGTTATGCTTACGATTCCTAAAGGTGTACGGTGGTGCACTTGTTAGTGATTAGAGATTGGTGATTAGAGATTAGTCCTGTCAGGTTTCAAATATGGTATTCAATTATAGTTCAAATTTAATCAATTGACACCTAAATGGCAAGTTTTCCTAACCGCTAACTTCCAATCACTAATCTCCAATTAACTAATCTCTAATCACCAACCTCTAATCACTATATTTGCAAAATATGAAACTCACCGATCAAACCTGGTATCTTTTCAAAAAGGAAATTTTACTGGAGTGGCGCTCAAAATATGCCTTTAACGGCGTATTGCTGTATGTGGTTTCGACGGTATTTATCTGCTATATCTCGTTTAAACTAACGCCGGGGTTTACGCACAGCAAAGGTTATCCGATAGTGTGGAATGTGCTTTTTTGGATCATCATCCTTTTCGCCTCGGTAAATGCAATTGCCAAAAGCTTTATGCAGGAGAGTAAAAGCCGCTTACTGTATTATTATACCATTGCAAGTCCGCAGGCTATTATCCTGTCAAAAACAATTTATAATATATTTCTAATGTCGCTTTTAAGCACCCTGGCGCTTATAGTGTATTTGGTATTTTTCCCTAACACGCTTGGCGACCCGTTTTTTTATTTTATTACTGTGCTATTGGCCGCTACCAGCTTTTCAACTGTGTTTACTATGATATCGGCCATCGCTTCAAAAGCGGGCAATAACAGTACGCTGATGGCTATATTAAGCTTCCCGGTTATTATACCTGTAATACTGGTGCTTATCCGTTTAAGCAAAAACGCAATGGATGGTTTAGAGCGCAGCGCGGGGTATGGTGACATAGGCGTTTTATGCGCTATAAATGTAATTGTTATAGCAACATCGCTGTTATTGTTCCGCTATTTATGGCGCGATTGAGCATAGTATAGTAATATGTTACATGTACATTAGAAAAGCATTAGATTGTTGAAACAGTCATACTATTTTCATGGTTTATTCATTTGTATAGTTTTATTTAGCGTCTTCAAGAAATTTTAGTAGTATTTTTATAAATGCGGTTTTACTGGTTAATATTTTTATGCCTGTTATGCTCCGTTATGCGGGCGCAAAGCCAAACTATTACCGGCAGGGTGGTGCGTAATGATAATAAATCGGTAGTGGCAAACGCGAATGTATTTTTAAGTAATTCTTCGTACGGGACGGCCACCGCGTTTGACGGGACTTTCACTTTAAACAATGTTAAACCAGGCCAGTATACCTTTGTCGTTTCCCATTTAGGATATGCCGACTATATCGAAACTATATTAGTATCTAACGAACCAATTAAGTTAAACATCGATCTGGTCCCCAAATCTATCGTGCTGCGTGGGGTAACAATTACCACAAAAGCCGATTGGAAACGAAATTTCGAACAGTTTAAAAAAGAATTTATCGGGACAGACGATAACGCCAAATATTGCGAAATAATGAATCCCGAGATACTTGACTTTACTTATTATCAAACTCAAAAGGTACTATTGGCCCAGGCGGATAAATTTTTAATAGTCGAAAATAAGGCGCTGGGCTATAGGGTAAAATTTTTGATAGATACATTTAGAAGCGACGGCATAAATAATATCATTGTATTTGGAGGTAAGCGGCTTTTTGAGGAGCTTCCCGGCAACAAAGCACAGAAGAAAAAATGGAAAATTAGCCGCGATTCATCTTATTATGGTTCGGCAATGCACTTTTACAGGTCATTATACCAGGACAAGTTATTTGAAGAAGGTTTCGAGATGCACAGGTATGTAAGATATATAAATCAATTGCGTCCTCCTGAGAATGTGATCATGCGAAATTTGGATAGATTCAGATTGATCAACAGGCCCGATTCATTTAATAAATGGGTTGACCTTGAACGCCAGTCCAAATATAGCCATGAAGTATTGTACCCCGAACCTTCATTTGTGAGCCAGGTACTCCATAAAACAGAAATGCCTGGCATATTCGCTTTTACGTTTCCGGATTGTATGTATATAATTTATAAAAAAAAGCAGGAAAATACTTTTTACAAGGATATTTACCGGCCTTTAAATATGCCTAATTATCAAACCACTGTACTTACCTTTATCAATAAGGAGAACGTTATTCTTTTTGACATGAATGGAATTATAGTTAATGGCAGCCCCTTGTATGAAGGTACTTGGTCAAAATCCCGTTTGTCACAACTTTTGCCGGTAGATTATCAGCCTGACCCCGACGATGGGCCCGCTGTTAAATCAATGGTGCTTAAGTAGAGACGCAATATAATTTTAGCTACCCGGTAGCTAATGCAAATTCATTACAGGAGGCTCCTATGGAGCCTGAGCCCCTTTTTTTGTTTGTCTATAAACACGGGGCTCCTCTGGAGCCGCTCACTGTTTTAAATTACCTGATTTTAGGCTCCGGAGGAGCTGCGTGTTTATAGAAAAGCAGAAATTTCTCCAATGGGCTCCATAGGAGCCTCCTAATATTGTTTAGGTTATTTTTAACACGCCCGCAATGAAAAAGGAGAAGCAAAATATTGCGTCTCTACTTCTAAAAACACTACCTTTACCTGCACAATTCAATATGAAATTTATTTATCAAACATGGTGGAAAGTGATAGCAGTCTTGCTGGTGTTTTCTACTATTTTCACAGGTTTACTGCTTCCCGTACCCCGGTTATACCTGCTGCACGAAACCATACGAAACCTTTACTTTCATGTACCCATGTGGATGGGGATGCTTACTGTTTTTGTTGTTTCTGTTTTTTACAGCATTAAGTATTTACGCGATGGTAAGGAGGAGTATGACCTGGCTGCGGTTGAATGCGTAAACACAGGTTTGGTATTTTTCACTTTAGGGCTTATAACCGGTATGATATGGGCAAAATTTACCTGGGGCGAGTTTTGGAGCGGCGACCCTAAACAAAACAGCGCCGCTATAGCGTTTTTGCTGTATTGCGCATACTTAGTGTTACGTAACTCAATTGATGAAGAACAGAAGCGCGCAAAAATATCGGCCATCTATAATATTTTCGCTTTCCCTATAATGATCGTATTGATATTTGTTTTACCAAGGATGACAGACTCCCTGCATCCCGGAAGCGGCGGCAACCCGGCGTTTGGTAAATATGACCTGGATAACGGGATGAAAATTGCCTTTTACCCGGCATTATTGGGCTGGAGTTTTATAGCGTTATGGATAGCAACTATAAGATACCGTATACGTTTAATTGAACATAAAAGGAATGCTATAAATTAATATGAAAAAATTAACTTTTTTACTGTTGATGCTTTTGAGCTTTACCACGGTATTTGCACACGCAGATCAGCCCGTTGAAATGGCCGACGCTATGCGCAGCTCGGGCCTGATATATGTTGTTGTAGCGGTGATCGCGATAATTTTTACCGGGCTGGCCATCTTTTTATTCTCGATTGACAGGAGATTGAAAAAAATCGAAAACGAAAAATAGTTCAAAAAACCGCGCTATGTAATTTAAACATGGTTTTTATACCGCCGTCAATAAAGGTAACGTAATTAAGACGTAATAAATTACGATATTCATAAAATTTGTACCAAATTTGCGCCCGATATTAACAAAATCATATTTATAAAACAGAATTATGACTACAAACAGTATAGTGATGGATGATACGCATTTTTTTGCGGACGTATGCCAAAACTTTGATCACGCGGCACAATTTACCAATCATGATGCCGGATTATTAGATCAGATAAAATCATGTAACAGCGTTTACCGCTTCCGTTTTCCCATACGCAGGGGCAACAGCTTTGAAGTTATTGATGCCTGGCGTGTAGAACATTCACACCACCAGTCGCCAACCAAGGGCGGTATCCGTTACAGCGAAATGGTGAATGAAGATGAAGTAATGGCGCTCGCCGCCTTAATGACCTACAAATGCGCGATAGTGAATGTTCCGTTTGGTGGCGCAAAAGGCGGGATTAAAATAGACCCGAAGAAATATACCGTACAGGAACTTGAAAACATAACCCGCCGTTACACAGTTGAGTTGATTAAAAAGAATTTTATAGGCCCAAGCATTGACGTACCCGCCCCTGATTATGGATCGGGTGAGCGCGAAATGAGTTGGATAGCCGATACCTACGCCACCATGAACCCCGGCCAGTTAGACGCGATGGGCGCGGTAACAGGCAAGCCCATAGCGTTGCATGGCATTGCAGGCCGCAGGGAAGCTACCGGCCGTGGTGTTGCCATTGCTGTGCGCGAATGCGTAGGCGTAGCCGAGGATATGACCAAAATTGGTTTAACCCCCGGAATTTCGGGCAAAAAGATCATTGTGCAGGGATTAGGTAATGTGGGTTTTTACTCGGCGAAGTTCCTTTCTGAATTTGGCGGGCTGATAGTGGGTATTTGCGAATTTGAAGGCGCTATTTATAATGCCGACGGATTGGATGTGGACGCTGTATTCCAGCACCGCAAAGCAACAGGGTCAATTTTGGGATATCCCGGCGCTAAAAAAGAGTTTAAAAACTCGATGGAAGGATTGGAGCAGCCATGCGATATTTTAGTTCCGGCTGCTTTGGAAAACCAGATCACGCTGGCAAATATCAGCAACATACAGGCAAAGATAATTGCCGAAGGCGCCAATGGCCCAACCAGTCCCGAAGCCGAAGCCATATTTTATAAAAATGGTGGTTTGATCATACCCGATATGTATGCCAATGCAGGCGGTGTAACCGTATCTTACTTTGAGTGGCTTAAAAATCTATCGCATGTGGCTTTTGGCCGTATCAACAGGCGTTTTGAAGAAACTTCAAACATGAACCTGGTTAATATGGTTGAAGGCATTACAGGTATTGCCTTATCGCCCATGCAGCGTTCTGTTATTGTTAAAGGCGCTTCGGAACTGGAACTGGTAAACTCTGGTTTAGAAGATACCATGATCCGTTCGTACCACGAGATAAGGGAAATTTATACCGGCAATAAAAAACTGGATAGTATGCGTACTGCCGCGTTGGTAGGCGTTATTAATAAAATTGCCGTTTCTTACCAAAACCTGGGTATCTGGCCGTAAAATTTTGTTCAATCGAATATTAATTCTGAAAAAATGCCAATGCATAAAATGTGTTGGCATTTTTTATTGAATAAATCCATCTTAATTCCTGATTAATAAGTTAAAGTTCTTATTTTTAGCAGACTATTGTGATGAAGATATTTAAAAATCTGTTTGTTATTTTCTTTTTGTTGGGCTTTAAGGCATTGGCTCAAAACACGCCAAATATCGGATTTGAAAGCGGTGATTTTAGCTTCTGGGCGTGCTATACAGGTACTATTGATGTTAACGGTAATATAAACGTTACCCCAACGCTGCCAATTGAGGGTTTACACACCATTATTAGCAAAGGCGATGCAACTACGCTTGATCCATACGGCCTTTTCCCTATACTTTGCCCCAACGGCAGCAATTACTCCATTAAATTAAATGATAATTCAACCCACGCCAAAGCGCAGCGTGTTACCTATACCTTTACCGCGCCTGCAAAAGGTCCATACAGCATTATTTTTAATTACGCGGTTGTGTTAGATAATCCAAACCATGAGCCTTACCAGCAGCCAAAGTTTACCGCGTTTGTTTATGATGTTACCGATAGCTTATACATTAACTGTCCGTCATTTGATTTTGTTGCGGGGTCTGCGCTGCCCGGTTTTCAATTAGCCACCGCTAACGGATCTAAAGGGGAGTCTGTTTACTATAAAGACTGGTCGACAGCAACAATCGACCTGGGCGGATATTTGGGCAAAACCATACGTTTAGAATTTACCGTTAATGATTGCACGCTTGGCGGCCATTTTGGTTATTGTTATTTAGATGTTGAAGATAACGCTTCATCCGCGGCAATTACAGGAAATGCTTATTGTACCGGACAAAAATCTGTTACCCTGTTAGGGCCCACGGGTTTTGCCGGTTATCAATGGTATAATGCTAATCTTACCAAACAGGTTGGCCAGGAGGGCCAAACCCTCACTGTATCACCCGCCCCGCCCGATATGACTGGGTATGCGCTGATAGTTTCGCCTTATCCCGGCCTGGGTTGTGTTGATACCTTGTATACCACGGTCAATAAAATAAACTCCGGGTTTAATTTAAGCGTCCCGGATACGGTGCAGGGCTGTACGGGGGGTATTGTCGACCTTACAGCGCCTTCAATAACCGCAGGCAGCAGTCCGGGCATGAAATATAGTTACTATACCGATTCATTGGGCACCACTTATCTCGCCAACCCAAATTTGGTAAGCGTTGCCGGGACTTATTATATTAAAGGGATAAACGCTGAAGGGTGCCAGAATATACTGCCTGTATACGTCTATTTTGCCGTGCCGAAAGTGAATTTTATTGAACCTGCCGCTGTTGACTTTCCGGTTACTGTAGATATATCAAAAACCATAGTTCCAACAGCAGGGTTAACCTATAGTTATTATGCGGATGCCGAGGGAACAATTCCGCTAACCAATTATACAGCTATTAAATATGGTGGCACCTATTATATAAAAGCTGTAAACAGCAGCGGCTGCACAAGCATTGTACCTATAAATATTATTATTCATCCGCCGCCGCCTTATACCATAACATCGCCCAACGTCTTCACCCCAAATGGCGATGGTATTAATGATCATTTCCAGTTTACAATAACCGGTATAATCAATTTTGGCAGTGCAAGAATATATAACAGGAGCGGGCAACTTGTATTTACAATAAAATCGCCCACCGAGTATTGGGACGGGAATTATAATGGTAAACAATTGCCCGCCGGCACTTATTACTGGGTATTTGAAGGCGAGGACGATTATAATAATGTAAAAATTAACCGGGGCGGCTCTATTACCTTAATAAGATAAATCCCTCTGAATAAGTGTTTTTTATTGAGTAAAGCACAAATTTTCACGAATTAAAGCGAATTTCACGAATTTTTTTTGCACCGATGTAAAGGATCAACAAGTATTAACAAAATTTGGGTATAAATCCAACTTCCCCCGCGTAGATCTGACCTGTGAAATTACCCGTGATCCGCAAAAATTGATCTCTTAATTTATTTGCGATGCGCCGGCATTTTTTATCTCATAATTCTGTCTTAATTCCCGATTAATAAGTTAAACTTCTTATTTTTAGCAGATTATTGGGATGAAGCTGTTTAAAAATCTGTTTATTATTTTCTTTTTGCTAAGCTTTAAGGCATTAGCCCAAAACACGCCAAATATAGGTTTTGAAAACGGCGACTTTTCCAATTGGGTATGTTATAGCGGCTTAATAAATACTGCGGGCGTTAGCAATGTTGCAGTGACAACCCCATCCACCCCCTATTTTACCATTATTGGCCAGGAATCAAAGGGAATTACTGACGAATACGGCGGCTTCCCGATATTATGCCCCAATGGCAGCAATTATTGTGTTAAAATTAATGACAATAGTGCTGCTCAGCCTGATGGTACTTCTAATAAAGTTCAACGCATTACTTATACCTTCCAGGCACCGGCCGCGGGGGCATACAGCATTATTTTTAACTATGCGGTGGTTTTAGAAAACCCCAACCATTCTTATCTTCAACAACCTAAATTTACGGCGCAGGTTTACGATGTAACTGACGGTAACTATATTGATTGCCCTTCTTTTGAGTTTGTCCCAGGCACATCATTACCCGGTTTTACTGAAGCTACCGTAGCGGGTAATGCAAATTCATCAATTTTTTATAAAGACTGGTCGACGGCTACAATCGACCTTAAAAACTATCATAATAAAACCATCAGGCTGGAGTTCTCTGTAAATGATTGTGCAGTTGAAAATGGCAAGCATTTTGGTTACGCCTATATTGATGTGCAGGATAATACCAGCTCATCCGGCATAAGCGGAAACGCTTATTGCCTGGGGCAAAAGTACATGACCTTACTGGGCCCCACCGGTTTTTTAGGTTATACATGGTACAGCGGTACTGATTTTTCAACACCGATAGGCCAGGGGCAAGCCCTTCGCGTAGCGCCGCCACCGGCTAATATGACGCCATATTCGTTGATAGTCCAGCCTTACGACGGATTAGGCTGCGTTGATACGTTATATACGGTTGTAAACCAAATAAACGAAGGCTTTAAATTAAATGTGCAGGACACGGTGCGGGGCTGCCCGGGAAGCGGGGTTGATCTGACTGCCGCATCGGTAACAGCCGGCAGCAGCGCCGGCATGACGTTAAGTTACTATACAGATTCATTAGGAACTGCTTTTTTGTATAACCCCGATATGGTTGTTACGCCGGGTAAATATTATATACAGGGCGTAAACGCCGAAGGCTGTGAAAATATTTTGCCTGTAAATGTAGTGTTTGGTTTGCCCACTATAACGATAATTGAGCCCGCGGCGGTTAACTTCCCTGTAACGGTTGATTTGACTAAAACTTATGTCCCGGTAGCAGGGCTAACATACGCGTTTTACACTGATACGGGGGCCACCGACCTTGTATTTAATCCAACGGCCATAAAATATGGCGGAACTTACTATATCAAGGCCACCAACCAATATGGTTGTACCGTGGTCACACCTGTAAATATTATTATCCATCCGCCACCGCCATACACCATTACAGGTCCAAACACTTTTACGCCTAATGGCGATGGGATAAATGACCACTTTCAATTGTCTGCTACGGGGGTGGTGACTTTTGGCAGTATACGCATTTACACAAGGTACGGTCAATTGGTTTATACAGGCAAGTCTTTCTCTGAATATTGGGACGGGAACTTAAATGGCAGAAACCTGCCTACGGGTACTTACTACTGGGTTTTTGACGGGGAGGACGATTACAATAACGTTAAAATAACCAAGGGCGGTTTTATTACCCTCATCAGGTAGGGATAAGAACCAAGAACCAAGAATCAAGAGCCAAGAACCACGGCAAACGCATTAAAAAATAATTATTCGACTTAAGGAGGCTCCTATGGAGCCCAAAACAGTTGGATTGATTTTTTTCTATAAACACGGGACTCCGCTGGAGTCCAAAAAGCCATAAACCGATACTGGCTACGGAGTAGCCACGTGTTTATAGCAAGATAAAGAAAGAATAAATAGGCTCCGTAGGAGCCTCCTATGATAAATAGTACAGACAACTATTTTAATGCGTTTGCCCTGAGTAAAGAACCAAGAACCGATGCTATCCTGATTCTTGACTCTTGGTTCTTTATTCTTGGCTCTATATTAATTAAGAAGTTTTCTAAATAACATATATCTTTGGTAATAAACATTATTACCTTAACGTTTTGTATTTTTGCATTCACAAAAAATGTGAGATAAGCAGTAATGAAGAAAAGTTCAATTTTTGGCCTTGTTGTTATCGCGATAGCTATCGCGGTTATAATATGCGTATATTCTAACTCAAGCACTTATGGCTCATTTACCGAAGCCAAACAAACCGGCAGTGAATTGCAGGTAGTAGGCCACCTGGATAAGAAAAAGGAATTGTTTTACGATGCCACGAAGGATGCCAATTATTTTTCATTTTATATGACAGATAATAAAGGCGCTGAATGTAAGGTAATTTATCCTGGCACCAAGCCGCAGGATTTTGAACGTTCAGAAAACATTGTCCTGACCGGGCAAATGGTTGGCAGAGAGTTTCACGCGTCTAAGATATTGATGAAGTGCCCGTCGAAATACACCCAGGATAAGGTAGAAACAGAATTTAGCGCTAAAAAGGCCAGCATATAACAGATCATTTTAATGAATATAGCTTTTAACGGCGAGCACCTTTTACCGGGTCAACTGGGCCAGTTTTTTATCGTACTGGCATTTGGTTCGGCCTTATTTTCATGTATAAGTTATTATTTTGCGACAACTAACCCTGCCGATACTTTATGGCTAAAATTTGGACGGGCAGGAACTTTTCTGAACACCTTTTCTGTTATTGGCATAGTCGCTACTTTATTCTATATTATTCTTAACCACCTGTTTGAATATTATTATGCCTGGGGGCATTCATCCAGGGCATTACCTGTTCAATATATAATTTCCAGTTTTTGGGATGGGCAAGAGGGTAGTTTTTTGCTATGGAACTTTTGGCAGGCTGTATTAAGCTGTATTTTGATATGGAAGGCAAAGTCATGGGAAAAACCTGTGATGACGGTAGTGATGCTTTCACAAACGCTGCTGGCCTCTTTCTTATTGGGAGTTGAAATATTTGGAAACCGGATAGGCAGTTCACCGTTTATCCTGCTGCGGGAAGCGCTTAACCTTAAAGAGTCAACACCGATATTCAATACCAATCCTGAATATTATAAAAATTACCTTAAATATATAACAGACGGCGATGGCATGAACCCGTTGTTACAAAATTACTGGATGGTGATACACCCGCCTACGTTATTTTTGGGGTTTTCATCTATGGTGGTGCCTTTTGCTTACGCCATTGCCGGTTTATGGCAAAAACGCTATAAAGAGTGGATACAACCCGCTATTTCTTATTCCCTGTTCGCCGTCATGGTATTGGGAACGGGTATTATTATGGGCTCGTTTTGGGCTTATGATTCGCTGACATTTGACGGCTTTTGGGCCTGGGACCCGGTAGAGAATGCTTCGCTTATACCCTGGCTGGTGCTGGTTGGCGCATTGCATGTAATGATCGTTTATAAAAATACCGGGCATTCTTATATTACCGCCACCATATTAGTGCTAACCGCCTTTATATTGGTATTATACGCCTCATTCCTTACCCGCAGCGGTATTTTGGGCGATAGCTCGGTTCATGCCTTTACCGATGCCGGGATGTTCTGGCATTTGGTAGCCGACGTGGTTTTGTTTTTAGTGCTGGCCGTAACCATATTGGTGATAAGATGGAGGGAACTGCCATCCACCACAAAAGACGAAGAAACCTATTCGCGCGAGTTCTGGATGTTTGTAGGTGCGGTATTCCTGGCCTTGTCCTGTTTCCACCTCGTTGTTGTAACGTCTATCCCGGTTTGGAACGCCATCTTTGGTACGCATATAGCGCCGCCTACCGACCCGATCAGGCATTACAATATCATACAGGCGTCATTCGCGGTGGTAATCACCTTTTTAACCGGCTTTACCCAGTTTATGAAGTATAAAAAGACCGATGTTACCCGGTTTTTTATTACAACCCTAATTTACCTGGTTTTTGCAACATTAATAACCGCGCTGGTTATTTATGTAACGGGTGTTTATAAGTTGCACCTTGTTTTTATACTGATAATGGTGGGCGCCATTTACTCTATACTGGCCAATGCCAAAATATTTTCGGATGCGTTAAAGGGCAAGGCAAAGCTGGCCGGGTCGGCTGTAGCGCACATTGGATTTGGGCTGATCATGGTGGGCGCGCTGATATCTGCCGGAACAAGCAAGGTAATATCTCAAAACACAACCGGCGAACAATATAACGCTGATTTTGTCGCGGCAAAAAATGACCCGCGCGAAAATGTGCTGATGTACAGGAATACCCCGGTAAAAATGGGCAAGTACACCGTAACCTATTTTGGCGATTCGGTATCCGCGCCAAATCATTATTTTAAGGTCGACTATAAGGTAATTGATACGGTTACGGGTAAGATAAAGGAAGAGTTTGTATTAAAGCCAAATTCGCAGGCCAACCGTAAAATGGGCCTGGTTTCATCGCCCGATACCAAACACTATTTATTCAGCGACCTATACACGCATGTTAACATGACCAACGTGCTTACCGCTGATGATGACGCGCAGGCCGCAGGCCATGACGAAGCCGATGATGCTGCCAAATACGACCCGCCGATAGCGTATACCTTAGCCATCGGCGATACCATACCTTTCAGGGAGGGATACGTACTGCTAAAAAGCGTAACCAAGGTAGACCATATTCAAAATATACCCCTTGCCTCGGGTGATGTTGCCATCGGCGCTAACCTGCAGGTGGTATCGCATGGTAAAACCTATGATGCACAACCGGTATATATTATAAAGAACGGGGCCGCTTACGATTTTCCGCATAAGCTTGACGAGCTTGGTTTAAAGTTCCGTTTTTCAAAGGTAATACCCGCGAAAAATAAATTTGAAATAACTTTCTTCCAGCAACCCGAAAGCCAGCGTAAATACATCGTAATGCGGGCCATACAATTCCCGTATATCAACTTCTTATGGTCGGGTACGATAATTATGGTAATTGGTATATTGCTTTCGATATTTAGAAGGAATAAGGAGTTGAAGACGGTTTAATCAGCCCCTCCCAACCCTCCCCGGAAGGGAGGGTTTTTAATAATTGAAAAGAAAAACATCGTATATATACTAATCAAAAAGTCTCCGCTACCGGGGAGATTTAGAGGGGGCTAAATGCGCATCACCATCTTCGGTTCAGGCAATGTTGCCACACACCTTGCGGCGGCATTTAAAAATGCGGGGCATAAAATTGTGCAGGTTTACAGCCGGAGCATGAACAATGCAGCCTTATTGGCTTATCATGTAAAAGCCGAAGCAATTGATACCCTTGAAGCCATCAATGCCGAAACGGACCTGTTTGTTATAGCCGTTAAAGATGATGCCATTGGCCCAATAGCCCAGGTATTAGCCAAATATGAAAAGCTAATGGTGCATACCTCGGGCGCTACCGATCTGTACACTTTGCTGGCATTTGCAGATAATGTGGGTGTTTTTTATCCCCTGCAAACTTTCAGTAAAGTAAAGGAAGTTGATTTTTCAAAAGTACCTTTATGTATCGAGGGCGCGGACGAGAAGATTGCCAAACAACTAACAGAACTTGCCCAAACCATTAGTAATAATGTTTATCAAATTGATTCGGCAAAGCGCAAAATATTGCATTTGGCTGCCGTATTTGCCTGCAATTTTCCTAACTATCTTTATGCCATCGCGCAGCAATTGTTAGCGCGACAACACCTTGACTTTGATATGCTGCGGCCTCTTATTTTAGAGACCGCGCAAAAGGTACAAACCCGCCTCCCCGACGAGGTGCAAACCGGTCCGGCTGTTCGTAATGACGAAAATACAATGGCCTTTCATTTACAATTACTTCAGCATCAGCCTCAATTTCAGGAGTTATATACTTTATTAAGTCAGGGCATTATCAAATTGGATATTACCGAACACGGGGACAAGTAATTTTCTTTACTTTTGACCCAAATGAATGTTTTTAATATAAAGATCAACTTTGAGGAAAAGGGTCACGATACGATAGAGTTGCCCATTGCCGAAGGAGAATCTGTGCTGGATGTTTGCCTGGAGAACGGAATTGAGTTACAGCATAATTGCGGCGGCGTTTGCGGTTGCAGTACCTGCCATGTGTATGTGAACAGGGGTATGGATAATATACAGGAAATATCAGATAAGGAAGAAGATTTTATCGATCGCGCGGTTAATCCCCGCATAAATTCGCGGTTAGGGTGCCAGTGCATTATAATTGATGGCGATATTGAAGTAACTTTACCTGATCAGTCAAATTTTTTGGGCCATTAATATCTTTGATTACACCGATTATTATTTGATTACACCGATATTTGAATTAAGATACAATGACAGACAATAAATTTGCCTTACCTATTCACTGGAATGACCACGAGGACATCGCCATGTCGCTTTACGAAAAGTTTGGTGATAGCTTTGATGAATCAAAAATATACCGCATCCGGTTTACCGACCTGTTAGAATGGGTATTAACTTTACCCAACTTCGCCGGTACACGGGAGCAATCAACTGAAGGCCACCTGGAGCAGATACAGTCTGCCTGGGTTTACGAATGGCGGGATAACCAGTAGTTTTTTAAGTTTGCAGTTTTGAGTGGGCAGTTTGCAGTAACAATAGTGTCATTTTAAAAAATCGGTGTAATCACAATCAGTAATTGGTGTAATCACAAATAATAATCAGTGTAATCAAATAATAATCTGTGGAATCCTTTCTTACTAAATTAAACGATATAACAACCTTCATATTTGATGTGGATGGGGTATTGACCGATGGCTCTGTGTTTGTTACTGAGAACGGCGAACAAAGTCGTGCCTTTAATATTAAGGATGGGTATGCTCTGCAATTGGCAGTAAAATGCGGGTATAATGTGGCTGCAATTTCGGGCAGCCGCTCAAAAACGGCTATTTACCGGTTAAACAGCCTGGGCATAACTGATGTTTTTATGGGTGCGCAGGTTAAGGCTGATAAATTAAAAATATACCTGGAAAGTAAAAGCATACTTGCCGCCAACGTTTTATACATGGGCGATGATATTCCCGACCTTGGCGCTATGAAGCTGGCCGGCCTGCCTGTTTGCCCGGCGGATGCTGTAGAGGAAATAAAGGTGATAAGCGCCTATGTATCCCCATACTCAGGCGGCAAGGGCGCCGCGCGCGATGTAATTGAAAAGGTAATGAAAGTGCAGGATAAGTGGATGAGCCGCGAGGCCTATAGCTGGTAGGATTTTAGTTCATAGTTGATGGTTCATAGATCATGGCGACATTCCAACAAAATATCCCTCCGATAATCCTTGCATCCAAATCCCCGCGCAGGCAGGAACTGTTAAAACTAATGGACCTGGAGTTTCGGATAGTTTTAAAAGAAGTGGACGAATCGTATCCCGCAAATTTAAAGCCCGAAGAAATAGCGGTTTATATTGCCAAAAAAAAAGCAGAAGCGTTTGATGAGGAAGTAGGCAATGAAGTGGTACTTACTGCCGATACCATTGTGAGTATTGACGGCCATATATTAGGGAAGCCCGAAACTACAGAACATGCCGTAGAAATGCTGAAGATGCTTTCGGGCAAAACCCACCAGGTTATTACCGGTGTATGTTTGTTATTTCAGCGTAAATATCATAGCTTTTTCGATGTATCGGATGTGTCTTTTCGTGTGCTAAGCCAAAAAGAGATCAGGAACTACGTAGATAAATACCAGCCTATGGATAAGGCCGGCTCATACGGTATACAGGAGTGGGTCGGGCTAACCGGTATCGAAAAGATAAACGGCTCTTACACCAATGTGGTAGGCCTGCCAACTGAAAAGTTGTACCGCGAATTAATAAAACTTTAAAAAGTTTTTGTCATTCTGAGCGATAGCTAAGAATCTTGAATCGATAAGTCGCCGCAATACCTGTCGTACGCATACTTTGTATATTCAAGATTCTTCGCTATCGCTCAGAATGACAAAAGCTTATATTATTGGCTTTTGGCAAGCGTGTATTTGCCCCAAAAGTCAGTAGGTGCCATCATAGCCTGGAAGGGGTTGTTGCCGCCACCCGGAGGGCCATTTCGGACCTGATCACCGCCACCAGGAGGAGCGCCACCGCCACCACGACCGCCGCCGCCTCCACCGCCACCGCCACCATCTCCACCCGGAGGGCCACCGCCAAATCCACCTGCGCCGCCATCACCACCGCCCTGGGGACGATCACGGTTACCACGGTCGGGAAACGAAATTGCATTCACCTTAAGATTATAATAAAACTCTTTTGGGTTGTCGGTAGAAATGCCTAATAATTTTAAAGGTATAGCAACTTCATAAGTTAAATCGCCTTTAGTATTATATCCTATAGCAGCC